>Ga0307378_10001068_pt1 | contig 45171 bp, 37 predicted proteins | sample UN1MG_FD_202238 | JGI IMG/M metagenome (GOLD analysis project Ga0307378, IMG submission 202238) | Soil microbial communities from Risofladan, Vaasa, Finland - UN-1 | ecosystem: Environmental > Terrestrial > Soil > Coastal area > Acid sulfate soil | place: Finland: Risofladan, Vaasa | collected... | reverse complement strand
TTACAGTCTGTCATAGAAATGGCCTTTCTGTTTGAGTATGATTGTTGTTATAACTACTTATACTACAGACAGTTAGGCCATTTGTCTATCAAAAAATCTGAAAATCCTGTGAAATATGCGGGCTAACAGCTACCCGGACTTAATAAAGAAGCAGGCCTCAGGTCGTAGGGGCCCAGGCTATACGCGCTGCTGCCCTTGCGGACAACCTACGATAAACCCTGCACATGCCTGCTTATAATATGATAGAGCCAAAAGCGCACCCCCGTCAAAGAAAGTTTCTTCGCGTTTGAGAAATGTTTTTGTTTGGCCTAAGGGTACACAACTTGCTTAGCCCGATGCGACAATTCCCGCCAAGACACAAAAACACGATACCTTTCACAATCCTCATTGCTTTGCGTTCCTGGCATCTTCAAACCCCGAGGTCCGCTTCGCGGTGTTCAAGGCGGTGATTCCATACGCCATCACGAAAACAGTCGCGCCGAGGAAACATAATACCTGCAGACCCGCATAAATTCTGCAACTCATTTCTATCCGTGGCCCCTCAGTCGCCGGTGGGCCCTGCTCCGGTGGACCTTGAGCCTGGTCGAGAGCTCTGCCCCGCACTTGGTTGCGTGCAGAGGTCGAGGTGGTGGGTGCAAGCGTTCCGGTCAGAGCCATCAAGCTAAAGATACCAAAGACTATGGTCAGCAAATATGCCAGCCACGCTGCTTTCAAAGTCCATAGTTTATCCGACGGGACTCTGCCACACAGACCCTTGGTAAAGGTTATCGTCAGGGCTAGAATACCTGTGGAGAGAGTGATTAACTGCCTTGCCAAGTCCGCCGCGAACTGAAAAGCCATCTCAGTTTGACTATTCATCCCACCACCTCAGCAAAACGGATACAGCGGGCACAACCAGTCCAAAACATTTCCAACGGCAAGAGCAGCAACGTCAGTCGTTGGCCCGGTTGGAAGACCGGCCGTTAAACGGGCTAGTTCGGATTCCACACTGGTGATGAGTATAAGGAAGGTTCTGTTCTGCCTGCTTTATCTGCCCTTCGGTGGGGCCTCTTCCGGCGTTCTCACATGCTAACCGTCTTGCCCCGTCCCCAATTTGTTTCAACCCTCCTTCCATACTGCAAATCGCAAGGAAGGGGCTCTCTGGCAAGGCCTGCGAAGCAACCTCCATCAAACGTTCCTCGAGTCTCTCAGCTAAAGCCAATTGCGCCGAATTCAGCTGCTGCCGACCAGGGTCACAAGGAGCTATCTGACAACCGGCGCAGCACAACCCTAGAGAAACACATGTCGCAAATTGTGCAACCGATGACCACAATCGAGTTTGCATTTCTCGTCCCCTTTTCCGGTTTGCCCATTGGGTTTCACGATTCGGGCACGGCTTAACCACTCAGGATTTAACCAATACCCATTTGCCGATTAACCGCTGGCGATTTCCCGTAAACGCAAGGAATGCAATGCCCAACGCCATTTGGTGAATCGTGGCTCGTCGCTCGTATCTCGGCCTCCAGTTACGCACTTATCTCTTATCCAGATACCTGCCGTTCGCGCAAAAGTAACACGGCAGAATTTCGTGCTCGCTTTTAGTTTCTGCACATCCGGCTGTATCCCTTCGTTGTGCCCGAATTATACCCAACGGGGGTCAAGGGTCAAGAGTAATTTTTGGCTGGATTTTATCCGTCGAGGGTCCAGCCGGGGCGGTACTGGCGGCTGAGCAGTTGGTTTGCTTCGTCGCTGTTTGTGACCCGGCCGGCATCGCCGTCGTAATCGAGTTTTTTGCCGACGCGGTATGCGACAAGGCCCAAAAGCATCTGCTCGATAAGCGTGCCGCCGTAATCGAAATTGCACGAGGTCTTGAGGTCGCCCTTGCAGGCTTTTGTCCATTCCTCCTGGAAATGGCCCAGCGGCGGGATAAGCTCATCCTTTGGCCGAGGCTTGTAGTAGGTCATGTCGGCTTCTTTTCCGTAAGGCAGTATTATGCGGGAATCGAAATCCGCAATGAGAAAGCCCTGCGAGCCTTTGAACATCGCGCCGTGACCCATCTTGCTCAAATCGATGTAGCCCTTGGGCGTCTGCGGCATCGCGCCGCCCTGATACCATGTGACGTGTATAGCGGGGCGCCAACTGTTGGCGGGATGCTCAAAAGTCGCCTTGAATTCGACAGGCGTGACTTCGGGGTTGAACTCTTCACCCTCGGCTTCGGCGGATGTTGGCAGGCCGGCATCGATAGCGTTCCAGGCGAGGTCCATGGTGTGGCTGCCCATGTCGCCGACCTGGCCGCTGCCGAAATCCCAGTACATATTCCACTGGAGGCAGTTAAGGCCGGGCTTACCGGAGAAATAGTCGGGGTTGTAGGGATGGAATGGCGAGGGGCCGATCCACAAGTCGTAATGCAGGTTGTCCGGCGGCGTGCCTTCGGCGGGCGGGTAGCCGGGCTTGCGAAGCTGGCGGTCGCCCCAGACGTGCACGCTCTTCAGTTCGCCGATCGCACCATCTTTGATGAGCTCACGGACGCGGTTGAAGTTTTCGTTGGCGTGACGCTGGGTACCGACCTGCGTGGCCAGCTTGTTCTTGTTCTTGAGGTAGTTGGCGCGGACGACGCGCACCTCGTGGACGCTGTTGCCGAGCGGCTTTTCGCAATAGACATGCAGGCCGCGATTCATCGCCCAGTTGGCGACAAAGGCGTGCGTATGGTCGGTCGTGCAGCAGACCACCGCATCGATGTCCTTTTGCTCAAGGCACTTGCGCCAGTCAACATAGTGCTTCGCCTCGGGGAACTTCTCGGCAGCGATGGCCAGGTTCTTTTCGTTGACGTCGCACAGGGCAACGACGTTCTCACTCGATATCGCGCCGTAGTGTGCCTTGGCGCGGCCGTATGCGCCGATGAGGGCTATGTTAAGCTTGTTGCTGGGGGCGTTGGCCCCGTTCAGGGTGCCGCTTGGCAGGATTATCAGTCCGGTGCCTGTGGCTACTGCGGATTTTAGGAATTCGCGTCGCTGCATGATACTAACTCCTTTCTGTTATCGAGGTTTCGGCAAAGACTGTTTGTGTTTGTAATCCTACCAGATTTCAGTTTGCCGGTAAAGTCTGATAGTCATGGCGGCATTGAGGAAAGAGTGCGAAAAATTATGCTCTTGCTGCGAACAAACGCATTGCGTGTATAGTATTATTGCCATATAGTAATAATACGATACTATTGGAAGGACCTTTTGCGAAAAGGCTTGTTTTGGGAGCGTCGGTATGGATAATGATACGGCAGAGCACGTAGCAGAGTTGTTGAAAGCTGTGGGCCATCCGGTTCGGCTGCGGATAGTCGAGCTGCTGGAAGGTGGGGAAAAATGCGTTGGCGATATTGTCAAGGCGATCGGGGGCAAGCAGGCTGTCACGAGCCAGCACCTGAATCTGATGAAGGACAAGGGTGTGCTGAGCAGCCGGCGTGACGGCGCCAAGGTCTATTACCGCATAGAGAACAGGAACGTGATAAAGCTGCTGCACTGCGTGTATAACCATTGTGAGAAAAAGTAAGGAGTCGGAAGATGGCTGAGAACCTGGAGCAGACAAAAGGATTGTATGTCAGGAACACGACGATTATCGCGGCTCTGGTGGGCGTTGTAATCGGTGCGGTCCTGTGCGGGGCGGTGATTCTGGGGATCATGCCGTCGAAGATGATTGTCACCGCCGAAAGTGCGATGGGCTTCGATGAGACGGTCGAGGGGCTGCAAAAGGCGATTGTGGATGCAAACTGGGTTGTGTCGGGCGTGCTGGACGTCAACAAGTCGATGGCGAGCAAAGGCATAGAGTTTGAGCCGCGGGTGAAGATTGTGCAGTTGTGCAGTCCGAAACACGCCAGGAGCGTACTGACGAGCAGCATGGCGATGTCGGCAATGATGCCGTGTGCCGTGAGCGTATGGGTTGGTGACGACGATAAGGTGTACGTATCGAGAATGAATACGGGCTTTATGGCGGCGATGTTGGGCGGCGACGCGGGGCGGATTATGGGCGGCGAGGTCGTGCCGGCCGAAAAGGCGATTCTTTCGGGCATCGTGAAGGATTAACGTTGACGCAAGCAGGGGGTGAAGATGGAGCTTAGAGAAAAGATTACGGACTTCTCACTGCGGCACTACAAGCTTATTACGGCGGTGATGGTTGTCTTTACGCTGGCGCTGGGGGCGTTGATACCTCGGATGAAGGTGGACACGGACCCGGAGAACATGCTGTCGGAGGATGAGCCGGTCCGTGTTTTTCATGATGCAACGAAGAAGCGGTTCGCACTGAGCGACATTGTCGTTGTAGGTATCGTGAATAACGAAGACCCCAACGGCGTTTTCAATCCGGGAACACTTCGCAAGGTTTATGAGCTGACACAGTTTGCAAAATCGCTCACCTGGCCGGACCCGGAAGACGCTAATAGGAGCATTGGCGTGGTTGAAGTGGACCTGTTGGCGCCATCTACGGTTGACTATATCGGGCAGGGCGGGCCCGGAGAGATTCGATTCGAATGGCTGATGAGGAAACCGCCAACCACGCAGGCCGAGGCGACGGAGATTCACGATAAGGCGATGTCCAATCCACTGCTGGTGGGGACGTTATTTGCGGATGAGACGGCGAACGCGTTGTGTCTATATTTGCCTCTGACCAGCAAGGACCTGAGCTACAAGGTTTACAGCATGCTGCGGGAGAAGACGGCGCAGTTGGGCGGGCCGGAGCAATACTATGTCACCGGTCTGCCGGTGGCGGAGGATACTTTTGGTGTCGAGATGTTCATCCAGATGGCGATCTCGGCGCCGCTGGCAATGGTGGTGATTTTCATTCTGATGCTCGTATTCATCCGCAAGCTGGTGCTGGTAATTTCTCCGATGATAGTTGCGATGGTTTCGGTGATTTCCACGATGGGGCTGCTGATCGGTCTGGGCTATCCTGTGCACATCATGAGCTCGATGATCCCGATTTTCCTGATGCCGATAGCGGTGGTGGACTCGGTTCACATTCTGTCGGAATTCTTCGACCTGTACACCAAAGCCAAGGGGCGAAAAGGGACGATTACGGAGGTGATGAGCAATTTGTTCGTGCCGATGCTTTACACGTCGCTGACTTCTGCGGCGGGGTTCGCGTCGCTGGCGCTGACGCCGATTCCGCCGGTGCAGGTGTTCGGGATCTTCGTAGCCATTGGGATTATGATTGCGTGGGTGTTTACGGTTGCGTTTGTCCCTGCTTATGTGATGATGATAAGTGATAAGTCACTCGAGAACTTCGGTCGCGAGGTGCACCATGCGGATAAACCGAGCTGGCTTAGCCGACTGCTCGATGCGGCGGGGCGGTTCACTTACAGTCAGGCCAAGGCCATACTGCTGGTTGTGCTGATAATAACAGCCGTGGCGATTTACGGTATTACGCGAATCAACGTCAACGATAATCCGGTGAAGTGGTTTTCGAAGCGCCATCCGATAAGGCAGGCCGATGATGAATTGAACAAGCACTTCGGCGGGACCTACATGGCATATCTGGTGCTCGATGCCAATGAGAGCAGGACCGTTGTGTATGACTATATAAGCGACCTTCGGGAGTGCATATCGGATAAAGGCAACGAATTCAAGGCCAAGTACCCCAAGGCGGTGGAAGTCGCCGCGCAGGTGGAAGGGTTGTTGCTCGAAGGCCCTTCGGGGACCGAGAGCAAGGGCGAGCTGCTGGACAAGCTGGCTAAGGTCGTGGAGGAGAAGGCCGCTTCGTCAGAAGGAAAAGAGGCGGATGTGTGGTATGAGTTTGTTGACTTTCTGGAGGAGGAGAAAGAGCGGGTCAAGCCTTTCAAGCAGCCGGAGGTTCTCCGTTATATCACCAGATTGCAGGCTTATCTCAAGGACTCTAAACTGGTGGGCAAGAGCAATTCCGTCGCCGACGTGGTCAAGAAGGTTCATCAGGAGCTGATTGACGGCACGCGGGCCAGTTATAGAATTCCGGATTCCTCGGCGGCGGTGGCACAGTGCCTGCTACAGTTCCAGAGCAGCCATAATCCTGATGACCTCTGGCACTTAGTGACATACGACTATATGGGCGCGAATATCTGGCTGCAGTTGACGAGCGGCGACAACAAGGACATGGAAAAGGTGGTCAGGGCGGTCGACAGGTTCTTTAAGGAGAATCCGCCGCCGGTATCGATGACGTACAACTGGGCGGGGCTTACCTACATAAACACGGTCTGGCAGGATAGGATGGTTTGGGGCATGCTGCAGTCGTTCTTGGGCAGCTTTCTGATTGTGTTCATAATGATGGCGATCCTGTTTCGCTCGCCGCTGTGGGGCCTTGTGTGCATGATACCGTTGTTGATAACCATAGTTTTTATCTACGGCATTATAGGGCTGGTAGGCAAGGATTACGATATGCCGGTGGCGGTGCTCAGCGCGCTGACGTTGGGGATGGCCGTCGATTTCGCGATACATTTCCTGGAACGTGCGAGGGTCAGCTATGCCGAGACGGGCTCGTGGAAGGTGAGCGCCGCGGTGATGTTCACAGAGCCGGCGCGGGCGATAAGCAGAAACGTTCTGGTAATCGCAATCGGTTTTTTGCCGCTGCTGGCAGCGCCGTTGGTGCCGTACAAGACGGTGGGGATATTCTTGTGTGCGATAATGGGTTTATCAGGTGCGGTTACGCTGCTGGTACTTCCGGCAGTGTTGAAGTTGGCGGAGAGGCCGCTGTTCAAGCCGTCCAGGGCGCCGATGACGCCAAGCTGTAATTGTGGGCTGTGCCTGGCGATTTCGGCGGCGACGGTGCTGCTGGTGTCGATAAACCTCCACCAGTACTGGAATCTTGGCTGGAATAAACTGGGACTGATTATTATAATAGCGATACCGCTGACTGGGCTCTCGTGCGGCATCGTGTCGCGGCGGCAGGCCTGCAAGGCAGCCGGAACAAAGGAGACTAAAACTAAGGGGGTAAGCCATGAATGTTGAAAGAATGTTGCGAGGCGTGGCCGGTTCTTTTGTCCTTGGAAGCGTATTGCTGGCGCATTTTCACTCGCCTTACTGGCTGTTCTTCACCGGTTTCGTGGGGCTGAACCTGCTGCAGTCGGCCTTTACGAGTTGGTGTCCGATGATGTCGATACTCAGAAAATTGGGCGTAAAAGATTGAGACGGGGAAACAATGAGAGAAAGCGAGGTCTAAGATGAGAAGCGTAACTATAACGCTGCTGGCTGCTATCTTTACACTGCCGGTGTGGGGCGCCGACGAGCCGAATGCCGCCGGGGCGGACAAAGGGACGGCAGCCAAATCGGAATCGGAGCAGATCCCCGATGCCAATACCATTGTTCACAAGGCCAATCTCGTGGCATACTATCAGGGCAAGAATGGCAAGGCGAAGATCAGTATGACTATTACGGACAAGAACGGGCAGAAGCGGCAGCGTGAGTTCATCATCTTGCGAAAAGATGTCGAAGATGGCGGGGACCAGAATTACTTTGTCTATTTTCTCAAGCCGGCTGACGTCCGCAAAATGGTTTACATGGTTCACAAACACGCGGATGTAAAGAAGGACGACGACAGGTGGCTGTATCTGCCGGCTCTCGATCTGGTGAAGCGGATTGCCGCCGGCGACAAACGCACGAGCTTCATAGGCTCCGACTTCTTGTACGAAGACGTTTCGGGACGGAGCCTGGAGGAAGACACGCACGAGCTTATAGGTACGACGGATGAGCTGTTCGTGATTAAGAACGTGCCGAAGCAGCCTGACAGCGTGGAGTTCAGCTATTACAACGTCTCGATTAACCGCAAGAGTTATGTGCCGATGAAGATGGAATTCTACGACGAGAAAAACAAGGTGTACCGGGTTATCGAAGCCGCTAAAGTAGAGACCATTCAGGATTTCCCGACGGTGGTAAAGTCGGTGGTTTCTGCTTTGAACACCGGCAGCAGGACGGAGATGGAATTCAGCGACGTGAAATATGATATCGACCTTGAAGACATATTCACTGAGCGATACCTGCGGACGCCGCCAAGAGAGGCGATGAGATAAGGAATATAATGAAATGATAAGTCAGTCTCCTGATACCGCCCCTCAAGCAGAAAAAGTGCAGATCCGATTGCTTAGCGAATCAAGCGTTTCCAGAAGAGTCTCAAGAGTTCGGTCGCTGGCTCAAACTGCCATTTATCTTTCACGAAGGGCTATTCATCGCGCGAATCCATCTCTAAGTGAACGAGGAGTGGATTTGGCCTTTGTTGCAAATCACTATGGAGATAAAATTGCTGAGGGACTTCGCCGGTACATGGAGCATAAGCAGCTATGAAGAAACCCGACATAATTGTCGCATTGGATATGGTAATCGAATGTTTTGAGAGACTTGGGATAGCGTACTACATAGGAGGTTCTGTGGCAAGTTCCGCCTATGGCATTGCGCGTGCGACAATGGATGTCGATTTAGTTGCGAACGTGCAAACACACCAGGCTAATGACTTGCTAAGAGCCCTTGAAAAAGACTACTACATCGATGCTGACATGATCAGGGATGCGATTCACAGAAGAACTTCTTTCAACCTGATTCATCTTGAGACTATGCTCAAAATCGACGTTTTCATTGTAAAGGATCGCCCGTATGATTCTCAGGCATTCGCCAGACGCCGACCTGACACTTTGGATGAAGAAAGTTCTCGTAAGTTGTATTTATCTTCGCCGGAGGACATTATACTTAACAAGCTGCAATGGTATCATGGCGGCGGCAGGGTATCAGAACAACAGTGGAAAGATGTCTTGGGCGTGTTGAAAATCCAGGGTGATAAGCTGGATTTGAAATATCTCAAATACTGGGCATCAAGACTGAATCTATCTGATTTGTTGAATCGTTCATTTGATGATGCTGGTATGGTGGAAAGTGAATAACGAGCAAGTGGACACAGAGCCTGACCTGCATCGGCGCGTGTGCCACAAGGGCATGAATGCCGGCGAAAATCAGTTGATTTTTTGAATAAGTGGCTTTACTTTACAATATCAGTCGCATAATGGCCGTCAATGAATCCGGCGAAGGCGAACCCGGCAACAGCCTCATGGCCGTACCGGGATCGGAATGCATTCAATACAGGCTTCATGATCATTGGATGTTACAAAGTGATCAGTAAACTGCTCGCAGGTTTCTCGGTATTTGTATTTCTTTGTTTATCTGTCGAAGCAGAGGAAGATAATGCAAACGATCTTGCCTCACTGTCATCAAATCTGGACGTGCACGGCTTCTACGAGATGCGGGCGGGGTACCGGACGCGAAACGACCCGCACGAGAAAGACATGTCGATTATGGAGAACCGGCTTCAACTCGATTTGTCGTCATTTCTGGACTGGGCGGACCTGAAGTTCAAGGGCGACGTGATCGGCGACCTCGTAATGGAAGATGCGGATTTTGATTTGCGTGAAGCGTCCATGTCCACAAGGCCTTTCGACTTTATGGATCTTAAGGTCGGAAGACAGATTCTCACCTGGGGAACAGGCGACCTTGTTTTTATCAATGATTTGTTTCCGAAGGATTGGCAGTCGTTCTTCATCGGGCGGGATGTTGAATATCTCAAGGCGCCGTCCGACGCGGCAAAGGCGAGTCTTTTCAGCGACCTGGCAAATCTCGACGTTGTTTATACGCCGCAGTTTGACCCAGACCGCCATATCACGGGGGAGCGGATTTCATACTGGAACTCGGGGCTGGATGCGTTAGCGGGGGAGGATGCGATAATCCACACAGACAAGCCGGATCGCTACGGGAGGGATTCGGAGGTCGGTGCGCGGCTCTACAAGAACATAGGTGGATATGAGTACGCACTTTACGGATACCGGGGCTATTGGAAGAGTCCCGGCGGGGTAAACGCCACGGGCGCCAAGGCGACCTTCCCGGATTTGAACGTCTATGGGGCAAGCGTTCGCGGAACGGTGGGCAAGGGTATAGGGAACCTCGAATTCGGCTACTACGAGTCGGCAGACGACCGGAGCGGGCGAGACGGTCGAATAAACAATTCGGAGTTAAGGTTTCTGACGGGCTACACGCAGGAGATAGGCAAGGATTTCACGGCGGGCTTGCAGTACTACCTTGAGCACATGTTAGATTATGACCGGTATCAGGAAAGTGTGCCGGCAGGCCTGAACCGTGACAGAAACAGGCACCTGACTACGCTGCGTTTGACAAAGCTCTTGATGAATCAGAACCTTCGCTGCTCGCTGTTTACCTATTTTTCGCCATCCGACAAGGATGTTTACATGCGGCCAAACGTCCATTACAAGGCGAGCGACAATCTGGGCCTGGAGGCGGGGGCGAACATCTTTTTCGGGGATTACTCCGACACGTTTTTCGGACAGTTCCGGAACAATACGAATATCTACGGCGCGGTGAGGTACACCTTCTGACAAGGGAGGCTCAGCCGGGCAGCGTCAAACCCGTTGCCGGACTTGTGTTTTTGGGACGTTACAGTCTTAGGTCCTAATTTGGGAAATTTTGTTGCAATTTCCACATCTGGCTGTTAGGATTCGCGGCAGGGTGAGGTGAAGATTATGGTTGAGCAGACAGAAAATAGCGACAACAGCCGGAAAACGGCAGTAAGCGAGATTGTGAGCCATTTCGTCAATGGCTTGAGTGAGGAGCATCGGATGCTGGTTATTCTCAAGTCGCAGTTATACGGCGGCGCGTGGGCGCCAATGCTTGACGACCTGCATAACCGGTTGGCGGGTAAGCCCTACATATTTAAGCTGGAGAGCCGGATCAGGGACGATATTGAGCGGATTGAGGCAATGCGCTCGTTCGAAGCGGAGCATAATATCGATCTGGCTGATTATGTTGAGATGCCGTGAATGGGGCAAGGTAGACAGACAAGAGGCGTGGTGAAAAAAAGTAAGATCACCTTTTTGGGAATTCTGCGGGGGTGCAAGAAATGCGAGTAATGACGCGACATAAGCTGGTGCTGTTGGTGAATCTGCTGGTTCTTGTTGAGACAGTCGTATGCTTTTGCGGAGAAGAGCGTGAACAGTGGCTTGTTTCGCCCAAGCTGCTGGAGCGCGCCAAGATGGAGCTGGTATGGGAGACAAAGCTTCCGCTTAAGGAAAGCGAGCATCTTGACCGACTGTTTATTCTTGGTGATAGCATATATGCGTTATCAGATCAGAACTATATAGTCTCTTTGAACAGGGGAAGAGGCGGTTTACTGTTCAGCCGGGCTTTTGCGCCGGCGGGCTTTACAGTGCTTGGGATTGAGCTGTATAAGGACAAGCTTATATCTGTAGTGGGCGGCAGGCTGGTCGAGATCGATCCTGTGTCGGGTCGAGAGCTGAGCGGTAAGACTTTGGGTTTTGGTGTGACGTGTCCGGTTGCGCGGAACAGCGGGTATTTCTACATGGCTGGCGCCGACAGGCGTTTACGGACGTTTCGCGCCGAGGACCGGGTCGAGCTGTTCGAGGTATCTGCTGAGAATGAGTCGGTGATTACTTCGGTAAATGCGGGAGACGATTATGTAGTTTTTGCGACGGCCGGGGGCAATGTTGTATGTATCACTCCGGACCGGCCGAGGCGGCTGTGGCAGTTTGATGCTGCGGACGGTATTGTCGGTTCGGTGGTTAGGGACGAACAATGGTTGTTTTTTGCCAGCAGAGATACGCACGTTTATAAACTCGACATAACGAGGGGAAGCCCTCCTGTTTGGAAGTATCAGACGGAGGCGATACTTGAGACGGCGCCCTGGGTAACGGGAGAAGTTGTCTATCAGTACGTTAATGATAAAGGTGTTACGGCGATAGACAAAAAAAGCGGGCAGTTCATGTGGGAGGTCAAGCATGGGGCCGGTTTACTTGCGGAGGCCGAGCAGAAGGCTTATGTGATTACACAAACAGGCGAACTTGTGGTGATGGACAACAAAAAGAGGCAACGGCTTTATTCGGTGAATTTTGCCCGCGTTTCGAGATATGTGACCAACATGGTTGACTCGAAGATATATATCGGGAACCAAAGCGGGCGTGTCGTCTGTCTAAGACCGGTCAAATAGGGTCTTTTCAGGCAGGTAAAGAACAGTGGAACCGGAAAATTCTAAGGAAGAGGAGTTCAAATGGATGTGAAAGTCAAGACGGCGTTGGTAAGTGTTTCCGACAAGGAAGGGGTTGTAGAGTTTGCAAAGAAGCTGATCGGAATGGGCGTTAAAATAATCAGCACCGGAGGGACGGCCCGAGCGCTGAAGGAAGCGGGCGTGAAGGTTGTTGGAATTGAGTCCATTACCGGGTTTCCGGAGATGATGGACGGAAGGGTAAAGACGCTTCACCCAAAGATACACGGTGCTCTTCTGGGTCTTCGGGACAAGACAGAACATACGGGAGCGATGAAGGAGCACGGCATCGAGCCGATTGATTTGGTGTGTGTGAATCTTTATCCGTTCGAAGCCACTATTGCCAGGCCGGACTGCACTCTGGAAGATGCGATCGAGAATATTGATATTGGCGGGCCGAGCATGCTGCGCTCGGCTGCCAAGAACCACAAGTTCGTTACGGTAGTGACAAGCCCCCAGCAGTATGAGAGGGTAATCGAGGAGATGGAAAAAAAGGATGGCGCAGTGGGCGACGAGCTGCGCAGCGACTTTGCCCGGGTTGCCTTCGGGCTGACTGCTTCTTATGATGCTGCTATCTCGAAGTATCTTAACAAAAGGGCGGCAGTGGATTATCCGGAGAGGGTCTCGGTCGCACTCAAGAAGGAGGCCTCGCTGCGTTACGGAGAGAATCCGCACCAGACGGCGGCGTTCTACAAGCTGCCATCGAGCGGCGAGACTTCGGTCAGCAGCGCGAAATTGCTGGAGGGCGGCACCCCCATCAGTTTCAACAATCTTTTGGATACGAACGCGGCCTTCGAGCTTGTCAAGGAATTTGACGAGGCGGCGGCAGTGGTGGTCAAACACCTTAATCCATGCGGATGCGCAGTTGATAAGGACATTATCGAGGCATACCGCAAGGCATACGAGGGTGATGTGATAAGCGCCTTCGGGGGTATTGTGGCGCTGAACAGGCCGGTTGATGCTGAGCTGGCGCAGACGATCATGGAATCTTACAGCCGATTCGGAAAGGCGCGTGGTGCGGGCGGGTTCTTCGCGGAGGTGATAATCGCACCGGAGTTCAAGCCCGAGGCCGTCGCGATAATCAGGACCCTGAAGACCTGGGGCAGCCGGGTTCGATTGATGGAGACCGGGCCGATAGACAGGGCCAAGATTGATCGGGGCGAATACGACGCTCGCTGCATCATTGGTGGGATGCTGCTGCAGCAGCGCGACCTGGTCGGCTGGGAGCCGCAGGTGCTGACCTACCCGACGAAAGCAAAGCCCACCAAAGAGCAGCTTGAGGACTTGAGAATCGCGTGGCTGGCAGCGAAACATACCAAGAGCAACACCATTGTCCTCGTTAAGAACCGCAGGGTCCTGGGCGTCGGTGCCGGCCAGATGAACCGTGTGGAATCGGGCCTGATTGCGTTCAAGCGCGCGGGCGATGAGTCCAAGGGCTGTGCCATGGCTTCGGATGCATTCTTCCCATTTGCCGACAACGTCGAGAACGCGGCCAAAGCAGGTGTGGCATGCATAGTTCAGCCGGGCGGCTCGAACAAGGATAATGAGGTAATTGCGACCGCAGACAAGCACGGTATTGCCATGGTGTTTACCGGCAAGAGACATTTTAAGCATTGACGTCGGTTGTGAGGGGCCGTTTGGTACCTCAACCGGTTTTGGAACATTTTCAGTTGGGGGTGGTGAGAGGCAGCGTTCATTATTGGGCGAAAGATGGGGGCCGAGATTTGCAAGGATGGGCATGTTTGAAGGGTTTTTGCGCACAAGGGTGTCAATGAGTACGTGCGGCGTTTGAAATTGGGTTTGATTAGGTTTGTTTTGCTGGAGCTTGAAGGCGGCTGCGTTGTCATAACCCATTTCCATAAAAGAGGTTGCGTCGATTCTTGGGTTTTTGGGAAATTGGGTTTGTTTGGGTTTGTTTGGGTTCGTTTTGGCTTTGGGGGGCCCTGGTGAGCGAAAAACGGGGGTCGGATTGGCTTTGTTTGGGTTCGTTTGGGTTCGTTTTGGGTTTGCTTTTCGGGGGCAGAATTCGGCGTTTTTTCCGTAAGTCTTTGCCAAATAAGGGGTTTCGAATCCGCCGGAGGCGGACAAGATTGGGTTCGTTTTGCACGAAAAGGGCGGATTTGTAGAGGATATTCGACACTTGTAACGGAAAATGCAAAGATTAAAATGCAAAATGCAAAATTGTGGAGGCCCTTCGGGCGGGATTCTATTTGAAGGCAGGCGGGATGGGCGGTTTGTTTGGGGGAGTAGAGGGTTGCCGAGTTTGACGGGGCTGTGTGAGACGGGGGCGGTCCCGGTGAGATAGCTGCCTTATAGGCAGGTAAGATCATCTCACGGGATAAGTTTCGGGCTTGGGTAGCCATTTTGAAGGGGTCCGCGTTTGGTATTTAGTATTCAGTATCAAGTTGTAACATTCTGGTGGGTATTATACTCGATTTTGGAAGAAAAGTCAACGGAAAAGGGCAAGGAATGGGCCACGAATGCACACGAAGTAGCAGGACCACAGACCACGCCGAGAGCACGGAGGTTTTCAGTCAGCTTGGGGTTCCGCCTTGCGGCGGACCTGCGGACTGACCGGAAGCCGCTCGTAGAGCGAGCTTTGTCGCGGGTTCCCGGCTTCGTCCGCGGGGCATTCGCCCGATTGGCCAAGCCTGCTGCAATGGTTCGGGCGCGGTTAGAAATGCAGGGGAGGTATTCTTAGCGGGACAAGAACGGAGTACAGAGTGTATAAGTGTATGCATATATACTTATGGACTACTCTAACACTTTTGCTTTTTTGGAGGTCGGCCGCGCCAGATCCGCCTGCGGCGGACAAGTGGCGGGCAAGCGTAGTTCGCGACCCGTGACCCGTCGCACGTGGACCGTGGATGATGGAGCGGGGAGCGACCAGCGGGCAGAGCTGGGGGGCGTCTGTCATTCTTTCGGTTTATCATTCGGGTTACAGGTTAATTCGTTATCGAGTTCCTTTATGTGTTTGCTGCGTTTCTTGTAAGACCAAAACCGCGCTGCCCCTTCGAGAAGCGAGAATAAAACAAATCCAACTGAGATGGCATATTTATCGTCCATTCCGGCGATCTTGCATAGAGCAAGCCCACACAAAGCACAGAAGATGAAAATGAGTCTCCATATTACCGGTGATGCACGTTTCCACTCTTTTTTTTCCTGGTCTACATCCGGCCTCCAGCCACAGGCGAGCATTATCAGGAGCATAGCAACTATCACTGTGCCTAATATCAAGGAATATAACAGAATGAATTCCGCCACCGCTTCACCCTTCAGAGGCAAGGTGTCCAGCGCACACCAAAAGGTGCCAAATACTTTTCAGTAACGACCGAAATTGACCTAGAACTTGGATGTTTGTCGTTGGCTGTCCGTTGCTTGAAAGGGTCGTTTTTTGTGGCTGGGAGCCAGCGTGAGGGAACTACAGTGCTACACACGGGCGAAGGTGTAGCCATGTACTTTGTCATCTCCCTGTTCCTTCATATGAATCAAGTACATATTTTGGTCATTTACAAGGCGTATTGTATGGGTATTCAATAGTGTCATTATTTTTCTCAGCCATTCGGAGATTTGCTTCTCGTAATAAGGATAATTGGTTTTGGAGCCAAAAGGATTGTCCGCATGTGCTATTTTTCCACACCGCCCATAAACCTCTATGAATTCATCTTTGGTTAAATAACCATCCTGAATATCTTCCAAATGTGACTTAACTCTTGGTTTTGAAGAAGGTTTCTCTTTTACGGGCTTTGGATAGAAATCGGGATTGTTTTTTTCAATCTTTTTTAGAATTTCGCCGCCATTCCAAAGCTTGTGGAAATTCTTATGGTGTGTTGAAAACTCTTTCTTATTCACTACGAGTGAACCAAGGACAATTAGCTCAAGAATCTTCCTGACTTGCAAGTACATACATTCCAGAGTAGTAGCCATATATAAAGTGTAACATCCTCCGTGGAGAAAACCATTTACGACTTCAACACGTTTCTTTATCTGCTCCATCACAGCACAATAGTGATCTATCTTGTGTCTCTTGCGGATCATCGAATTAGGTCCTTTGGTGGTTTATTTGTGGTATCAGCAACTGTCGCTGCTTCGACAATTTTCATTATCTTGCTTGCCACCACGATTCTATCGAAAGCGTCATAAAAATCCATTTCAACATCCTTATGGGAACATGGATTCTTATACAAAGCATATGCACCTGCAATAAAGTGCGCGAGTGCTTCACGTTCAGCAAGGGGAAGAGTGTAGTCAGTAAGTGGCCCAGTTTGGGGATTGAAGGCCTTCCTTATCAAAGAAACGCCATAGTCTTCGTCGGAGAAACGACACTTTTGCCTAACGGCGATTTCGATAGATTTAAATGCTTGAAAAACGGCACTCTCGAATTGACGCGTGGACAACAACTCGAACGCCTTGGCCATCACAGTGGGATGAATATAGGCTGATGGCGTGATGGTCCATCTTTCTATAACTTTCTTAAACTCAGCTTCCGGAAAATGAAATCCCTTCTTAGTCGGGTAATAGACATCATCGCGCTCGTCATCATATCCCCGTTGGTACATGCGTATATCTATGTATGTTGCGTCGCTACCTTTATATTTTACTCGAGTGAATCTAATTGGCTGGTAAGATCCGGCCTTAGCTTCTCCGATTATATCTTGACGCTCAATTTCTTCTTTAATGCTCATACTGGCTCGCTAACGATAATTATAAGGTTTGTATAAAACGGTAATGAAAGACTGCTTCTTGCTTTTTTGCTCAAACTCTTTCATTAAATGATTCCGCGTGAGCAAACAAGTTGCACACGCGACCTTGCTAAAGAATAGTTGCACGAATTCTATTGTACAGTTTTTTTTGCAGGTCTTCTGGGGAATTATATACGATGTGATTATATTGTCTTGTGTCGAAATGTTCTTTTAATTCCTCGACATCTTCTTTCCTAACGGTAAAAATAACTTCTCTGCCAAGTCCTTTGGCAAAGCCTGCTTCAAAGAACACTCCGCTTCTCAATCCAGAAAAATCAGCTATCAAGAATTTGGAGCGTTTGATTTCAGCTATGAGTTCGTCGCAAATTTTGTTATTGAACTCCTTAAGGTCTATTCTTAGCGGCATATAACCTGCGTCTTCTACCGCGGGCTTGATTCCTCTTTCATAAGAATCATCCATGCTTGAGTCAAACCACATAGCGACAAAAGCTCGCCTGCTCTCGATTGCAGAATTCTGCAGCCGCTCTATAATCTCCCACCCTCTCGAAGTAAGCATTCTACCTAATTCTTCCATGGTACCAGTACCCTCTCTGACCAATCCGTGCTCAGCTAGCTCCTTGAGAATAGTCATGCATTCTCGGCTGTCTTTCGTAAAGAAATACAAGTTGTCCGGTTTGTTAAAGTTCAAACGAATTTCACTGAACGGCCGTGGTGCTAATCGGCTTAGGTTTAGCAATATTCTATTTAGGAACTCCCCGGCTGCTTGTGGGAATTGAGCCAGTAGTTCATTTACTGAAATTCGCGGGTACCCGCAAACCAAGTCTTGTGCTTTTGTTTCCTCGTCTAACGCTATTCCCCCGAATCCCTTTACGCGTCTTTCATTTAGCACACAGGCCATCTTAAACTTATCCTCATCTGTAAAAATCTGAACCCACATATTATCTAAGATATATTTCCCGCAATACTCACACTCATAAAGCAGAGAGAAACCCACCTGGGGTAAGTAGGTTGTTCTTGAATCATAGCCGCAAAAAAAACATTTCTTTTCATTTTCTGCCATGGCCATTCACCTTAGAAGAATTATTTGGTTTTGAAATGGGTTATAAAACCGGCATCAGCGTATGGCGCAAGCGGGGTTCGGCGGAATACGAATACTTGTTGTCCGTATGGAGTCGCGCGGACTCGGCTTAGCGAAGTGGCGAGCCTTGTAGTTATTCTGCCCATACAAGGGCTGGCATTTTCTAAGAGAAAGTCGCAGTTGCCCATCGCTCAATTACTCCGGGGGGCAATATTAAGGGGAAAAGGAGGAATAGTCAAATGAAATTTTGGGGGAAAAAGGAAAAAAACCAGGGTTTAGGGTGTAGCGGGTGGCGTAGGGCGAATAGGGGAAGTGGATTCCTGCTTGCGCAGGAATGACGAAAGGGAGATTGGCGCAGTCGCCTTGGGCTGCTTGGAATGAGCAAAAAGGTGGCGTGGAGCGTGGAGCGTATAGGGGAAGTGGATTCCGCATCAAGTGCGGAATGACAGCAGCGTGGCCGTGTCGGCGACGGCTAAAGTGGTTAGGGGCTCATCCTGCTATTCGTGCTCTCGCTATTTTTAGCGGGCACGGTGTAATTATTGGCTTTTATCGCCTGAATGCTACCGTCCAAAAAAATCGTGCTTGGTGCGTAAACGTCAGTTTCCGGCGGCCTTCTTGAGTTTTTCGACCATGTCGGTCTTTTCCCAGGTGAAATTAGGGAGGTTTCTGCCGAAGTGTCCGCCGTATGAGGTTTGGGCAAAGATTGGGCGGTCGAGCTTCAGGTAGGCAATCATCTTCTTGGGCGTCAAGGGGAAGAGCTTTCTTACAATTTGGCTCAGATCATGTTCGGGTATTCTTGCGGTTCCTTCTGTGTCTATGAGCACGGAGATTGGCTCGGCCACGCCGATGGCATAGGATAATTGGATTTCGCAGGCGTCCGCCAGGCGCGCTGCGACAATATTCTTGGCTATGTATCGGGCCATATAGCTTGCGGTTCGGTCAACCTTGGTCGGGTCTTTTCCACTGAAGGCGCCGCCGCCGTGGCTGCCCCTTCCGCCGTAGGTATCGACGATGATTTTTCTTCCTGTTAGGCCGCAGTCGCCTTTTGGCCCGCCTGTCACAAATCGGCCGGTCGGGTTGACGTGGAATATGGTCTCTTTGTCAACGAAGCCTTTGGGCATAACGGGCAAGACAACTTTCTGGACAATTTGTTCCTTGAGCTGCCGGTATCCAATCGCCGGCGAGTGCTGGGCGGCCACCACCACAGTGTGGATTCGTTTTGGCTTGCTGTTTTCGTACTCGACGGTAACCTGACTCTTGCCGTCAGGTCGCAGCCAGGGCAGGGTTTTGTTCTGCCTGACCTTTTCGAGCCGAGTGGTAATGGCATGTGCAAGCTGGATAGGCATCGGCATAAGCTGGGGCGTTTCTCTGCAGGCGTAGCCGAACATCAGTCCCTGGTCGCCGGCTCCCTGCTCCTTGTGCAGACCGGCGCCTTCGGTAACGCCCTGCGAAATGTCCGGGCTTTGCTTGCCGATAGACACCATTACCGCGCAATTCTCATAATCAAAACCCAGTTCGGGGTCGTCGTAACCGATTCTCTTTATCGTATCGCGCACCACGGTTGGGATATCTACAATGGCGGCTGAAGTGATTTCGCCGGCGACAATGACCATCCCTGTCTTGACCATAGTCTCGCAGGCGACCCTGCTTTTCGGGTCCTGGGCGAGCATTGCGTCCAGAATGGCGTCGGATATGTGGTCGGCGACCTTGTCGGGATGGCCCATAGTCACGGATTCGCTGGTGAAAAGATACTTCTCGCTTTTGGTTTCACGCTTGACGTGAGCAGATTTTTTACTCATCCTAAGGAAATCCTTTCATGCAGACATCATCATATCTTGTAATCAGGAGGGAATATGATAGCAGGTTGTTCAGCATAGTCAAAGAAAAAATCGTTTAGATGCGGACTTTGGCGCGGAGGTGAATCAATAACTCTCTGAGGCGTCGTTGAGCCGCCAGTCGAAAGTTAAGTACCCTACCGTGTAGTACTCGGTTTCAAGAAAGGCGGTTTCCTCGTGACCGATGTAGTTAGTAATGAAGTTCAAGACGGCCTGGACGGGAGGCGTCTGTGCCTTGAATTTCTTGTCCGTATCGTATTTCTGGATAAAGTCGTTGCCGTACCAGGTCGAATCGAACAGGCCGGACAGGAAGACTTTCTGATTCTCTTTGTCGATTTTGAAAGCACGGGGACTGTCCAGGAACTTTCTGACCTGGTCATCCAATTGGTCATAAAGCTTCTCGCCGGTGTAGGGTTCGTTTCGCAAAGGCGGGCCGGACAGACAGGCCTGGGTCAGGGCAAAGAATACGCGAGGCTCGTTGAATTGTTTTCTGAAGAATCGCCGTTCGATTTCTGACAAAGTGAACTCTTCATCCATGACGAGCAATTTATACTTGTCCCATTTTGCGGAACCAAAGACATCCTTGGGCTCAATGTGCCGGATGCTCGTGGGCGGCCACCCGACCAACCTCCAGAATCGAGAGGAATCTATCGGATAATTCAGGATGATCACTTTTAGCATTTGTATGTTGTAGGCATTGATCCAAAGGGCAATCTTTTCCTTCTCAGGCCAGCGGACATACTCCTTGCGGTCAAGTCTGGCGAACTCACTCAAAAGGGCATCCAGATCGGAGCGTTTTCGTTTGAGCCTTTTGTAGTCAACCATCCCCTCATCGTTGACGAAGGTGCTCAGAATGTCATGGCACTTGTCGTGAAACAGCACCGGCCGAGGCTGGGGGCTTAGGTTGGGCTCGGGGGTCGCTCGCGGCGGCTGAGGTTCATTCGACTCGGTCACATTAACATCAGTCACGGTGGCGGGTTCAACCACATTAGGTTCAACGGGAACAGGTTTGAGTAAGGGCGGGACGGTTTCGTTATGTGCGGTTGGCTCGATTGCACAAGGTTCAGCAACGGGCCCCGGCAGGTTGGGCTCGACGGGTACGGGTTCAAAATGTGGTTTCGCGGGGGGGCAGCCGCCGGCAAAAATCAGCACGGCTGCTGCGATAACACAAACAAAGAATAAGAGGCTGGAAGCTGCCGGGTGCTGTGCTTCTGTTCCAAGAGCTTTCATTCTTTTGTTATTGGTTTCTGACTGCACGAAAGTCATTTTACTACCTTCCCGAAAACAATTATACCTATTCTCAGCCGCAAAATCAACCTAATTCTGCTGGTGCACAATATCCGAGCTGGCAGATGCAATGATTTTTTCTTGCTTATTATCGGTCCTTGAGAATTATTTGGGCAAAACCTCATGCGGCAGTTGAAGCGGCAAGCTGTCCGCCGAGCTTAGATTGCGGGGGTCGAAGCCCCAAATTCGCTTGACAAAGAGTGTTAATCTGGATAATATGAGATATATGTCTGATCCAGAGGTCGCTGGTCTTTGAGGGCGTTTTGCAGTAATGAAGGTTGAATGGGTCGTTTCTGCTGTCCTGGGGGCATTGTTGTTTTTCTCACTGAGTGGGGCGTCGGCAGCCGTCAACACCAGGAGAATAAGGGAAGTGCGGAGCAAGGACGTCCTGAGTGCAGAAGACCTCCGTTCGATTGACAATTTTGTCGCGGACGCGGTCAAGGAACTCATCCGGACAAAGGAATTCTCGTCTGTGGCGGCAGTTCGGAATGCGATTTCTGAACATGCCGACTCGACCGGGCCGAGTGCTCCCCAGTATGAGGCGGAGTTTTTCGAATCGGCATATAAACATATTTCCGAAGCTCTCCAGAAGGCGCGGGATGAGGGCAGTTTTATTGCGGAGGTCAATCTGTTGATTCTGGTGGAACGGCTGCTGGCGACGGGTCCGAAAGACTTGAGGTTGGTGGATCTGGCCCTTGGGCCAATAGCAGATGGCAATGCCGTCGTTCGGTACCTGGCTGTCAGTGCGGTTACAAGCCCTGCTATTGTCAAACAGCTGGATCCGAAACTGGCGGAGCGCATCGTTCGCCAGCTCGAGGCTGCTGTCGATGCGGGTAATCCTGAGACGATGGGTTTGATGGCGAGGTTCACAGCAGATGTGCGGAGCGCGGAGGGTGATAAGTTATTGCTGGAGGTCGCGGACGCACGAATCAAGAGCTACGGTGAGTGGACAGTGGAATTCGAACCTTTGGATGATGCAATTCTGAAATCACTTTGTAGCAGGATTGCTTCTGAAAGTGGTCATAAGCTCGAGTTGGTTCAGCGTTTTTGCCAGTTGTATTCGTATGTGATACAGAGGTATCTCCAGGACATGCAAGGAGGCAATTTTCTGGATGACAGGTCGAGAGAACAGACGGCTTCAGTGCTGGTGGAGGTCGAGAAGGCATGTATCGGTGTGCTGACAGGCAGCCCGCGATCAGGTATTAAGGGCGCCATTGAACGTGGGGACGCGGCGGGGCTTTCACGGGCGCACGATAGTCTGCTGGCCGAAGAATTGCCTCGCATTTTTCCGGAGCTGAAGGCGCCACTTCCTTTGCCGCAGCGGCCTAAGAGCAAGGTTCCCGAGTAACGCCAGGGGCTGTTCCGGCTCCGCTGCTCGCGAAATAATCCTTACCTGTGTGGATTAACCGATGGGATTGGCGTATGTGCATGCGATTTTGTTTGTGCAAAGGCGAACTGTACAGTCCCGAAGGCGTAGAATCGGCGGAGGGTGCACTTCATATTTGTAGGTAGGAAGGGCAGGCTATTAGGCTTCTATGGTCGTGCAGGCCTTACGAGGGGGCTGGATTCCTGCTTTCGCAGGAATGACAACGGGGGAAAACGAATCGGGAAGAAACGGGGGCAATGATACGGGCAAAGAATCCACCTACAAACGTGAAGTGCACCCATCGGCGGACTTCCGAAGTTTTTTGTTTTGATTTCCCAGCAGTGATGGCTATGCTTATTCGTCATGAACGTGACGCTTCGAGGTTGCTTGCACAAGGGTCCTAATCGTCTTCAGCGGCAAGCGAAGCAAGACTCGCCACACGCTTGCGTCAGTTCAGCATGGTTGACGGGAAAGGTATAGGGTTCCAAGAGGGACAGAATTATGAAGAATTTGTCAGCCGCCCTTCTCTTGATAGCAATACAGATGACGCTTTTTGGCTGCGGGCCGGGTACACGGGAACAGCAATTGCAGGGTTTCATTTCGGCACATGTCGAGAAGATCAAGCCTATGGCAAAGGAATCGCATCTTGCGTACTGGGAGGCTGCAAACAGCGGCGGGGGGGAGGATTATAACAGGGTCAGCGAATTGGAGTTTGAGATTCGTCAGGTTTACAGTGACGCCGACGACTTTGCCCTGCTCAGGCAGATAAGAGAGTCCGGGCAGGTGAATAATCCCCTGCTCGCGCGTCAGCTTGAGGTGTTATACCATGCCTACCTTGAGAACCAGATAGACCCGGGTCTGCTGAAGAGAATTGTCGAGCTCGGCACGGAAATCGAAAAGAATTTCAGCACGTTCCGCGGCACGATGGATGGCGAGAAGGTCACCGACAATGAGATTAGAGAGGTTTTGAAGACCGAGACCGAATCTGTCAGGCGAAAGAAAGCCTGGCTGGCCAGCAAGCAGGTGGGGCCGGCGGTTGCGGGCGACCTGGTTGAACTGGTGAAGCTGCGAAACGAGGCGGCGCAGAAGGTGGGCTTTGACAATTATCACGCGCTTTCTCTGACCGTCGCGGAACAGGACGTAAAAGAGCTGGACCGCATCTTCGAGGAGCTCTATCAGCTAACCAACAAGCCTTTCGCGGAAATAAAGGGGGAACTGGACGGCGTGCTGGCGGCGAAGTACGGTGTTTCCGTTGGCGAGCTGAGGCCGTGGCACTATCACGACCCGTTCTTTCAGGAAAGCCCTCTGGTGTATGACCTTGATTTGGATGTTTATTACAAGGATAAGGATGTCAAGAAACTGGCGGTTGCGTTCTACGATAGCATCAGTTTGCCGGTTGATTCCATCCTTGTTCACAGTGACCTATATGAGCGCGAGGGTAAGAACCCACACGCCTTTTGCACGGACATCGACAGAGAGGGAGATGTCAGGATTCTGTGCAATCTCAAGAACAACGAACAGTGGATGGAGACAATCCTCCATGAGTTGGGCCACGCCGTTTATGACAGGTACCATGACCCGGACGTGCCGTTCCTTCTGAGGGAGCCTGCGCACATTTTCACCACCGAAGCAATTGCAATGCTTTTCGGCCGCTTGAGCCGCGACGCCGCCTGGATGCAGCAGATGCTGGAGCTATCGGATGAACAGCGGGCTGAAATCGAGAAAGTCAGCGAAAAGTACGCGACGCTCAAACAGTTGATTTTCGTTCGCTGGGCAATGGTAATGTACGAATTCGAGAAAGAGCTTTATCGTAATCCGGACCAGGACCTGAATTCGCTGTGGTGGGACATGGTGGAGAAATACCAGCTTGTCAAAAGGCCCGAGGGTCGAACTGAGCCGGATTGGGCGGCCAAGATTCATTTTACCATCGCGCCGGTGTACTATCACAACTACGTGCTGGGCGAGCTGCTGGCCTCCCAACTGCATCACCGTATCGTGCATAAGGTGCTGGGCCTTGAATCGGATAAGGATGTCAGTTACGTTGGCCAGCGAAAAGTGGGCGATTTCCTGCGCACGAAGGTGTTTGAGCCTGGAGCGGTTTATCAGTGGAACGATATGATTGCACGAGCTACGGGCGAGCCGTTGAACCCGGAATACTTCGTCGCACAGTTTGTCAGATAGTGGAATGTACAATTTGTTCTGAACGGATTTTGTTGGGGTTCAGGGATGGCGTCGGAAAGAAATTCTCTACCGGAGATCACAGTCAAAGCGGTTGTCCTGGGGGTCGCTCTTTCGGTTATTCTGGCGGGGGCGAATGCTTATCTCGGATTATTTGCAGGGATGACGGTCTCGGCATCGATACCCGCGGCCGTCGTATCCATGGGTGTTCTGAGGTTCTTTAGGCGCAGCAATATCTTAGAGAACAACATCGTCCAGACGGCAGCCTCGGCGGGCGAGTCACTGGCCGCGGGAGTGATATTTACTCTGCCGGCCCTTGTGATACTCAATTACTGGACGGGCTTCGATTTTCTTTGGGTAACGGTAATCGCCGGCTTTGGAGGCCTCTTGGGGGTGCTTTTTACGATACCACTGCGGCGTGCGCTGATTGTGGAAGCCAAACTGAAGTTCCCCGAGGGCATCGCCACGGCGGAAGTCCTCAAATCAGGCGATGAGGGCGGGACTGAGGTCAAGTATATTGCGCAGGCGGCTGTGGCGGGGGGGCTGTTCAAGCTGGGTGCGTCGGGCCTGCGAATCTGGTCCGAGTCCATTGAGGCGGCGCGAAGGGTAGGGGGGTCGATAGCGTATTTCGGTTCCAACCTGAGCCCGGCACTTCTTTCGGTGGGTTACATCGTGGGGCTTAATATTGCGGTGCTGATATTTCTGGGGGGCCTGGTGAACTGGCTGATTGCGATACCGATTTGCGCAGCCGTTCAGGACTGGCCTTTGGCGGATGGAAAGCCGATGTCTGCACTGAATTGGGCCTACGGAATCTGGTCCGCTCAGACGCGGTATATTGGTGTGGGCGGTATGCTGGTTGGCGGGTTGTGGACGATTCACAGGCTGCGAACGTCCATCTTCAGCGGAATCAGAAGCGGGCTCCGGGCCTACAGGCGCTTGCAGCATGAAACCGCGCAAATACCGAGAACCGAGCGCGACATGTCGATGAAATGGATTCTGGTCCTAATCATCGCTTCGGTCGTGCCTTTGTTCATCGTCTATCAGGTCTTTGTGGGAAGGATAAGCATATCGGCTCCGATGGCGATTACGATGCTTCTGACGGGCTTCTTATTCTCGGCGGTCGCAGGCTACATGGCCGGCCTGGTGGGGTCGTCGAATAATCCAATATCAGGTGTGACCATAGCGACGGTGCTTGTTTCGGCGCTGCTGCTTTTGCTTCTTATGGGAAGGGGGGCGGAAAACGGCCCTGCGGCGGCGATAATCATCGGCAGCGTCGTCTGCTGCGCCGCGGCAATAGCCGGCGACAACATGCAGGACCTGAAGGCCGGTTATATCGTACAGGCAACGCCCTGGAAGCAGCAGGTTATGCAGATGGTGGGGACGGTCTCGGCAGCGTTTGTGATGGCGCCGATATTGACGCTGCTGCTAAGGGCTTACGGCTTCGAAGGGCACGCCTCGGCCAAGGCAAATCCCCTGGCGGCGCCTCAGGCAAATCTGATGGCCTCGGTCGCCAGAGGGGTATTCTCTGGGGACCTGCCGTGGAAGTTTGTTTGGATAGGAGTTGGGTTGGCGATTGGCGTGATAATCCTCGACGAATATCTGGTCAGTCGCGGCAGCTCCTTTCGCACGCCCGTGCTGGCGGTGGCGATAGGGATTTATCTGCCTTTCGAGCTGGAGGTACCGATTCTTGCTGGGGGGATAATTCACTTTATCGTTAAGGCTCTTCATCGCAGAAGAAACGTGCCTGACGACGTGGCGCAGGACGTGGGCCGGCATGGTCTGCTGTTTGCGTCGGGCCTGATTACCGGCGAGGCCCTGCTCGGCATTCTGCTGGCGATACCTATCGTCATAAGCGGAAATCCACACGTACTGGCATTATCGAAAGGGCCTGTTGGGGCGTGGCCCGGCGTGATCCTATTGGTTGGGATTGGCTACTGGCTGTATCGTCTGGCCCTGGGCAGGGGCAGGAGTTAGCTGTTTCAGATGGTTCCGCCGGCAGTCAACTGCCTGAGCAAATTCAGCGTTTGGGTAAACTGGGCGTGGGCCTTCTCCAGATACGCGTGCACTTCGTCGATGTAGCCGTCCGCGGAGGCGGACCAGACGCGGTTGAGATAGCGTTCGGCGGCGGCAAAATAGCTCATTACCTCCGCATAAGCGTGAAGTCCGTACACGTGTGCTATGCTCTCTCGGCCCTCAACAAATTCGTTCAGGTCGTCCGGAAAGAGCTCGTCTATGCGGTGCCGCACTTCATAGGTGTCCAGCGAGGCCTTTTCTGCGTCGAGACGGGCAATGTTTTCGACGATGCGGCTAAGACCTTTTTGGAGGATTTGCACGTTGTCGGCGAGTTTTTCTTTGAATTGTTTCTTCCGCCGCTTTGCGACGTTGACGCTGATAATTCCTGCAGCGCCCACGGCCATCGCTGCCGAGAAGAGACCCCATCGCACCTGTTCGGTGTCAAGCACGGCAACAAGGGCGCCTGCCAGAAAGCCAATCGTTATCATCAGGTATCCGAACCTTCTCATCTTATCCTTCCTTATCCGGCTCCCGCGGCACGTACAATGGAATCCAATGCAAAACCGATACCGACCAAAGCCTCGCCCACAATCAGACCGGCGGCAATGGGAATGCCGACCTCTTCGCTGAATCGGTGGCCTTTCTTCCAGTCGCTCAAGATGCGGAGCAGCATCCCGATGGTGTAAGTCAGGACTATGTTGAACGGCAGATAGAAGCCCAGGCCCACCTGGATGCCGAGGCCGCCCACTGCGCTGAAGCTCAGCAGCGCCCCGAGGGCGGCGCCCGCCGCATATTTTTGTACCGGGATATCGCCGCCGAGAATACCTTTAATCGTGCTGGCCAAAGCCTGGGCCTGTGGTGCGGGCAGTCGCTCGCTGCCCAATCCGTACGCCCTGTGCAGAATGAATATGAGGGCCATAATGACAATCGGGCCCAGCCAGGTGGCAAGAAACTGTCCGATCTGCTGTTTGACGGGTGAGGCGCCGACGAGGTAGCCGGTCTTGAGGTCCAGCATAAGGTCGCAGGCCTGGGACATGGCACAGCACGCGGCCGCCCCGACAATGACCGAGGCAATGATGGCCTCGCTGTCACCGAGCCCGCTGGTTATTACGACAAGGATAGTAACGGCAATAAGGGTCATTCCACTGAGCGGCGACCAGTTTGTCCGGCCGATGGCCTCGGACAAAATGACGCCCGCCACCCATATCCAGAGGGTGCCGAAAATCGCAACAAGGGCTCCCCGCAGCAGACCCATCTGCTTGACCGACATAAGGGCGACGACAAACAGAACTGTAACCGCTGCGATGACGCCGATGAACAGAAAGCGAATGGGCATTTCGTCTTTGGAATGTTCGGTTTTGGCCTGCGCGGCCTTTCGCATACTGTTGACCGCACCGACGATGAGCGGCAGCGCCAGGGCGATGCCTGCCAGTGCGCCGCCGACCAGCATGCCGATGCCGACAGGCCGGAATAGACTGATTCGAAGATACTCGGGCATAGTGGTATCGAGCTGCTGAATATGCTCTGCGGTGGGCAATAGTCCCATCGTATTGAGCAGTGGTGACAGAATCCAGTAGCAGACGAAGCCTCCTACGATGAAGTAGAAACCGCCCCGGCCTGCGATGAATGCGACCCCGATGGTAAGCAGCGAGAGATACCAGACCCCATTCATGTAGTCGGGCATGCCGATCAACTCGCCGACGTTCCAGTTATCGAACTCCCAGTACTGGGTCACGAAGCTGACGAGCCCGCTCGCGGCCACCCCCGAGAGCAGCAGCAGGGCCTTTTTCACACCCGCACCCGGCGATTTGAGCACGGTAGCGACGGCAACGCCGCCGGGGAACGTGAGCCTCTCAAAATCTATCATCTGCTTTCGCAGCGGTATGATAAAAGCGATACCGAGGATTCCTCCGGCTATGCAGGCAAAGACCATCAGAACCGCGCTGAAGCTGGTTTCTCCCAAGATAAAGAGCGCCGGCACAGTGAACATCATACCCGCCGAGGCGCCGTTGACCGCACTGGCGACGGTCTGGTTGATATTGTTCTCGATGATGCTGTTGCGTCTCAAGACGCCTCGCAGTATGCCAAAGCCTAAGATAGCGGCCACCTCGGAGCCCTCGATGGAAAAACCGAGTATCAGTGATGCGTAGCCGATGCTTACGGCGATGAGAGTGCCGATGGCGTATCCGACGAGAATCGATGTAAGAGTAAGCTCCGGATAAGGTCCGGTGCGAATGATTGACTCTTTGGCGTCTCTTGTACTTACCACTCTCGGCTGTCAATCCTTTTGGTCTTGGGAGGATTCGTCCTGAATATAGCTCTTTTCCCGGTATCTTGCCGCCACGGGAATAAAGAGAATCGCTGTCACCAGCATCGCTATGGTGAAGAACCAGTAATAGCTGGCTCCGGGAAGTTTACTGGTGCCATCTTCGTTTTGAATAAAAGCGTTGACTATTGCGGTGAAGGCATTTCCGAGTGATATTGACAGAAGAAATAGCGCCTGAACAAAGGATTTAGTACTCTTGGGTGCTTGAGTATACGAGAACTCAAGACAGGTAATTGACACCAGTACTTCGGCGGCGGTCAGAATCACGTAAGCGAAGAACTGCCAGCCGACACTGGGCTTGCCGCCGGCGGTGATCTGCATTTCCAGCCAGGCCGGAACAACAAAGGACAATGCCGCTACAAACAGACCGATGGAGATTTTGCGCAGCGCAGTCAACGGGAAAAACCTGTTAATGGCAGGGTAAATGACATACGCGAACAGGGGAATCAGAATCATAATCAAAGCGGAATTGACGAACTGTACCTGAGCGGGAAGCCAGGTCTTCCACAGCCACCTGAGATTCATGTTTTCCGCCTGCAGGACCCATGCCGACTGGGACTGGTAGAACAGCGACCAGAACATCGCGATAAACAGGAAGAGTATACATAACCTGCCTAGCGCCCTGATTGGCTCGCCTCGGAGTGTATTCTTGACCGATTCAATCCCCGCAGCCTGTATATGAACGAACTTCCTGCGTCCGAGCCAATAGGCGGCAGTTGCCACAAACATGAAGACCGCGGGGACGCCGAATCCGACACGCGGACCGTATTTGTCCAGAAGTTCCGGGCACCGCCACATCGAGACACAGGCGCCGAGATTGATGGCAAAGTAGAACCAGCTATAGACCTTGCTCAAAAGATGCGTATTGCTTTTTCCGAACTGGTCGCCAACATTTGCCGAAACGCAGGGCTTTATTATTCCGGACCCGACAGCGATCAGCACCAAACCCACGGCCAATCCGAGGCGGGTCAAATCCAGTACGAGTGTCACAAAGCCCAGGCAGTACACAATCGAAAAGAAAATGATGGTCCTGAACTTACCCAGCCAGATGTCGGAAATCAGCGCACCGATCAGGGGCATTAAATAGACGGCGGAGTTGAAGAAGTGAAAGTCTTTTGTAGCTTGCACGTTGCCCATGACGTCGAGGACGCCGCCAGGCCCCATAAGATAGTGGGTCATGAAGACCACGAGAATGGAAGTCATTCCGTAGAAGCTGAAACGTTCGGCGGTTTCGTTTACAAGGATATAGGGTACGCTGCGGGGCATTGTTGTTGAAGGAACCGGTGCAGTGAGGTATTTGCTCTCAGCCATTGTGAACCGTAACCATTCCTTTAGTCAAACCATTGCCGAAACTTGTCTCGGCGAAGATTCCGCGGCCTGCGGTCTTCAAGTCGGCACGGTCGGTATAATACAGGCGCCGTCATAGGATGTCGAGCAAAAAAACGCGGCAGAGCCGGGGCGGGCATAAGGGCTGTCAGGCAGATGTAAAAAGGCTTGCAATGGCATCGAGTGCGATTATAATACAAGCAAGAGAGCGTTTGCGTAAGGTATACGCGTGGGAATACGTTTCCTGAATCCAAAAAGGTTGTCAAAGACATGGACGAAAAGGTTGTGGTCGATATAGCTGTCGAAGGAGACATTGCGGTGGTGGCCTTCGGCGCCACGTCGATAAGCGACGTCAAGGGTATAGCGGCGGCTTCGGACCAAATCCAAAAGTTCGTTGACGAGAATCACCCGCAACGGATAGTATTTGACTTTGACCGTGTGAAGTTTTTCTCTTCCCAGGTCCTGGGGCTTCTTCTGGAGGCAAGGGCCAAGTTGCGGCAGGAGGACGGCGATGTTGTAATAAGCGGGCTAAATCCGCAGTTGCACCGTATTTTCAAGATAACGAACCTCGACAAGATTTTCAGGTTTTTCCCGGAAAAAGAAAGTGCCATCAGGACAATAGGCACGAAATAAGCTGGGTTTAGAAAGAGGCTGAGATCATGTATGTGGCGACGCAATTTTCGGTTTTCATGGTTAACAAGCCGGGGGTATTGGCTCAGGTACTTGGTGAGTTTGCGCGTGCGAAGATAAATGTGACGGCGCTGACGATGATGGATTCCGTCGAGCACGGCGTTATGCGCGTTGTATTCGCTGAGCCGGAAAGGGCCAAGGAGGTTCTGGCGAAGACAAACATGCCTTACAACGAGACGGAGGTTTTGTGTGTTAACCTGGATAATCACCCCGGGGCGCTCGCGGGGGTGGCGGAGAAGCTGGCCAAGAACCACATAAATATTTCATACGCCTATTGCACGGCCGGCGCGAAGGGCGGTCGAACAACGGGCGTGTTGAAAATCGCCGATGTTAAGAAGGCAATGAGGGTGCTCGAGCAGGGTCAGAAGAAGGAAAGCAAATCCTGTCCGGTCGTCAGGCGCTCGCGCGGGGCAAGAAAATAGCCTTTGTCTTCGAGATTTGGTCGGCTGCCTTGCGAGGTTACCGCAAATACCGGCAGCAGGGTCGCGGTTCAGGCGGTCCTTTTCGTGATTCGAAGGAAGTTTTGATTCTGCGCAGCTTCAGGCCTAATAAACGATGGCAGTTGTTTCCTCGATCTTCTTGATAACGTCGTCCGGCTGGACTGAGTCGGATACATAACCATCAAAGCCTTTTTGCAGCAGTGCATCTTCTTCAGAAGGGGCTAACTGGTTCGCCAGCGCAATGATTTTGATGGTTTGGAGGTCTTCGTTCTCGCGGATGTTCCTGCAAATCTCCGTTGCGGTTATGCCCTGTGCGAGGAGATTAATCAATAGAACGTGCGGGCAGAATTTTTGTGCAATCAACCCGGTTTCGAAGTTGGTTCGGACGATCCGGACCTCGTAGTCGGCCCTGGTTTGCAGAGCGTCGGCCAGTTGGGAGGCTGTCTCAAGATTGCTATCCACTATTAGCACGCGCGTCCTCCCGACGGGAATGGCCGCGGTGGGCATATTGTGGACCTTCATGAAGCGAAGCAATTCGCTGACGGGTATTCGCCTGTCCTTGCTGCCGGGTATTCGGTATCCCTTGAGCTGTCCGCTGTCGAACCATTTGGAAACAGTGCGAGGAGCCACGTTACAAATCTTGGCCACATCGCCTGTGGTAAGCACATTTTTTCCTTTAGCCATATTTTTATCCCCATTAATTGCGTATATTCGCCGTATGTCTATTCGGCCTTAACGGGGGGGCTGTTTAGCTGCGGGGCCGTGAATCCGGGCTTTTTGGCCAATGAATGAAGGTTCGGGGCATGTTGAGTCCCATAAGTGTCAAGGCCGCCGTCGGTCGGAAACTGCGGCGACGGAAAGGATATTTTGCCCGAGCTTTGGCGGTATGGTCAGCAGAGCAGAGGGCTCACCGGCGGCAGTGCAAGAATGCTTTTGATTTCCGCCTTTTTGAGGGGTACAATTCTTCCATCGCATTTGTCGGTGCGGGCATTTGATTGCGAGGTGCTGGCGGTTGAATGCACTTGAGGTTTGCTGATAGCTCGGCGACGAGATGTTGTTATTTGCAGAGGAGGCAGTAATGCAGATATATCTGTCCAGGCCGGATATTACTGAAAAGGAGATTGAGGCCGTGTGCGAAGTGCTTCGCACGCCGAGTCTTTCTCTGGGTCCGAAGCTACCCGAATTCGAAGAGGCTTTCGCACGGTATATCGGCCGCAAAAGGGCGGTGGCCGTTAACAGCGGAACGAGCGGCCTGTTTCTGTGCCTGTTGGCTCTGGGTATCGGACCCGGGGATGAAGTCATCACCACCCCCTTTACCTTTATTGCCACAGCTAACACTATCATGATGGTCGGTGCAGAGCCGGTCTTCGTCGATATTGACCCCGTGAGCCTGAATATCGACCCTGCGAAAATTGAGTCGGCGATAACCGAAAAGACAAAGGCCATCATGCCGGTGGAGGTCTTCGGCAACCCGGCCGGCTTCGATAGAATTTGCGAAATTGCTCAAGAACGCGATCTGATGGTGATTGAGGATAGTTGCGAAGCACTGGGTTCGGCGCTGAAGGGCAAAAAGGCAGGCGCCTTCGGGACAATGAGCGTATTCGCGTTCTATCCCAACAAGCAGATAACGACCGGCGAGGGCGGCATGATACTGACCGATGACGATGATCTGGCGGATATGTGCGTCTCCCTCCGCAACCAGGGCAGGGGCAAGGGCGGCGGCTGGCTCGACCACGAAAGGCTCGGTTATAACTTCCGGCTGAGCGATATCAACTGCGCCCTCGGGATCGTGCAGCTTTCGCGCATCGATGAAATAAAGGCCAAGCGCAAACAGGTCGCCCGCTGGTATCAGGAAATGCTGGCCGATGATGACAGGCTGATTGTGCCGGTCGAAGCCGATGGGTGCGAGATCAGTTGGTTCGTGTTTGTGGTCCGACTGGCGGATAGATATACTCTGGCACAGCGGGACGAGGTCCTGGAGGCCCTGCGGAAACGCGGGATTCAGGCGAAGAATTATTTTCCCCCCGTCCTCATGCAGCCGTTCATGGTCGAGCGGTTTGGCGATAAGCAGGGCGTTTTTCCTGTTACCGAATCGGTCTGCAAGGGCACTATATCTTTGCCCTTCTATAATAACCTGACGCGGGACGAGGTGGCAATCGTTTGCCGTGTCCTGAAAGAGGCGCTGGACGAAATTTAGATAATCGCTTGAAGAGCGTTGCTGCTATTGCCAGGCACGGCTCTTGCTCGGGGCCTCCGAAGCGGCCGATAAAGTGCCCCTTTGTTGCTCAGAAAAGTGCGTAAATGTCCTGCCGGATACCACAGTTGCAGCAATTTGCCACTTGGCGGAGGGGAATTTATTTGTTAGAATTTGAGTAAGTTGAACTGTGGCGGTTGAGGGGAGAGGCCGATTTTAGATGTTCTCTTTTTTGGAAGGGAGAGACTTATATGGGAGGCTGGAGAAGCAAAATCATATTCCTACTTGTGGTCTATTTTGCCGGCTTTGCGACGGCCATATACTGCCTTGCCCCCGTACCTGAAAGGTATGCCGCTTCGCCTGAGCGAAAGAGCTTTGTGGACTCGGTGTTCAAGTCGGACGATTTCGCGCAGTCCTTCAATTCGGGGATGCACAAGTGCCTGGATTTCGGCAAGGATGCGGCCCAGCAGGCGGGTAAATTCATAAAGCAGGAACTGGATGAGAGGCAGCAGAAAAGCTGAGCGGCAGGTATGCCCAATTTCACTCGGACTCTTAATTGCTGACATATAGCTAAGCGTGTTTTTCGGAGTGGGGGATAGGGGTTGCTAATTTTGGCCGTGGGTCGGCGGACCCACGGCCACTCTTCTGCGCGCCAAAAAACGCCGCCGAGCAAGTCGCTCGACGGCGGTTGCCTGTTACCTGTTGACTCGTTGCCAGAGCCGGCTATGGTCGGCGACGTTACTCATGTTCACTGCCATAGGTGCCGGCAATAACGCACGAGCGTTGGTTATCTATTTCACGGAACATCAATACCATGTTTAACTTACTGATGACGTCAGGGGCGAATCTCAGCGTACACGTAACGATTTTTCCCAACGTACAATCTTCTTGCTGATACGGCTTGCCTATTTCCACTATCTCTTCGGGATGGCGGCTATACTTCAGCCTCCACGCTTCGGCATTTGCAATTGGACGCAACATCGCCACCAACCGCCAGTCTCCCTCAATAACTGCGCCCCAATATCGCCTGACGATTTCCTCACAGGCTTCCTCGTCGGTCATGCCCCCGACCAGCATACCGGCGTTGGGGTCCTGCAGTTTGTCCATGAGCACAGGTTTCTTCTCAATGACCTGGGCGCCTTCCGGAATCTCAAACTCGAACAGGTCGTCCGGCAGGTTCTCAAGATAGGTGATTGACTTAACATAAACTCTGGGTGGGCCCTGTCGTGTCATATTCTCCCATTGCTTGAAGCTTACGGGCAGTTTTGACTCGACGTCAAACTCAAACCACCACGAGCGAGGGTCGGGTGCGCCGGGATGACTACAGGTGACGAAGACCCGATCGCGCCCGGTAGCAGCATCTTTGCCGTACCTCTCGTCCCAGTATATAGTGAGTTCCTTCAAAGATTCGAGTAATCGAGCACCGGGCCACGGATTGAGGGGTCTGCCGTAGGCCTCTGTCACGTAAACAGTCTGCACCTCGGGATCGTACTGGTAGCTGCGATGCTGCCACACAACCTGGACTTGACCGCTACTTGTTTCCATACGCAGACAATCCGCCGCGTTCTGTTCACTATCGGCTCTGGCCCACGCTTCGAATGTTGTCTCATTGCCATCCTCGCCCACCAGTGTCCCCGAGAAGTGAATCGCATTAAACTTCCTTAGTGCATCAATCGTCTGGTCAATCGCCCATGCAGGCGCGGCCAGCCTGTCTGTAATGGGTATCGCCAGCAGGGCGATAAGGATAACCGCAGCTACGCCGACGACTCTTGTAATTTGACTTTTCATAAGGATTCTCCAAATATCGAGCCGAGCCTTGGCCGGCTTTGTTTGTCTTAATCTTTCCAAATGCTCCAACGCGTCACCAAGGATTCTTTTATCTCTCTCGGAACTGATTGAAACACCTGATTCTTGAATTAACCTGTCTATGTTGTCTGCTGGTTTCATTCTTTCGCCTCACTATTCAGGATTGACCGCAGTTTATCGATTCCATACCGGTACCGGCTCTTGGCCGTGTTGACTGAGATGCCTTGTGACCTGGCTACTGCTCTAAACTTCATTCCCGCGCGCAGGTGCAGGATAACCGCTTCTCGCTGCTGGTAGGGCAGTTGTGCCATTGCACGGCTTAGCTGCTGCAACTGCTCGTTGCATGCAACTGACTCATAAGGACCGTTCGATTCTCCGATGGGGTCCGCATCATCCAGTGCGACCGTATGACTCTGTCTCAAGCGGTTGACATTGCGTGCACGATTTGCAACGCAGGTGGCGAGATAGCCTTTGAGCGTTCCCGTCAATTGAAAGTTACCCAGAGCCTGAACAAATGAAACAAAGACATCGTGCACGACGTCCTCGGCAGCGCTGGTATCGTTCAAAAGAGCAACGGCCAAGACCATCAAATCATTCTTGTACTTTTCATAGATCCTACGCAGAGCCTCGGTGCTCCCGCGTTTACATCTTTGCACAAGCAGCTTGTCTTCCATAAGGCCCACTCAAGCAGTCCTAAACGAACGTTCGCTACCAATATAACACTTTGAGCTGCTATTTGGGTCTAAAGAAAATAGGGGCTTTCCGGCTTCTTTAACAACGGCATCCAAGCCACAGCAGCGCGCAAAAAAGGCCGGGCCTTCCTGGCCCGGCCTGGTGAAACAAATCCACTTATCACTTCTTTTTCAGCTTGATGACAGTCGCTTCCGGCAGCTTGAAGTTTTCCATATCAACCGGCTCAAGAGACACATTCCTGGTGACTTCCTCGTAACCGGAGCAGGTCACGTGCAGTGTGTATTCGCCAGCCCGCGTCATGAATGCATGTCCCTGGCTCGATTTTTGCGTCGGCTCAATATAACCTCCCTCTCTCTCGATCCACAACTCTGGTTCAGTAAGGACCAGACCGTCCTCATTAACGGCCTGCACCATCAGGAATGCAACTTGGGGCTCAGCTAATCGCGAGACATCTATGTCGAACTTTCTGTTTTCGCCCTCGGTCAAAGTAAACTGCATGGGTGAGCCGATGCGCTCATCGGCAGGCCAGCGTGTGACGGTATACCGGCCGGCGGGCAGATGCTCGACTTTGTAGCGGCCATCGCTGTCCGCCTCCAAAGCCGCAATTATTCTCTGGTCGGCACTGACAATCATCAGCGGGAGTTGAGATTGCCTGCTGATCAGGCCGCTTACACTGGCAGTGCCTCCGGGAAGTTGTAAAGTCAATGCAGGCTTCTGCTGACCTTCTTCGATTTCAAGTTTTTGGCGTATCATCGGAAGACCCGCGCGGTACACCGTTGCCGTATATTCTCCGGGCAGCAAACTCTCAAGCGAGTATAGACCCTTCTTACCTGACACCGGCGTCGCAGGCCCCACCATCTGGCCTGTGATCTCTCGGCCCTTCTGAATTACAATCTGGCTGATATTGTCCAGCGTTTCATTGGCATCGGAGGCTTTGACCTGAATTAGAATTTTTTCCTCAAGCGAGGCCGGCGAAACAACACCAAGCTCCATGTCGTCGGCGCCAACGTCGATTTCTGCAACCTTCATCCATTCATTTCGCTTGCCTAACTGCTCATAGTAAATCGCCCATCGACCCTGCGGAGGCCCGGCAAGTGTAAACTGCCCCTCTGGTCCTGTCACGGCATAGCATTTGAAGCCACCAAATCGGGCAACCGCGGCATCACCCATGAGCATCTTAACATCGGGCAGCGGCTGTCCATCGACTATCAACCGTCCTGATATCTTCGGGCTGCCTCCGAAGTCAATCCTCACCGTTTTGCCGTTGACCGGCAGGAAGGTACGGCAGACCACACCGAGACTCTCCCACTCGTTGCTGCGGCGGATGAAGCACATTTGTTCCGGCAGACCTTCGACACGATAGAATCCATTACTGTCGGTGACCGCTGTAGCCAATCGCCCGGCTCTCTCATCGTTGCCGCCGTAGCCGCTGGCATCCTGAAAATAGAGTGTCACGTTAGCCTGCGGTTTACCTTGCGCGTCATAAACATAGCCTTCAACTGTGCCGCCCTTAGTCAGGACTATTTCCACGGGCTCGCTTTCTCGACCATCCAGGACCTCGATATCCTTTACGACAACGAAACTGTAGTCAGGATGCGTTACTTTTATGGTTTCGGTACCGGCTGACAGATGCTTCAATTCAAAATTGCCGTTGATGGTTTCGACCGCGCCTTCTTCGGAAACAAACGTTTCGAGCGTCCGCGGATTATTTCCACCCGCCCTGGAAAGCGGGATGACCTTGGCTCCGCTAATGGGGGTGCCTTTTTCATCAACCACTTTGCCGATAAGGGTTCCGCCCGAACCAAGTTCGATTATCGCAGCCTGATTAACGTCAGTGTTAATCTCGCCGCTCAGGCCCCACGCAAATCCTTCGGCGGCCGCCTGAAGTTGATATACGCCCGGCCCCGTAACGTCTAAGTCGAACTTGCCATCGGTAGTAAGAAACTCACGCCACCTGTCATCCTGGACATAGTACGCTCCACGCAGGACCTTCAGCTTCTTGACCCGAACCTTGAATTGCTTTACCGGCTCGTTGCTGCCGGCCTTCAACACAGTTCCCTGAAGCCTGGGCCAGGCTTCATATTGCAGCTCAACTTGAACATTGCTGCTCGGCGCCTTGACATTAGTGACAACTTTTCTGGCCAAGTGCTCTCCTGAAAACGTCAGCGTGTAGGTTCCCGGCTCGAGGTTCTCTATGGTAAATGTGCTCATGTCGTTCTCGCCGTCTTGGCCATATCTGGACAGGTTGGCGCTTCCACTGCTGCCGGTTGTGGAAGAAGCGTGGATATCGACGTAGTCGGGCCTTTGGTCGTCGAGGTACGTGATTGTTCCGCTTATGGAGATCAGTGACGCTGGCGATTTTTTCGGGACATTTACAGTTAATAAACCTTCTTGCGGTGGCAGCTTCGCCTGCCTCACTGGAAAACCGTATCCGCCTTGTTCTCTCGGAAAGTAAATGTGAATGCTGTATGCGCCCGGCACGACATGAGATAACGTGAAGTAGCCTTTTGCATTGACAACATGGCCCTGTGGCGAAGAGTTGCAATGCCACCAGTCGGGGGTCGCTCTAACCTGGAGTCCTTCGGCCGGAACACCGTCGGAATACTGGGCGTACCCTTCTACATCCACGCCTTTGCGCATGACAATCTCATGGAACTCGATAAGCTCAGGGTCGTTCAGTCTGACAATGAGTTTGCCGGCTGCATAGTCTTCGTGAGTTGCGGTAATCAAGTAGGGGGTATCAGCCGGTTCGAATCCGCCAAGTGTTGCCATGCCGTCTTTGTCGGTCTGTTCCGCCTCACGAACATCTCGCTTTCGGTCATCGGCCAGGAAAGTCGCAACGAGCCGGACCTTCTCGAACGGTTCACCTTGCTCGTTTACGGCCTGAATATCGATCATGCAGGCCGGCCATAACTGAAAATGTTTGACCATCTGCCTGTCATTGTCCAGCGAGACTATGGGCATCTTGTAATAGTCCGTAAAGGCCACATATTCCACTGAGCTAATCATAATCCTGTACTCGCCTGCTGTTGCCACCTTATCGAAGTAATAAAAGCCGTTGGCGTCGGTCTTGCAGTGCGGAGAATCCGGGCCTCGTGCGAGGATCCGCAAATCGCTAATCGGCTCGCCGGTCCTGGCGTTGAGAACAAGGCCGCTGAGGACGCCCTTTGGCGCGAACTTCGACTTTTGCGACTCGATCTTCTCCGGCACGCTGACGGCGGCAACAGGCTCGTGGCTTTCCGTCCGAGCCTCAATTGCAGCAATCGCCGCGGCGAACGGATTAGCCGCGGGGTCGCCTTGCCAGTCTTTACTTGAGTTCTGTAATGCTTCAATCTCGCTCAAATCGCCAATCTTGGCGAGGTAATTTGCAGCCAGCGTTTTGCTCTGGTCGAATTCAGCGTCTCTCAGCATTTGTACCAGACCGTCGATATCGCCGGCGGCAAACATCAGCTCGATATCGTCCAGCTCCTGCCCGAGCCTGTCCGCGGCCAGCCTGGGCTCGTCAGGTAAATGGTAGTCCGGCTTGTCCTTATGCCGGTCCTCAACAAAGGGTTGTTCATCCTTTGGGTCCCGCTGTGTGGTATATCGCTTTTCCAACTCTTCGGCCGGGCCGGTAAAAACTTTGGCCCCGATGAGAATCGCGGCTATTATGATCGCCACAGCGACAGCGATTTTTGTGCCCCGGCTTTTGATGACAGTTCTCCAGACTGCCGTCCGCCCGGATGGTTCTCTTTTCAGTGCGAGCAGAAGCTGGTGCTCAAGCTCGTCGCGATGACGTGGATCAGGCGTGTCATCGAACTCTATTTGTCGCACGAAGTCTTCGAAGTTTTTCTCGTGATTGGTCATTGTTCAAACCTCCTGTTGGAGGGGGGCAAGCCTCTTTCGCAATTTGCCGAGAGCCCGTGCCAACTGGCTGCGAATCGTGCCCGGGCTGGCGCCTAACACCTCGGCAACCTGGGTTAACTTCATATTTTCAAAGAAACGCAGTGTGATGATAGCCTGGTACTTCGGTTTCAAAGTCAGCACCGCTTGTTTGAGCATCGCCAGTTTCTCATTCAATTCATCTGTGGAGGCCCGGCAGTCAGAATTTTGTCGGCTGACCTTCGCGCGGACACGTTCAATCAGTCCGTTCTGACGGGCCGTCCGCCTCAGCCTGTTGTTTACCTCGTTGGTTGCGATCCTGTACAGCCAGTTTCGAAACTGTTGTTCATCACCTTTGAAGCGGGCAAGATTCTCGACCACCTTCAGAAATACTGCCGAGGTAACATCTTCAGCAGCGTGTCTTTCGAACAGCCGATGCACGCAGTAGCGAAAGACGGCGTCATAATGCCGACGATACAGTGCCGTAAACGCTGTGGGATTCGTGCGAGCCTCGGCAAGTAACCGCGTGCCGTTTACTTGTATGCTGTTGCTTCGTACGCTGATATCAGTTTCTCCACGAATTCTTGCTGCTGTACCACTTATCATCACCATTATAAATGCGCGGCGAATAAAAGCGTGGCGGAAAAAATCCGAAAATGATACCATTTTCCCGTTTGATGCGATTTTAAGGGTCCAGAGCTATGGATAAGCTGTATGGTTTGATTTTCGATGTCGATGGCGTGATTGCAGATACGGAAGGCCTTACTGCCGAAGCCACAATCAAGGTATTCGAGGACCTGTTTGAAATTAAGAACGTGAAGGCCGAGGATTTCGAGGCGGGTATCGGCAAAGGCGCCGTGGCATATATTAAAGCCGCTGCAAAGGTCCACGGCCTGGAGCTGACCGACGAGCAGATAGCACAGGCGGAGAAAATGCGCGAGCAGAACTTCATCAAACTTCTGCAGGAGCGGCCTTTACCCGCATTTCCCGGTGTACTGGAACTGATTGACGCGGCGCTGGCGAGGCCGGATTTCAGATTGGCTATAGCGACATCGAGCAGCCGCGACATGTCGGAGGTCGCCGTCAGAGGTGCGAAAGTGCCGTGTGATAGGATGGCATACGTATCGGGCAGCGACGTCAAGAATAAGAAACCTCACCCGGAAATATTCCTGCTTGCAGCCGAACGGATGGGGATACCGCCCGCACGTTGCGTGGTGATAGAGGACTCGCCCGGCGGGGTCGAGGCTGCCAAGGCCGCCGGCGCCAGATGTATCGCCGTGACAAATACGACAACATCTGAAAATCTCCGGCAGGCGGATTTCGTTTGCGAGTCGCTTATACAGGTGGACCTTGAGACGATAATAGATTTGGTTTCGCAATAGCTAATCAATATCTGAGTCGAACTGGTTCGAAAGGGAGGTCAGAATTATGAAGGCAGGCAGAGGATTGCTTGTTGGATTGACGATCTGGACTTGTTTGATAATGCCTGTGGGCTGTGCCAAGAAGGAGCGGCCGGTTTCAGTGCTGAACTTTCATGATGCGGTACGTACCGGCGACGTTGAAAAGGTTAAAATCATCCTGGCCAAACAGCCGGACTTGCTAAATGCCAAATTCATAGACGACACGCCACTGCATTGTGCCGCCCAAGAGGGTATTAACGAGATGCAGGAATTTCTCGTCGCACAGGGGGCAAATGTGGGTGCCAGAGGTAGAAATGGCCGTACTGCTTTGCATTATGCGGCGGGACAGGGCAATACTGAAACGGCAAGGCTTCTTCTCGTGAACGGAGCAGACATTAATGCGCGGGACGACGAAGGCCGGACGCCGCTGTACTTCGCAGTATTTGCCGAAAGTAAAGAGACTGTGAAGTTTCTGGCCGAAAAGGGAGCGGATATAAACGCCAAGAATGACACCGGCGAAACTGCCTTGCATCTTGCCGCATACGCCGCGAACAAGGAAATCGCTGAATTGCTCATAGCCAACGGCGCCCAGGTCAATGCAAAAGACAACAGAGGCAGGACCCCGTTGCACATGGCGTCCGAGTGCGGCAGCCCCAAACTGGTAGAGTTTCTGCTTGGCAAGGGTGCGGATGTCAGTGCGACAGATGAAAACGGCGAAACCGCTCTGGATGTTGCAGCCCGCAACCAAAATGCCCAAGCTGCTGATTTACTGCGCAGGCATAAGCCTTGAGCAACGAGAGCTGCTATTGGAGCCAATGAAAAACATCATTTGATGGTTCATAAGTGTCGAAGCACCCCGTCTGATGTGAGTTCAACTATTGGGTGCAGCCGGCTCGGAGCCTGGGTTAAGCGGTATCGGCTGACGGTTCAGCCTCTCATGTATTCCGAACACCCCGATTGGGGCGAAAAGGCCTTTTGCCATTTGTCTTGGCTTTTCTCTTTTTTCTTTTTTTCTTGCCTGGAATCTCCCTGATGTTGAACCCGGGTGCTCGAGCTTTCTTCTTCTTCTTTGTGGAGACAGGTTTCTCAGTCGTCTTTGCCAGCACTGCGGCCAAGGCATCTTTGCAGAGCGAGGCGGTTTCGCTGTTCTGATGTTTCAGCCCCTGCCTGAAGAGTTCGAGGACCTTCTTCTTCATCCTGCCGCGCATGCCCCTGAGTGCGTAGACGGCTGACTTCTTGATAGCTTTCGGGAAATCACTGAGGATCGCTTCCTTTAGAATGTCCAGACCATCTTCCTGCATCCAGGACAGATTAAGGGCGGCGCGGCGACGGCTGGAATCATCATCAGAATACAGATTCTCCCTTAGCTGGGCGAGTAGTCCTACGGAAGCTTCGTCTTTTTCCCGACCCGAGGGTTTTCTTTCTTCCAATTTCATAACACCACCTGCAAAAAGTAACCGGCCCATATATACAAACGTTGGGAGTGGTCTGTTTCTCTGCCGTTGTTCCTTCGAACAGGATTATTCGCGCATATCAACCGTTCGTCTTAACGGCCCGGGCACGAGGACTTGACAGACCGCACACTTCAAGTTCGCACGCCCGCTGTTACCCCATTGTAAGAAGGCGTGGTCAGATCGTCAAGGGATTCAGCGGCAGATGGGAAAACGCTGTCTGGATACGGACGGGAAGAATGATTAAACTGCCCTGACTAAGCAGAGACTCGCAGGAAGGAATTTTCATTCTGTCAATCAACATCTTAGGCCACAGCTTCGCTATATAAGTGTAGAGCCGGACTAATAAAGCAATATATGGGTTTTCAGGGCAAGAGAACGTAAGGCGGACGCGGCTGTGTGGCCGAACAGTCCGGAACCGCAGGCAATTGGTCCGTGCTTAGGGCACAAGTTGTGAGACAAAAACAGATGCTCCAAGCCCCAAGATATGGTATTCTTGGCGAAGGAATTACACGCCATATAGGTGGTTTTTGTTAAGTGAGGCTCCCCTGATTCAGATTCAGGGAGTTGAAAGATGAAGAGTGAGAAGTTCAGGACATGGACGACATTGGCGGTTATTCTCATAATGGCCACACTGTCGGAGGTAAGCTTCGGAGGTTCTGAATCGGTTTCAGAAGGTCCAGCGTATTCGCTCCCGTGGCCGGCCATTGCAGAAAAGGTGCGTGAAGGCCTTCTTTTCTGCGACAATAGAAATTCAATGGACGTCGGGGCGCCGGCAGGGAGTGGGAATACAACGGCAGGTCCGACCGCTGACGGCAGTTACGTTCACCAGCGCAACCAGACGATAAGCATGAGAGTCCCGACGCTTACAGCCGCCGGCAATTCCGGGAAGAAGATCGACGTCGAAATCGCCAGGTGGGAGGATAATTCATGGCGTCCGTTCGCAGTTCGAAACGCAGACTTCACAGCCGGCCGGACCAAGCTTGTTAACGGCTTCAACCAGGAGGGTTTTTTCAAACTGCAGTTCATTATGAGAGGTCATGACGCAAAGCATTGCAGTTCTGAGATTTATGCAATTGTCTGCGACCAGTGGAAGGAGGATTTCCTGGCTTTTTGCCGCCGGTCGAGAGACGAGCTCGAGTATAATCCTGACGCAAGCCTTGTTTTTTCCTCCATCGCGGTGTCGCATTTCGACCACACGATGGAGATGGTCAGTCCATCTGCCGTGTTATCATGGGAGATTCTGGAAGCGCTGGCTGAAGCGGTTCGCAGTAAGCAGATGTTTGGAGCAGGACAGTGTCCCGACCTGGTTGTGGGTCTGAACAAGATCAGATTGAGGCGCTTTAAAGGGGCCGAAGTTGGTCAGTTTGCCGTTTTTGTGCCGGAGGGCTATGACAGCTCTCGGAAATGGCCCTTATACCTGTATCCGGACGCAAAGAATTTCTATGCCCGGACTGACTATGCTCAGCGTTCGGGGTTTATTGACATGTGGTGGAGTTTTCGGGGCTGGAAGGACTTCGATTGGAAGGACTATCAGCATATTCTTGCTATTCTCAAGACCAAACTGAATCTGGATGAAGACAGATTTTACCTTTATGGTCACTGTGGAAACGGGATTCCGGCGATGGCCCTGGCCTTGCACTACCCTGACCAGTGGGCCGAGTGCAGCACCCTGCTGGGAAACAGTTATCGTCATTTGGCGGGAAACGCGCTCAACTTGCCTGTGATTTTCATTGCCGGCCGACTGCCTGGGGGTCCTATTGCGGGCTATTCTGAGTTTGCGGTGAAATGCTTTGAATACTACGGCTGCAGAGATTTTAAGTGTGGCCGGGAAGACCAAGTGGTGCTGACTCGCGGTTCGGCGTTGCCGGAGGCGATAAGGGAAAGAAATCCGCGAAGGGTACTGTATACGGTGGAATCGCCGGAGAACCCACAAGCGTACTGGGTCGAGGTCCTTGGTCGCCACGACGAGAATTGCGCAGGAACTATTGATGCCGAGGTTTCCGGGCAGACGGTCCTTGTGAAGACGAAGAATATCGATGCGTACCGTCTTGATCTGGCGCGTGTTGCAGTGGATTCGAATCGGCCGGTTGAGGTTGTGGAAAACGGCAGGAGCCTGGGACATGTAAGGGCGGCAGTTTTTACCAGACAACCCGAGGCATACGAGAAGGCCGCTTACATCAAGAACGAGCGTATTCGCGGTCCGATCGGCGATGCTTTTACCGACTCGTACGTGGTTGTATGGGGCGCCAATGAGGGTGACTCGCAATTGGCAGAAATCAGCAAGAAAACAGCAGCGTCCCTTGCCCGTGGGGCGCCGTGTTTTTCGGATGCAAATATGCCCCCGGAGTTGCTTGAGAGTCATAACCTGATTCTTGTGGGAACGGCAGAATCCAATCGGTGGCTGGCAAAGGTATCCACAGGTCTGCCGGTTCAAATTGAGGCAGGTCAAATCGTCGCCGACGGCAAACGTTTCAGCGGGTCTGAC
>Ga0307378_10001067_pt1 | contig 45180 bp, 35 predicted proteins | sample UN1MG_FD_202238 | JGI IMG/M metagenome (GOLD analysis project Ga0307378, IMG submission 202238) | Soil microbial communities from Risofladan, Vaasa, Finland - UN-1 | ecosystem: Environmental > Terrestrial > Soil > Coastal area > Acid sulfate soil | place: Finland: Risofladan, Vaasa | collected... | reverse complement strand
TTTCCCTGCTTGAGCCGCATGTATATTCAGAGAATGAATACGAAACACTGAGGAGCGTAATCGCCCCGATGATAGCAAAGGGTGTAGTCTTGTTCTCTGATAAGAAATAAGGCATTGAACTGCACGGATTGTCATCTCTAACTATCCCCATCATATCATTCAACGTGGCCATAACCGCCAGACGGTTTTTGCCGCTGAGGATGACTACCGCTACTACCTTCAACAAACCTCTCCACATTTTTGTTGACAAGTTGTTAATCTACACGGTATATTAACGGCTATTTATGAAAGAACACTGAAAAACCGATTGCCTGAAACCAGTTTTTTTCTTTTTGGGCCGAGGCAGGTGGGTAAAACCACCCTGCTTTGTTGTTTCCCCCGTTAACCAATCCTATCGGTTATATTTCGCTCATGTCCTTCCTCCAAATAGATTGTTCAAAGAACTGAAGTGAGGAACAGGAGAAAATAAATCTGTCCCCTTTTCTGATACGTATTAATCCACATCTAGTCTTTGTTTTTAAGTTTTTATCCGCGTCAAATGCTTTTTTGCTTTTATATTGCATTTATTTAACATTAATGCTATTATTACTAAAAATAATTTAATAATAACAATATTATAATTAAAGATGCAAAATAACCAATATTTCTCCCGCAGCCTTATGGAAAAGTTGAAGAAATGGATTGACCGCAGGGAAATCTATGCAATTAAGGGCCCCCGCCAATCAGGCAAAACTACACTTTTAAAGATGTTGAATGAATATCTGATAAGGAAAAAAGGAGTAAGTCCTGACAATATTATATTTTTGACTTTTGAAGACAGGGATATTTTAGAGAAATTTTCAGCAGATTCTAAGGAATTTATAAGAAGCTACATAGGCAAAAAAAAGAAAGAGCGCTTTTATTTTCTTCTAGACGAATTTCATTATCTTGAAGAAGGGGGACAAAAGTTAAAACTTCTTTATGACCTTTTTGAAAATGTTAAGTTTATAATAACCGGCTCTTCATCTTTGGAATTAGCAGGTAAAACGGCTAAGTATTTAGTTGGAAGAGTATTTTCATTTTATTTACCTCAATTGAGTTTTGCTGAATATCTTGGCCTTAAATCTCAACAGATGAACAATATATATTGTGAGAGAACAAAATTTCTCAAAGATTTTATTATTTCTGGAAAAGATTTCCTGTTAGAAAAAGATATTTTTGCATCGGATTTTAAAAAGTATTTTGAGGAATATTCAATATTTGGTGGCTATCCAGAAGTCGTTAAGACTGAGGACTTTGAAACTAAAATAACTATATTAAAAAATATTTATGAAACTTATGTTACAAAAGATATCATTGAGCTTTTAAAAATTAATAAAGTCTCAAAATTTAGAACTATTGTAAAGCTATTATCTACAAGGATTAGTAGTTTAATAAACTTTAACAGCCTTTGTAATGATTCCAACACTTATTTTCAAGAACTAAAAAGCTTTCTTTCAGTTCTTGAAGAGACTTATATTATATATCTTTTAAAACCTTTGTATACTAATAAGGCAACAGAACTTAAAAAAAATCCTAAACTCTACTTTATCGATACAGGTTTGCGAAATTTTGCTATAGACAATTTCAAAGAAATAGGATTAAGAACGGATGGAGGAAATCTTATAGAAAACACAGCATTTATTCAACTGCGCATTAATTACTCTGAAATTCCTATTAAATACTGGAGGACCTTAGCAAAAGCAGAAGTTGATTTTATCCTGGAAAGAGAAAAAGATATTGTTCCCATAGAAGTAAAATATGCTAACATGTCAGAACCAAAAATAACTCGGAGCTTTAGAAATTTTCTGCTCAAATATAAACCAGAAAATGCATTAGTCCTTACTCGTGGTTTCTGCGGGCAGTTAAAAGTAGATTCGTCTTTAATCAAGTTTATTCCAATCTGGTATATATAAATTTTATATCCGCACCTCTTCCTGCCCACTGGGCTTATGGAAAGAAAGAAATTCCTTATTTACTGCCTTTATCCGCATCAAATGCGCTTTTATCTGGTCAGTTTTGCACTGATAAGTCGGTTTAGACTTACGCCCGCTTCAGCAGCTTGGATTGATAGATCTCTATGGACTTCCGGGGGAATCCTGACAGAAAATTTGCCACTATATTTCTTATTGAATAAAGGCTCCGGGATTGAGTCACCATCGGTCTCCATAATTTTTATACCCTCCGCAACAATTCTGCGGATACCTTTCAATGCCCCCTCCGGCGTTCCAGCCAACCAACTTAAACTCGGGAACTCCGCACAGAGACCCAAATACTCGTCATCTTTATCTGACCATATTACTCGATAAGAATATCTATCTTTTTTTAACGTCATTTTCCTTCCTCCAATTTATCAATGGCATCCAAGACTTGCCTTACTTGATGGTCTTTGGCTTTACCTTTAAAATTTTGGACATTTATCAGCGGAGGGTAAATCCAGCTTACCTTATATATCCTGTGGCTTGTGCCTTTTTGTCTTGGTTCCCCAAAATAATAATCACAAACTCTGCATACGTCTCCAAACCTTACATTGACAGGGTTTACCCTCATCTTCGCCAATATTTTTTGGATTTCGTCCATGGGTTACATGATACCACTATTGGTGTTATTGTCAAGAACAGAGTTGTGTGGGCCGACAACTCTTAATAGAATCTCGTTTTTGTCGTTATATTGAAAAGTGAATCGGTAAAAATCATTTACCCTTGCCTCAAAAATGGATCGAGTCCGTTTGATTTTTTTTATTCTCAAGGATGGATGCCGGGGATTGGAGACCAGAAGATTCAATTGTTTTTTCAGCTTTTTTCGGGTTGTTTGGTCGAGTTCAAGAACGCACTTCTTGAATCTTTCGGTTCTAGACAGGCTAATCTTTTCCTTCCATTTCATCGATAAGATCCTCGACCGAATCAAAAGATTTAACTTTCCCCTCACGGATGTCGCGTTCTGCCTCTTCTTCGACTTTCTGCCAGCGCTCCGTCCAGAACCAAGCCTGGTCTTTATCTATGGTTTCCTGGGGAATCAGAACGATTGTGTTGTCTATGACTTTTGCCAATACAATACTTCCTTTTTCGATATGAACTTTCTTCCTCATATATAAAGGAAGGGTGATTTGCCCTTTTTCTTGAATTTGGTGCATTTCCTTTATCATGTCACAGCTAACTTGGTTTGACGATAAGCCTCAAGAGATGTATCGTACTCATTTAATGGTTGATGCAGTCTTTAATAAATATGATGAAAAAAATAATGGTTGAGAAGATATATTTGATGCGTCATGGATTGACAGAGTCCAATAAGAAGAAGATCTATGCAGGCGGCAGTATGGAAGGGTTATGTGATAAGGGTATGGAAGAGTTATTTGATGTGGCAGAAAAACTTGAGGGATTTCAGATAGAAAAGATTATTTCGAGTCCTGTGCGCAGGGCTGTTCAGAGTGCTGTGATAATAAACAGTTTCTTAAATTTAAATATTGAGATAGATGATAACTTTAGAGAGATAGAAATGGGACCATGGGAGGGATTTTCTGAGGATGAGGTTATTAAAGAGTATCCGGAAGAGTGGAAAATATGGAATACAAAGCCTTCAGAACTTAGGATAAATGGCAGAGAGACTCTGGCAGAGCTTCAGTTCAGGGCTGTAGATGGGATTAAGAGGCTGTCTGATAAGGCCGAAAGCTTTGTTCTTCTTGTTGTTACTCATACTGCTGTAATACGAGTGCTGTATCTTTATTATAATGAGATGCCCCTTGATGAGTACAGGAAAATTGATGTCCCGAATAATTCAATATTTCTTCTTGATAATAAACATATATCGCAAGTTCATCTGAAATGAATAAGTCACATTAATTTGAATCATTTATGAGGACTAGCGATAAATTTATATACTGAAAAAATATGAAATAATTGATATACTGCCGAGTAACCGAATAATCATATACTGAAGGAAGAGGCATGGTTAGTATGAAAAGAACAATAATTATTATTCCTATATTTCTTATTATCACAGTTTCAAGCATGTTTGGGCAATCGTACAGAACATTTGCTTCGGAACTTAGTTGGATTACAGAGAATGCACGCTGGAAGATTGGTCCATTCAGAATCTATCCGAGGATTCAATTCAGAGATATTGGCTATGATGATAATGTATACTATCAGATGGAGGAAAGAGAACCTGTTTCTGATTATACGGCCACATTTTCTCCTGAGATAAGGACTTATCTTCTTTTTCGTAATTATCTGATTCTTTCCTTTTCTGAAAATCCTGAATATGTTTACTATGTAAAAGAGAGCAGGGAACGGCGCTGGAATAACTCGTTGACTCCTTCGTTTAAACTGCTGCTGCTTAGCAGGTTTGTTGTTGGAGGAGGGTATTCTTACAGCAACAGAAGAAGGCGAGCTTCGAGTGAATTCGATGTAAGGGCAAATGAGCATAGAGAAGAGTATAATGGAAGCTTGTTTTATGAAACAGCAAGGGGGACATCTTTTGGGTTTACTGTTTCATCAGGGAGAATTTCCTACGAAGATATTACAATGCCGGGGGAGGAGATTTATCTATCAAGGCTTTTGAACAGGAAAGAGCAGAATGCTAATTTTGAGTTTTATTACAGGGTTTTTTCTGAAACCTTCTTTTTTTTAAGGGGAGGTTATACAGACTATAATTTTGAAGATGTTGATTACCGCTGGAGGGATTCATATTCTTACCAGAGTTATGCAGGCATAAGGTTTCCGCTTTTGGGAAGTGTGAGAGGGACCATTTCACTTGGATATAAGAAACTTATTCCAAGGAGTGAAGAGAGACAGAAATTTTCAGGGCTTATTGGCGATACGAGTGTTGAGTACAGGGTGTGGCGGTTTGGATTTCGAGGACAGTACATCAGGGACTGCCCGTTTTCATACTGGACGAACAGTGTCTATTATATAAGCGATAGATATCTATGGGGAGTATCGTTTTATTTAACCAGGTTTTTACGGGTCGACTATAACTATAATTATGGAGAAGGACGGTATCCCGAGCCTATGATGGCACTAATGCCAGATGGGAGTTATGAGGAGAGAAAGAGAAAAGATGTATACATGACCCACTCAGTGGGTTTTGTTTTCAGAGTCATAAGGAATACTGGTATTGGGATTAATATTAGCTGGTGGAGCAGGGATTCGAATATTTACTGGGAAAACAGGGATAGGATGTTTGTAGGGGGATACCTAACCTACGACTTCTAATAGCAAAAAAGAGTAGCACAAAAAAAGGTACCAGGTACCTTTTTTTTATTTTTGAAGGGTGAATGTTGCGCTTGCAGGTTGGGGTGACATGCCTGCGATGTCATCGGTGTAGCTTTTTATGTTGACCTGGCATTGCTGACCATTGGGGTATGAGCTGCCTGTCCCCTTTTTTTTATTGACCATTTTATTTTTATGTATAAGAATAAGACATGATGAAGGGAATTAGCATGAATGATTCAGGCAAGAGGGAAAAATGACTGAGAATATAAATCGTAAAGCTGCAGACGACATGGAAGAAGTATTAAGAAATTTTATAGTTGAAAACTTTCTGCCGTCAGCAGGACTGGACGCATTTGAGAATGATGATTCCTTCATAGAGAAGGGGATTATTGACTCGACCGGGATACTGGAGCTTCTGGAATTTATCGAAGAGAGGTTTAGTATCAGGGTGGAAGATGAGGAAGTCATCCCTGACAATTTAGATTCACTGAATAAACTTAAATCTTTCATTAAGAGGAAAACAGGACATCTTGGTTAATGAATTTCTGGAACAAAGCGCAGACAGATTTCCGGATAAGGCTAAATTAATATGGATTAAAAATGGTACCTGGTACCTTTTTACCCAAGAAATGATACTGCTAATAAGCGTACCTGGTACCTTTTTTGAAAATAGTGAAAAAAAAGGCCTAAGGTACCAGGTACCATTTTTTCAGTAGGCAGGAGGCAGTAGAAGAAAAATTATGAAGTTTAGAAAAGATATTCTGAAAATCGATTGCAAGAAAGAAGAAGAGCGGATCTGCGGCTTTATCCGCAAGCAGCAGCTTTTCATGAAACGAGACGGTGCTGTTGTAGGCTTGAGCGGGGGCATTGATTCTGCCGTGTGTGCTGAGCTGTGTATGAGGGCACTTGGAAAAGAGAATGTGTTTGGTTTGATTCTCCCGGAGAGGGAATCCAGTCCCAAAAGCAAGAAATATTCACTGAAGCATGGCCTGAAAATGGGAATAAAAACAGAGGTCATCGACATAACACCCGTGCTTGAAAGTATTGGAACCTATGAGAGACGGGATAAGGTTATAAGGGAAATTTTCCCTGAATATGATGAGCAGTGCAGACTGAAAATAACACTGCCTCCTGATTTGTTATCCAGAGATGCATTCAATTTTTTTACTCTCACGGTGGACGATAGGAGAGGAGGTGTAAAGTCGGTGAGACTTAAAAAGGAAATGTTGAACGGTATTGTTGCAGCAACGAATACAAAACAGCGAACAAGGATGGTACATCTTTATTATTATGCTGAAAAGATGAATTATTTTGTATGCGGCACAACAGATAAAAGCGAACTCATGCAGGGATTTTTCGTAAAATATGGAGACGGCGGTGTGGATATTGAACCCATTGGCCATCTTTATAAGAGTCAGGTGTATAGGCTTGCTGAGTATCTGAGTGTCATCGAGGAAATTATACAAAGAACTCCCAGTCCTGATACATTCAGTTTTGATGTGAGCGACGAGGAGTTTTATTTTCGCATGCCTTATGATAAATTAGACATGCTGTTGTATGCCTGGGAGAATGGAGTTTCGTACGAAGATGTGTGCAAAGTCATGGGATTAGATGAAACACAGGTTGAGAGAGCTTTCAGGGATTTTGCTGCCAAGCATAAAGCGACAGAGTATCTAAGGATGCTTCCGCCGTTTCTTTAAGAAAATAAGAAGGAATACAAGGCACTTTTATAAAAGGGAATATAATATGAAAAGATGCATAAATTGTGTACTGCCTGAAACTTTTCCAGGTATTAGATTCGATGAGGAGGGTGTATGTAATTTCTGCCGGAATTTCAGGGGGGCGAAAAACCTGGAGGAGAAAAAACTCAGATACAAGCAGCGTTTCGAAAAGCTTATAAAAGAACATAAAGGTAGAGCCGCCTATGATGCTATCATGTCTTACAGTGGGGGGAAGGATAGTACATATGTTCTGTCCATTCTTAAAGAAAGATACGGGTTGAGTGTATTTGCAGTTACTTTTGATAACGGTTTTATTCCCGCACAGACACTTGAGAATATCCGGAATGTTGCAGAGAAATTGTGTTTGGATAGTATCATTTTCAAGCCGCGTTTTGATGTCATGAAGAAGATTTTTACTGCAAGCTCAAAGAAAAACCTATTTTCTCCCAAGACCCTGACAAGGGCGAGTACCATCTGTACGTCCTGTATTACAATAATAAAATTCTGCTCCCTTCGTTTGGCTGTTGAAAAAGATATCCCTTTTAATGTATTCGGGTGGTCTCCGGGGCAGATTCCACTTGCTTCGTCTGTCATGAAGAATAATCCTCAGATAATCAAAGCGATGCAGAAGGCGGTGTTTGAGCCGTTATTCCATGTGGCAGGGGATGATGTAAGGCCATATTTTCTAGAAGAAAAACATTTTAAAGCGCCGTATAATTTTCCCTATAATATCAGCCCTCTTGCGTTTCTTGATTATGATGAAGAGAGGATATTTAAGAAGATTGCTGAACTGGGATGGAAGATGCCAGAGGGTGTGGATTCCAATTCTACAAACTGTTTGCTCAATTCATTTGCAAATATGGTGCATAAAGAGCAGCATGGGTTTCATCCGTATGCTTTTGAGCTGGCAGGACTGGTGCGGGAAGGTTATATGGACCGGAGCACTGCTTTGGAGAGGCTCGAGGAAGCGGAAAACCCTGCAACAGTTAGACTCGCGAAGAAAAAACTGGGGCTGTAAAATTGAAAATTGGTACCTGTACCTTTTTACCAAAGAAATGATACCGTCAAGATTGGTACCGGGTACCTTTTGCTTTTGATCAGCTCGATCTCCAATTACTTTCTTTTATTAGGTCATTCAGCTTGCCGTGCTGTCCGGTTTTTGGGGTCTTCCTTGGTTGCCTTGAATTTCTTCCATTTTGGAAACCGCAGTTCTGCATCCAGGCAGTGAGTCCCTGTATCACACTTTTCCGCTTTTCAAGAATATCGTTTGAGTCGATGATACCATCGCCGTTAAAATCTCCGCATTCTTTCCTCGGCTCCCAGCAGTCCTTGAGCCACTTGTCATATTCATCAAGAGCAACATCAGTTATATCAATCAAATCCTGCTTGTCTATGGTGCCATCGCTGTTGTAATCGCAGTCTGCGGGATTCCATCCTGCCAGCCTGGCCATCATCCACCAGAATGCTCTCCCCTTGAGATCGCAGTTTAGCGATTTTGAATGAGCACATTTACATGAGGAACATTCTCCTGGATGTGCGGCGCACCACTCCTCAGCCCAGTTCTTCTGGACTCCATTATCCAGGTAGTTGCACCCGTCGTCAGCGTATTTATCCAGAAAGTAATTGCCGTCAGGGTCATAACTTTCGATGTCGGCAAAATCGAAAAGGACCTTATTGTTTTCTAGACAGAATTGTCGTATCTGGTTGTTTCGAATATTAAGATTTCCCTCTTCACCTGTGCCGTTTAGATGTCCGGTCATATAAACGAATGTGACTTCAGGATAGTCTTCTTCGAGTTGATTCATGAGGTTGAGGTAGAGGTTAATATTTGCTTCGGTAGTACTGGCCTGGCCGCACCATGACCATATTATCATGTTCCTGTCACAACCAGGTGCATTTAGTAGGTCCCTTGTTCTCTGTGCCCATGAGGTTCTGTCCGGATTGCCAAGGTCGCCTGAAGGTTGTGTATCATGGAGGGAAAGTGCTCCGTCACTCCCATCATGGTTAAAAGAGTATATGTCCGATTGTCGCATGAGAACTTCCATCCCACTTACTATCTGGCTTCCATGGGATGTGTGTCCGTAGGAGATCCTGAACTGGCTCTTTGCCTTTTCTACCCAGTATTTTGGAAGATGAGTTATGTCTGTACATGTATGACCGATAATAAGTGGTTGTTCGGTAGTGATGTCTGTACGTGCATGGCCGATGATAGGAAGCTCCTTGGTGTGAGTTAGTAGAGTAAATGCAAAAGAAATGAGAATAATCAATAAAAGTGGTAAAGCCTTTAAAAATATACGTGCTTTTTCCCCCATTATTGCCTCCTACAGGATAAATTTCAGGACATGGAATTTTATAGCACAGGGAAAATCTGCCGTCAACAGGAAACGAAAAGGTACCAGGTACCTTTTTACCCAGGAAACAATATCGCTAATGAAGGTACCAGGTACCTTTTTGATTTTTACACTGGATTTTTAAGAAAAGTACCAGGTACCTTTTTGCTTTTGAGATATCGTCTAGGTAATATTTAGGTTCGTTCTTTTAGGGCTAGTTTGTTAATTTTACCAGATTTGTATTTGGGCAGACTATCAAAGAACTCGATTATTTGGGGTACTTTATAGACAGCAAGTTTTCTTCTACAGAATGTTTGAAGTTCCTTTTCTGTAGTTTTTGCACCTTCCTTCAGCACGACAGCGGCCTTGATAGCTTCACCGAGGATATCATTCTTAATCCCAAATACAGCTGCCTCTGTCACCTTATGGTGTTCAAGAAGACATTCTTCTACTTCTTTTGCACTGACCCGACTGCCGCCGGTTTTTATAATCTCTTTTTTACGACCAACAATATAAATAAAACCATCTTCATCTTTTCTAGCTAGATCTTCTGTATAAAGCCGGCCATCTTTAAGTACTTCTTCTTGTTCTTTTGGCTTGCCCCAGTAACCCATCATGACATTGTCCCCAATAACAACAATTTCTCCTATCTTACCAGAGCCAACCTCCTTGCCATGGTTGTTAACGATTGAGATCTTCACCCGTGGCACTGGAATGCCAACCGATCCAATTTTTTCATTAAGTCGATTAGGTGGAAGATATGATATCCGGGGTGAGGCTTCAGTCTGTCCGTACATAATATAGATTTCTTTATCAGGAAAAGCACCTATAAGTCTCTTAATTATCTCTGGCGCCATTGGCCCTCCTGCTTGGGTGAAATAGCGAAGATGCTTAAATTTTCTAGAGGTAAAAGTTGATTTATGCATTAGAATCATAAAGTTGGAAGGAACTCCTGAAAATCCGGTAACATTTTCTTTTTCCATAGTGTCCAAAATGACTTCTGGATATATAGAACGATTATCTATCACCAGTGTTCCGCCGACTGCTGCGTGCGTCAGGAGTAGGGAGTTACCATATATATAATAAAAAGGTAGAATTACTATTACGCTTTCCTCAGGTCTAAGCTTCAAGTATTCAACAGTGGCCAGAGTATTGGAGATAAGATTGAGATGCGACAGCATGACTCCCCTTGGCATTCCAGTGGAGCCGGAAGTATAGAATATTGCAGCAAGCTGATGCGGATGGTTTTTATCTTTTTTGAACGTTAACTTGGATGGATTAATCTCTTCCAAATTTGTATTAGAATTTTGTAGAATGTTTTTAAGTGTTTCTACTCTTATGCTTTTGCTAATCGATGGCAAATCATTATCAGAGATTATTAGTTTCAATGATGGGCATGATTTGACTACTTCCGCATAATTTATACGGCAAGACTCCTGAAGCATTAATATCACAGGCTGACAGTCATTTATAATATTTATAATATCTTGTGTAGGTGGCGATGTATTAAGCGGCACAACAACATAGCCGGCTTTTAAGATAGCAAAATAAGAAATGATGTATTCGATTGAGTTTTCAAACAGAATTGCAATCCGAACACCTTTTTCAAGCCTGGTTTGCTCCAGGTAATCGGCTAATTTTACAGCCGATTCTGCTAAATTGTGATAAGAAATTTTTTTGTCATGATGGATAACGGCGTAATTATCGGGATAAATAACCGCTGTTTTATGTAATAAACTAAATAAATGCATTTTTATACGCAGATGGAATAAACATTAAAAGATGCAATTTGTTACCCACTTTTCAAGAATATCGTTTGAGTCGATGATACCATCTCCGTTAAAATCTCCGCATTCTTTCATCGGTTCCCAGTAGTCCTTGAGCCACATCTCATATTCATCAAGAGCAACATCAGTTATATCAATCAAGTCCTGCTTGTCTATGGTACCATCGCTGTTGTAATCTCAATCTGGGGGGTTCCATCCTGCCAGCCTGGCCATCATCCACCAGAATGCTCTTCCTTTGAGGTCGCAGTTTAGCGATTTTGAATGAGCACATTTACATGAGGAACATTCTCCTGGATGTGCGGCGCACCACTCGTCTGCCCAGTTCTTCTGGACTCCGTTGTCCAAGTAGTTGCACCCGTCGTCAGCGTATTTATCCAGAAAGTAATTGCCGTCAGGGTCATAACTTTCGATGTCGGCAAAATCGAAAAGGATCTTATTGTTTTTCAGGCAGAATTGTCGTATCTGGTTGTTTCGAATATTAAGATTCCCCTCTTCACCTTTGCCGTTTAGATGTCCGGTCATATAAACGAATGTGACATCAGGGTAATCTTTTTCGAGTTGATTCATAAGGTTGAGGTAAAGGTTAATATTTGCTTCGGAAGTACTGGCTTGACCGCACCATGACCATATTATCATGTTCCTGTCACAACCAGGCGTATTTAGCAGTGCCCTTGTTCTCTGTGCCCATGTGGTTCTGTCCGGATTGCCTAGGTCGCCTGAAGGTTGTGTATCATGGAGGGAAAGTGCTCCGTTACTCCCATCATGGTTAAAAGAATAGATGTCCGATTGTCGCATGAGAACTTCCATCCCACTTACTATCTGGCTTCCATGGGATGTGTGTCCGTAGGAGATCCTGAACTGGCTCTTTGCCTTTTCTACAAGGTATTTTGGAAGATGAGTAATATCTGTACATGTATGACCGATAATAAGTGGTTCTTCGGTTGCGAGGTCTTTATGTGTATGACCGATGATAAGTGGCTCCTCGGCATGAGTTGGCAGAGTGAATGTAAATGGAATGAGAATAATCAATAAAAGTGGTAAAACCTTTAAAAATATACGTGCTTTTTTCCACATTATTACCTCCTGACCTGGGTTATTTACGAGTTCCCTCAATTTTTTTCATCCAAATGGCTTACGACCCTAGCAGGATTTCCCATGACCATTACGTTGGGAGGAATGTCTTTCATCACAACAGAGCCAGCCCCGACTATTGAATTTTGTCCAATCCTTACTCCGGGCAAGATAACAGAACTTACAAAGATTCTGACATTATCTTCGATTACAGTCTCTTGTCCTTCTTTAATAGGCCGGTAACCTGTATGGCTTAAAATGTAACACCCATTCGAAATACTCACGTGATTTCCTATAGAGATTTTCCCTCTTCTTACATCCATGTGTGCGCCTAAACTGATGTAATTTCCTTTTCCTATCTTGACTCCCATAAGACGATAGTAGTTTACAGAAAAGAAAGAGATTAATCTTGCTAGGTTACTACGTATTCTTCTTGCTAACATCTTACCCGCCTTATTGCTTGATTAATCCCCATTAACTGATTTTATTAAAGGAATAACGATTTGATCTAAGATTTTATATCCCTTCTTGTTTAAATGCAAGCCGTCTATTCGTGCGAAACTCCTTCTTAAATATCTTTTTTTCTTGCTGTACCGGAGAGCTGCTTCTAAATCGAGAACGTGAAGTCCATTTTGCTCAGAAAATGTCCTAATCCACTTATTAAACTCAATAATTTCATTGATTCTTCTTTTTTTAAAAGGGCTCCCAAATCTGAAAGGATTTCTAATTTTCAAAATATCGATCATGAATTGTTTAAAGGGATTAAGCCTGGTAACTGGAACAACGGTAGCCGGGACTGGAATTATATCATTTTCCCTGCATTCTTTTATCCATCCCTTAAACAATTTTTTATATAGTTCCAAGTCCCCAGGGAAATATGCAGCACATTCTTTGATTATTAATATATCTGGTTTATTTTCATGCCTAGAGATGATTTCTTGAAATTTTTTACTTTTGTTGAAACGGCTTCCCCCATGTATGTATTCGAATGTATAGTCATGGTTATTTACCCTGTCAGGTAATGCGGCAATGTTCCAGTATCTTCCTACAGAAGCTCCCATAAGTAAAATATGCATTTTATTTCCTCTTTTATATCTCATGTTATCTTTTTGCAATTTTGTGTTAACACTGCTATCTAAGGCCGGATTATTAAAGGCCAGTAATAAAAGCAAAAAGAAGGTTGAAGATTTCATTAATTTTGCCATGTTTTCCTCAGAGGATGATACAAACGGTTCCTTTTTTAATTTGAGCAGTACTCATTTTGGCTTTTCAGTCAAGAATAAAAATTTGCTTTGTTCCTCAAAATCTCTTAATAAACGCTTAAAACCATATAGATATTAACGCATTATGTCAATAATCCATAAATCTTTTTCATGTCCTTAAATGCTATTCTGGGGGCTTAAAAGGCGCCTTTAAGGTACTATCTTAGGCTAAATTGCGGGTAAATTGATTTAAACGAAAAGGTACCAGGCACCTATTTACTCAGGAAATGATGTTGCCAATGAAGGTACCAGGTACCTTTCTTTTATTTTTGAAGAGTGAATGTTGCGCTTGCAGGTTCGGGTGACATGCCTGTGATGTCGTCAGTGTAGCTTTTTATGCTGACCTGGCATTGCTGACCGTTGCTGTATGAGCTGCCTGTCACTTTTAACTTGACTATGGCAATTGACCCATCACTTCCTGTTGGAATCGATGTCCCCGCTCCTAAAAACCCTCCGATCTTCAAAGTGCCGGAAGTGGTTTCGTTTCCAGCCACTGCTGCCCAGCTTCCTGTTAAGCTTCCTTTTTCTACGCTTTGAAATTCGAACATATTCGGGTCAAAAGTAAGTTCCAACCCAAAGACCTTTATCTCATTTTCATTTCCAGTGATAGATATGGGTACATTAACTATTGTATCTGCTGAAGCAGAACTTGGATTGCACTTGACTTCGATTTTATTACCTGTAGCAGGTGGCGGCGGAGCGGATGCATATACTTCGGTTGAAGCTGTTGCCTTGCTGGTTTTGCTGTCGGTTACGGTGAGGGTTACGGTGTAGGTGCCGGCCTGTGTGTAGGCATGAGATGGATTCTGAGCAGTTGAAGATGCGCCGTCACCAAAGTTCCATGAGTATGAATAGGGTGCAGTGCCTCCGGTTGCACTTGCAGTAAAGCTTACGTCAAGCGGTACAACGCCAGATACAGGGGAGCCGGAACAGGAAGCTGAAAGCGCTGATGGGTCATCTCCGGGAGATGGGTCATCCTCATCGTCCCCATCATCCGGATCATCCTCCTGCGGTAGCACACTTTTGCTGATGGTCAGACTCACATTCACCTTCTGAGGATTGTTGTAGCTTTCAGAGGCGGTGATTGTTATTACTGCTGTGTAACTATCATCCTGTGCCGCAAGCCCGCTTTTGTCTATTGATACTAGATGCTCATTTATCTGGCCTGAGGAGCTGCTGCTCGGAGGCGAAACACTCAGCCAGTCAGCATCATCGGATATGGAATAAGTTAAGGTGTTTATTCCAGAGTTCTTAATCTTCAATATCTGAGGGGAAGAATTTTCACCTGCCTCCGATGCTGTAAACGACATCTCGAATACATTCATCCAGATGACCGGACGTGTAAAATCTTCCACTTCTGGAGTCATTGGATTCTTTTTACACCCGGTTTGAAAGATCACTAATAAAGCCAGTAAAAACAATATAAATTGGGCAGTCCTTTTAGAAAACATTTCTATTTCTCTTTATTTTGTTTTTGATATTTTCTATAAAAACCACTCCGGATCTGGTAGTGGCATTTTTAATGTCGTCAACTGTATTTATGATGGAAAGAGGGCTTGGTTCTTTTACTCTTCCCGATACTCTGAATTTTAATCTTACGAGTACACTTGGAGAGGAAGTCAGGATGGGTTCACTCGAGAACCCACCAACCCTCACAACTCCTTCTGATATCTCGTTGGCATCGACCATAGTGAAGCCGTTCAAGAGGCTTCCTATTTCGATACCCACAAATTCTAATGTGCCGGAATCGAAACAGAGATCGAATCCAAAAGATTTTATATTTAAGGGATTGTTTATTCGTACAGGCACTATGATTTCTCTCTTAAATCTTGCATCGATGTCATCTATTGTGAGTTGGATATTAGGTGTTCCGGGTTGGATCTCTAAGGATGCTATTTGAGACCGGTTGTTTTTTGAAAAAGTAGTGCTGGAAGCATCTGCTCTTGACCTGCAGGAACAGTCGCCAGGGAGTTCATTTATACCCAGGAATTTCTCAAAAATAGCCTGTGCATCCGCGGGTGTAATGTTCGGTTCGATGGCTGTACCATCGCAGTTGACATCGGCATTTTCTTTTTGTGTTTCCGTCGCATTCGAGATTATGCCGAGAAACATTTCGAAGACATACTGGGCATCTGCAGGAGTGATGCTTAAGTCTCCGTTGACATCGCCGCACTGTGTGCAGAAGAGTGCGGAGATGGATTTGTCTTGATCCATGTTGAATGTGATTTCGCTGTTATAGGAATCAGAGCCGGTTAGATCCCCGGTCCATTTTGAGAACCTATAGTTTGTGGCAGGGAGCGCTGTGACCTGAACGGAATTTCCGGTTGGATATGGATAGCTTCCTGTATCGGGATTTGTGGATCCACCCTGTCCCGGAGCAGGTGAGGCAGTTGCCGAGGAAATATAAAGCTGGAAATTAGGTGATTCTTCGAGTGAAACTGTTTTTGCCTCTGACCACATTGATGTGACGCCTGGATTTACAGAACATCTTGCCTGGACTTTGACGGTGTAAGTGCCGGCGGCGGTCCAGATATGAGATACGCTTGTGGAAGATGACCAGGATGAATATGTTCCATCGCCCCAGTCAAAATAATACTCTACACTGTGGCCCTGGGAACAGGACGATCCTCCTGTTGTATAGGTATATGAAACACCCAGGGCTCCTGTTGAAGGTCCTTCAGGAGTGTCTGGTGCTGTCACCTCATGCACCGGGGCGGATGCGGTTACTTCGGTTGAGGCTGTGGCCTGGCTTGAGGTGCTGTCAGTTACGGTGAGAGTTGCGGTGTAGGTGCCGGCCTGTGTATAAGTATGAGACGGATTCTGGGCAGTTGAGGATGCACCGTCACCGAAATTCCATGAGTATGAGTATGGAGATATACCTCCTGCTGCTGTTCCTGTGAAATTCACTGTGAGTGGGATATCTCCAGAGATAGGCGAAGCTGTACAGGAGGCTGCCAGAGCAGGAATCTGAGCTTGAGCGGTTATCGCGATTGAAGTTGATGCCTGGCTAGCAGCACTATCAGTTACGGTGAGAGTTACTGTGTATGTGCCGGTCTGCGTGTAAGTGTGAGATGGATTTTGAGCAGTTGAAGATGCGCCGTCACCGAAGCTCCATGAGTATGAATAAGGTGCGGTGCCTCCACTCGCGCTCCCTGTAAAACTTACACCAAATGGTACAATGCCAGATGCAGGTGAGCCGGAGCAGGAAACTGAAAGTGGTGGGGGCGGAGCGGATGCGGTTATTGTGGTTGAAGCTGAGGACTGGCTGTCATTGCTGTCAATTACGGTGAGAGTTATGGTGTATGTGCCGGCCTGTGTGTAGGTGTGAGACGGCTTCTGAGCAGTTGAAGATGCACCGTCACCAAAGTTCCAGGAATATGAGTAAGGCGCGGTGCCTCCGCTTGCACTTCCTGTAAAGGTAACCTCGAATGGAATTTCGCCTTCAGCAGGAGAGGCTGAACAAGAAGCTTCAAGTGAAGTTGTTTCTTCACTTGCATTTATTATGATGGAGTCAGTATCTTGCTGGCTGTTGTCGTCTGTCACAGTGAATATGACAGTATAATCGCCTTCTTCTGAATATGTGTGAGATGGATTCTGATCCGCAGAAGATCCTCCGTCTCCAAAATCCCAGTTGTAGGTGTAAGGTTCACTTCCTCCAGTTGCGCTGCCCGTGAAACTGACAGATAGAGGAACAAATCCTGATCCAGGGGATGCATCCATACTAGCAGTAAGAGGTGCGCTAGTTTCATAATATTCATATGCTCCTATATCAGGGGCATAACCCTGCGGCACAGTATTCCCCTCAAAATCCTGTGTCAGGCCGACATCTACTCCGTTGTCAATGGCAGGAGAGCCTGCTTGAGTATGGAAATTGTCATTTCCTGGGTTTTCAAACAACGGATCACTGACCAACGAATATGGGTCAAAAGTACAGCCGCTGTACGAATGTGACTGCCATTCATTAAAACCCGTTTCGCTTGAGTTATATCTGAATTTCTGTAAACCGTCCGGAAAATAGAGATTATGATCAAAATCCAATGTTAAGACCGACCCTCCTGTCCTGTATTCGATATGATAGATTTCTGAATTGTAGAATATATTGTTTCTTGCCTTAATATTTGGACCGTAACTTAGGTAAGTCCTTGCGGAACAGATGCCGATTCCGCAATTACAGGCGATATTATTATAAACCTCCTGCTCATCTTCCCATTGGAACCTGTATCCTATGTCTGCATTTATTACTATATTTTGATAGAACTGATTGCCTGTTTTGTCACTAAGAGAATCGTTATTGCAGGCAGTTTCGATTCCACGGGAATTTGCACCTCCATAGGTATGGGTGTCTCTAACAATATTTCTTCTCACGATTGTATTTTTAAGTTCTTGGTTGGTAAAAGCGTACAAAGTTACACCAGTTCCGCAGTTATACATATAATTATCTTCAATGATCCCATCATGTCCGCCCTGTATGCCTATTGCATGTGCATCTGAATCTACAATTCTTATCCCCATATCGTGGATTGTATTGCCCTTGAATAAGTAATAACTGGGAGCACTATTTGTGGTACTTGTCGTATAGATGCCATTTTCTGCCCATGCGATATCGCAATTCACTATTTCATTGTAATTGCAACCATTACCCAGCCTGAGTAAGATTCCCTCTCCATACCATAAGGTACAGCCATCCAATTTAATATGGCTGTGAGATTCTCCTCCGTCAACTCTAATGAATCTATAAGGATTGTACATTTTTAGATTTAGAAATGTGATATATTCTTTCCCATTGAGCTTCCAATGATATCCCCAACGATTGGCATATATTCTGCCTGTTGGATTACCACTATCTGAGCATTGAACATAAAGTTTTGTTCCTCCGGTATAATTTGCACTGTAATGTGAACCAGGATTGGCTTGCACTTCTGCAAGAGTGCTTTCTTTATCGAAGACTATCCAAGAGTCCACTGTTATATTTTCAAAAAACCAATCCTGATAGGAGTTGCCTGGTAAAGTGATGCTCCAGACATTGTTTCCTTCGTAAATCCAGCTCTCATAGATCATTCTGTAAGCACCCCATACAATCCCTGGATCACCTGGATAATCTCCCCTTATTGTAATTCTTGCTGATTCACCTGTCCCTGAAATTGGAGTAATATCTGCCTGTGTGGCAATATATCCTTTATTTGTCACATTGTGCACGTGAAGACCGCACACCCAGAGAGTGTCCCCAGGCTGGACACCTGCTTCACCCCATACAATATTTAATAAGCCATCCCAAGCGCTTGAATAACTTGTTCCGTTTTCTGATCCGTAGCTTCCACCTGCTGGCCGTACGTACCAATCGGCAGCAAATATTTGCGATGTCAATATTAGAATAGTAATTAAATAAACTAATATCCTTTTCATCCTAGTCCACATGTCCAATAATCGGACAACTCTGTTCATTTTCTCAGCTTTACTTGTTTTGAAAAAGAACATCTCTTTTACTTGGAATAGTGTTTTAAAAACAGTACTTCCTTTCCTTCACCATTTTGGTTAGTCGTTAATAAAGGAGGGGTATACAGGGTGATTTTTCCCTTATTCTTCACCCTTTGAGGCTAATCATATTTAAAGTCGATGAAAGGTATGTGAAATAACAGGAGGATTTCTTAAGGCATATTTTATTATTATTTCTGTTCTATATTTTTTTAAAATATTCATAAACGCCTAAATCAGGCGAAGATCTCTGAGGGATCAGATTCCCCTCAAAATCATATCTAAGTCCTACATTTACTCCAGCATCGATAGCTGGAGAATCTGGCTGTAGGTGAAAATCATATTTTTCAGGATCTATAAATAATGGATTGCCAATCGATGAATTTTTGTCAAAAGAATAATTTCCTTTTTTAAAAGATCGCCATCTCTTGAAATTTCTTTCACGAGAGTTATATTTGAATATTTTTTTCCTATCAGGGTAATATATATTGTAATCAAAATCTAATACTGATATTGAAGCCTTAGTTGAGTAATATACATGATAAATTCGTGAGTTATAAAAGATATTATTCCTTGCTCTTATATTTCCACCGTAATTTTTGTAATTTCTTCCAGAAAATAAGCCGATTCCGCAATTACAGGCGATATTATTATAAACCTCCTGCTCATCTTCCCATTGGAACCTGTATCCTATGTCTGCATTTATTACTATATTTTGATAGAACTGATTGCCTGTTTTGTCACTAAGAGAATCGTTATTGCAGGCAGTTTCGATTCCACGGGAATTTGCACCTCCATAGGTATGGGTGTCTCTAACAATATTTCTTCTCACGATTGTATTTTTAAGTTCTTGGTTGGTAAAAGCGTACAAAGTTACACCAGTTCCGCAGTTATACATATAATTATCTTCAATGATCCCATCATGTCCGCCCTGTATGCCTATTGCATGTGCATCTGAATCTACAATTCTTATCCCCATATCGTGGATTGTATTGCCCTTGAATAAGTAATAACTGGGAGCACTATTTGTGGTACTTGTCGTATAGATGCCATTTTCTGCCCATGCGATATCGCAATTCACTATTTCATTGTAATTGCAACCATTACCCAGCCTGAGTAAGATTCCCTCTCCATACCATAAGGTACAGCCATCCAATTTAATATGGCTGTGAGATTCTCCTCCGTCAACTCTAATGAATCTATAAGGATTGTACATTTTTAGATTTAGAAATGTGATATATTCTTTCCCATTGAGCTTCCAATGATATCCCCAACGATTGGCATATATTCTGCCTGTTGGATTACCACTATCTGAGCATTGAACATAAAGTTTTGTTCCTCCGGTATAATTTGCACTGTAATGTGAACCAGGATTGGCTTGCACTTCTGCAAGAGTGCTTTCTTTATCGAAGACTATCCAAGAGTCCACTGTTATATTTTCAAAAAACCAATCCTGATAGGAGTTGCCTGGTAAAGTGATGCTCCAGACATTGTTTCCTTCGTAAATCCAGCTCTCATAGATCATTCTGTAAGCACCCCATACAATCCCTGGATCACCTGGATAATCTCCCCTTATTGTAATTCTTGCTGATTCACCTGTCCCTGAAATTGGAGTAATATCTGCCTGTGTGGCAATATATCCTTTATTTGTCACATTGTGCACGTGAAGACCGCACACCCAGAGAGTGTCCCCAGGCTGGACACCTGCTTCACCCCATACAATATTTAATAAGCCATCCCAAGCGCTTGAATAACTTGTTCCGTTTTCTGATCCGTAGCTTCCACCTGCTGGCCGTACGTACCAATCGGCAGCAAATATTTGCGATGTCAATATTATTAAGAAACAAATGACAGATATTAGGATTTTTCTCATCTTAATCCTTTTAATTTTATAAAGAAGGCTAAGACATAATTAATATGTATGAATAGATTTATTCAGGTTTTCCTATGGTATCAAAATAAAAATTTTTATATGCTTTTATCATATTTGATACTGAATATTTTTTTACAACATATGATGAAGCATTTCTAGCAATTATCTTGGAAATTCCTGGATTGTTAAATATATATTCTATCTTTGTAGCAAGATCTAGCTCATCTTCTGCAATAAATCCAGTTTGATAATCGGAGATATGCTCTTTGAGTGCTTCATTGTCTTTAATAATAATAGACGGTATTTTTGAATACATAGCCTCTACTAAAGAATTTCCGAATGATTCTTCTTTGCCACTTGCCAAGATAAAACAATCTAATATTTGGTAATAATCAGCCATACTAGGTACTTCCCCGACAAAAAGGACTTGATTTTTTAGTTTTAAATCTTTTACAAGCTTTTTTAATCTTTGTTTTTCGTTTCCTTTTCCAAAAATTACTAATTTCTTTCCTTTAATATTACAACGAGAAAATGATCTTATTATTAAATCTACTCTTTTCAATTTTAATAGATGACAGGCAGTCCCTATATTAAATTCAGATTCTGAAAGATCTAACTTGCGAAAGATTTTTTGTTTAGGGATGGATGGTTTTAACTGATTAAAAAAAATACCATTGTAAAGTATATGAATTTTCTTATTTTGGATCTTATAAAATTGTTTTACAAAATCCGCTGCAAATTTTGTATTACCTGAATATCCATGGAAAAAATTTCTAATTAGTATTTTATTGATAAAATATTTTAGCCAAATTTTTAAGCCTTTTTTTCTATAATTATAGAAACCGCCTCTTCTCGTAAAGACCCTTATAATATCTGAACTAGATAATAGGCTAAGAAGAATGAGATTGGGGCTTGGGTCATGAAAATGATGAATAGGATAGTCTCTTAATTTATATAAAATTTCCTTGTTTATTTTTAAGCTGAATCCACTTGTTACATTTAATTCTACAATTGGAATTTTTAAATCTATTATTTTCTTTGAATAGAAGCCTTTTTGTCTTCCTATTGCGACCCCGAATTCAAATTCTTTGTCGTCACTAAATGCCTTAAAAAGTTGATACAGAGCCTTTTCTTGTCCTCCTATTTCTCCGCGGCTAAAAAAATGTAATATTTTAATTTTTTTAATTGAAGTCAAGTATTTATTCTCCTGAAATATGTAAAAGAATAATGTTCATCAAAAATGTTTTTATTTTTTGAATTTATCTACCCAAGACAAAACGTTAAATTTTTTTGGCAAGTAGGAAAATATAGTATGAACAGCCCATATGCCATCATAGCCAAAAAAGAGTTTTTGGTTGATTAAAAGAAGTAGGAAAAGGGTAATAATCAAAATAATAATGCAAATTAGGAGGATTATTAATGGAGACACAGTAAAATATCTCAAAAAAGTAACAACTCCATACAATTCTATGCAAAGAACAGCTGCCAACCCTAAAGCTGGTAGATGAATAGCAAGAAAGATTTTCAAACTCATTGAGATTACTTTTAACGCAAGTAAGGACAATATAATAAATACGATACCCAGGGCTGCAAGAACTCCTAAAGCAACGCCAGATATTCCCCAGTGCTGGCCAATCAAAGCACCTGCTAACACGAATATTGCATAAAACGCGTGTGCACTGGCAATCTTATACACAGCACCCTTAGATCGAGCGATGGCTTCGCTGATCTTATAGCTTGTACGAAACATAGCCCCAATAGAAAGAATTTGAAAAGGGATAACTGCATCTACCCACTTTTTTCCCAGTATAACAGAAATCAACTCTGGAGCTAAAATAATCATAAAGACGCTCATTGGAATGGTAAGCAGTGCGATTAATGCAATGCTTCGGCGATATCCGGATACTAATTTAGTTGCTTCATCTTGAATCTTTGCCATAGTTGGGAAAAGAACTTTATCTGCAACATTACCAAAAATTGTTGCTGGGAGTGTCATTAATTTATAGGCTCGTCCGTAGAGTCCAAGAGCTTCTGCCCCAAGAAATCGACCGACAACTAAATAATCTCCATTGCGTGCGAAATAGTTAAAAATGTTAGCTATTGTTATTCCTGTTCCGAAATTGATGAGTTCTCTGAAAGCGAGTGGTTCAATTTTCGGAAGCTTTGGGTGAGGCTGAAATTTACATAACAGTATATATTTTGCAATGCCTTGTACAATTTGAGCTCCAACTAATGCCCATGCTCCAAAATCCATTAATGCAAGCAAGATGCCTATAATACCAAAGCCTAGGAAGTAAGAAAAGACTTCTATTCCTGCAAGAATACGAAATCGTAATTCCCGCTGTAAAAGAGACTGGGCAATTACACAAGCTCCTTGTAAGATAAGTACAAGTGACATTACTCGAAGAAGAGGAATCAATCCTTCCATTTGGAAGAAATTTGAAATAGGAGATGCAAATATACAAATTATTCCTGCTAGAAAAGCCCCTAATAGCAATGAAATGGTAAAACCAGTTCTTAAATGCCGGGGTTCAAGGTCCTGTTTCTGGACAATTGCTGGGCCAACTCCTAACTGACCAAAAATTGCAGAGATGCCTGTGACAACTGAGGCAGCTCCCAAAAGTCCATAATCAGAGGGAGTGAGCAAGCGTGCAAGTACAATTAATACCAGAACCTGTAGAATACTCTGGAATCCGGAGCCAGAAAACATCCAAAATAATCCACTTAAGGTACTCGAAGTTAAGCTCCTCGGGTTTTGATTCATCTAATTAATTAACAAGAGTTTTTATCGGCTATATGTTATTTGTAAAAAATGTAGATATAAGTATTTCCTTTTAAATTTGCTTTATTACAAAATTTCTTTAATAATATATTTATAATAATATAAATATTATTAGAATAAATTGTCAAATAGAAAGATAATATATAATGCCAAGGTTTTTTGAAGTATATAGATAATAAATTTGATTTTTTGGCTAAAGAATAGAAGTTTGTAAAAGTTTAATGGCAATAGCTCATCAATTTAGTTCAAAAGGCCTGTAATTTTATTATGTGCGGAATTAACGGGTTTTTTAACTATTCAAGAACATCTATTTCTGAACAAGAAAATCTTATTGTAAGAATGAATAGAGCAATAAGTCATCGAGGACCTGATGATTGTGGGATATGGTCGAACATTACTCGCGATGTTTATTTAGGTCATCAAAGACTAAGTATTCTTGATTTATCAGAAAGAGGACATCAACCAATGGTTAGCCCTAAGGGAACTGTCATAGTTTACAATGGGGAAATTTATAATTTCAAAATTTTACGGAAAGAACTAATAAATCAACACTTTTTTTCAGAAACTGATACAGAAATCATTTTATATTTTTATGAAAAATACGGACATTATTGTTTAGATCGACTGAATGGAATGTTTGCTTTTGCTTTGTGGGACGAAGCAAAAAAAGAGTTATTTCTTGCAAGGGATAGGATTGGAATAAAACCATTATATTATGCTGATATCAATGGTATATTTGCTTTTTCTTCGGAAATTAAGGCTCTCCTTTTCCTCCCATGGATAAAAGCTGAGTTGGACGAGGAGGCCTTTTATCATTTTTTGACATTTAATAAAGTTTATCCACCATTTACGATGTTTAAGAATATCAACAAATTTCATCCTGGCCACATGATGGTTATTGGAGAAAATGGCATTAAAAAATACGAATCTTATTGGCAATTATCTTATTCTGATTATTCTTCTTTATTAGAGGAAGATTTGAAAGATTTAGTTGTTAGCAAATTAGAGAAGTCGGTTCAAAATCGCCTTTTAAGTGATGTCCCAGTTGGAGCATTTTTAAGTGGAGGAGTAGATTCCAGTAGTATTGTTTCTTTAATGAGTAAGAATACGTCCGTTCCTATAAAAACATATTCTATCGGTTTCCAAGATAGCCCGAGTTATGATGAACTAGAATATGCACAAAAAATATCTAGGCAATTTGGTACAGAACATTTAGAGAAAATTGTAACTCCACAAGATATTGTTGAATTCTTGCCGAAAATTGTTGATATTTTTGATGAACCTTTAGCTGATGCAACCTCCATTCCTATTTACTTTCTTTCGCAATTAGCGAGAGAAAATGGGACTATTGTAATATTGACTGGAGATGGTGCAGATGAATTATTTTGTGGTTATCGTAGTTGGATGCGCTATGTAAAACTTTATCCGTATTATCATTTATTGTCTAAATTACCAAAGGTTATTCGGTCTGCTTTTGCCACTTTATATGGAACAATTAATAAAAGTTCTCCTTATTATGAGATTCTTAGTCGACTGTCAAAAGGTCAGGAATTTTATTGGAGTGGTGCGAAAGGATTTAAAGAGTCAACAAAACATTCATTTCTAAGCAAAGATTTTATACAGAAAGTGAGGGGAAAAAATTCATATGATCAAGTTTTATATTATAAGAAGTTATTTGAATCAATTCAAAAAAATAATAAACAATCAAATTATATAGATCAGCTTTGTTTTACAGGTCTCAAAGACAATATTCCTAATTATTATCTTTATCGTGCCGATCATTTAGGTATGGCTAACTCTATTGAATTAAGAGTCCCATTTCTAGATCATAATTATGTTAATTTTGCATTATCCGTAGAGGAGAAATGGAAAATTCGTGATAATGAACCAAAATATATTTTAAAGAAGGCGTTTGAGGAAATATTACCTAATGAAATACTCTACAGAAAGAAACAAGGATTCTGTGTTCCTCTCCTGGAATGGGCAGGTGATATAATGGTGAATTACGTTGAATCAAACCTGAAAGTTTTTTGCCGGGAGACAGGCTTGTTTGATGAGAATGGTCTAAAAAAGCAGATTAATCAAACTAGAAAAGGAAATATTGATTATATATCTATGCTTTGGACAGTCTACTTTTTAATGGCCTGGATGAGGAAGTGGATATTGTAGAAAAATGATTGTATCTGCTCCGACAAATAAAGTATTACTTATCACAAATATACCAACTCCCTACAGGATTCCTTTGTTTAATGAATTGAATAAACAATTAAAGCAGCAAGGAATTAAACTAAAAGTCATTTTCGGTGCCTTGGGCTACTCCCGCCGAAAATGGAATATAGATATGTCAGAATGTTATTTTGATTATGAAGTATTATCTTCTCGAAAAATTACCTTAGATCCAGAGAAAACGATTTTTACCTATAAAGGTTTATTAAATGTCATCAAGAAAGGAAATCCAACTGTCATAATTACAATAGGTTTTTCATTTGCAACAATGAAACTTTGGTTAAGGTCATGGTTTTTTTCTACTCCATATATAATCTGGTCAGGCCACATAAAAACCAAAGGTAGATTTGAATCTATATTAAGACGATTACAGAGGAGATTAATTGTCAGAAGGGCGACAGGTTTTATAGCTTATGGTACAAAGGCCAAAGAATATTTAATTTCTTTAGGTGTAGATCCAGATAAAGTTGTGATAGGAATAAATACTGTTGATACAGAATTTTTCAAGACTGAAACTAAAAAAATAAGTATTGATCCAAGAAGCAATAGCAAAAAATGCTTACTTTATATTGGTCATTTTGCGAAAGGAAAACGTATTGATTTATTGTTTCATGTTGTAAAGATTCTATTAAAGAAACGCAATGATTTTATTCTTAAACTTGTAGGTGATGGGTCTGAAAAAGAAGACCTTAAGACTTTAGCTCAGGAATTAAATATTAGGGATTACGTAAGTTTTGAGGGATTTAAACAGAAGAATGGTATTCCAAAATATCTTGCAGAAGCTGATTGTTTTTTGTTCCCCTCTGAATATGACGTTTGGGGTGTAGTTCTGGTCGAAGCAATGGCGGTAGGGCTACCCTGTATTTCGTCCATTTACTCTGGAGCAACTCATGATTTAATTGAAGATGGAGTAAATGGTTTTGCAATGGACTTTTCAGAAACTGAAAAGGTTGCTGAAAAAATAGATTTCATTTTAGAAAATCCGGGAATGGCAAAACATATAGCTCTGAATGCTTCACGGTTTATTGCAGAATATGCATCTCTTGAAAAGTCTGCTCAAGGCTTTATAAGGGCAATTAATAATGTGTGAGAGATTAAGCTGATGATTCTATATATCGGTATTGCCATTGCAGTATTCGTAATTGCAGTTTCTCTTTTTGCCCCTTCATATAAGTATGCTTTGCTTGCAGTTATTCTTGCAAGGCCTGTAGTCGATGCAACGTGGGAATATCAATATTCAGGTTTTGGCCTTATCCATCTGTTTAATGGAGCATTTATTTTAATATTTTTATTCAGGTTGTTATTAAAAAAAGATAAATTATATGAATTTCCTTATTTTAAATTAATTATTTTCTATACATGTTTACTGATTTTTGCCGCTTTTCATATTTCAATAAACAGCGGTATAGTAACGGCCTTAGATTTTTTCTTCAAATCACTATTTATGCCGGCAGTTTTATATCTTTTTTTCGTATATTTTGATAGTCATAAAGATGGAAAATTATTAACCACTGTTTTAATTATATCGGGATTATTTCCCATCTCTTTTATTTTTCTACAAATATTTACAGGCCACATTTGGGTTTTTAGAGAGTCAAGAGGTCTAACAAGAGTCGTTGGATTGTATCATGACAGTGTAAGTACAAGAATATTCCTTATCCAGATATTAATTGGTATCTTTATCTACTGGCATTATTTTTTAAAGAAAGAGGATAAAATAAAAAAGCTTGTATTATCTAGTCTGTTTTTTTTAGTAATTTTTGGTCTATACCATACGTATTCAAAAGCGATAATTGTTACCTTAATATTATGGCTTTTAATGATTATGTTTTTAAGAAGGAAAGTATACATATTGCCGGTTGCGCTAATATTTGTTTTATTAGTAAATACATTTTCTAATAGACAATTTTATAGTGATATTGACAGCGTTTTTTCAAGTGAGATTGACTATGTGAGCGGTGAATTAGCAACAGATCGTGTTCTTTCCGGTAGAGGAATGTTATGGAGAATTTATTTCAGCGATTGGGAAGAACTGCCTGTAATACGTAAGGTAATTGGCGATGGAGTTTCTCATGCAGGGTTCCATAATGAGTATTTACGAATTTTGTTTAGTGGGGGAATTTTATTAATGAGCTTTTTTATTGTTATGGTTTCAATTCTTTCTATTAATGTTATTTATAATTATCAAAAAAGCAGGGAATTTATACATTTTGCAGCATTATTATGCATTGTATACTTTTTTGTCGAGTCCCTGGGGACAGTGCCGGGTCTTTATCCGAACATTCAAACTTTTGTTTGGGGTATAGTAGGATTATCTCTAAGTCAAAAATTACAGTGGAATGAAAATGACAAGACAGAAAGCTAAAAATATAAAAAATAAAAAAACAATAATATTTATGGCTCCAATACCACCGCCGTACATGGGTCCCAGTATTGCGACTGAGGTAATTCTAAATTCAAGATTTGTTGCAGAATTTAATGTAATTCATATTGATACTGCTGATAGGAGGCCTTTAGACAATATAGGAAAAGTTGATTTAACAAATATTTATCTATCACTCAAACATTATTTTCAACTATTTCAGAATTTGTTATTTTCGAATGCTGATCTAGTTTATTTTCTCATAAATCAAACAGCTATTGGTTTTTTTAGAGATTTTCCTTTTGTAGTGATTTCAAAGATTGCCCGGAAAAAAGTCGTTCTACACTTCAGGGGTGGGGATTTTGAAAAATTTTATAATAATACTAATATATTTATGAAATTCGTTATTAGAAAAACGTTTTCTAGAATTGATAGAATGATTATTCTTTGTAGCGCGTTAAAACAATTTTTTAGTGGTTTGATTGCAGAAGACAAGATTTCTATTGTCCCTAACGGGCTTGATATATCATTCGAGAAAAATAAAAACAGTGAGACAAATAAAAAAAAGATTTTATTTCTTTCAAGTCTAAGGGAGTCAAAAGGTGTATGGCAAGTTTTGTTTTCTGTTAAAAAAGTTGTAAAGTTTAACAGAGATACAAGATTTATCTTTGCAGGGTCATGGCGGAATGAAAATGATAGAATTAAGTGTGAGCAATACATAAAAAAAGAAGGACTTTCTGATTATATCAAATTTAAAGGGTTTATTTATGGTGCCGAAAAAGTAAATCTACTTCAGGAGGCTAATGTGTTTGTTTTACCCTCATTCTCAGAAGGACATCCATGGGTAATTATTGAAGCGATGGCAGCAGGGCTTCCGATAGTTGCTACAGACACGGGATGCATCAGAGAATCTGTTATTGATGGAGAAAACGGGTTTATTATCTCAAGGAGGGATTCAGATAGCTTAGCGGACAGGCTTATCTATTTAGTAGAACATCCCGAAGAAATAGAAAGAATGGGTGAAAAAAGCCGGGAATTTTATAAGCAGAATTTCACAAAAGGCCATTTTGTGAAGCGAATGATAAGTTGTATTAATGCAACTTTAATTCAATGAACATAGAGCCACTGTGGGGGGAAAAATGAAACAGCTTGTGCAAACCCTTAAGGATGGAAGAATTCGAGTGCTTGATGTGCCCCCGCCTCTTCTTTGTGAGGGTATGATATTAGTTAGAAATTACTATTCGTTGATTAGTACTGGAACGGAAAGGGGAACGATAAGCGTTGCAAGGAAAAGTCTTCTGAGTAAGGCGAAAGAAAGACCTCAGCAGGTACAGCAGGTGATCGAATCTATCAAACGGCAGGGACTTGTCCTGACGTACAGAGCGGTCAACAAAAAGTTAGATGCTTACTCTCCTTTGGGTTATAGTTGTGCTGGAAAGGCCATAGCTGTTGCTCCTGATGTGACAGAATTCGTTGTTGGAGACCTTACAGCTTGTGGTGGGATTAGTGCCAATCATGCAGAAATAGTTGCTGTCCAGAAGAATTTATGTGTGAAGCTTCCCCCAGATGTTGATTTAAAAAAAGCTGCCTATAACACGCTTGGGAGCATTGCTCTTCAGGGAGTAAGACAGGCCGACTTAAAGATTGGTGAGACTTGCGTGGTAATCGGGCTTGGATTGATAGGTCAGTTGACCTGTCTTATACTACGAGCAGGTGGGGTTAAGGTTGTGGGAATAGATATTGATCCGGTTGTTGTGGATATAGCCCAGAAAAAATGTGTGGATTTTGCCTATAAGCGGGATGAGACAGTCCTGAGTAAAAAAATCGATAATCTCACAGGAAGTATAGGAGCTGATGTAGTTATAATTACAGCAGCGACAAAAAGTCTGGACCCGGTAAATTTTGCCGGGCAGATCGCCAGGAAAAAAGGGAAGGTTATTGTGGTGGGTGATGTCCCGACCGGATTTGAACGGGAACTTTACTATGAAAAAGAACTTGAATTAAAGATGTCTTGTTCATATGGGCCAGGGAGATATGATTATCTCTATGAGGAGAAAGGTATTGATTATCCTGTAGGATATGTACGCTGGACGGAAAAGCGAAATATGCAAGCATTCCAGGAACTTGTTCATTCTGGAAAGATCGGTATTGACTATTTGACTACTCATATCTTTGAACTTGAAAATGCAGTAAAAGCCTATGACCTTATTTTAAAGAAGCCTGAGCCCTTTCTGGGAATCTTGTTCAAATATGATATCGAACAACAGATAAAGGCGGATAGAAAGATAAAAATAGGGGAGAGGAAACCCGAAAAAAAGGTAAATATCGCCTTCATAGGAACTGGTAGTTATGCCCAGGGTTCTCTGCTGCCGAACATACCGAAAGATAGTGATGTTACATTTAAAGGAGTAATGGATTTATCCGGAGCGGTTTCAAGAAAGGTGGCAGAAAAGTATAGTTTTGAGTTCTGCACTTCTGATGAAAAAGATATTTTTAACAATGATGCTGTTAATACTGTTTTTATTGCATCGCGGCATAACAGTCATGCAGAGTATGTTCTTAAATCATTGAAGGCAGGGAAGCATATGCATGTAGAAAAACCGCTCTGTTTGATTGAATCAGAGTTGGAAGAGATTAAAAAAACTTATGACTCACTTAGTTCTCATACATCGTCTCCTCTACTTATACTTGGGTTTAACCGTAGGTTTTCAAAGTTGACAGAAATATTGAAAGAACGGATTGGAGAGGGACCTATGGCAATGATATACCGGATAAATTCAGGACATATTCCTCAGGATACATGGATACAGGATAAAGATATTGGAGGAGGAAGGATAATCGGAGAAGTATGTCATTTCGTGGATTTTTTATCATTTATTAATGGCTCGCTTCCTGAATCTGTCTTTGCTGCTTGTTTACCCGATCCTGAAAACAATGAAGATATTGTCAATGTAAATTTGAAATTCAGAAATGGTTCAATCGGTTCAATATCCTATTTTTCTAACGGCTCCAGGTCACTTTTCAAGGAGTATATTGAGGTTTATAAATCAGGTGTGACAGGGATTATTAAAGATTTTAAAGAACTTGAAATATATGGAGGAAAGAAGACATTCAAGAAAAAACTTATAACTCCTGACAAGGGGCAGAAGAGGATGATCAGGACTTTTATTGATTCTATCAAAGAAGGCAAATTTTCACCTATAGAATTTGAGGATATATATTATGTGACTCTTACAACTTTCAGAATAATTGAATCCTTTAGAGAAAATAGAAAGGTTGAAATAAGTAAGGTTTAATAATCAATACAGCCTTTGCGTTTATTAAAATTTCAACATGTGAAAATATTAAACAGATGAATATAAATGCTTCTATTGAAGGCCTGAAATTTTTTTTAGAAAAGGAAAATTTCAAAGGATATGATCCTTTTGACGCCTTGAATAGTCCGCTTTTAAAGAAGTTTTCGCTCGACAGGAAATTTCTAAGGATTGCCTGTATTCAGCTTTTAAAAAGACTTGCGTTTAATATAAGGCCTATTCTCGGGATAAAAAAAGGTTACAATCCAAAAGGGATAGGTCTTTTCCTCAATGGATATGCAAATCTATATAAACTTGAAAAAAAACCAGAATATCTTGAGAAAATATATTTTTTCCTTGGGCTTCTTTGTGATTTAAAGAGCAAAGGATATTCCGGAAACTGCTGGGGATATAACTTTGACTGGCAGTCAAGAGCTTTTTATCTTCCGAGATACATACCGACAATAGTAAATTCATCTTTTATAGGGCATGTCCTGCTTGATGTATACAGGAATACAAATATAGAAACAGCTCTTGAAATGGCGATTTCGATTAAAGATTTTATTCTGAATGACCTGAATAGAAAGGTTGAGAATTTTGGTATATGTTTCAGTTATTCTCCTATTGATGAGTCTTTTGTACATAATGCGAATCTGCTTGGGGCATCTCTGCTTATAAGGCTCGATAAATATGTAAATGACACGAAGCTGAGGGATACAGCAGCTTCTGCTCTTGCCTACAGCATGAAATATCAAAGGGACGATGGGTCATGGTATTATGCTGAAACTGGTTTTCAAAAGTGGATAGACTCATTTCACACAGGATTTAACCTCCAGAGTATTGAATATTTCCTGAAGGAAGGTTTCACAGATAAGTATAGAAAAGAATTCAATAAGGGAGTAAATTTTTATAGAAATAACTTTTTTCTGGAAGACGGGACTCCAAAATACTATCCCAACAGGCTTTATCCGCTTGATATCCATTCTGCGGCCCAAGCAGTTATTTTCTTTTCACAAAGGGGAAGTGAATATAAGAAATTGGCAGAAAAAATAATTGTCTGGATGATTACAAATATGCAGGATGAAAAAGGATTTTTTTACTATCAAAAAAGAAGGCTCTGTAAAATTAAGATTCCATATATGAGATGGAGCCAGGCATGGGCTTTTCTTGCCCTTTCAACTTATCTTTTGTCTCATGGAAAATAAAAGAAGAATTATACTCGATGTTCCGGTGGATACATATAAACTAGATGAGTTTGTCTCAAAAATTGAGGAGGCACTTTCCAGTACAGGAGTTAAAACAATAATCGCAGTAAATCCAGAGAAGGTGATGCGCGCACGGAAGAATCTCAGGCTTTTATCTGCCTTGCGAGATGCTGACTTCCTTATCCCGGATGGAATTGGTATAGTTACTGCCTTAAAGCTGCTTTACGGAGTAACTGTTTCCAGGATGCCGGGCATAATGCTTATGGAACATCTCCTGGGTTTAGCTGATGGAAAGAAATATAAAATCTTTATTTTTGGCTCGAGTCGTGAAGTTAACAGGACAGCTTCATCTGATATTTTAAAACGTTATCCGTCGCTGGAGCTTGCCGGGACTCAACATGGTTATGTTTCAAATGAGGAATATGGAGAAGTGGTTGAAAAAATAAACTTATCGGGAGCGGATATTCTTTTTGTAGGGTTGGGAAGCCCGAAGCAGGAAGAGTGGATTCATCGTTATAAAAATGTTTTAAAGGTGAAAGTCTGTATGGGCATTGGGGGGTCCCTGGATGTAATTGCAGGGAGAGTCCCGAGGGCTTCAAGGCTTTTTCAGGGGCTTGGCCTTGAATGGCTTTACCGTTTAATGAGAGAGCCTTCGAGGTTCAAGAGGCAGAGTGTGCTGCCTGGTTTTGCTCTGGCAGTATTGAAAGAAAAAATTTGTTCTTGAAGAAAACATGAAAAAGAAAAAGATTTTTATAGTGACAGGAGCAAGACCAAATTTCATGAAGGCTGCTCCTTTGATTAAAGAGTTTAAGAAGAATTCAAATTTCAATCATGTTTTAGTTCATACAGGACAGCATTATGACAAGCAGATGTCAGAGTACTTTTTTGATGACCTGGGACTGCCAGAGCCGGATATCTATCTTGGTGTTGGTTCCGGGACTCACGGAGTGCAGACCGGGAATATAATGATTGAATTTGAGAAGGTTTGTTTTTCGGAAAAACCCGATCTGATTCTTGTAGTGGGAGATGTCAATTCCACTGTTGCCTGTGCGATTGTTGCAGCCAAGCTGTTTACCCCTGTTGGCCATATAGAAGCAGGATTGAGAAGTTTTGATAGAACAATGCCTGAAGAGATAAACCGAGTACTTACGGATCAGATATCCGATTATCTTTTCACTACATGCAGAGATGCTGACCGGAATTTGATAGAGGAAGGAATATGTGCTGAGAAGATACATTTTGTTGGGAATGTCATGATAGATACTCTGTTGAGTAATATTGAGAAGTCTAATAAATCGAATATTCTGGAGAAGCTGAACCTTAAAGAAAAAAACAAAATAAGAAAATATGCATTATTGACTCTCCACCGGCCTTCGAATGTCGATGATGAGAAAGTGCTGCGGGATATCCTTAAAGCATTGAAGAGGATTTCAAGAGAACTTCCGGTGATTTTTCCTGCTCATCCCAGAACGCTTAAACAAATCAGAAAATTTAAGCTTGAGGAAATTATGTCTTATTGTGAAAACATTTCTCATTGTGAGCTGAATTTTCAAGTACAGGATATCCTAGCACTGCCGCCTATTGGCTACCATGACTTTCAATGTTTGATGTCTCATGCTAAAATAGTATTAACAGATTCTGGCGGAATACAGGAGGAAACTACTATTTTGCAGGTTCCATGTTTAACTATCCGTAATAATACAGAGAGGCCTGTTACTATTACTGAAGGCACAAATATAATAGTTGGTAATGATGCTGATAGAATCATAAATACAGCGCTCAGAGTATTAAAGGATGGAGTTAAGAGAAAAAAAATACCGGAATACTGGGATGGAAAAGCAGCCGAGAGAATAGTGGAAATTTTGAGGAGCAGATTATAAATATTCCAAGGTATATGAGGTTAGATGAATCCGGTCAGTTAATCCTAAAAATAGTTAAATGATTAAATACTTAATTTATTTTATTACGGCTGCCGCGATTTCTTTTCTTTTAACTCCGTTAATTCGAATACTGGCAAGAAAAACAAATGTTCTCGATTACCCTTCGAAAAGAAAGATTCACCACAAACCAATACCTCTTCTGGGCGGAATACCCATTTTTTTCTCTTTGAATCTGACATTATTATTAGGTGTTATTTTAAATAATGTTTATATCAAGGAATTTCTTCTGCCGAGATGGAAGACAATACTTGCCTGTCAAATTATTGTCCTTACGCTGGGTGTGTTTGATGATATTAAGAAACTGAAGCCTGGAGTTAAGTTAGGGTTTCAGATTATCGCTGGAGCACTCCTTGTTCTTTTTGGATTCAGTATTGATGCGGTAGCAAATCCTTTTAGTGGCAATATAATCCATTTAGGTATTTTTGCTGTTCCTCTCACAATCCTGTGGGTGGTTGGAATTACGAATGCTTTAAATCTGGTTGACGGGCTGGACGGATTAGCTGCCGGCACATCTGTTATTGTCTGTGCCACAGTGTTTGGTATTGCTTTTTTAAATCAGAATATCGGGATAGCTTTCGTTTCTTTGATTCTGGCAGGGAGTATACTGGGTTTTCTGAGATATAATTTTCACCCAGCGAAAATTTTCCTGGGTGATTCCGGCAGCCTTTTGCTGGGATTATTACTGGCAGTTCTTTCTATAGAAGGCTCTTCTAAAGGGGCGATTCTTGTTGCTGTACTTGTGCCTGTTCTGGCTCTTGGGTTTCCGATTATGGATACAATGCTTTCAATGGTTAGGAGACTTTTTAAATCCATTGTTCTTGTTAACCGCCCGAAAGAAAATGGAACTTCCAAGTCATTATTTTTTAAAAATTTTTCCCTTTTTGATGCAGATGAGGACCATATCCATCATAGGATTTTAAAACTAGGTTTTTCTCACAAGAAGACTGTTATGATTCTGTACGGCATTTGTGCGGTTCTATGCGTTTTTGCGTTTCTGAGTCAGGTTCTATCAAGCTTGAGTGTTACTGTGTTTTTAATTGCCATTATTGTTGCTTTTTTTATCGGAGTGAAAAGTTTGAATTATCCGGAATTCAAGATTCTTGAAAATGGACTGCTGATTCCTATATTTTCAGCTGATCTGCTTAGTAAAAAGATATTTCTGACTTTCTTTGATCTGGCTGCTGTGTCTCTTTCTTATTATCTAAGTTTCGTCCTTGTTTTTGGCGAATTCAACACCCAAACAAGACTTTTGTATATCCAGACTCTTCCTGTTCTTCTCGCCCTTAAAATTATTGTTTTTTACTTATCGGGTTTATATAAAGGGACATGGCAATATTCCGGAATGGAGGATGTACTAAAAATACTAAAAGCTATGGTTTTATCTTCGCTTGGAGTTTTATTTGTCGCTGTAATATTCTTTGGGATTCGACCTTTCGGCGGAATTATCTTTTTCGTGATGGATTTTTATTTATTGTTAACTTTTGTTATTGGTGTTAGAACTTCCCACATTGCTGTTAACTTTTTTTACAGGCGAAGTTCAGCCAGTGAGAAGAAAAAGGTGATTATCTATGGTGCCGGGGCAAGGGGTTCTATTCTTTTCAAAGAGATTCGAAGGAATGGTTCTTACTTCAGTGCCCCTGTTGGCTTTATTGACGATGATGTGAAAAAGAAGGGAAAGTTCCTGCACGACTGTCCGATATTAGGGACTATTAAAAATTTGAGTAATATTGTAAGAAAACATGAAGTTTCTGAAATTATTGTTTCTACGGATAAAATCGGCAGAGAAAAGATTGAAAAGTTGACAGAATTCTGCAAAAAAAGAGATATTATATTGAGACAATTTGAATTTAGGTTTTATGAATTTCCTTAAATTATCAACAAATCTGAATAATACAGGTTAGATGAAGAGATGAATATGAATATTAAAAAAGAACAAAGAGAGATTGACTTGATGACTTACTGGAGAATAATTGTTAAGAGAAAATGGGTGATCGTTAGTTTTACAGGGGCTCTTATTTTTTTCACAGGAGTTTTTTCTTTTCTGGCTGCTCCTAAATATAAATCAACAGTAACGCTGCATATAGAGGAAGGGTCTTCCAGGATCTTAAGCATAGAAGATACCTTCGGGTATCAGTCGCCTGTTGTTCGTGATCTAAGGTTCTATAATACCCAGTTGAAGCTTATTAAGAGTAAATCCCTGGCAGAAAGAGTAGCAAGAAAAATGAATCTTTTGTCCCATCCGGAATTCGGGGCAGGCAAGAGGTCAAAGAAAAGTTTTTCTAAATCTGCTGTGGATTTCGTAACTCTTAAATGGCTTTTTTCGAGGAAAAAATCGGGGAGTGGGCGGTTAAGAACATCATCCCCTATAAACCCCTATTCTGAAATTGCTAGAGTTCTGCAGAATGGAATAGATGTGAAGCCTATACGTGAAACAAAACTTGTAGAAGTCAGCTTCACTTCTAATTCCTCTGTGCTGTCCGCTGATATAGTTAACACGTTGTCCGAAGAATTTATAAATTTTTCTATAGAGAAGCGTTATGAGACAACACAGCAGGCATCGGATTTTTTAAGTGAACAGATCGCAAATTTGAGAGATGAACTTGCTGTCAAAGAGAGAGAGCTCCAAAGATACAGCCAGGAAAAGGGACTGGATTTTTTAAACGAAAGAGAGAGTACTGCAGTAACTAAGCTTTCTGATCTAAACGAAGCATATACCCAGGCACAGATAGACCGGATTAATGCTCAGGTAAAGTTTCAGGAGCTTAAAGACGTGGATGTAGATTCTCTTCCTCAATTCATTACCGATCCTGTGATTCAAAGGCTTAAGACAGACTACACAGCAATAAAGAACGAATATGAGGAGAAAAGCAAGAAATTCAAACCCAGCTACCCGGAAATGATTCAGCTTAAAGCAAGGTTAGACAGTATGACTGATGAGCTTAATAAAGCTGTGGATGCTGCTGAGTCGGAATACAATTCCGCCTTAAAAAGAGAGCGTTCCCTCAAAAGTTTGCTTGATGAGCAGAAAAGAAATGTTGTGACAATGAATTCCAATGCAATCCTCTATAACAGCATAAATATTGAAGTAGAAAACAAACGTAAACTCCTGAACTCTCTTGTGGAAAAACAAAACCAGACACTGGTTTCAGCTAAGTTAGGTGGGTTGAGGGCCAGCAATATTAGTATTATTGATAAAGCTGAAGTGCCAAGAAAGGCAGTTTCTCCAAAGAAATTGTATAATCTTACTATTGCTCTGCTTATAGGTCTTTTTGGAGGAGTTGGGCTCTGTTTTCTTCTTGACTATATGGATAATACTATTAAAGGCCCTGAAGATGTGGAAAGGCTGACAGGGCTTTCTTCTCTTGGAATGATTCCGTATCTCGATCCAGAAGGGATGAGCAAGAAAAAGAAATCTGGCTATTACTCTGGTTACAGACATCCTTATGGAGGGGAAGAAGATGCCGAAAATAAGGATGCTCTGCCCGAAATAAAGGAAATCGAACTAGCCAACTACCGCTATCCGAAGCTTTCAATATCCGAAGATTACAGGACAATAAGAAGCTCTATTTTACTTTCTTATGCTGAGAATCCGCCGAAAACAATTGTCTTTTCCAGTGCTCTTCCTCAGGAAGGGAAGTCATCCACGGTTGCCAATATGGCTGTTTCGTTTTCTCAGCTTGGGGAGAGGGTGCTTGTGATTGATGCGGATTTAAGAAAACCCCGCCTCCATATGATATTTGATGCTAAAAACGACAAGGGATTAAGTGCATATCTGACAGGAAAGATTTACCTTAAAGATGCCTTCAAAAAGACATCAATCCAGAATATCTGGCTTTTATCGAGCGGTATGATCCCTCCTAATCCTGTCGAACTTCTGAATTCAAAAAAAATGAAAGATATGATGGAAGAAATAAAAAAGGGGTTTGATGTTATCTTGATTGATACGCCTCCGGTACTTGCTGTGGTTGATGCGGCTGAGGTTTCTGCACTTGCAGACAGCACAGTTATTGTTGTTAAAGCGGCTAAGACTACTAATAGGGCTTTTTGTACTGCTGTTGAGAAACTGAGGCAGGCAAGGGCAAAGATTATGGGTGTTTTATATAATGAGATGAAAGTGAAAAGTGGAGATTATTATTATATGGATTATTATCGTTCTTATGGTAGCTATGAGACAGATACTGATTCAAAATAAAAAAAGGTACCAGGTACCTTTTTTCAGTTGGCAGTATGCAGTTAAAAAACAGTATTCAGTTTTTATGGATGATCAAGGATAGATGAATAGAATGAAGAAGGATGAAAAACAGGCTTTATCGAAGTCTGATAGAGTATGCAGGAATATTATTGAGTACGGCATCTTAGGTTTGATTGTTTTCAGCCCCCTGCCTGCAGCATCTGTTAATGAATGGTCGATAATGGTGATACAGCTTGTGGTACTTGTGATGGTTGCAGCTTATATTATGATGAGAGAAAAGCCTGAAACGAATGAAATTGTTTCTTATTCCCTGAAGTGGCCGAAATATTTGTTCTTTTCCCTGTTTGTTTTTATTTTTATTCAAATTATACCTTTTCCCAAATTAATGATTAAAGTCTTGTCTCCCAACACTTATTCTTTCCAGGAGCTTTTTCAGAGTGATTTCTTAAGAGTCAAGTTCATGAGCCTGTCTCTTATCCCTTCATATACTCTAAGGCAGGGACTTGAGATCCTTTCCTATTTTCTCCTCGGTTTTCTCATTGTTAAGACAGTTACAAACAGGCGGCAGATAATGAGGATATTTTCAGTATTGATTGCGATGGGGGTTTTTGAGGCAGTCTACGGGTTGTTTGAACTTTACAACAAGAATCCAAGAATTTTGTTTTATAGAAAGACTTATGGTTTGGATTCGGTGACAGGGACTTTTGTCAACCGCAATCATCTATCGGGATACCTGGAAATGATTATTCCATTGGCCATTGGTTTGATAATAGCGAGGGTAGATGTTTTCTCTTTAGCAGGGCTAAAATGGAAGGAGAAATTACTGGCTTTATCTAAAAAAGGAGTTTCCACAAATCTCTTTATAACTTTCGGCATAATAATTATGTCACTGGCAGTTGTTTTTTCAAAATCCCGTTCAGGGATTTTTATCCTGATCTTTAGTTTTATCCTCTTTTTCGGATTGACTTCTCTCTATCTTGGAACCGCAATGTATCAGAAAAAGGGCATAAAAAGCTTTCTTCAAATTGTGTTCCTGGCCATAATTTTTATTTCTTTGTATGTTGGGATTGAAGCCATGTTTGAAAGGTTTGCTATGGATAATGCTATTGTCCGTTCGGGCAGGCCGACATATTGGGCGGACACAAGTAGAATTATTGCTGACTTTCCTGTTTTTGGAACCGGGCTCGGAACTTTTTCTTCTGTTGCTTATGACTATGAGGGAGATAGAACTCCTCTGCGTCTTGAACATGCTCATAATGATTATCTGGAATATCTGTCAGAGCTTGGAGTGATAGGGATGATTATGCTGATGGGCGGAATTCTTTTTATGGCTGTGAGTTCCTTTCTGATCTGGAGGACAAGGAAACATCCTGAGGTGAAGGGGCTAGTTCTTGGAGGTATGGTTGCATTAATTTGTATTCTGATCCACAGTATTACGGATTTCAATCTGCAGATTCCTGCAAATATGCTTTTGTTTTCTATTGTGCTTTCCATGACAATTGTAACTGCAGCCTATAAGTACCGCAGAGATGCAAAAAACAGCAGGCAGGAATAAGGGGAAGGGTGAAGTGAATCATGTTAAATTACTGTGGTCATTGGGAGGCTGCAATAAAAAGTAGTATTATTCAACGGTCAGGGAAATGAACAGCTTAAAGAAGGTTTTACTGATATGTGTCCTAATCATCGTTGGAACAATAGACATATTGATCTACTGGAATAGTCACATTTATTACAAAGCAAAGAGTATCGAAGATAATGAAAAAAAGATAGAGATCCTTGACAAGACTGTTCGATATCCTATGAACGATAATGTGCTTTATGAAATGGGGAAAGCATATTTTGCTTTAGGGATAGATAATCTGGATGATAAGGTAAAAAATGTTGATTATTTCCAGAAGTCAATAGAAAGCTTCAAACGCTCTATTAGGATCAATCCAGCCTCTCAGTTTTGCCATTTCAATCTTGCCCAGAGTCTCCCTTATTTGAATGCTCTTTCTCCATCATTGGATATTGGCCCTTATGAGGAATATAAAAAAGCTGTGTTTCTTGTTGGGGAGAACAGTCAAATTTTCTTTGAGACCGGAAAAATATTTCTTTCACGCTGGGATGAACTTTCAGAAGGGGATAGAAATTTTGCCGTAGATGTTTTGAGAAAGATCATGGGAGGGAGGGACAGAAAGAAACAGCAGACCATTATGCAGGTCTGGGAGATGAATGTTAAAGATTACGGCATTATGGAAGAGATTCTTCCGGAAAATTCACAGATTTACAGGATGTATGCAAAGTTTCTTGGAGAAAAATCTCTTCTTTTGGAGGAGAGACAGAAATATCTGGCGGGAGCGGAACTTATAGAATTTGAGAGAGCGAAAAGTGAGTATCTTTCAGGGGAAAACGAACTTTTCTATTTCGAAATGAAAGAAGCTGTAAAACATTTTAACTCATGCCTTAATATACTGAAAAGGATAAAATTTTATCAAAATCTATCTTCAGCAGGGAATTTAATTGACTTATCGGAATTCAATGACCTGAAGAGATCCACTCTTTTAAAGATGGTGGAATGCCGACTAGAGGAGGGAGCTTCTTTAAAAGACGTTGAAAGCTACTTGCATGAATATCTGGATCTCCAGGAGAAAGTAACTGAAGTCAGCGAGGTTGAGTCTTTTCTTTTGGATAGAGGCTTTATGAGTAAGAAATTGGGAGATAGTTTTGATGATTTGGAACTTCTTTCCCTCCAGCTTCTCCTGTCCTTTAAGCAGAATCGATACAGGGATATTATGAGAATAGGGCGCCTTTTCCAGCAGAGTTTTGTTGTTGTCCCAGAGGGAAAGAGAGCTGACTATGTAAGAATTTTACAGATTGTCGGTGATGCTTATCAAAAGGTTGACGATGTATATGAAGCAGGCGAATTTTATCAGAAGGCGCTTGAAATAGAGCCGGATAACCTTGGGACTTTGCTGAAGATGAGAAATAATTATGAGAGGTTGAATGATAATAAGAAGATTAAAGATATTGGAGGGAGAATAGATAAAGTTTTATCCCCACAGAAAATTGATATTAAAAATTATCCGATAAATAAAGGAAAGAAGCTTTCTAGAGCCCTTATTCTTGACGGCCAGAAGATTACCCTGGATATAAGTTTCGATGGAGAATTGAAGATAATGGATCCTTTGGTCACTGTCTTTTTTAATGGCAGAGTCGTGTGGGAAGGTTATTTAAAGGAAAAGACTCTATCCATTCCTATGGATACGAAAGCAGGGAAGAATTCATTGGAGATTGCTGCTGTTAACAGGGGAGTTGGTGTCAGGATGTTAGGGTGGCGAGTGTTCAGTCTGCAGTAGGCAAAAAAAGGTACCTGGTACCAAATACTGTCCCTACGTTTATCATCTAACGTCACTAAAACCAATGCGTTAGAACAAAACATCGAAGCAATCAATTTGGAATAAAAAAGGTACCAGGTACCTTTTTGATAAAACTGCGCTGAAAATTGAAAAGTTACCTGGCATCTTTTTTTTACCTTTTTTTTAGATGGACTGGAGGAGATTAATATATTATAATATCATTGAACCTTAAAAAGACTTAAATTCCTCGGGAATAAATTCCAATATGAAGAAGGCAGTAAATACTAAACAAAAGGGGAGAAGCACAGATTATTACCCCGGATAGGAGAATAAAGTGAGGCATTCGACGATTATTTTTTCAATATTTTTAGTGTTGTTTTTGTCTTTAGCTGTATTCGGACAGGAAAAAGAAATAGCCAGTGTTGATTACAGGGTTGGGCCAAAAGACCTTCTGGAAATAAGTGTGTTCGGCCTGGATGAACTGAACAAAATAGAACGTGTTTCAGAAGACGGGAAAATTACACTTCCTCTGTTAGGAGAAATTGAAGTCAAGGGACTGACTAAATCGGAGCTCGAGAGAAAATTAGTCCAGCTTCTTGAGGAGAAATATTTACATAATCCCCAGGTAACAGTGTTTATCAGGGAGTATATGAGTAAAACAGTATCAGTGATGGGGGCTGTTAGGGCGGCTGTCCAGGGTACATACACTTATGAACTTCTTGGGCGTCAGACACTATTACAGATTATATCCAAGGCAGGTGGTTTGACCTCTGAGGCCGGGGATGAAATTATTGTAATCCGGTTTCATGAGGATGGGACAAGCACATCTATGAAGATCTCCATTGATGATTTGTTTATAAAAGGGGATACGGAGTTGAATATTCCTTTACAGCCTGATGATATTATTAACATTCCCGTCGATAAGGTAGTTCCTGTCTATGTTTTTGGGCAGGTAAGAAGCCCGGGAGCCCTCCAAGTAAGAAGATCACACCTCCCCACTCTTCTTCAGGCAATTGCTCAAGCGGGCGGCTTTGCTGAGCGGGCTTCAAAAGGAGGGGTGCTGATAAAGAGGAGAGATGAAAACGGGAAAGAGATTCAGATAAAAGTGAATGTTAGGGATATAATAAAAGGGAAGAAAGAAGATATTCAATTAATTGAAAATGATGTAGTCTATGTCCCCGAGACCATCTTCTAAATGATTGACATACACAGTCACATTCTCTACGGCCTAGACGATGGAGCCCAAACCATGGAACAGTCCATAGAGATGGCAAAAATTGCAGAAAAAGATGGTATTGATAAGATTATAGCTACGCCTCATCTTTTCAGAGGGAATTTTCTTTTCGATAATTTTGAAAGGATAGAGCAAAAGCGAGATGAGCTCAGCAAGGCTTTAGAAAAGAATAAAATCAATGTCGAGATATTTACAGGGGCAGAAGTCCATATTACTCACAATCTAATCGATGAGATAAGAAGAAATAGAGAATGTCTGGTCCTGAACAATGGTTCATATATACTCGTTGAATTCCCAACGGATCATATTTTTTCAGGTGTGAAGAATCTATTTTTTGATTTAATGAGTGAAGATATTACGCCTATCATTGCACACCCTGAGAGAAATTCTATTTTCCGTAATACTCCTGAATTGCTTTATGAGTTGATTCATATGGGTGGATTGACTCAGGCCAACCAGGGCAGTCTGTTTAGTCATTACGGAAACAGTGTGCAGGAAACAGTGCATCAGTTTTTAGAATGGAATTTTATTCATTTTATCGGCAGCGATGCTCATAATACACACTTCATAACTCCCAGGCTTTCAGGTGCCCTAGATAAAATATCGGAAAAGATAGGTGCTGACAATGCAAAGGCCCTTGTTCTTGGTAATCCCCAGGCCGTATTGGATGATAAAGAGCTTCCTTATCTTCCTGAACCAGTTAATCCAAAGGAAAAACAAAAGTCGTTTAAAATAAAGATTCCAAAAATTTTTTGGAAATCGTAATTTTTTATCCCTGTTTTTGAATTAATACTTGACAAGCGGGGTAATAACTATTATTATATCTACTGCTAACGGAGGAACGAATGTTTAAAGACGTAAAAGTCAAAGGGATTCTTATCGCTTTATTTCTGTTAATTTTCTGCTCTTCAGGTTTCTTGATGAGTAAATCTGCTGGAAAAGGAAATATCATTGGATTTATTTATGGTGAAGACGGGACCACACCTTTAGAAGGTGCAGTAGTTCAAGTCAAGAATATGTCCACGGGCATTATTTATGATAGTAGTGTTTCAGATGAATATGGAATCTTTAAAGTACAAGGTGTTGAAAGTGGAATATATATGTACGGAGTAAAAACTCCTCAGGGAAATTTTAACTCTGACGATCTGGTAGGAGTGAGAGTAAGTGGAGATGGGACTGCAAAGATGTCGGTGTCTTTAACTCCATACGAGGAAAAAGTATATTCCGCCAAGAAAGAGATTTATTCTGAACAAAAAATTGCAGGGGAGTCTTTTGTAGGAAGAATTGTCGATTTTGCCACTCCGAACAGATTGGCTGATGTTTACATTGTAAAGGGAATGATCCAGTTGAAAGATAAGATCCATACAAAAGGGGAAAATACGGATTTTTATCAGAATTTAGAGGATTTACAACTTGATGGTTCTCCTGCGAAGAGATTGTTTCCAGGGCAGACAGCTACTTTGCGATTGACAAAAAATGCTGAAATCGGAGATTCAGTATATCTGGTATGCAAGAAAAAACTGCTTCCTCTTTTTCTTACTCCTGTGGGTATTGCAGCACTTGTCGCAGGAAGCGGTGCTATTATATACAAATTTGTTGACCTTCAAGATGGGGAAACAGTTTCTCCATCCAAGAATAAAAAATAGCAATTCTCTTACTTCTACTGATTTTTCCTCATAAAATAGCCACCAATCCTATTCATATCCGGCAATAAAATTTGTGATTGACAGTACACGTTTAAAGTAGTACTATTACCAGTAATACTTATTACTGGAGGTCGAGTCATGAGAGTAACCACAAAGGGCCAAGTCACAATCCCTCAGAATATCCGTGAAAAAATGGTGATAACTCCATCCACAGA
>Ga0307378_10001062_pt1 | contig 45362 bp, 22 predicted proteins | sample UN1MG_FD_202238 | JGI IMG/M metagenome (GOLD analysis project Ga0307378, IMG submission 202238) | Soil microbial communities from Risofladan, Vaasa, Finland - UN-1 | ecosystem: Environmental > Terrestrial > Soil > Coastal area > Acid sulfate soil | place: Finland: Risofladan, Vaasa | collected... | reverse complement strand
CCACCCACTTCCTCCAGAAGGAGGCCCACGGAGCGGGTGCCATCGAAGGCCTGCGTGAAGGCCCCAGCGAAGCCCGAGCCGTCCACCGTGTAGGAGTTGACCTTGAGTCGGCACTCCAGGATGTAATCCACTGACGAAGCGATCACACGGGTGTCGCCGACCGGCTCCGTGTCCTCGATGAAGTAGACCTTACCGTCGAGCGTGTCCGTGTCGTTGATCCGTAGAATACGACCGGCCATCGCGGCCCCTGCCCCACCCAAAGTCGTCCAAGTGTAGGGGGAGAAGTCTTCTGGCAGGCTCCGACCGCCGTAGCTGAGCTTCGGGGTTGACTGGTCTGGGAAGAGAGCCACCTGCATGAGCCGCGTCCCATCATCGACAGCAAAGGTCGTCCCGTAGGCTGAGATCCCATGAGTCTGGGTGATGAGCTGGATGTCAGCGTCCACCACGAACTCAGAGGCTCGTGAGAGCAGCGGCTCGAACCGGACGTAGCCGCGGTAGTCTCCGCCAACGAGCCCCACATCATCTGCTGTCGCCGTGTCCGTGGCACTCGTAGCGTCGAGCAGTAGGAAGTCGGTCGAGAGGATAGTCGTGCTTCCGTGGAAGCCTACAGGAGTCCACGGCTTGGCTTCTGCCTCAGGAACGAGGTTGGCTTCGTAGCTGACGAAACTCGACGGGCTCGACTGCCGGGGGTTGGTGGGCTGGATGAGGTAGCGGACGAAGTCCCAGGTCGAGCTGCTCCGTGCCGGCCGTGAAAGGGACCCGAAGAAGGCTCCTTGGATATTGTCGAAGGCTGCATTGACCTCCTCCAGGAAGGGAAGGTCGGTAGCCAGCACCCTCAGGGTTGGGTCGACATCGCCGTCGAGGAAGATCGAGATGGTCCCGTTCTGGTCTCGGAAAATACGGAAACTGTGAAGCTCGGTCCAATCGAGGTCGGCTGCCACCCCAGTGGGGAGATCGACCACGTCGATGCCCCCTGTCCAAGCTGTAGCGGTCGAGGGGTCGTCCCCAAAACCTCGCTTGAGGACCCCAAACTTCTTGACGCCGCTCTCTTCCAAATACCCGATGACCACCGCCACGTTCTCATCGGAGTAGCCCGCGGCCACACCCGTGAAGACACCCTCGAAGTCGACCACCGTGTTGAGCGAGAACCTCCAGCTCATGGCGAACACGTGGTCGAAAGTCAGGTCGATGGGTCGCGTCCAGTAGATGGGTTGACCCGTTGGGTAAGTACCTGTCGAATCGTCCTCGACGGTCAGGATCCCACTCGTCGAGGTAGCTACGCCTCCGCCGAAGCGCTCCCACCCGTTGACGACCTGGCTCTCCGGCAGCCCAATGCCTTCATAGGTGACGAACGACTCTGAGATGATCCGCACAGCTGGCGGGAAGGCGATCTTGTGGATCGGATTGTTGAGCAAAAGCAGCGTCGGGTCGTTGAGGACCGGAGTGTAGGCCCGCTCATAGGCTCGGTAGTGCAGCTCTCGACTGAGAGGTTGCTTGAGCTTGGCGCTGGGATTGCTAGCCTCGTACACCCCAGGGGTGATGAGCACGTTGTTGTAGCGGTACTTGTGCTGACTGGCGTCCTGGGGGTAGCCCACATCCCGGTTCCACGAGTTGAGCCGGAACTCTCGCGAATTGAGCCGCCGCATCTCGACGCTGGGGTTGCAGCACCAGGAGTAGTCGATGTCCACAGAGTCGGACTCAATGGGAGCTGCGTTGAGCACAATCTGACCAAGGAGCCCGATCACCGCCTCAGGTGTGACAGGCGAGCCGTTGATGCGGACAACGACATCCGAGGGGTCATCCGCGATCTCACCGTTGCGTGGGTCGAACACCTCCCAGGCAAGGCTGCCGCTGCTGGCGTCAGGGAACGTGAAACTTGCGTTGGCGAGCCGTGCTCGGGTTGCCGACAGCATGGCCGAGATGCGGAACGTTCCACCGTTGATGCTACCGCCCGAGAGGGTGACGTACTTGCCCACCTCATTGGCCGTAAGCGCAGCACCTGGAAGCGTGATCTCGTTGTAGGAGTCGAGCGTGGCCGCCGTACCCGTTTGAAGGGTGAGCGGCGGCTTGGCGATAGGCCCTTTGTCTGTGAAGACGCTTCGAGTGGTCTCCGGGATTGCCGAAGTGAAGATGACCGAGTTGAAGACCGGGTCAATGGGGTTGCCCGCCACGTCCTTCGGGGTCGAGGTCGAGACTGTCAGGGTGTAATCGCCAGCGGTGAGCCCGGAAGTCTCCAAGGCGACCGTGGAGGCGTTGTACAGACGTGCACGTTTGATCGAGACCGGGCTTGGCCCAGTGATGGTGTAGTCGATCGGGTTGGCCAGAGTCTCATCCTCAACCCGCATTTCCTGGTCGAACTCAACCAAGACCGTACCGTCAAACGGAAGGAAGGTCGCACTGATGACTCGTGGGAGATCAACCACCCCTGGGAGGGTGATGAAGGTCGCATTGAAGAAGAAGTTGGCTCGCGTGTTCTTCGTGAGCAGGTTCTTACCGGTGAACCTGTAGGGCTGGAGCTGGGTGAGCTTGGTACCCGGGGACCGATTGGTCTTGAAGATCAGCTCTTGGACACCGCTGATGTGCCGCCACTGGAGTTTGGGACTGATCCGAGCAGTGACGAAGAACCGATGATCGATGGAGTCTAGGGTCGGGGTGAAGCCCCCTGAGGTCTTGATCGTGAAGGTGTTGTGGTCAAGGAAGGTGACCAACCCCTGGATCGCGATCGTGGGCTCACGGACTTTCTCCAAGTCAGTCCGGTCCTCTACAAACAAGACCTCCAGGAGCGGATCCAGGGCCGTGATGCTGGAGTGGTTGAGCCGAAGAGTGACCACATACGAAAGCTCACCGTCTGCCACAACATCCAGGACTTCGGCCAACCCTTCGATGTAGCCGTTGATGGGGTCTCGCACTGACAGTGGGCGGTCCAGAACAATCCGAGGGAGTTTGACCGGAGCCCCCGTGTCGACAGCCTCGTTGGTGATGTATCGGTCAATGATTTGGTAGAGCCCCGCACTGTGTCCGTTGAGAACCTCGATATAGTCGCCCACATCGTCGAGCGTAAAATCCGCCGTCCCATGGAAGTCCATGACGTTGCTGGAGGTGCCGGCCTGACCTTTGAAATTGGGCGGGGACCCGAAGCTAATGTGGGCGGCGAATCCAAGATCGACGAGCTGCGCTGAGGAGCCTGATTCGAACGTGTCGAAAATCGGGCTCACTTTCACCAAGTTCACGTCGGCGCCTGTGGAACCAAGCGTGGGGCTCACGTCGAAGTTGGCTAGTTCTCGAATGCCGTCGAACCGCAGTTCCTGAGGAAAAGCCACCCGAATCGTAGAGGCGTCGAGGGCTTCGATGAGGAGGGAGCCTGACTCAAATCCCTCCAGGATGGTAACCTCTTGCTGGAGGACTACCTCAGTTCCCTTGGATGCGACAGGACCCTCAGAGACCGTTACGGACTCAGCAGGTGACGCCACGAACGCCTGCGAGATGTCCAACCCCTCAGTGACTGTGACGGCCTCAGGGACAGACACGGACAGGTCGGTGTCAAAGCTGAAGCCAAGAGTAGCAGGGTTTCCAGCCAGGTCCGTGACGTCGATATCGACCGGCGTTGCCCCACCCGCCAGCTCAGGGTGTGTCGAGATAACGACCGTAGCATTCGTCTCAGGGTCGTAGACGATGGTGCCGCCGTACCCAGTCTGGAAGACGCCGCCAACGATAGCCTGAAGCCCGTCGAGGTCCACATCGAGGCTGAACTCGTCGAGCCCCGCGGGTGAAGAGATCGCGAAGGTGATGACAACGAAGGGATCGACAAGGGTTGCCCCATTCAGGGGGTCGGTCGCACCGAGGGCTGGGCCGCCATCCTCAAAGGAAGAGCCTCCGTACCCTCGTTGACCGTATTCACCTCGTCCGTAACCCATCTAGGTGCTCACTGCTGCCAGGTGGCCAAAACAATACCGCTTCCCGCCACAATGCTGCCCACCAGCGCTGGGGTCGTGTTCCCGCCTGTTGCTTGAGCGCCATTCGGGTCCGGCGTTTCGAGCACTGCCCAGGTAGTAAAGCCAGATGTCCCGTCATCTACGCCCCGCATCTGGAAGTAGGTGGTGATACCGCCGCCGCCACCGCCGGGCGGTAGAACACCGCCTCCAGGGTTGTCCTTGTCATCGAGGCCGAATCGGATCCGGGTTTCTTCCTCGGGCAAGCCGTCCATGAAGGCCACGGGCTCTTTGGCCTGCTTCTGGCCGCCCGCTCCGCCACGGCCGTGGTCTGCCCCGATTTGGGTGTGACTGGCTCCTGTGTGGTCACCACCGGAATCGCCACGCCACGACGACTTGATGCCTTCTGGGCCGTCGTCGTAGAGTTGCCCCAAACCAATATCGGTGCCGGTGAGGGTGCCGTGATTGAACGAGTTGAGGGCGAAATCGTAGGCCGTGTTAGTCGAGCCTAGGACGTGGCAACCTGTGAAGGGGTACCAAGCCACCAGGTTGGCGGCGGTGCTCAGGGCGTGACGATTGGTGGGCGAGCCAAGCTCACCGTCGAACACGGCATTGGTGTGCTCAAGGACTTCAGTGGGGGACAGCTCCTTGTCGTAGACGGCCACGTCCGCGATGCCCCCGTCCCAAGCGTTTGTGGGGTCAGCGTTGACGCTTCCGATCTGGAAAGACACTGCTGCCAGGATCGAGCCAGTAAGCGTGTCTACGGAGAGAGTGACATCTCGGAGACGGCCATCCACATAGATAGCCATGTTTGCGGCTGCGTTGGTGCCGTCTGTGGTCACTACGACGTGGTGCCAGCTCCCATCATCGAACGACGTTTCAACTGTTCGGATGCTCGCGTAGTTTGAAGGTGAGTCGTCGTTGATTCGCTGCCACCCCACATACCCGCCCGAGCCCATGAACACGGCGTAACCGCTGGAGTTGCCTGTGATCAAGCGCTTTCCCATCATGAAGTGCGTCGCTGACACTCCGGGCTCAATCTTGAACCAGCACTCCAACGAGAAGACATCGGTGTTGTCGAACTGAAAGGCCGCTACATCACCGCAGTCGATGTATTGGTCATCCACTCGGTCGAACCGACAGTAGACGTTGTAGGCGTTGGTGCTGCTCGTGGGTACGTCGATTGCGACGACGGGGGTTCCAGCGGTTGTTCCGTCGTTACCTCCGACGACCAGGCTCGACCGGTCCGTGATGGTTGTAGCGGTGTCGGTTCCGCCGAGGTTCCACCAGCCGATGCAGCTAGGCCACACAGAGCTGGCTGCGATGTCCCCTGGTCCGCTGTTTTCTAGTTCGGCAACCTCACCGCTCGTCAGCACACGATCGTAGAAGGACACCTGGCACATGTTGCCGGTGAACCGGTCAGCACCATCAGACCGGGCGCCAAAACGCAGAGGATTGGCGTTGAGAATCGAGGCCGTCAACGTGTCGCTCACGGTCGTCAGGGCCTCATCAGAATTATCGATCCAGATGTGGCAGCCCGCAGGAGTAGAAGTGCCTCCGTAGGTCAAAACGCAGTGGTGCCAGGCCCCATCGTTGAACCCAGTGGCCGTCGTGCGAACGTTTAGTTCGTCGGTGCCGCCTGCCGTGTTGGTGGCAAAGAAGTGAACACTGCCCGAAGCGTCCAACGAGACCTCGTACCCAGCGGTTGCCAGCACATCGCCCTTGGCCACGAGGGCTTGGATCGCCGCCGTCGAGGTCTTGAACCAGAAACTGACCGAGAGGGGATCGGTACGCTCAAAGTCGTGGACATCTCCAAAGTCCACCCAGTCGTCAGTGCCGTCGAAAACAAGGCTCAACAGGTTCAAAAAACCACGGTATGGGCTGTCGTAGTCGTAGTCAGTAGAGACGACGAGCCCGGTACCGAAGCCAGCCGCTTTTTGGAACAACGAAGGCCAGACCCCGTTGAGCAGTCCGAAAAACTGGGCGTCGCCGCCGTCCCAGGCATCGCCGCCGACGCCCCCGCTGAACCACCCACCTAGCCCGTTGATGTCGAGGCTGAAGCTGTGCTCGGTGGGGTCTGCCGGTACGCCGCCGTTCCAAAGCTCCAAGATTTCGGACTGAGTGAGAGCCCGGTAGATAATCCCCGAGTCCGACACTTGACCATTGAAGTAGCTGGGCAACACCGCGAAACCCTTACGACCTTGGTAGAGCACGATAGTCCCAGTAGAAGTGGACCGATTGTCCGCACCGGTAAGGGTCGTCGAGCCCCAGGACATGACCGAGCTTGTCTCGGTCGTAGTGATCTCGTTCCCCACGGACGGTAGAAGGGTAGGCACGTTGGCTGTCACGTCCACTGTCGTTGCCGTGTCCGTGGCGCTGATGTCCGGGTGAATGGTCATCGACGTGGCATAGTTGGTACCCGCCACGCCATCGAGGTTGATGGCGCGACGCAAGTTCTCCATGGCCGTGGCTTGCGAGGCACCAATGAGGACGTTGCCGTCTACATCGGTCAAGGCCGTCTGGAAGGTGTAGACCTTGGTGTAGCCAGTGCCGAGGGACGGGGTTCCGATGGTCACGGTGTCCCCGTCATTGGGGATCGCTGTGCTGGTGAGGGTTCCGGTGGCCGGGACTCGGGTCAGAGTGTCGTTGATGATCGTGGACGGGACAGGCACCCCGTCCACGTATAGGGTCATGTTTGAGGCTGAGCTGAGCCCGTCTGTCCCATCGTAGGACATCGCCACGAGGTGCCACTCCCCGTCGTTGACTGCGATGTCGGACTCTACGCGGATTTCTTCAACACCAACCTCATCGTGCGTGAGCTGGCCGACAAGCAGTCCCGTCGTGGCCTTGATGGATATGCCCCAGCCGTTGTCTCCACCAGCGTTGTTCCAGTTGCCGAGGATCCACTGAGCTGCGGTCGAGCTTGTCTTCACCCAGCACCAGGCACTGATCCCAATCCCAGAAATCCCGTCCAACGAGTAGTGCTGGAAGTTGTACTCGTTGTTCCCAATGCTGACGTACTCGGATGAGCCGTCGAGCGTTGTGCCGGCATGGGAAAAGATGGTCTTCTTGGCCACAAAAACCTCGCTAGACCCTTAGTTGATCAAGGGCAGCGTTACCCCATCCCAAGGAACGGTGAAAGCGCCGTTGGTCGGCGAGAGCTGGAGGAATTGTCCGTTGTCGTAGGTGTTATTGCCCTGGCCGCCTTGAATCAAGGTCATGTGGCGGACCGTGCCCTTACGCATCTTGCCGTGGGAGTCGCTTACTGACCCGATGCGAACCGGCTCGCGAGCTTTGGTCTCCACCAAAGCCGTCGCCACACGGTCAGCCTTGGCGTTGTTGGCCTCGATTGCTGGGGTGTCGGCCAAGCTTGAGAGGGGGTACTGAATGAGCATCTCCATGCTCAGGTAGGCGTCCTCGGTCGGGAAGCCTCGACGGCGCCAGCCCCTCCAGTTCGAGTGCGTCGTACCTTGGGAGTCCTGGATCTGGGTGTTCATGTAGTTGGCCGACCCGATGCTCGACGACTGGTTTGCGGAATTTCGGTTGGCGCCGTCGTACATCGCGTTGAGGCTGATCCCGAACGTCGCGAAGGGCGTCACATCACCGGGCTCAGTGTCGTCCAGACGAACGAAGGCACGGCAACCGTAGTAGTTGCCTACGTTGCCGATAGCCCAAATGACCGTGCCGTCTGCCGACCAATCCTCTTCCCAGATGGCGTCCATGCAGATGGCGTGTCCGTTGGCTGTGTTCCAGGCGGAGTTGGAACCGTGCCAAGTAGCTCCAGCAGAGTAGGTCGTGCCTGTGGGGCCACCACAGGTGGACCAAGCATGCAGCGGGAAAGCGTTGCCAGCGCCGCTGTGGCCTGGCAGCACAGTAGGGGTGCAGCCCGTCGACTGGGCCAGGGTATGGAAGTCCTCGGTGGCCTCCCCTACAGGCTCGAAACACTGGTTGAACCAGTATCCCGATGTCGCTGGGAAGGAGGTGCCTTGACCAAGGACGACTTGATGGCGGTACTCCAGGGCGGTTCCGACTTGCGTGACGGTCGCCCCAGAGGTGTCGCCAGTGATGACGTTGGTGGTGCCCCAACCGTAGGGGTCGCCACCTGTGCCGATGAGCCGGGGGCTGATGACCAAGTAGCCCACCGAAACCCCATCCCACTCGAAACCGAGGATCTCGCCTTCGGCAAGGGTGGTCGCTTGGACGACGTTCTCACCGCGAATGAAGGTGAACCCAGTGCTGCCTACAACGGGTGCAGCCGTGATGGGGATCTTGATGATGCTTGGCCCTTGCCAGGCTGACCAACACGAGACTGCATCGAGCCGTGTCGGGTAGACCTCGTTGGTGGGGTCGATCTCGTCCCAAGTGAGCGTGCCGTTGTTGCCTTCTGCAAGCGTGAAGGTGAAGGTCCGGGCATCAACATAGACCTCGTTAGCTGAGATGACTTCCTCGATCTGAGCCATCACGTCGTTGGTGCTGCCAGAGGTGTTGCCGATCAACAAAAAGCGGCCCTTTGAGGCGCTTGTCATCCCCGTCAAGCCAGTGACTTGAAGGCGGCCACGAACCGTTGCCCCACCCAAGCTCGCCGACCCCCCGGTGTTGCTCGTGGTGCCTACGTCCTCGTTGGGCTTGGTGATGAAGCCCTGGCTGATCACAGGGTTCGTGCCGTACGCTAGCGTGATACGGGCTCGGATGTAGTAAGCCGGAACAGCGTTGAGGGTGTTCGAGGCCCAATCATCTGGAATTGACCAGGACACGTTGTCGCCATTGGCGAGCGCGGCTTTGAAGTGATTTGTGTCATCAACCACATTGAGCAGGGCAGCCCAAGAGGAGCCGTTCCAGTATTCCCAGATCAAAGTGCCGGTGCTACCAATCGTGCCTCCGATGCGGTCCAATTCGAGGATACCGAAAGGTGCAGGACGCCCGATGGCGAAGTAGTCGTTGATGGCATCAACGGTCGGGAAAGGCACGACATCGCCCGTGCTGGCGTCGTTAAATTCCGTGGTCATGTCCACGAAGGACGGGCCCGCATCGTCATCCACCTGCCACACCTGGGTGGCAGCCACGTTCTCGACGGGGCTCAAGCGATCTCGTGCGGGATCCTTGGAGGTGTCTTTGGTGAGCCCGTCACCAGAAGCGAGAATCTTCCAACCGGCCTTCTTCATGGCGCGAGTCAGAGCCCACATGTGGGGTGAGGCGTCGTCGCTGCCAGCTCCCTTGGCGATATTGGGGACGAATACTCTGTTGTTGGTGGCCATCTGCTAGTCCTTCAGGGGCTGTTGTCTGTCCAGTACATGGAGTCGTTCCACCGTGGGTCATCCTTGACATCGGTTGGGACGACGAAGACCTGACCGGCTTTCAGGAAGGCTTGGTCGGCAGTCAGCCCGTACTCGGTCAGCAGGATGATCCCGTGCTGGATGCCGTGCAGGTACTGGTCCTGAACATCCTGGTCGGTGACCCCCAGTGAGTCGTCAGCCCAGAAGGGGATGCTCTCGTACGTGCCGATCTGTTCCCATGCCATCTTCGTCTACATCCTTTGAAGCCCAAGGGTGGGCTCAGCTCAGACCGCGTAGAAAAGGAATCGCGCTATCCCCACGTGGCCAAAATCGCGGCTCGTGTCACTGTTGCCCGCTCAGCGGGATCAGCTGACGTGAGCCGCACCTGGATCTCGTAATCCTTGAGACTGGCCGGGAGCGTCACAACTGCACTCTGCGTCTGATTGACCGTTGAAGTGGTCGTGAAGGCTGATCCCACTACCGTCGCGTCGGTGACGTTGTAGAGCTGCACCTCTGCCGCGTTCCCTGCATCCGTTGTGTCGAAGCTCGCCACGAAGGTGATTTGCTGGCTCGAAGGCAGCAACGACGGGTCGAGTCGCACCGTCCCGGCTCGCTGGAAGGTGTCCTCCGATGAGCTTTGCACACCCGAAACAGCCAAAAACTCCTTCTGATTCTGGACATTTCGGGTGAAAGCCTCGTCCTGGACGCGAACCCCCCGGAGCTTCCAGTCAGTCCCATCAAAATAGGCGTCCGCCTCGTAGACGAGCGATCCAGCCGGAGGGGCCGTCAGCGACAATAGGGCTGGACCACCGCCATCGATGATCAAAAAGTTGCCCGCTCCAGCGAAGTACTCGATCTGAAAACGGAAGGTCGACCCCTCCTGAGCATCGGCCACATCGAGGTCCGCCGTGTATGTCCCAGCTCCGTTGACCGTGATCTCTTGGAACGGATCGTTGGTCCCCCAAGTGAAGTTGTCGACAACCGGAGTGCCTGAGACGTGGTTGACCTGACCAACGAGGCCAAGATACTTACCCTCTCGGAGCCGCCTGAGCCTCAAGAAAGCATCGAGAAAGACATTGGTGCTTCCAGCCGTCGAGCCGAACCAACCAGCGTCCTGAGCCGCTACAGCGCCGCCCACATTACTGTTGTTGCGGTTCTGCCCCGGTGAAGGGAGCGACAGCGTGTCGCCGTCTTCGACCGCAAAGAACTTCACGTCGGTCGAGATGCCATCACCTGGGTCGTCACGAGTGAGCCTCACCAAGTAGACGCCATCGGTGAGCCCACCACCCGGCGGCGTGATGGTGGATACCTGAGCCGCTGGAGTTCCGATGGTCGGAGCTGCGGCATCCGGTGCTGGGAAAGAGATGACCTCCCAGAGGTAGCTAGTCGCCCCAGCGCCCCCATCGTCGGTCATCGTGATGAGGGTGGTGGCGTCGAACCCAATGATCGACTCGCCGCTGCCACCGACAGTGGCACCCTGCGTGATCTGTATGGTTGCGAAGCCCATCAGTTAGTCCCTCAAGTAAGCGTAATCTGGAAGGAAATTGTGATTGTGTCGTTCGTCGCCAGAGATCGCTGGGTGAAGAGGATCTCGTGAGCCATGTTCCCGACTGAGGCAGCGTCGAACAGGGCGGTCTTCTGAACGTCTTGCCCCCCACCCGTGTAGGTGAACTGCTTGCTGACCGTCGTGATGGTTCCTGCACCCGTTGGCAGTACGACCAACCCCTGAGCACGATCGAGCCCGTTGCCCGATAGTTCGCCTGTCAGGGTGGTGTCGCCAGCTGCCGGTGCTGTCCCATCGTTGGTCAGGGCGATGTAGCTCAGACCATCAGGGCCGAGGCTCGCTGATGTTCGTTGGGCCGCCGTGCCGTAGATGAAAGTGTGAAGGACCACCCGCCCAGCATTCGTGAGAATGTTGCCGACCTCTTCCTCAGATTCGAGGTGGCGGAGCCAGATTCCTCGGTCGTCATCGTAGTCGTAGGCCCGCTCGTGGCGGACTCGGCATGTGGCTCGGGCTTGAATATTGGGCGTTAGCATTGCGGGTCGTTATCTCCCTGCCCTGGGCGGGGCATCAAAAGCCTAGAAGTCTGCACTGTGGTCCTCGTTGGAGACCTGGCAGTTCTCTTTCTTGCCTAGGCGGTCTCGATCCTTGATCCCGCTCCAGTACGAACGGAGGTCGTCGTAGTAGTAATTGGACATCCGCCAGCGGAAGGCATCGAGGACCTCGCCCTGGGGATCGTTGGGGTTGTAGTCGTCTGTGAAGATGTATCTGACCCGGTACAGCGTGTGGGCCGGCCGGATGATGTCGATGATGGTGTTCAGGCTCGACTGGATCTCAAAGACGCTTTCCGGGAAGACCCCGCCCGTGTCCACGTTGACCTGAAACCCGAACTGGTCTGAGATATCGAGCCCGTTGACCCCCGCTCGAACCAGCAAGAAGTTCTCCAAGACCTCAAAGTCGCCTGTGAGGAATAGGTCCGTGGCGTCCTTGATCGACTGAGGGATGGACCCTTGGAAGTAAATCCGAATGAGGCTGAGGAGGAAGGTCCGAAACTCCTCATCGTTGTCTCCAAGGCCCGCCGGCAACCGACCGTTGAGAAACACGAGGTAGCCGATGATGCTGTAGAGGAACTCGCTCCGGGTGTGGTTGAAGTCCCGGTCGAGGTCGATCTCCTCCAAGGCCAGCTCGATCTTGGCCAGCTCGATGGCCACAGCCTTCAGCTCAAGGGTGTAGTTCGGACCCTGAATCGCGCTCACGTAGTTGGAGGGCAGCAAGTTCAGCAGGTTGGTGAAGATCACCTGGCCTCGCTGAAGGACCCGTAGCTGGTACTCCTTACCCCGTCGAAAGGTCGAGAAGTTGACCCGATCTGGGTCGAGTGTGAACCTCGGCATTACGTCCCCTCACGGAAGGTCAGGGTGAGGTTGCCCAAGTCGAGGAACTCCACCGACGAGGCCACCAGATCATGCGGACCACGATCGTTGTAGACCGTGTAGCTCACAGCGTAGGCGTGGTTTTCAGGGGCATCCGGCGGAGTCCCCGACCCAGAGAGGCTGACGACCGCGTGGTTGGCTGTACGCCTCACACGCTCTGCCACGATGGCATCAGGGAGCGTGAAGCCAGCAACAATGAGTGTGGCGTCGTCAGAATACCCAGCGACACTCGCCCCATCCGCTCCGATGATGTACGCCTGGTTGATAAACTCACCCACGTTGGTGAGGCTCGACGACAGCGTCATTGCGATGTCGTCTTGGAAGACACCCTTGTGCTCTGTCTCCGTGCCGCCGCCTTCGATCGTGGGGAATCGCAGAGGGTTGGTCAGGATGAAGACCTGGCTGCCGCCGATGTCCAAGGTCGAGAGACGAGCAGCGCTCGACCGGACATCCTCACGCATCTTCCTGGAACCGTCGGCGTAGCCCATGCGTGCGAGCGGCAGAACCTGGAAATCGACGCCCGGGGTCGAATCGATGGCGTTGATGAGGTCGGACTGCGCCGAGCCTTGACCGATGAGCTTGGTGTTCAGCTCGACAGAGACGTTGCTCCGAATCAGGGGGTCAACCGTGTCTTTGGTGGCACCTTGGTTGAGCTGGATGGTCGTCTCTAGTTCGACCGAGTTGAGAACAGCCTGCTTGACCAAAACGTCCGCTGTGACGTGTCGCCGACGATCGACCGTTTGCTGGAGCTGCTGGAGCAGGTCGTTGATCACGTAGGTGACGGTGAAGTTCTCGTCATGGTCGTAGTCGATCGAGACTGTTTGCCCACTCAGGATGGTACTTGTCGCTGTACGAACAACTCTCGCTGGGGTCGTTGCTGTGCCCTCGATGATCTCGTAGTCAGGGGTCGCTGAGCCCGGCCCCGCAAACTCTGTCACGCGGTCCTCAGTGAAGACTCTGACCGTAGCGGTGTTGACGCCAATGCTCTGAAGCCGCTCCTCAAAGAAACCGATCATGACGTGCTGTTCGTCGTTGACCGGAATCGTGACACCACTCGGAACACCGCCCACCTGCTCGATGACCAGATAGTCTTTGGCGATGGTCGACTCCCCTTCCAGCAAAGGATCGTCGGTTTTGAAGAGTTGGAACTGAGTCACCGGCAGAGCCCCTGAAACCTCTCCCGTCAGAGCTGTGACTCGCCGCACGGGCTGGAGCAGGAAGGTGTGCTGGTTGACCGCTCGGAACCGATAGTCGGCGATGACCACGTCATCGAAGTTGGTTGTGGGTTGCGCCACAGCCGTACTGAGTTGGAAGGTCTCGTAATCGAGAATAAGGACGCCGGTGAGGTCGTAGTCGGCGCCCACCGTCCCGTTGCGAACCCCCAAACCCTGAGCCGAGTTGTCGAGGATCTCGACAAGGGGCGTGTCAACAGTAACCCTGGTATCGAGCACTCGGAAGATGAGGTTGGCGGTGTCGATGATCTGGCACCGGATGTCACGAGCTGTCTCGAAGGTGAAAGCAAACCTCTCGGTGACTGTCCGCTCCCGAAGACCCTGCACCCAGATGTCGACCTTGCCCCCGATGTGCTTGAGGCGGACTTCGTCCCAGTCTCGCATCATCAGCTCGTCGCCGCTCTTGACGATCTTGCTCTTGATGATGCCGATCTGCTCAGCCGCAGTAGCCGCGTAGCCACCCTCTGTGCCTGTGTCGACAGACACGAACGCCAGCTGGGAACGCACCGCCAGGTCCGTGTTGCTCTCACGGTCTGACCCAAAGACCGTAGCCTCCGTGTTCGTGACCTGGAACGTGCCTAGAGGGCTAGAGATGTTGACGATAGACCCGGCAGGTCGGTTACCGTTCGACCCAACGCTCTCCGCAGTGATGTCCGCGACGATCTCGTATCGTTGGGTCGCGAAGTTGAAGAAGGCGTCTGCGTTGATGGCTGAGAGTACGAAGGTCCCGCCAACCACAAACCGAGTCGAGAAGATGCCGTTGATCTCGTCAGGTGTCGATGACACGACAGTGCCTGAGGGGATGGTTACATCTGCCGTAGGCCGTGTCGTGGTGTAGAAGACCACCTGTCCAACCGCAGGTCGACCGTTGAGCCTGGTGCGTGTGAAGTTGCCGGCGAGCTTGTCGAACTGGGAGTCGATGAGCGTCTGAACCGCAGTGTCCGTTGCGAGTCCAAGAGCTGACTTGATGGCTTGCTTGTAGGCGCTGGTGGCAACAGCATCACTGATGCCATCTTGGTTAGCATCGTCGATCTGAAGGAGCGTGAGGAAGGACTGGCTTCGATGAACGAAGTCGATCATGAACCAGAGGCGCTCAGCCTCAGAGGCGAAAGGATCGATGCTGACGTCGCGGGTTGTGGACCCAGGGATGAGCGTGATTTCTTGCTCGACTCGCTGGATGGCCGCCACGAACCCCAGAGTGATCTGGAGCTGAGACCTGCCCGGCAAATCACGGATCGCAGTGTCGATGACAATGGGCAGCCCTAGGACTTCTTGGCTGAAGGGTGTTTCGAACTCCTCGTTCGTGAACGAGTCGAAGAACACACCTGCCACGACGTAGTAGAGGGGCTCGATTGTGTCGACATCAACGAACTGGTCGGCGTTGGTCTGTCCCGTGCCACCTCCCCGGTTGTGCCGGAAGAAGATGAACTCGTTCAGCTCTCGGATGGACAGCGTTTGCGTGAACTTCAGTTCCGATCCGGTCAAGCCGACGTTCACGAGACGGTCGAGGTTGGCTGAGGTCTCTTGGCCAAACACATCTTGCTGGGTCACCCGAATACGGACCTCACTCCCGTCGTTCGGAAAGACCACCTCGCTGCTGTCTAGTTCGATCAGGCGTTCATCAAAGATCGTCGAGGCCTCTGTTATGAGGGCCTCATTGAGTTTGAAGTACGCCGAGCCCGCACCACCCTCAGACGAGGAGGCGTAGAAGTTGTAGCCCCGGAACTCGTAGTCTGTAGGGTTTTGGTCCGTTCCCTTATGGTCAGAGAGCAGAGGAGCCGCAACGAGGATGTCAACAGCGTCCCGTCGGCGTCGAACGCTCACACCAGTCGGAATGAGCCCCTCTCCGGCCTCGATGGCCGCTACTCGTGTGATGCTTACCGTGGAGATGGGACTGACAGAACCTACGATGTCGACCGCTCGGAAGGCGATGGTGTTGAGCCCTAGTTCGAGCTGGAAGCCGTCTGGGAAGGAGGCTGGGTTCGGGAACGTGAAGTTGGTGCCATCCAGGGCGACAAGCGTGTTGTCCGTCGCAAAGACAGACCCGTTGACCGACACCTGAAGAGCGACCGTGTTGGCATCGATCGTTCCTGTGATGGTGATGAACTCCAGGTTGGTGGTGAACACCAGCTCTTGGGCTGTATCGCCACTCCCATCCCTGAGATTGATTTGCGGTGCAGTCGCCATAGTTCCTTACCCAAACACGGTGTCGACTCCAACCGCACCCTGAAGAGACTGTCGAATAATCCCGTCCTGTGAGGACGATCCAAGGATGTCCGTGGGCAGCGGGAGTCGCACGCCACGACTGAGTTGAATCTGCCGGGAGGACCGGTTTTGAATGGTGGCATTGATGAAGAGGATGGTCGGATCCGAGGGGTCCGGCACAAGACGCAGCTCCAAGATTTGGAAGGGGTACTCCTCATCGGACACGATCTGCCCGACGTTCTCCTCTTGCTGGCGCTTGATCGACTGCCAACGTCGGAAGGCGTCCCGGACATCCGACACGATGAAGCTCTGGATGATCCCAGAGGCGGACAGCTTCTTGCCCACCGTGTTGAGGATGTTGGTTCCGTACCAGGTGTTGAAAATGTTCGACCCCTGGACCGTAAACATGATCTTCTGGATCTCCTGGATCAGGAGAGCCTCGTTCCGAACCTCGATGACATCGCCGTTGACGTTGTAACGCCAGTCATTCTCCACCCCGAGCCCACCACATCGTCGGCACTCGGACCGCACCGTGGTGTAGTCGATCTCAACGTAGTCGTTGAACCCTCGCGTGGGTTGGTCGAACACGATGACGCGGAACGCTTGATCAGACCTCGCCACCAGGTCGCGGATGAGGCTCCACCCATGAAAGAGTCGGCGGCCTCGGAACTGGCGGTCGACAGGGAATCCAACGACCGGGGCCAGCGTGCTGCCAAGGGCTCGGATCGTCAACGTCGCCGCCGGCCCCTGGAGCCGCGTCTTGAATTGGAGCCGACCCTTCGGACTCACAGAGACTTCCACACCCGAGAGCTTGGTTGCGAGGTCTTGGGCGAGCTGCCGAGTCGAGAGCTGTTGTCCCCCCGTCACAGTGATGACCTGGTCAGGCCCGCTGTTGACGTTCACGACGAGCTTGTCGTTGGTTCCCGTGACAACGTTGAACGGCCCCCGACGCCCAGCAATACCGATCGCCGGAGCGAAGACACCCTGTGAGGGCACCTCCACCAAGCTGTTGAGCCGCACCTTGATCGAGGCAGCGTTCGAGATGGGGCGGATGGGGCGGATGGTCTGGCGGTCCGACGTGAGGAACAGAGCCTCCTCGATAACCGTGTGTGAGCAGACGAAGTCGATCTTGCGGTCGAAGCTCATGCCTTGCCTCCTGTCTCGCCTGGGCCAACGTACCCAGAGTCCTGTCGCTGTGGCGCTGTGGCCACACGAGTACCAAGGTTGGGGTCGAGGGGTGGCTCCACGTCGTACTCGCTGAAAGGTGCATAGGAGGTGAGCCCGAACGGATCTTTGCCCTGGTCATCGAAGATGGCTCGGTAGTTGGGGTCCGTGAGAAGCCCGGCCATCTGCTCGGCAATGAACTCCAACGAGCCATCCGTGGTCACCGCGGAGCTGATTTTCGCCAACAGCAGGATCTCTAGGTCCAGCTCATCGCTGTAGTCGAGCGCTCGACGGATTTTCCGCTCCAACCGGTCGAAACGGGCCTTCATGGTACCGTCCAACCAAACACGAGACTTGCGAGACAGCTCAGAACTGAGAGCGTCCGCCAAGCCCCGTTGACCCATCACCTCGCCGTTCGACATCATGTTGGGGGTCGAAGTCTCTGAGCCGCGGATGGTGAAGATCGCCTGAGATCGTGTCCGAGCCCGCAGATCGAGGAAGGGGTTGCCTCCCATGACCTCGTAGGCGGCGAAAAGCTTTCCCAGGTAGGTTGTCTGGCCGGGAGAGGTCAAAGAGACGGGAACGCCACCCTGGTACTCGAACGCCACGGTGCCGATGCGGGCCCGTTCAGCCCGCAAGTACCCGATGCGGGCTTCCACCAGCGGGATCTGTGCCCGAGCGAAAACGAGATACCGTTCCCACTGGGTCTTGTTGAAGGTTCCTAGAAAGTCGAAGGCCATGTCCCTACCTACGCGGATCTAAAGTGCTTCACCGAATCCAACCCCTTTACCCTCCGAAAATGATGCCAAAGGCTGTCTTGAAGGCCGTGATGTCGATGGCCACGTAGGCCAGCCCGATCCCTGCGGAAAAGCCTCCAGGACCGCTTGGGGGGAAATCTCCGCCTGCCTCGTCGATGGCTTGAGCCCACGCAGTCGCATCTCCGTCGACCTCTGGCACGGATAGAAGGAAAGCTCCCACCTGGAGGCCCTCGATGAAGTCGAGAATCGAGATGAGGAGCTGGATGAACCGTTCCAACGCATCGATCTTGCGGATCAAAAGGTCGATGAACTTCTTGATCTCGTCGATGAATCCAGCAAAAGCCGCCAACAAGGCGTCGATCTTGTCGAGTAGATCGTAGAGAAGCTGCCCTGCCCACGGGATGATGTCCCTGAGGGGGACGATCGAGATCCAGTCCGGCGGAATGCCTCCAAGCGTGAAGTTCTTGAGGAAGTTGATGATGAGCAGAACGTTCTTGCGGAGGCTCAAGTCGTCGAAACCTGCCTTGAACCGAGTGACCCCAACAGGAGTCACTTTCCCATCCTCGTCCAACTCTGTGAACTTGATGAGGATCTGCTCCATGTCGTTGGCGCCATCCAGCAAGTCCCCAGGGTTGTCGGGGTCAGAGAGGTTGATGGGACCCTCCCGAGGGGGTTTGTCCCGCATAATGTCCCGAAACGTGAGGTGGGCACCCGCCTGGAGTAAGGCAGAAGCCGACACATCAGCCAGCCGACGAGCCGAGAGTCTGGTGAAGGTGTCCTGGTAGGGCACGCTCTTGGTCTTGTTCAGAAAGTCCGTCGCCTCCCCCAAAACTTGAAACTCTGACAAGAGCCCCAAGGCGTCGTTGCCAGCTCGGCCACCACCCAGAATCCCCGCGGCGGCTGTTAGGGATCCCATGCCCACAAACGACACTGGAGTGTCGTTGATTGGGTTGCCCTCACTATCGAAGGCAGGGCCCACAGGATTGTCGTCGGTGAACGTTCTTGGAAGTGGTGTTTGGAAGTCGAGCGAGAAGGCAGTCAGGAACACTCGAATCAGATTTCCAACGACATCAAAATCCGTCTCCACAGGAATCGTGACCTCGACGATCGCTGAGGGGACCCCCATGACCACTTCCTTGGCAGCCGTCTCTGATGGGAACTCGAACACAGGGGTCTCCTTGTTCGAGGACATCCCTGTCTTGAGCTGGACCGTGCTCGTGGCAGCTCCAATGAGCTGACCGTCGCCGTCCACCGCAAGATCGCCGCTGTACGCTCGGACACGGTAGAAGTACCGCTTCCCTATCTCTACCTCTGTGTCGATGTAACGGAAGGTGCCGAGCTGTCCAAGAATATCGAGCCCGACCGGCACCTTGATGTACTTTTGGAACTTGATGACCAAGTCACCCTGAGTGTCTCGCAGGGGCTCCAGCTTGAGTACCTGCACACCCTCTGTCTTAGCGAACCGACCCCCAAGAGATGCGTCAATGTTTGTCGGCCTCTCGAAGATCACTTGGCCCGTGGCCTCCGGGGTACCCATGTCCGCCAGCTCGATCTTGGCCGAAGTTGGGTTGACAATTTCGCTCTTCTCGATGAGAAAGTTCGGCGGATTGAACTCGGCAGCGACCTTGGCCACGGCATCCGTAAAACCAGGGTCGGGCGTCTCTGTGCTTGACGGCAGGGTCCAGCTCAAGAGGATCGACTTGATGGGCCCGCTGGTGAAGACGCTGGCCACGTCGATGATGGGATCTCCCGAGTCCCCCACGGGTCCAGCTCGGAAGTCCGTAGCGGCAGCGTAACGAGGAGAGGTCAGCTCTTTTCCGAAGAACCGGAGGAGCTGCATGATGCGTCGGATGAGGGTGAAGGGATCAGAGGCGTCCACCATCAGGATGATAAACCCGCTCTTGGTCGAGCCTATGCGGGGCTGAGGCCGGTTGAAATCGCGGGTGTCGAACAACGACGCTTTGAACCGCTGGGTGAACGCGGTCGCTCCGCCACCGATGAGGTTGAAGTTCGGATCCAACTCTGGCTTTGGCACGTCGATGTAGGCGAAGAACCCTGACGCCTTGAGAGCCAAGAACAGCTCTTCGATGAGCTTGATGAGGGCCTCGACCAGTGCACGGATGGGGTTGCCGAAGTCGATGAGGAACGCCTTGATCGTCTCCAGGATGGTCTTGAGGATCTCCAAAAGGATGAGCAGCGCTTCGAGGACCTCTCGAACCGGCTCCAGGAGATCCTTGCCAGGGACCTCTAAGACGAATGACTTCCAGTCAGCCACGATTCAGCTCCCCCAAAAGAGGACTAGCTCCCGTACTGCATCTTTCGGAGCTTGCGATGGAGCCCTTCCAGCTCCTTCTCCGTGGCCTCTTTGGTGAGACGCACGACTTCCTCCATCCGTTCATGAATGGGGAGACGCTCCTTGAATTTCCACTGGGCACGAGGTCTTTCCTTGCCTACGTTGTCAGCAGCTTCGTCAGCGCCTTCAGGGTGTCTTCCTGCTGCTTCAGTCGGTTGTCCCTCGCCACATCCTTCTTGGGGAGGATCCCCGTCGCTAGATTGGTCCTTCCGTCGATCCATACAAATCTCCTGTCATAAAGACGATCTATCGCACTCATCACCGAGCTGATCTTCGCAACTGGGCCGACTCCAGGGTCCTCGATGTCCGCGATACGATCATCCACCTGACCTGCACGAAGGGCGAAGCTGTAGCCCACCGCATGGGCTCCCGCGTCACCCAAGACGCTCACCGTGGTCCCCAAAAGAGTCTGGAAAGCCGAGATGTCGGCCAAGGCGTCGTCCGCCTTCTGGAGGGCCTCAAAGATCGCCTGGAGCCCGTCACGGCTGGCACTTTCAGGTCGAACGATGCGGTAGCTCAACCCAGAGGCTGTGGCCGGGAAAGAGTCATCCACGATGGTGGGCAGGGTTGTTGTCGTGATGGCACCAGCATCGTCGAGCTTGTATATCCCCGCGCTGGCCCCGATCCGCATGTAGATGAAGTCCGTGACCAGACTGATGCCTTGAATCGTGAAGTCTACGAACGAGTCCGTGAAGAACGTGTTCCCGATGCCTGTGTCACCTGTCGTGCCTGTGAAGATGTCCTCGAACACGCAGTCCAGGAACATCTCCAGCGCATCGATCGTGTTGTACGGCTTCGGCGGGACGTTGGTGCTCAAGACCTCGACCTGGCCGTCGAGGGCGTCGTCCAGCTCGGCTGTCAGCCCTGACCCTGAGCCCCCAAAGGTGAGGAACGAGTCGTCAACGACGTAGAGCCCTGCGCCGTTGAAGGGCCACGCAGTCGTAACCATCGTTGTCTCAGTGGGCACCGACACGACCTGTCGTCGTAGCCCTGCGTTGGACCCTGTGGTGTAAACCAACGTGTGGCCTGGCAGAATACCGGCAGATTGGAAGGCCGCTCCGCCATCCGTCACAAGCGTGAACCCAGAAACTGAAGCGGCCACGCCGCTGGCCAGTGAGGCAGACACAGCAACGTCAAAGGTGAAACCGGTGTCCGCTGAGGGCCAGGAATCGCCTCCGGCCACAGCCACGTAGGTCGCGGTCGCTGCCGTCACGATGCGGTAGTCCAACCCCACGTTGAGGCCGCTCGTGATCCGCACGATGTCACCGACCTTCGGAACCGGAGCGGGGAAGGTGCCAGAGTCGAGCGTGATGCGTGTCTCGGACAAGCTCAGGCTGCCAGTGCCAGTGAACGCGGCCGTGGTGGCCGTCACGATGTCTCCGCCGGCCCCAATGATTTCCTTCTCGCGAGCCAGGTAGCCGATATTGGCACCGTCCGGGTTGGTACCCGTTTCCGACTCTCTCCATGGGTTGAGGATGGGGAAGCCGCGGTTGCCGTCATCATCCAGCACGCCGCCGTCGAGGGCAGGGAAACGATACGGCTCCTGAAGCGTGTTGGGGATCCCGAAAACGACATCCAACGGAACCTCGCCACCAACCGGGTTCTGGACGTTCGGCGGGTCTGAGGCCGGCGGAAAGAAGGTGCCGTCGAATGGTGGGAAGGGTTGGATATGCGTGAACTCCCCAGCCTGACGATCAACTCCAACATCGAAATTGGCTCGGAAGAATTTGCTGTGCGGCACCAGTGGGAACACGAGGGGTGTGATCACTAGGCCTAGATCAAAGCCGACCTGATAGACGGTGGCCCCCACTGGAACGGGTACCCCAATTGGCGTGGTAAACGTGAGGGTGGTCGCCGTTGTGCTCCCCGGCACGACCTCCAGCTCAGAGAGAGGCCCAAGCAAAACCGTGCCGTCTTGGTCCGTGATCAAAGCCCTGTGTACAACAAAGCCCCCGCCCGAATCAGGAAGCAAGGAGGCTGGTTCCCACTTGGGCCGGACGCGGTAGACCTTCTCATCGGTCGTATCGACCTCGATGGTTGTATCAGCGGCGGTAGCAGCCTTGGTGACCAGCCCCCAAGGCTGACGACGGAAGATAGCCTTGGCCTGTGACAGGTTCTTGAATCCGATGTCTCCAATGGTGTCGCCCGTCTCCAGCCCAAGAGGAGGCGCCACAGGAACCCCAACACCACGATGGGTGGGGAAAAAGCGGCTGAACTTGAAGGGCCTGTAGACCTGGAGGTACGTTCCGATAGAGAAGAAGACGAAGCCCGGCACAGTGAAGGAGAAGGGCGCATCACTCACCTTCATGATGTCGTCGATGTGGTTCGTCACCGAGGCGAAGTCAGGTCGTGTCGGGTTGTCGATGAGACCGTCAAACAGGAAACGGCCGTCGCGATCACCAACAACACGGCCGTCCATCGACTGAAGGGCGTCTTCCAGCAGATTGATGCTGTCATTGAAGAACTTGAGAGTCGGTCGAGCAACCAAGTCCTCGTTGGCCAGACGGACCTCCTGGTAGAAGACCGACTCACGACCCTGCTCGAACAGCTTCGGCTGGCTGGCGTTCTCCAATCGAGGTCCGCCCGAAGGGATGGCCGCCTTGGCGTCGTCCCCAAACTGCTCCGCTAGTTCAGCTCGGAAGATGGTCATGGGCTCGACCCGCCAGTAGAGGGAGTCAGGAGCGTATGTCGTGTAGTCGATGGCGAGGATTTGTCCGTTGAGTCCGTTGGTCGAGGAAGGCACGACCAGATGGCTGTAGGAAGCTCGAAAGTCTCGGCCGTCCTCGATGGTGGCGATCCCTGTGTAGAAGATCGACAGCTCTTCCTCGATCTGGAGCGGGTCTGTGAAAGAGACCCCGCCAGCACTGTTGATGGTGTAGTCGTCAGGCTGGACGAGGACTTGTCCGATCTCCCCTTCCACTCGACGCCACACCGTGAAGGACTGGTCCAAATCAGGAGACCGTGTGGTCGTCACCGACGCCAACGGAGATGACAGGATTGGACGAACCGACCGCTTGAGTGTGGTGACCCCAAAGGTGTACTGCCGCGCCCCATTGGAGGACATGGTGACCGTGGTACGGTTGGTTTCCGAGTCGTAGACCGAGCCCTCGACGTAGTTGTAGTCCGTTGATCCCGTACCTCCCTCCCATCGAAGAATGGTGCCGGTCCGGTAGGTTCGAGCTTCATCGCCCACGAGCTTGAAACGGTTTTGGCCTCTCGCAGTCGTCTCGAAGGGCGTCAGCTCCGTGACAAAGTAGCTCGGGAAGAAGAAAGCGGCCGTTGGACGGGTCTGCCCTGAGGTCACCGCCAAGCTCGGGTTGCGGAAGTCACTCCGAAACTCCTGGGGGGAGGCGATCGTCACCGTCGTGGATTCTTCCCCAGGAAGATAGGTCGACCCCGACAGAAGATAGATTTCCTCCTGATCGATTCGGAGTAGGTGGTTGGCCTTGAAGTCGGCTGTCCGATCCCCTGCGATGGTGAACTCTGTTTCGCCCGCAGTGATGGCGATGTTCACCCCTACGAACGGGGGCTGGAGGACCGTCACAGTCTTCTCGCCACCGATGGCTTCATGAACGTAGTAGTCGATGTAGACGCGCTCTTCCGGGCCGACAGAGGAACCAAATGGGAGAGCATCGGTGACCTGCGTTGTGGGTAGGAAGGTCACGGTCGAGACCGGAGGCGAGGTCACGGCCGAGAAGGCCACCTGGACACCCGTGACTTGTGGACGCCCACCACGGAACGCTTTGGGCGAAGGCACTGTCGCGACCTCTCGACCCAAGGGGTTGAACGACAAGGTTGCGGTCGGCACGGGGTGGTCCGCTGTCAGCTCCTTGCGGACGATGAAGACACCTCGCTCCTCGATGATCACCTTCTCATCGTCATCGTTGATCCGAGCGTAGGTGAGAAACACCTCCTCGTTCTCCAACATGCGGTCGGTGAACTCGATGAAACCCAGCTGGGCGTTGACCAGGAAGTCTGTCCCGATGGTCAACGTCTTGGCGAGGAACACATTGAGGGCGGCGTTCACATCTGTCTGGCTGAAGTTGAGGTTGCCTGTGTCAAGGCTGACCTCAACGACTCCCGCCGCCAGTGAGGCCGGGGCCGTGAAGGCTCCGTCGTTGACCACCTGTACAGGCTCAAACGGCGTGCCCGTTTTGCCAAACCTGAGCCGAATCGAGCCTATCGTTGTGAGGTCGACGACCAGTCTTGGGGCGTTCGCCGTCACACCAAGAGACGAGAGTCTTTCGACCCGCGTGTTGGGGTCAAGCGCTGGGACCTCGCGGAAGAAGCGGTCAGCCAGGATCTCATTGCCCCGAACGATCTCGTAGGCGATGTTCGACGCCACGGCTCCAGCGATGTCCGTTGTGAGCGAGGTCGTGCCCACCGTGTCGATGTTGTAGACCCCCGCCGCAGCCCCAGCTGCCACCACCAAGTAATCACCGGCCACAACTCCCGCCGCAGTGAAGTTCTGGCCAGCATCCGTGAAGGTGGTGGTCCCAGAAAACGAGCCAAGCGAACCTGAGGTGACGAACAAGCCGTCGGTTTCGGTGAGCGTGATGAGTCCGGCATCCAGGTTGGTGACGACATCGAAGTCGCGGCCGGAAATAGTCGCGGGCAGGGTTGTGTAGGTGGCCGATCCTGGCGGGTCCTCCAGTTCGAGAACAAGAGCCGACGCAAACAGTCCTGGATCAGGAAGCTGGACAGAGCTGTACGCCACCCGAGTTGATTGGGTCACCACCACATCTTCTCGGCGGCGAGCCACTTTGATGGTCGCTGCGTCGTAATCGATGACGTACCCAAGGCCCGCTGGGGGAGCGGGCACATCGAGTCGAGGGAGCGGGTCAAGAAGGAGGGTGCCCGTCCCCTGCTTGACTCGCACCACAATGGGCCGTGAGTCCACAGGCACAGCCGGGAGAGTGAAGAACGGAGCCCCGATGAGAGGGTCGGCCAGAGTCGCGTCAGTAGACTCGTAGAAGGCGCTGATGTCCTTGAGCGTCGAGTCGAGGTCCCCAGGGTCAACCGGTGTACGGAAGAACCGCACGGCCATCCCCCGTTCGATAGCCAAGTCGGGGAACACCGCTGTGACGGACTGGGCTCCGTAGATAGCCTTGTCGGCGAGCGAGAACTGCACAGCGTTGTCGCTGCGACGGATTTCCACTTGGCCCCGCTTGCCGAAGAGGCTGAAAGCGTCCACGAAGATCGTTTGAAGGAAGGTGACGACCCCAGGGATCGTGAAGAACACGTCGCTGTCTTCATCCGGGAGGAATGACAGCGTACCTGGAACAAGGATTGTCCCCAAGCCCTCCGTGCTCACCTGGACATCGAATCCAAAGGTTACACCATCGTAGTAGATGGCTACCCCCGTGTTTGACGAGACATCGGTCGGGTTGAACTTGAGGCGGCCAGTCGCGAGAGACCACTCGACTGTGCCTGCCGTGGGACTGCCTGAGAAGGCTCCGTCAGTAGCCACCTCTACCGGAGTGAGATACTCGGCGAATCCGATGCGGATGAGAGGATTCTGTCCCGTGGCTGGGATCGGGTTGAGCAAGAGGACGTTGTCAATGACCCCAAGGTTGGCGTCCGACTCGTCAGGTGTGAAGAAGCTCTGGCGTTGGAAGCGTACGTCCTGGCTCAGGAAGGATGTGATGTCGGCCGGGTTCCAGTTGAAGTTGCCCGTCTCCTGGGACATCTCGACGGTCCCGGCACCAGGCGACCCGAAGTTCACATCCGCTGCGACGAGGGTGACCGGGAAGGCGGTCCCTGAATCGGTGCCGATCGATACACGGAGCGGATAGGAGCCGGTGTCTGTGGAGAGCGGTGGAGCACCTGAGAGCCGGACAGTGTTGGCGTCAGCCTCCATGGTGCCGGCGACCTCGATGGGAGCACCTGGGAGCGTCTTGAATCGTTGGTTCCGACCGTCGTAGCCAAACCGATTGATGACCTCGTTTTTGGTCCAGCAGAAGCTGGGAGTGTCTGAGGTCGAGGTGGTGTTGAACTTCCCGTCCCGGAGAACGAAGACGTGGTACTCCGTCCGCGGCTCAGTTTCTGCCGTCGGGTAAGCCGCATCAAACGCACCCTGGCTGGTGACAACGATGTTTGGTGTGGAGGAGAACGGCGAGTTGGCCTGACCAACCCGGATCGGCTCCAACACGTAGCCGCTGATTGAGAGCCCCATGATTGGACCCTTAGAAGGCTAGTTCGAGGGCCCAGGAGGGGACGCGAAGACGAAAAGATCGGCCCAGCACCCGAAGGTGGAGGTAGTCACGAACCCTTCCGGGCACTAGCTCGGTGAAGTTACCGTCTTCGCCGCGGATGGGCGTGACAGGCCTCACGGACTCGAAGCCAATGATTCTCGGCATTTGGATCTCCATTTCATATTATGTTGCCAACCCCAGCACCAGCACCGCCAGCGGGTGAGGCCGACCCTACAATGGGGATTGGAATCAGTAGACTCGCGAAAACAATGTCGAGAGCCTGCCCGATGGCCAAGGCGAGCTGGTCGGTGGACTGGCCCTTCATCCCCGCCGCCTTGAACCCAGCGATGAAGATCGGACCAGCCGGCGGAGCGATGAACTTCGCCACCCCGGAACCCACTCCGATACCTGGATGGGTCGTTTTGACGAGAGCTTGGAGGTAGGCCAGTACCAAGCCGTTGCTAAGTCCAGCAATGAGCAGGGGCGCCATGATGCCTAGCAGCCCGAAGGAGGCGAACCCTCCTGTCATGGCGCCTAGCATGGCTGGGGGCGGGATAACGACAGGAACGGGCCCTCCAGAGCCAACACCAAGCGATCCGGCATCGATCGTCGCCACGACAATCTGGGGAGTCCACTGAACCACCCCGTTGGCAACCCCAGACGCCAGCTGAGGTACGCCTGTCCCCAGGTTGGCAGTAGCTATGAGGTTTGGGAGAACAGCTCCCACGACTCCAGGGACAGTAACGGGCATCAGTTCGAAAGGACCGTCAAAGATCCTAGAAGTGGGAGGCCTGTGATGTAGTCGAGGGTTGGGGTCCCCGGCGGCATCGCCGGGATCCCTCGTACCACACCCAGGACTGCCGAGGGGCCTCCCAGAAGGATGAGCGGAGCGATGACTGCACAAGTGGCCGCGGCGGTCAGGGTCAAAGCTGCGCCGGCTGTGATGGCGATGGCTCCGCCACCCGCGGTGAGAGCTAGGGCTCCAGCTCCTGTGGAGAGCGTCACCGCTCCCGAGGCCGTCGTTGCAGCCAGGGCACCTGTCCCCACCGTGATGTTGAAAGCGCCAGCCGGGTTACTGAAGGCGGTGGCTCCAGCAGCCACTGTGTACGACAGAGCGCCAGCCGCCAGCGTAGTTGCCATGGCGCCGGCAAGGATGGTCTTGACCTCACCGCCAGCCACGATGGTCGAGATGACTGCCAGGGCATACTGAAGCTGGCTCTTACCTGAGATCATCTCGTTCTTCTCGCCAGCATTGAGCGTGTAGCCCTGGAAGGCGTTGGTCGAGATGGAGTCACACCGCATGGCGACCTGACCTGAAACGAAAGTGTCCTTGCGGCCCTGGATGGTCTTCCGCTCCGCTCCGGTCACGACCTTCTCGTCTACCCCTTTGATCTCCACGCTTCGGGAGACGTCGTCCTCGTTGGGGTTGCCCTCATAGAGCGACTTCGTGGCAGAGCTGAACTTGAGGGTGAGGGCGTTGCCCTGGGCGTCTCGTCCCACATTGAGGTGAACGCCGCCGGCACATGTGATGTGAGCCGAGATGTTGTCCGGGGAGGACGCCCCGATGAATGCCTTGAGGGCCCCTTCGAGGTTCATCTCCGCCGAAATATGGCTCGACTGTTGCTCCTCGACAGTGCTCTGCGGGATGTTGAGCAAGAGCTTACCCTGCTTGGTCACCGCGGCCACGAAGTTCTGGTTGCTGACCTGGGCCGCGGGCCGGATGCGGAGCATGGCAGCGGCGGCCGAGGTGTCCTTCTCGTTGTCGGTCCCAACAGGATTCCGGTTGACCTCGTTGAGCGTGAAGCTCCCAGGGGTCAGCTGCTGGAAGTCCTTGAACAGCAACGGCTTGAGGATCTTGCCGTACTGGCGCTGCCCCGCGTTGGAGTTCATATCGTTGCCGACGACGGTTCCAAGAACACGCTCGATGTACACGGGTCGGCGGTCGCTCACAGCCGTGAACCCGTCGACTTCTTCCAGGACCTCTTGGGTTAGGTCGCTGGTGTAGAACATCTCGAACCGGTCCTCAGTGAACGCATAGGACGGGTCTTCAGGGTCGAGGTTGAGCTTGCCTCCTCGAACGGTGGGCGGGTAGTGAGCCCGACGCCCATTGGGCAACACCGCCGCTGGGAAGTTGGTGAAGTTGTTGAACAGGTCAGAGGCCACTCCCGAGCTGTTGGCAAACTTCAGGGCACTGCCCTGCACGCCAGGGCCAGCCGCTTGTAGCTCGTCGGTGCCGAAGTACGTCAGCGGGTCGGTGTTGTTCGTGAGCTGCGTTCGAAGCTGCTTAGCCTCCGTGTCGGAGAAGAGGTCGTCAGGAAGGTAGAAGGCTGTTCGACGAATCGGTCCAGCGATACGCCGCACCCCAGACTGAGCTTCGAACTTGTGGATGGATGACATCACCACGGATCGCTCATCGTCCCGTAGCTCAAAGCAGTCTCCTGCTCGGTTGGTCATCGTGACATCGCGACTGAGGATGAACTCAGCGCCGGCTGCGGACATGCCACCGACATCCCCACACTTGAGCATCAACCGTTTGAAGCGGCGGACCCCTCCAAGAATGCTTTGCGCCTCAGCCTTGTCAGCGGGATCTAGCTCGTTGAGGTCGATCGGACTCCAGGGGTCAAACCGGGCACCTGTCTTGTTCACCATGGGGAGGTACCCAAGGATGACCGCCTCCGAGAGCTGCTTCTGCGTCCGGCGGTAGCCGACGATGACGAGCGATCCGGCTTCAGGGCAACCGCCCCAAAAGCTTCGGGGCCCGTACATCCCTTGGGTCAGGTCGATCTCAAAACGGTCCCCGCCGCCCGTGATGATCTTGATGTCGGCCTTCATGTTGATCTCGTCGATACGCACGAGGAGACCGATCTTCAGGCCCATCAAATCGCCGGTGTCGACGAAATCTTTGCCCCGTACCTTACCGGAGGGCAACCGAGGGTGTTGCTTGAGCTTCATCAAGGAGCCGTTGGGTACTTGTTGTTGTGGGCGTTGAGGTCCTGCTGGGCCTTGAGAAGGTCCTGCTTGACCTTGTCCAGCTCCTCCTTGCAAGACTTCAGCTGGGTGCTGACGCTTGGCACGTCAGGATCGAGCAGGTTGAGTTGGGCAGTGACCGAGATTTGCTGACCGAACTCGTCGAAGGATCTCTCCAACCTCTCGCACTCCTCGACGAGTTCGCCGAGCTTCTTCTTGAGCCGCTTGATATCCTCCTCAAGCCGGGTCCGTTCAGTGTTGGCCTTGAGCTTGTCGCTGAACTCGTTCCACGACTTCTCGATGTCGTCGATCGCCTGAGCCCCCGCCTTGGCAATCGCCTCAGGATCACCACCAAGAGCACGACCACCCACAGAGAAGGGAGGCTCGAATCCTCCAGTGCTCTCAACCCCAAACCGGACAGCTTGGACGTCGACCGCCGGAACGTTTAGTAGTTCACCACGGAGAGCTTGCTCATATCCTTGGTGGGACGAGTCGAGCGCTTCGTAGAGGTTCACAAGGAACCCGTCGACCCTTGCAAGTGTGTCCGCAGTTGTGAGGACCGCGTCCGTGATGGGGCCACCATCGGCAACGGCCTGGTTCACAGCGACTCCCGCCTCGTCCGTAGCGACCCCCGACTCGTGCTTTGCGATATCAACGGCCTGAGAAACGAAGGCCTCCTCCGAAATAACACCTCCCGTCTTGTTGCCATCCTTGTCCACGAGGTCCAAGTTGCCCGTTTGAACATCAAGTGCATATTGCGCTTTGGCTAGTTCGGTAGCCTTCTCGACGAGTGCCGCGTTAGCCGCGACCTCCTCAGGGCCTGGGCCTTGGGGTGCCAAGTTGGTGTTCACCGCCCCCGATGCGCTGAGCGTTTTGACCTGGTAGCCGACGTTGATGAACGCCAGATCCGCTCGACCTAGGACACAAGCACAGTCCGAGTTCACCGATAGTTCCCCGTCACGGACCTGCATCTCAGCAAGCGTGAGAGCACGCGAGAGCTGGGACGCTTCCACGTCCGCGATCACAGTGGAGTTGGTCGACCCTGCTTGTTCAGGGGACCCCAAGGGTGCTGTGTCTACGAAGTTGGTGCCGTCGTTTTTGAACTCCGGCTTCCCCGTCTCAGGGTTCCACACCGCCGCTGTTTGAAGATCCTCAGGAGAGAGCCTGGTCACAGCCTCCGCAGGATTGGGGTAGTCCGACGAGGTGGTCCCAAGCCCCGCCGACTGTGCCTGGAGCGTGTCGAACAGCTCCCCGGAAAGCGTGAGTTGGGGAGACACTTGGGCTCGCGAGTTGTCCTTGTTGTCCTCTGCATTGAGAACGAGAGAGCCGTCTCGAAGTCCGACGCCGCGACCGTACTTGAAGTGTCCGATGACCTCAAAGCCTCGCTCATCGGAGACCGGTCGCATCATTCCAGTGTTGCCCGAAAACTGCTTCTGGAGGGCTTCTTCGGGGCCGAGGCCCTCATAAGTGATGTTCTTCGCCGGCAACAAGATGAACTCACGGATCACCTGACTCTCGTCGTGCAAGTACACGTAGACACCCGCGGAATTGAGTCCGTAGTTGTAGCGGTTGTTCATGTACTTTTCACGAACCGCGTCATCAGTCTGGGCCGTGTGATAGATGTTGTTGAGCTTCGCAATGTCTTTGCGATGCTCATCGTCGGCGTTCTTGTGGAGTGACTTCACAGCACCGCTACGGGCGCCCTTGTTACCCCCCTTTTGTCCGGCCAGAGCTGAAAGGTCGTCAGCCGTCGGAACAAAGGGCCTGGTATAGGCCATGATCACGTTGGGGTACCCCACAACGCGACCTGTCTTTGGATGCCGCACCACAATCGGAGCGTAGGGGTTATCCTTAGGATCACCTGAGGGTGGGGCATTGACCGGAGGAAGCTGAGCCGCGTCACCAACACTGGCACTGAACGTTCCGCCAGCCGCGAGCTGCTTGGAGGTCAGCAGCTTAATCTTTGGATCAAGCGTCGATGTTACGGGAGTTGCTGCCGCGGCCTTCGGACCCTTGTAACCAGTGAGCTTGATGCGTCCGATCCCCTTGGGAGCTACAAACTTGCTCCGCTTGGCTGTCAAAGCCAGAGAGGTTGTAGCCCGGCCGCCGTACGTGAGGTTGTGACTGATCCCTGCGATGTACCAAATCTGGTCTTTGGGAGCGAGGTAGATGGGGAACCCGAGTCGTAGTTCAGGCCGCATCGGGATGTTGACCGTCCCTCGATGCCGCTTGCTGTTGTAGCGGTCTAGGAGGTCGAGCCCTGTGTAGAACATGTAGATCGGAGCACCCAAGAACTCCGAGTTGTAGGTCTGCGTTCGCCAGCCGTACTTACGAAGCAGGTGGTAGTCCGTGACGCTCGTGAAGGGGGTGGCCTCTTCGCCAAACCCGTAGTCGATGTTACCGCCGAACGACCCTTGGACCTGGATCTGAGTGACAACCTCGCCCTCCGACTCCGACAGATCCCAGTCGATGATGTCGATGTCCTGGATCCAGCTCACCGGCTTGTTGGAGAGGACGTCGAGATTGTAGAACGGCGGCTTGAACACGATGTCGCCGGTCACATCCATGTAGAACTCGAACCCGATCGCCTCCTTGGCGGACTGAGCGATCTCCAACTTGGTCTGATACTCGCTCGTCCAGAAGTTGACCTGGCCCGCTGCTGAAAACTGGGTACGAAAGGCGACCACGTTTGAGTCGGTCGGGTCGTAGACCATCTGTGAACCGCTAGCTCCACCGTTGGCTTTTCGAACAGCACCAGAGGCGAACGGGTAGGCGCCCTTCGACGAGCCTTTGCTGGAGGGCTGTCCTGGGCCAGCTCGCGTGTATTGTGAGTAGAGGACGTCGCCACGGACAGCGTTCCCTTGAGTCCCGTACATGAGCAGGTTCGAGCGGATGCGACTGAAGCGCTGTTCCCAATAGAGCATCATGTCCGTCAAGGCGTGGTTGAAGGTCGCCTTCTGGGAGTTCTCCTTGTAGAGGCTGATGAGCGACCCCGACCCGACCACCACATCCCCAAACGACTGCTGGGCCATCGTCCAGATGATGTCGTAGGGGTTCATGCCGAAGAGCACATTGCCGAAAAGGCTACGTCCCAGCTTACCCGAGGCCTGTGTGAAGGCCGGGTTGATATTCATTTTGCACAGCTCCCACCACTTGAGGATGTCAGAGCAGTTGATGCTGACCGAGTGCTCACCGCCTGAGTAGGAATCGCTGACCTCCGTCGTCATACCCCAGAAGATGGGGTAGTACTGCGGAACCCCCTCGACAGCGAAGAACCCCTTGGCGAAGATTTCGATCTCCATCATGGGAGTGATGATGGGGTTACCGTCGAAGAAGAAGTCGTCAACAGTATGACGGGGGATCGACATGTTGATGCTGGCCGAACCCGGCACGCTGTCGATACCGAGGTCTACCTGGACCGACGTGATGAACTTGTTGAAATCCATCCGACGACGACACGCGGGGCAACCCAAGATGTCCTGCTCGCCGTTGATGAAGACAAGAGCATCTGGGGCCTGCACCACCGTTGGGCGCATACCTTGTCGCCAAGTTCCTTGGAATGGTCCGCGGGGCATATGGGCTACTCAGGGTACGACAACCGGCGAGTCTGCTGGTGGAGGTGGAGGCTGGGCTTGGGGATCAGGAATCCCGAAGTTGGGGGCATTAGGGGAGTCGGAAAACAGAGGTGGCGCAGGCGCTGGTGGCTGCGTCTCCCCAGGCTTCACTTCCTGACCGCCCACATTAGCAGTAGGACTCTGATTTGTCGGGGCCAATGTGCCAGGAATATCCCTGGGGAACAGCTGCGGAGCGCCGTAGGTGAAGTCATCGTCCGTACGATCAAGGACGAACGCTGCTCGAACTGTGAACTCGAAAGAGTAGTTGGCCGTGAAGGGCTTGGTGTCTTCCTCTGAGAGGTTGAAACTGCTGAAGCTCCCGATGTAGAGAATGTTGTCGTAGTAGATGTAGATGGAACCCAGCATCGAGAGGTTTTGAGGGCCACCCGTGCTCCCCAGGATCTCAGGCAGGTAAATCGCACCGTTGTTCTTGTAGAGCAGGAAGAGCGACTGAAGGTTCTGCCAGGACTCGGAAAGGTTCCGAGCGTACCGCGTAAGCCCGGGGGCGCTGGCATTCTTGGTGTCCATCGCAAAGAACCCAGCGAGCTTGCCCGAGCCACTGATGGTGTCCTGGTTGTCGCCCCAGTGCTCTACGATGGGCCCGTTGCGACTCCAATTGCCATCCGCGACGATCTTCTCCCCCTTGACTCCGAACTTGTCGGGGTTGACCAACAGCCGTAGCGGCGGGGTCTTCTTCATCTTCTGGACAGCCGCGTAGAGAGCCTTGACCTGGGCCGCCTGGGCCGCCAAGAACTTCTGACCCTTCTCGGAGTAGTTGAGGCCCGTCTCGGCAAGCTTCGCAGCCTCCATGTTGGCTTTTTCGGCGGCTTCCTTGCCGGGCCCCGACCAGTTGTTGTTGTTGCCGCCCCCGCCAACGCCGCCGTTGCTGCCCGATGCACACTGGCTCGACGCTGCCGCCTTTCCTCGCTCGATAGCCTTGGCGACATCGAATCGTAGGGGCTTGGAAACACGTCTGGCGAGGTCTTCTTTCCCAAGAACGCCGTCAGCGTCGCCATCTTTTAGGTCGACTTCCTTGTTATCCCTGTAGGCCTTGTCCATCCAAGCAAGAGTCTTCCCCTGAGACTTGATGATATCCTCCAGCTCCGCCTTGTCATCTGCGCTGAGATACTTGTCGATGTAGTCCGCCGACATGTACCCCCTCGTAGGGTAGAACCTGCCAAGCGAGAGACCTCCTGCGTTGGCGGCGTAAATATCCCCCGCCTTCCGACCTCGAACGGATCGGCCGAACGACTTCTCTATGAAAGGCAGCTGATCGCTGCCTTTCATACACTCGTAATTGTCCCATTCTTCATCGGTCATCTTAACGAGCCGGTTGGTCGCTGTTCTCTTGACAAGCTGCGAAAGACCCTTGGCGGAGTTACTGTTTGAGGCGTTGTGGGCGTTAGGGTTCCAACCCGACTCCTTGTTGATGACCTTGGCCAGCTCTTCAGGCTCGACTCCCATACGCTTGCACATGCAGACGTAATCGATCCAGAACTGGTCATCGATGATGATGTCAGCAAAACCCTGACCGCAGCCACCCGCTATCGCGGATGGTTCCGCGGCTTTCTCAGGTACCGTTTCGTTGGACTCGATGAACGGGATCTCATCAAGGGAAGACGCACTCCGATCGAGCAACCGCCCCGTGATCTTCACCGCAGGTGGGATGACCCCAATCGCAAAAAGGATGTGCCCATCAGCACGCTGCGAGTTCTGAACCTGGGTGAGGGGAATGAACTCACCTGAAGCGGCGTCAGCTCCGACCGTGAGGTCGCTGTAATAGCTCAACAGGTCAACGTAGGTCGTCGGCGGATAGACGTCCGCTGTAGCCTCGACCTGTTTGAAAATACGTGCGTCAGGAACCGCCATCACCCACCTCCGACAACAACACCCGTCGCAACACCAGGGAGACCCCCAACGGCAGCAGCGGCGGCAGCGGCGGCGGCAGCGTTATCCGCCGCTTGTGCGTCCGCCGCTTCCTTTCCAACATTGATGATCTTCTGAGACTCGCTGTTGACGCTCGAAAAGACAGCACCCTCCTCAGCGACGGTCGTGGACGGGTTGATCTTCTGAAAGGCCGGAGCCGGATACCCAACAGCTGATCGAGTCACGTCAACGTTCATCACGATGTGCTCGACCTTGAAACTCCAATTCAGCTTGAAGGCGAACGGGGATTCCTCGGTGTCCTCCCACTCGAACGAACGGAAGGACCCAAAGAAGAGACCCCGATCGTACATGAGGAGGACGAGCCCCTGGAGAACGATGTTGCCGAAGGGGTCGTGAACTGACCCGTTGTTGCGGAAGAGGTCGTGCAGATCGCGGAAGCGGTCCCAGGCGATGGTCCGCTGGCGGAGCACCGACGTGAGGCCGGTGCGGATATTCATGAAGGCCCCAGTGGACTGGTCGGCACTGATCTCGATGAGGTCCTGCCCCCAATGCTGCTCCACGAAGCCCCCTCGTGTTTGAAAGCGCTCGACCTTCTGGTTGTGGCTCTCGCTGAGGCTTGACGGGTTGATGTGTAGAACGAGGGCGTGGGGAAGGAGCGCCTTCCACCTGTTGAACGGACTGGTGATCTGGAACGCCATTGGGATCGGCAGGTCAGGTTTGTTGAACCCTCGTGTGTCGATCGGATGACGGTACTGGGGATGGCCCGGAGCAGAGATCCGCTCAAAGTCGGGGTTGGCAGAAGGGATCCTAGGCATCAGCCAAACCTCTCCCTCGACTTGAAGTTCTGGATCTCTTCAGTCACGGTGGCCCGGATGAACTGCTCGAACCCACGCTGAACAGAAATCTCCACACGAGTTGCCCCGCCGCCTCCGGCTCCCGCAAGTGTGCCGCCCTTGGGAACGATGACCTCGCCCGTACCGATGGATGTCAGACCCTCGCCAGCTGCGGCCCGCACATTGGCGAGCCCATTGCTAATACCTGTGACGATGCCACCCAAAGCCTCCGGCCCCTTCGTCTCAGTCTTCTTGGCCTCGACCTTGTAGCCGAGCGCCCCACCAACAGTCTTGTCACCAACAGACAACTCTTTCGCCAAAGCACTCGGTGAGAGACCTGCATTGTGCATCTCGTCCAACAGCTTGCCGCGATCCTCCTCCTCGCTGTAGAGGTAGTACTCGAACAGCGCCGAACGAACGGCATCGAGAACGGCTTCCTCGATCGTCTTCTTGTACTTCCCCTGGAGGAAAGAGGTGCCGTACTTGACGTAGATCGACCCGTCTTTATGACCATCATCTGCGAACTGAGCAGTCTTCTCAGCAGTCTTTTTGGCATCCTCTGCCGTTGACTGGATCGAAGCCGCGGCCTTCGACTCATCGAAGCCGCTGAAGTCCGGGGCCATATCCCCAGGAGCCCGCGGCCCGTCTAATTTCTGGTAGTCGTCAAACGCCTTTCGGTCACCCTTAGCCCCCGCGACCCTAGCTTGTCCCACACCCTTCCCAGCCGTTGCGAGCTTCTCCCCAATCCCGCCTTGGATAAGCGCCGACGACGGTAGGTACCGCACAGCTTCCGACATCACCTTCGCTTGCGTCTCCTTCCCCGCCCCGGCGCCTCGTAGAGCGCTTTCAAGGCTCTTCCCTTCATCAAGCCCCTTGTTGATGGCGGCTTCTACCTGGGGTCCTAGACCAGCGCCATTTACAGCGTTCTTCAACTCCTTGGGATCAATGTTGGACAGGCCTGTGTAGAGCACACGGGACAGCTCCTCCATCGCTTTATTTGTTGCGGCTCTCTCCTGAGGCCCTCCTCCACTCTCAACACCCTGCCAATTCTTCATCGCCTCTGCGACTCCAGAATAGGCTCCCGTGTTTGTAAGAGCGTTGCCTCTAAACTCTGACTCGTTGATCGCTCCCGACGACGACGTTGCGTCACTCAGCGCCTTTTGAATGTCGGCGTTCTTACTCCGAGCAACTTGGGTCTTCAGCTCTCGCGTCCCCTCTGCCTCGCCAATCCCAAACTTCGTTAGAATGGCGCCGATGTCCGTCCAAATATCGATGAAGACGTTGTAGAGCTGGTTCATCACGAAATCGACAAGAACACTGAGCTTGTCAAGGAGGCTCTGCGTAAGCTGTCCCTGTTGCTTGGCGAAATCCAAGGTCGACTTCGTACCCTCCTTCAGGACCTTCTGCTCCTCCTTGGACATCCCGTCGATGATGTCTTGGGTACCCATCGCATTGATTTTCGCCTTCTCTTCGTCTGTCTTGGCAGCTGCTAGGAGGGCCGCCTTCTCTTCCTTCACAGCCTGCTCCAGCTTCATCATGCCTCGAAGCTGCTCAGTGCCGATCCCCATGTTCTCGGCCATCTTGGTCATTCCGAGCGAGCCAGCACCCTCTGTCAGGGTCTTGCCGCCACCCCAGCCAGCTAGGGCCGCCTGCATCATCTCCAACTGGCCGCCGACCCCCATATTCTCCATGGCAAAGGCTTGACCGTAGACGCCCTTCTTCGAGGCGGTTTCGTCGATCTTCAATTCGATCGAGGACTCTTTCAGGGCTCCGAGTTTCCCAGGAGCCTTCTTACCGATCTTCGCCCACAACGCCTTGGCCTTAGCGGGGTCAGCAAGCTCCTTGCCCACCGCATCGGCTTCCATCCCAATGGCTTTGCCGATATCGGCCTGGAGGTTCTTTCGCTTGTTCGCCAGGTCCTTCTGGACAATCGCCTTCCCCTTCCCACCCGCAAGGAGGGCGACCTTCAAACGGTCGTCCTGGCTCATGTTCTTCATCGTGCCAATGACGCCCTGCATGAACTTCTGGGCGTTGCGGGGGTCCATGACTTTGCCCAACATCTTGAGGAGCTTGACGGACTGCTCCATACGAACGTTGTAAAGACTGAGATCCTGGCTCACCCCTCGGATCATGCCGAAGAATTTGTTGGCCGAGATGCCCGAGTCACCTGCGGCTCGATTCATCTGCTCGAAGGCGAGCTTGGTGCTTTCCAAGTTCATCCCCATCGAGTTCATCATCTCCGCCTGCATCTGGTTGATCTCTTGCAGGGGGACGCCGAAGGCTCGTGAGTAGGCCACGCTCACATGAGACAACTCCGTAGCGAACTTCCCAACCGCCCCCGCGCCGTCACCGGCCTCTGCCTTGATGTGCCCGATAGCGACACCCTCCTGAGTGAGGACGTTGAGCACCTGCTTGTGCTCATCTACTGAGATCCCCCATTCGAGGTTCTCCAGGCTGTAGGCGGAGTCCCGCAGCTGGTCCATCGTATTCGAAAGCTCGTCGTAGGCGTCGTTCGCGTTCCCTCCCGATCGAGCCAGGAACTCCGCAGAGCTGGCCGAGGCTAGGATCTCTTTGTTGAAAGCCTTCGCTTGAGCTTCCGCGTCGATGAGGACCTTGACGACCGCCATGAGAAGCGAACTGAGCGTTCCAATGAGGGGGCCGAGCTTGCCCACAATCTGAAGTATGGGGGCCATCTTACTCATCACCGATCCGAGGCCCTTCATGGCAGCGCCGCCTGCCTTCATAGCGCCGCCGCCCACACCCCCACGCTCCTTGCCTTTACCAGACAACTTGGCGCCCTTCTTACTCAGGAAGCCGCCCCCTAGGGCCGACGCTATGCCGGCCCCTTCGATGCTCTTGGAGAGAGCCTTGCCGGCGAAGGACATCGTCCCTTCGATTGTCCCTTTGAGGTCCTTGCCGAAGAACGAGGTGACGGCGGGAGAGGCCGCCTCAATCCCCTTTTTTATGGCCTCGTTGATCTCGCCGGTCACCTTGACAAAAGCGCCCTTCTTTCCGAGACCCTTGGCCAGAGCTTGAGCTTGGGACTTCCCCTGCTTCTTCATGCGGTTGAGGTTCTCTTGAGCGGCTTTTTTCTGGGTACCACTCAGCTTGCCAACCTGGACCTCCATCGCCTCGATCTGGCCCCCAAGGTCGACCAACGCGCTGAACTCCTTCTTTTGGGTCAGGATGAGCTTGTCAGTCTCATCCATCCAGTCTTCTGACAGCTCGATGGCCTTACCGAGAACGCGGGCGTTCTGGTGACCAAGGTTGCCGACAGCCTTGGTGATGTTGTCCATCTTGCGCTTCATCTGGCGCTCGAAGGTCATCATGTGCTTGACGGCCTTGTCGACCTCGATCTCAACGCCTAATGTTACAACTTCGTCAGCCATCAGCTTTCACCGTTTCGGGGGATTGAGAGCCCACGGGGGCGGTCGGCAACGCGGACCCCTAGATCCTTTTGGTCGCCCCCTGTTCCATGCCACTTGTCCATGAACTGCCCCATCCGAGGGTCTTGTAGCTCCTGGAACGCAGGAACGACCTGTCGGGCAGCCAACCGTTGAGCCATGAGCTGACGGCGACGAGTGATGCGCTCATTGACCTCAGCAGGAGAGAGCCCGGTCATCTCAGTGCCACCAATGACCGGGGAGTCGCCGTACTTCTCCTCGTAGTCGGACTGAAGCTGACGAAGTCGATCCATCTTAGCCGTACGGTCCGCGAGCACCCGACTCTCATGGGCGGCGACGACGTCATCATGCCAATCACGCTCGCCCTTCAGGTCGTGTTCTAGCTGAACGGCCAACTCCTCAACTGTTCGGGCGACTTGCATCGTGGGACCTTGGGCATCGTCTTGATCCCCGGTGTCACCAAGAAGTGCCAAACGAATGATTTTGTCCCGACGCTCGAACTTGGTATTCGTTTCCTCCTCACGGCGACGCTTGTCTTGGGCGTGGATTTTACTCATCCCTTTGCCCGCCATCGAGCTGGCCACGAACTTGGCGTTCTCCCACTCCCGCTCCGCGATATCCCGCTGATCCTCGAAATAGTTCAGGGATCGCCAGGTGAGCTGCGCCCAGTTCATCCCAAGATGTTGGGCACCCTCAATCCCTGAGACGCCCACCGAGGTGAGATCAAGACCCCTTACTTGAGCCCAGCGAAGACGTGAAACAATCTCCATGGAGTAGGGCTCCGTGAGAATAACCGCTTGGGCAGCTCGGCGATTGATCTCGCTCAGCTCAAAGATGACCTTGCGTCGGGCTATGTCAGTTAGGTCGTGGAAAAAGGCTGAGAGTTCAGGAAGCCACTCATCCCGATCAGACAAGACATTGACCCCGTCCACCATGTAGACCCCATAGGCCAAGAACAAATCGTACTGCCTTGTGTTGACAGCGTGCCCGCTTCCTTGAGTCCCACTATGGAATCCTAACCGCTCAAACTCATGGTGGTTGAGGCTCTTGAAGACAAACAAGACCCCGTTGATGACCGCAGAGGCGTAGAGGAACCCTCGAAGGAGCAAAGGCTCCACGTCCTTGAACAGCTCAGGGTTGATCTCAGCCGCAACCGGCTTAGGCACAGCAATGTTAATCTCGTCATCCCGAGGGGTCTCCCCCGCACGATTTCGAAGAGCTGCTTGCTGGACAGCGTACTGATCAGCGGCCTCGGTCACTCAAGCCTCATGGCTGCCGAGGTGGGGGGTTGTACTTCTTGTTGACGCCTGCTGGAGGTTTTGGATCCGTGGCCATCACAACCTCACGGGGGTTGATCCCGGAGGGGCGGATCTCGGCCACGGGCTGCACGGAACGTTCTGGTAGCGGAGCTTGCGGCCCTGTCACCATGCCCTCGACTTGACCTTCAAGGGCGGCAATATGGCTGGCACGACCCCCCTGCGGGACTGTCTCAGGCTGCACAACTGGTGCCGACAGAACCCCCGCTTGGCCTTTCACAGACTCGGTGTTCTGCATGGCCGCTTGGCGGATCTGGTCTGGCACTTTCACCCGACGCTGAGCAGACACAGGAGTCGCAGCCGCTGGCGTAGGGGTCGCGTCTCCTCGACGATTGAGAGGAGTTCGACTCCGCATCATCTCCCGGGGGTCCCCTGTTGGAGAGGGTCGGGCGATCTTGTCCCCCGCCGCCACAGGACTGGGTGCTGGGGCTGGCTGTGGAGACGCCGGTGTTGGGTCTGGCGGCTGAACGTCTGGCGGTGCAGGAATCGGCTGGGGAGCCTCTGGGGCCGTCTCAGTGGCTCCCAACCCATTCTCCAAATCATCAAGCCGTTTGAGTTGCTCGGCTCGGTCTTCGAGCTTATCCAACCCTGTAAGGTTAACCCTCTTGAGGTACCCTGCGTCGTCCAGAACCTTCGTGGCCAGCTCGCTTGGAATGGTCTGCTCAGCCTCTTGCAGCTCAGACAAAAGCCGACGATATCGGGTCTCCGCTGTCTCATCGGGGATGATGAACTCGACACCCTTCTTAGCCAGCTCATCTGCCTTGAGGAGAGTCTCGGCGAACTTACGCCAAGCGACCGCTATCGCCTCACGCCCCCAGGTTGTGAGGACGTTCTCACGGAGCCACTCGTGTCGCTCGAACTTGCGTGTGATGAGCTTGTCTGGATCCTTGGGATCTGGGACCTCGTCCTCGACGTAAACCACATCGCGGAGGTCCGTCCCATCGATCTCGACAATCGCTCGCGAGATGTGCCCGATCTGATAGGCGTTGTAGTACTCAACGTCCTCCAGCTCTGCACAATCCGCCATGATCGTCTCATAGGCCTCGGAGGGCAGGTTTTGGAAGACCATCTCACAGCCGGCGATCGTCACCAGCTCTTCGACGACTCCTACGTTCTTGGCCTTCTGCAAGGCCTCCCGCAGTTTGGTCGCTTTCAGGGTTGCCATCCTCATCTCCTCTTCATTTTGGGGGACTTGAGGACGGCGACGAAGTTGGCTGCTACACCCGGACCTCAGAGCCTCCTGAGAGGGTCCAGCCAGTTCTCATTTCCATCTTCATCGTCGTCATCTCAAGCCAAAGGATGGGAGCCGCCAGAATGACGGCCCCCATCATCGTACTTAGGTCAACGGGGTTGGGTTGGAACTACTGGTCGTAGCGCACCTCAATGAGGCGCCCTTGCCGGCGATACCGTCGATCCCGGGGGCCAGGCCCGTGTCCATCCACTCGCCGTACTGACTCACGCCGTCCAGGATGTCCGTCACCGTCACCGAAGCGTTCTCCGCCACGATGGCCGCATCCGACGTGTAGCTCGCCGAGTAGCTGTTCATCCAGCAACCCTCGTAGAAGGTCGCGAGGAATCGAACTGCGGCGGTCGTGAGGGACCCGCCGTTGATCGGCAAGATAGCCTCAGTCTTCGCGGCAGCCAAAGACCCCAAAGAGTCCTCAGTAGTCGCGATCTCGGAGAAGACCATCTCTTGCTTGATGTCGAACGGCCAACGGTGGTGCTTGAGCGACCGGACCAGGCCGTCCACGCCACCCTTGTACCCAACGGTCTGAAACAAGTTCAGGGCGTAGAGCAGGGTCTTGTTGAGCGTGAGTGTCATCGGCTCGGTCACACCAGGGACCAGTTCGGCCACCTGGTCGCCGAAGCCGACGCCTCGAACGGGATCGATGGTACGACTCTCGTCGTGCCCGAACTCGCTCACGACGCCGATCTGCTTGAACTGAGAAGATCCGACCTGATACCCGTAGACCTTGTTCTTCTGGGAAACGGCCGCACGGGTGTTGGGGGCGGTGCCCTCACGGTAGATGTATGTGTTGAGTGCTGCGACAGGCATTTTGGCTATCTCCTAGAAATCTGGGTATCCATCGTCTTTGGGGTTGGGCTCAAGCCGACTCGGTCGGGAAGAACAAGCCATGAAGTTGGTCAGCTCGGGCAGCGAGCTTTTGCAAGTCCTCGCCAACCCATGCTTCGGTCAGCTCGGTGTTCTGGAGAATGCCGGCGACCTTGGTGGTCACTGCGTGGACATCCGCCTTGGCACGGTCTGCCTTGAAGTTCTTGCCGGCGGTCACGAGGGCGTCGATGCGTTCGACAGTCTCCTCGGCCTTGGTCACGATGTTGGCAGCCAGCTCTTGGTTGGCCTGCACACGGTCGAAGGTCAGACCCTCGATGTGTCCGCCAACCTCTACGGAGGGAGCGGTACGGGTATAGTCATTCGCCTGGACCCTCTGAACGAGCGTGGCGAGGATGCTGAAACCCTCGGCTCGCTGCTTGGGTGACACGGTGGCGGCATGCTTGTTGAGCAGCTCCACGTGCTGCTCCAAAGCAAGAAGATCGTCGTGAATTGTCGGCATGGTCCCTTTTCCTTGTGCGGTCGAAGTAGTGCGCTGATCCGGTGCCATAAAAGAACCATCGCAAGCCCAGCGGGCTCGACGAGGTGCCAAGAGGCTCCACATCTTGTCCTCGTCCACTGGAACTATGACTTCCTGACCGCCTAGAAACCCACTGAGGGCCTGCTTGGCGAGCCTGGCGTTCGGGGCCAGCTTGGTGACAAACCTCAGAACGGAGACCGCCCCCAACGACAATTTCGCGCCGGTAGGGAGCTTCACCCAGTCTGTGGGACCGTCAGTCCCGACCGTGACAAGAACACGCGCCATCTCACTATGGCGCGGACACGAAAGCTCTATTGAAGTTTAGACACGGACGAACACCTTCAGAAGGCCGGAGATCGGGATGAGGGTTCCTTTCGGAGGGCTCTTGAGCCACAAGTCCGAAACTTCCCACTCCCCTGGCTCCCCCATGGCCCGCTCCGCCTCATTCAAGATCCGTGCAGCACCCTGGAGGTCGTATTTCAAGTACCCACTCTTGCGAGCTGCCAGCACAAACCGCCGATCCTTTGAGGCGGGGCCGACCAAGACACCTCGCAGGTAGCCCTGGCGGAAAAGCTCCACCCAGCCGTCCTCAAGCCGCTTGTCAGGCATCTCAGCAACCACGAACCCGTCTGTGCCCCGGTCGATCACCCGTGGCGGTGGTGCCTCTGGAGGCATGGCGGGGAGCGTGTCCGCCATCACGTATTCTCGAATCCAGCCAACCGCTGTCTTGAGGTGTTCTTGTTGGTCCGTCCGGTTCAACTTCGGTGGGAGGAAGACCTCCAACATCCTGAAAAACCTCACTAGATCCCGGTCGACGAGAGCAAGTCCCGCATGACCTAGTTGTTCCACAAGCGCCGCCGAAGTCACCATCATGGGCATTCGTGGATGGATGGCCAGGTCCCGATGAAGAAAGAGCGACACCGCCACGAGGGCTCCCACCGAGTGTATCCCCCGTGTCGCAAAGGTCAGGGGGAAGGCCCGCCCAAGGATGAGATCCGTGAAGAATTGGGGGAGCCCGCCCTCAGGGTAGACGGCTCCTGTCTGGTTTCCGTCAACCAGGGTGAAGTCGCCAAAGCCCACCATGTCACAGATCCCTTGGTCCAAGGCCGGATCGATGAGGACCTCAAAGCGTAGCTCTTTCACGCCTCAGACCATACACCGGAAGCCCCAAAAAGCAGAGGCCGCCAAGTTTCCTCAGCGGCCTCGACCCAACTACCTAGGCGGTTGGGGTGGGTGCGACTCTCAGATGCGTGCTCGCAGGTTGAAGGTCAGGACCAGGTACAGGAGCGGGAAGATGGGCTGGTAGAAGGCCTCGAACCGGAGGATGGTCGGGTCGTCCGGGTCCACCTCCGCTGCGATGCCGGTGAAGGCTCCGACGATCTCGGCCTGGACGAGCTGCTTGAACAGCGCCGTCATGGTGACCTCGACCTCGTTGGTCCGAGTCGCGAGGAACTTGGTGCCGACGTAGCCGTCGAGCACCGAACGGCTGCTTTGGTGGACCGAGTCGGCGATCTGCACAACCGTGGGTAGGCGTGTGAGGATCGTCGTCATGTCCGTGGTGAGGCCCTGGCGGATCCGAATGATCGGGTCCAAGTCCTCCAGCAGCGTGATGCCTGCCACAGCCGTCTGGTTGGCCTCCACCGGGTCGAGCTGACGCTGGAGCCGGGTGAAGCCGAGGACCTGACGGCGGGTGTAAGGCGTGGCCACATCGACCGCCGGGCTCACGACCGCTCCCGCCACCGCCGCAGCGAGGAAGGTGCCGTCGACCAGCGATTCGAAGCTCTCACCCAGCTCGTTGGTCAAAGTGACGACCGCGGAGTCGGGGTAGCAAGCCACGATACGGTTCGAGAGCAAGCTCTTGGCGATGGTCTGAGCCACCGTCGGAGTCGTCCCACTCGGGAACCCGATGAAGCCCATTCGCTCACCCTGGTTTCGGATGTTCGACTGAGTCTCCACATGCTGCATGAGGAACTGGTAGATCGCCGTGCTCGTCGCCAACGGGCAGATGATGTCCGGTCGGACGTTGCCCGGCAGCGGCGTCGCCAGCTCAGCGATGGCGTCGATGAACGTCTGGTCGCTGGCCTGGTTGGTGTTCACCACCTTGAGGACCTGCTTGATGCCGACCAGGACCGCCCCGTTGAGGATGGCCAAGAAGGCAGCCAGCGTGACCCGGTTCTCTGCGGACAAGGCACCGAAGTTCGCTTCGATGGTCTTGAACTGCTGGAACAACCGAGTCGTGAAGTCCTGCTTGAGGAACTTGTACGAGATGAAGTAGAAGTCGCCGGTTGCGGGCTCCAACCCACCAGGGTTGAACGTCTGCACCGTTGCCGTGTCGTCGATGCCGATACCCACGGTGTCGGTGACGAGCACTTCCATGCCGCCCAAGCTGAGGTACGGGATGGCCGGGCTGACATTCCATGTCGGGCTGACCGCCAGCTCGAAAGTACCCGTTCCCGTGTACCCCGCCACTGCGGACGGAAGGACCGTGAAACGAAGACCCGTTCGCTCGTCCGTGTAGGTCTGGCCAGGAACCCCAGTGCCGGCTGAGCCGAGCGCCTGGTTCGAGGACACTACGTAGTTGTCCTGAGCGTCCTCGCCGTTGTCGCCGCTCGTGCCGGCCACGATTTCCGTACCGGTGGTCTCGTTGAACGCCGAACCCGTACCCGCCACGAAGGCGACCGAAGAGGTTGCGGCACCCGTCGTACGAGACT
>Ga0307378_10001061_pt1 | contig 45366 bp, 37 predicted proteins | sample UN1MG_FD_202238 | JGI IMG/M metagenome (GOLD analysis project Ga0307378, IMG submission 202238) | Soil microbial communities from Risofladan, Vaasa, Finland - UN-1 | ecosystem: Environmental > Terrestrial > Soil > Coastal area > Acid sulfate soil | place: Finland: Risofladan, Vaasa | collected... | reverse complement strand
CATACGTACCTCTCCTGGCAACGCTCCGGGAAACAGCGACCACCGCATCACGATATCCAAGCTAGCGTCATTTTCCCGGCATGCCCAGTGGGCCTCCGAAAAAAATCACAGCCTCGCCGTGTGCCGTTCGCCTCTCGACCGGTCCCCGGAAGAATCGCCCGGACGCGTCGTTGATGCGACCGAAGCTGACGTCCGCTGACGGCACACGGCGTGTGCCTGCTACTTCCACGAAGCGCTTGTGTACGGTTGGACGGGGCAGCGTCTTGAGCCCCCGGGCTACGCACACGGAATGGTCCGTTGGCCAAACGAGGCACACGCCGCTGTATGCGTCGCCTATGTCGCCGCGGCATCGGAAGCCGTCGGTTCGGTCTCGTTCGCGAGCAGACGCGGCGGGAAGTTGACGTACTGCCGGCCGCTCTCGCGCTGGAGCCGGCGGACGTCTTCTACGATCTCGGACAGGTCATTGCCGAATTTCGATGCATGCGCCCGTCGCACTCGCCGGATTTCCTCAACGATGGGGTCGTCAAACATCGGCATCCGGCTCCAGAAGCTCCTCGGGCGTACAGATCGTCGAGGGATCGTAGCCCTCGGCAGTGCACACAGCGTGAATCCTCGATCTTGTCGTGGCATTCGCGATGTGCTTGAAGTTCCACGTCACCAAGTATTCTATACCATTCGCCACGGCGATGGCAATGTGGAGAGCGTCTTCCGGCTGGGTGGGCGGCACCGCGCCCTTCGATACCAGAATTCGTATCCTTGCGGTCGCGACTCCCTCAGCCCGCTTGACGGCCTCGCTCGTGTCGCGGAATATTGACGCGTAACGCGCGCGGGGCAACCATCGCCCAAGGAGCAAGCCGTCGTGAAAGCCCTCGTCCTCACCGAGTACAACCATTTCGAAATCCAGGACGTCCCCGAGCCGCCGGTCGGTCCGGACGACGTGTTGATCCAGGTCCAAGCCTGCGGCGTCTGCGGCAGCGACGTCCACGGCATGGACGGCTCCAGCGGGCGACGCCTCCCGCCGATCATCATGGGACACGAGGCCGCAGGCGTGATCGCCCGCGTCGGCGAGCGGGTGACCGGCTGGCAGGCCGGGGATCGCGTCACGTTCGATTCGATGATCTCCTGCGGCAACTGCCATTTCTGCCGCCAGGGCCGGATCAATCTGTGCGACAACCGCCGCGTGCTGGGGGTCTCGTGCAGCGAGTTCCGCCAGGAGGGGGCGTTTGCCGAGTACGTGGCCGTGCCCGAGAGCATCGTGTTCCGTCTGCCGGACGGGCTGTCTTTCGAGCACGCCGCGATGACCGAGCCCCTGTCGGTGGCCGTCCATGCGGTCGGGCGGGTGCCGATCCGGCTGAACGACACGGCGGTCGTCGTGGGCACGGGCATGATCGGGCTGTTGGTCGTCCAGGCGCTTCGGGCGGTCGGCTGCGGGCGGATTCTCGCGATCGACGTCGACGCGGGGCGGCTCGAGCTGGCCTGCCAATTGGGCGCCGACGAAGGCCTCTCGCCCAACCAGACCGACGTGGTCGCCGAGGTGCTCCGCCGCACCGGCGGGCGCGGGGCCGACGTGGTCGTGGAAGCGGTCGGCATGGGCGCCACGATCAAGACGGCGATCGCCGCGGTTCGCAAGGGCGGCTCCGTGGCGCTCGTCGGCAACCTGGCGCCCGAAGTCCCGCTGCCGCTCCAGGCCGTCGTTACCCGGGAGATCACCCTCTACGGCTCCTGCGCCTCTTCGGGCGAATACCCCGCCTGCCTCGACCTTATCGCCCGGGGGACGATCCAGGTCGAGCCCCTCATCAGCGCCGTGGCTCCCCTCGACGAAGCCCCCCAGTGGTTCGATCGGCTGTACAACGGCGAAGACGGGCTCATGAAAGTCATCGTCAAGCCGTGAGCCAGGCGAGAAACGATCGTGGGACGACGCTTGATGGCCCCTTTGAACGGCACCATAATCGACCGTTTGTAGCCACCACAATGCGCGGTGCCCCGGCTCTTGGCGAGGTGGAGGTGTGTGTCACTGCTTCGCAGAAGCAGTGCCCCCTTCTAAGCCTTTGATCTTTGCGGCACTGCTTCTGCGAAGCAGTGGCACACTGACCATCACGGGCACCCTGGCGAGACGCCCGTGGCACCACAACACCCCGTTGGCACCGTAACGCGCCCGTGGCACCGTAACGCCGTCTCACGCGTGCAAATCGGCCACCACGAAATCGAGGCCGAGGCCCTCGAGGGTTTCCTGCTTGGGCACGCCGGTCTCCGTGTCCCAGCCCATGGCCGCCAGGTAGTCTCTCACCTGGGTGTCGACGTCGACGGTGACGCCCTTGAGCGGGCCGGCCTCCAGGGGCGGGGAGCCGATGAGGCGGCCGTGCATGGGGATGTCGACGTTGCGCACGCCCTCGCGGAGGTTGAAGGCGATCCGCAGGTTGGCGATCCGCTCGCCGATCTGCTGGACGTCGTCGAAGGTGAACCGGTGGCCGGTCGTGTGAGTGAGCGAGTCGGTGAGTGCGTCGGGCTTGAGGCAGCACCAGGCGAACATGCACATGCCGGCGGCGCTGACGGCGTGGTGGTTGCACGCGAGGACGCGATAGGCCTCGCCCTTGCCCTCGGTGCTGGAGCGATCGAGCTTCTTGTCGAACAGGCCCGGGGGCGCGAACTGGCCCTCGACCGTCCAGGCGCTCATTTGGGTGTGCCGGCCGGGGGTGGCGTCCATCTTGTAGCTGGTGGCCAGGCCGGGGTTGAGCCGCGGGTCGTGCATCGGGATCTCTTCGCCGCCGACGTGGATGGCGTACTGCTCGGCCCCTTTGCCGATCCGTTCGGCCGCCACCTTGGCGCCGTCGCCGAGGACCTTGCCGCCGAAGCCGGTGCCGTCGGCCATCTGGCGGGTGACGGCGACGATCGCCTCGTGGTTGCCCCAGGTGAGCTGGATGCCGCCGGTGTCTGCGTCGGTGATGAGGCCGTTCTCGTAGCACTCGATGGCGAAGGCGACCGTGCAGGCCGCGCTGATCGTGTCGAGCCCGGCCCGGTTGCAGATCTCGTTGCAGCGGTTGATCGAATCGAGGTTGTCGTTGAGGCACATCGTGCCGAACGCGCCGAGGGTTTCGTACTCGGGCTTGTGGGTGTGGGATGCATAGGGGCCGTCATCGACGACGGTCTCGCCGCCGCAGCCGATCGGGCACCGCCAGCACGCATACTTCTTCTTCTGCGTGGCCAGCACCGCGTCGTCGCTGATCTTGCTGACGGTGGGGAAATCGTCGGGCACGCCGCCCCAGTTCTTGATGGGCGTATCCCCGCTGGCGCACGCGCCGGCGGTGATCCCGGCGGTGCCGTACTTGCTGTACAGCTCAAACACGGGGTGCTGCCGCAGGAAATCGCGGTGCTTGGCGATGGCCGCCTTCATGCCTTCCGGATCGGCCATGGGGACCTTGGCGTCGCCGACGGCCACGATCGCCTTGAGCTTCTTGGAGCCCATCACCGCCCCGAGGCCGCTGCGGCCGGCGGCCCGGCCTTTGTCGTTGATCACGCAGCTCAACAGTTGCATGCGTTCGCCCGGGGGGCCGATCGAGGCCAGCCCGGCCTTTTTGCCGTACTGCTCCTTGACGCGGTCTTCCAGATCGTTGGTGTCCAACCCCCACCAATCGCCGGCCGGGACGAGCTCCGCCTTGCCGTTCTCCAGGAGCAGGTAGACCGGCTCTTCGCTCACGCCGCGGAAGATGACGGCGTCGAAACCGGCGGCTTTCATCGCCGGGCCGAACGTGCCGCCCGAGTTGGCGTCGCCCCAGGTGCCCGTCTTGGGGCTCTTGGCGACCACGATGTACCGGTTTCCCGTGATTGCGGTCGTTCCGGTCAGCAACCCCGTGAAGAAGCCCAAGTGGTTGTCCGGTCCCAGCGGGTCGACACCCGGTTTCTGGAGCTTGTAGAGGTAGTACGCTCCCAGGCCGTAGCCTCCGAGATAGCTCAGATAGACCTCGTCGCTGGGGGTCTCTTCGGAGATCTCCTTTTTCGTGAGGTCGACAATGAGGATCTTCCCCATGGTTCCGGGAACTGCCATGCTTTGTACTCCTTGGCATGAGGATTTCGGGCGGCGGCAAGTGCCCCTCGCACATGCGGCGACAGCGGGAGACCGAGCCTCAATATGAGGGCGTCCGAGCAACTCGTCAAGCGGCCGTTGGCCCAGCTTGCCGATCGGACCCGACGCTGCTACGATTTCACGGCGAAAAAGCCGTCGACTGCCAACCGAGGTTGCCATGGCCCGATATCAGGTGTCGATCGTCGAAAGACCCGACGAGTGGGTGCCCGCTTCGCCCGACGACGTGCCGCCGCAGCCGGGCGCGCCGGTCGAGTCGCTGACCGAGGCGGCCCCGTTGTTTTCCGCGGTGCGGCAGGCCATCGACTACAACCGGTCGCTCGATCGGCAGGAAGACCGGCGGTGGGCCGTGGTGGTCGAGCCGGGGAGTCGCGGCCAGACCTGGCCCTCCGCCCGACTCTGCACCCCCTTGGCCTACCAAGTCGCGGCCATCTGGTGGCCCACCGGCTGGGAGCCAAGCTCGCCGCTCGACGTGCCCAATTGCGTGTGGCAGGCCGAGAGCGGGAGCAGCCGGGGACCGATGCCCTACCGTCGGGCGCTGGCGACGGTGCGGGCCCTCAACCGGCAGAGCATCGACCACGCCGGCACGATGTGGTACGTGCTGGTGGCCGTGGAGAATGAGCCGGTGTCACAAACGGTTGCCTACGACGCCTCGGGGACGGAGACGACCGTCGCGGTGCGTCGGCTCCACGTGGTTCGGCCGGAGTCGGGCGGCGGCAAAGGCGATTGCACGCATTGTCCGGCCCACAGCTTCGACTGTGCCCAGGAAGAGTGGAACTCACGAGAGCACACGGCCGCCGAGACCCGCACAGGCTCGTCGGACGGGCAGTAATGGCACGCGAATGTGGCCCTCCTGCGCTGCACCTGGTGCTGGGGGAATCTCGTTTATCCAGCTTCTCTTTCTAGCTTCAGGCCCCCAAGCGACGACCCCTCCGTGCTTGGGGTGGCTTGCCCGCCAATCGAACGGCTTTCTTTCGGGGGGGCCGTTAGGCATGCGTCGATTCCCGGGCTCGGGTAACACCACAGGCGGGTTCAGCTCCCTGGTGAAGTGGCGTCAGGGAAGAGACGGTCGACAGCGTGCCATCCACCGTGTAACTGTTTGTGCGAAAAGGACTTATCTGGAATCCGGTTGCGGTGTCCAGCCTCGGCGCGGCGTGCGGTCCCCCCAGAAGGAATTGGCGAAGCGCTGGCGATTTTTCCCCACGGTGCCACCAGCACCGGGTAAAATAGAAGTGGTCGGCCGACCTCTTTTTCACCGCCCAGGCTAGGAAAATGCTGATTCTCTCCAGGAAGCTCAACGAGCAAATCGTGATCGGCGACCAAATCGTGATCACCGTGGTCGCGATCCGGGGCGGCAACGTCCGCCTCGGGATCGACGCGCCCACCGAGGTGCCCGTACATCGCCAGGAGGTCTACGAAGCCCTCTGCAAGCAGGAGGGCAGGGCCGGAGCGCTTGGCGGGAAAGCCAGTCACTCGGGCAGCCGAGCCAGCTCGGGCGGCGAGGAGAAGTAGCCCGTCAGTCACTGTCGTCCGAAGCGTCGGACGTGTAGTTCTGCACTACCCGACGGGCGGTTTCTCGGATCGCTTCACGGCACGATTCCGGCTCGAGCACCTCGGCGTGCTCTCCGAGGGCCAGCACTCGGGGGAGGATCTCCTCCTGGTGGGCCGCCGGGATTTCCAGCACGAGCTCGCCCGGCCTGCCACCCGGAGCCGTGGGCTCGACGACCTGCTGCGGGTGCAGAGGCTCTTCGACGACCCAGCGGGCGGCGTGGCCGGTGACCCGAATCCGAAACCTCGTCGGCCTGCCGGAACGAAACACGCCGACGCTGGCCGCGAACAGGTCGTCCGGATCGAAATCCTCGCGTGGCTTGAAGTGCTGATCGCGGGGCGTGACGCGCGTGAGCCGGTCGAGCTTGAACAGCTTGAACTCGCCCTGGTCGTCTCCGGCGTCGGTGGCCGCCACGTAGATGTTCCCGCCCGAGAGGACGATGGCGTGCGGCTCGATCGCTCGCTCTTCCGCCTCGCTCCGTCCCAGCCCTTGATAGCGGACGTCCGTCACGCGGTGCTGGTAGATCGCCCGATTCAAGGCGGAGAGCATCCCCTCCTTCTCGGCGTAGCTCTTGGCGACCACGCCCCGCACAACGACGCTGGGCCGCAGTCGCTCGAAATGCTTCCACAGCGGCTCCGGCAGGCTCTCCCGCATCTTGCTCCAGAGCATCTGGATGCCTTCCCAATACGGCGTTCCGGCCAACGGGAAGAGCAGCTCCCGGCCCACGGCGAAGGCCAGAAGCTCCAGGACCGAGATTTGCAGCTTGGGCAGCTCCAGGTAGCTGCGATCGAGCTTCCAAACGGTCCGGCGCTCCGGATCGCTCGTCTTGTGGGAGTCGATGGGAAAACCGTAGCCCTGCCAGAACTTGACGTCCCGCTCGATCGACTTGAGGCTGACGCTCGGAAGCCCCATGTATCGAACGACCTCGTCGGCCAGCTCCCGCGTGGTTTTCCCGTATCGGGAATTCTGGAGAATCTCCAGGACCTTGCACGCCCGGGCCACTTGCTTGTATCGTTCCGGCGAGAAGGACATGGCTGAACGCTTCCAGCGTGCGTCGCTGCTGAGGGAAACCGGGCTACGGGCGCCGCGCTCGTGCGCAGCGCCGCTCGGATTTCGCACGTATTACCAGGTCGACCCGTTTCGGGGAAGCCGAAACGGCTTTCAGGTAGACTACCATGGCATCGCTCGTCGGTTGCGCAGGACGCGCAAGAAAGCGGCGACAAGTCGCCGCACTCCAAGGAAACCTCGCCCGCTTCAGGACTGGCCCCAATACGGTTGAACGAATCGGAAGTGCTTTGGGAGGGTGCGGTTACGATGGCCGACGGTTGCCATAAAGCCGCGACCGGTGGTCGCGCCCTCGTCACAGGCGCCAGCGGGGGCCTGGGTGCGGAATACGCCGAGCAACTGGCCGCCCAAGGTCACGACCTGGTTCTGACGGCCCGGAATGAAAGCCGGCTCAACGAGTTGGCCCAGCTTCTTCGCGAGAAGCATGGGGTCGAAGTCGAGGTGCTGGTCGCGGACCTGGCCCAAGAAGAGGGGCTCCGCGCGGTCGAGGAGCGGGTCGCGGAGGACCCGGAGCTGACCATTCTGGTCAACAACGCCGGCTTCGGCACGTGGGGACGGTTCGTGGACCTCGATTTCGAGCGCGAGCTGGAGATGATCCGGGTGAACGTGTTGGCCACGGTTTGTCTGACCAGGGCGGCGCTTCCGGGCATGATCGCGCGGGGCAGGGGGGGGATCATCAACGTCTCTTCGGTTTCTGCCTTCTTGCCGCAGGTCTACAGTGCCACGTACAACGCGACCAAGGCGTATATCCGAAATTTCAGCGAGTGCGTGCACGAGGAGCTGCGTGGCACGGGCGTGACCGTGCAAGTCGTGTGCCCCGGATTCATGCGTACGGAGCTACTCTCCCACATGGGAGTGGACCCGAAGAGGGTTCCCTGGTTCCTGTGGATGAACCCCGGGCGGTGCGTCCGATTCTCGCTTGCCGCGTTGCGGCGGGGCAAGGCCGTCTGCGTGCCGAATCTTGGCTATCGCATCTTGGTCGTAGCGGTGCGGCTCCTTCCTCGCTGGCTGGTGCGGTGGTGTGCCCGATTCCTCTTAGGGCGATTCGACAGGTGGGGGCTTCCCGCAAGAAAAGGGGGACGCAGCTCTTTTCCGCGGTCCCGTCGGTGATTCGGGGCCGGAGGCCCGCGCAAAAAGAGCTGCGTCCCCTTTTTTCAGTCCAGCGCCATGCGTCGGGCTTCCCGGGCGATCATCAGATCCTCGCGGGTGTGGATGAGGAGGACGCGTGCGGGCGAGTCGGCGGTGGCGACGTCGCCGTCGGGGCTGCGCCGGGCGTTCCGCTCGGCATCGAGGTGCACGCCGATCACCTCCAACCCCTTGCACACTTCCTCGCGAAGCCAGACGGAGTTTTCGCCGATGCCGCCGGTGAAGACCAGCGCGTCGAGGCCGCCGAGCGTGACCGCCAAGGCGCCGATCATCGCCCGAACGCGATAGGCGTAAACGTCCAGGGCCAGTTGCGCCCGTTGGTGCCCCTCGTTGGCCGCCGTTTCGACCTGGCGGAAGTCGGACGAGAGGCCGGAGACGCCCAGCAGGCCCGACTTCTTGTGCAACACCTCGTCGAGCTCGTCGGCCGAGAGCCCGTGCTCGCGCTGCACGTAGATCAGAATGCCCGGGTCGACCGTGCCGGAGCGGGTGCCCATCATGAACCCTTCCAGGGGCGTGAACCCCATGGTGTTGGTCACGGCCACGCCGCCGCGCACGGCCGTTGCCGAGCTGCCCTGGCCGAGGTGGCAGATGACCAGGAGCAGCTCGCGCTTGTCCCGCCCCAGCATCTCCGCCGCCCGATCGGTGCAATACGCGTGGCTGGTGCCGTGATAGCCGAATCGGCGGATGCCCCACTCTTCGTACCACTGGTAGGGAACCGGATACAGGTACGCGCACGGCGGAATTTGGGCGAAGAAGGCGGTGTCGAACAGTCCCACTTGAGGCACGCCGGGCAGCGCAGCCTCGGTGGCCTCGATGGCCTCCAGACCGGGTGGGATGTGGAGCGGTGCGAGGTGAGCGTACCGGACGATCGTTTTCTTCATCTCGGCGTCGATTCGCACCGGCTGACGGATTTCCTCGCCGCCGTGGATGAGGCGGTGTCCGACGACCCGGATCCCAGCGGCCCCGCCGGCCACGGCGTCCGACTGCCGAAGCATCTCCAGCGCCTTGATCACCGCGGCACGGTAGTCGGGGACGTCGAGCTTCGCAGAGATCGCATCGCCCCCTTGCGGCGTGAGCGTGATGGTCGCCTGGCGCCCCGCTCCGGCCCAATCGAGCAATCCCCTGGCCACCGGTTCCAAGGTATCGAAATCGAACAGGCCGAATTTGACGCTGCTCGAGCCCGCGTTGATCACGAGAATGCTCAATGGTCCCTTCCTTTCCTGTCCGTCGCGCCGGAAGACGCCGATTTGTGGATGAGAAGACGGCGCTCAACCGCCCAGCTCGTCCCGCAGACGACGCAGCTCGTCCTCGGAGCGCTCGACGACGGTCGCCAGGCTTTCCAGATCGCTCCGCAGCTCGGCCACCTGCGACCGCAGTTCCCGCAGCTCCCGCTGGAGTGCCTCGGCAAGCTCCGGGCTGAGGTCTCGAGCCGGAGCCGTCGCGGGGCTCATCGCATCGGCCGTGGGCCCCGAGGCGGGCGAGGGCGGTGCGGGCGCCGGCGCCTGCGAACCGATCGGCTGGTACGGAGAAGCCGCTCGGGCAGGGCCGGCCACGCTGAACTGCGCTTTGACTTTCGCCAACTCGTCGGCCGGGTAGAGCGCATGGGTGATGACGTGGCCACGTCCCTCGGGCGTCAAGGGGATCACGAGGCCCTTCGACTCCAACGACTCCAACACCGGCCGCAGCTCACCCAGGTCGCGGATAGGCTCCATCCGCGCGGCGCGGCCTCGCAGTTCCCCCACCGTTTGCACCCCCCGTAGGAGCAGTTCGGCCATCACGGCGATTTCCACCTTGTCGACGCCCAGCCAATCGTACAAGTAGTGCCGGTACTTCTGCACGCGGCCATAGCCCTCGATCAGGCCCACGGCCCCGAGCTTCCGGAGTCGCTCGAGCGACTCCTCCGCGTCGTCCGGCTCCACGGTCATCACCGGCGACCGGTTGCTCTTCTGGTTGCACGCCGTGCAGATGGCGCTGAGCGACATGGGGTACGCGTTGGGCGTGGTCTTGGCCTTCTCCACCAGCACCCCGGCCACGCGACGATCAACGCGCGACAGAGGCTGCCATCGCGGCTCCGGGGCTTCCTGTTGGGGCGAACCCGAATCGTCCGTCATCCGTCCTCCTCCTGGTCACTGTCGTGCCGCAAAGAGACTCCATGACGGATCAGTATAGCAACTGCTGCGGGTGGCACGCACGTACCGGTGCATGCGTGCGGACGTCATTGCCGCCGGAAACAAGGACCGTCCGCGCGACTTGCGCGCCGGGGTCGGGTTACTTCCTCACGGGCCGCAACGGGCTTCGGGCGATCACGAAGCTCTTCTGACCCGCGCTGGAAGCGAAATGGACGGTCGCCTTGCGCCCCGGGCCGCTCCCACTCAGGGCAACCACGCGGCCCAGGCCGTACTGCGGGTGGCGGACCAGCATTCCTTGGTGGAATTGGTCGGGAGCCGTCGGCGGCAGCGGCCCGCCGCCCGCCAGTTCCGCGGCCGTCGTCAGGTGGAGCCGGGAGGCCGCCCGCGGCGCCCCAGTAGCCGCTGTAGCCGCAGCGGATGCAGCGGCTACAGCGGATACAACGGATACAACGGATACAGCGGCCGGGGCTTGGTAGAAGGGCTCCACCTGGGACGTTGCGGCCGTCAGGTCCTTGACCTCCATTTCACCACGCGGCAATTCCATCAAGAATCGGCTGGGGACCGTCATCTTGCGCTGGCCGCGAAAGTCGCGATAGCCCGCCATGCTGATCTGAAGCTCCTCTCGCGCCCGGGTGATGCCGACGAACATCAAACGCCGCTCCTCCTCCAGTTGAGCGTCGCGGTCGCGGCTCCGCTCGTGCGGCAACAATCCGTCCTCGGCTGCCACGAGATACACCACCGGGAACTCCAGCCCTTTGGATGCGTGCAGCGTCATCAGCGTCACGCGATCGTTCTCCGGCTCCCAGCCGTCGGTCTCACCCACCAGGCTCGCCTCTTCGAGGAACTCCTCCAAATGAGGCGGGCCCGGACTGCGTTCGTCGAACTCCCGCGCGACCGTCAGCAACTCCTCGATGTTCTCCAGCCGCCCTTGATCTTCCTCGCTCTCCGACTCCCTCAATCGCTCCTGGTAACCGGAGCCGGTGAGCACGTGGCCCAAGATCTCCTCGACGGGGGCATCGGCCACCTGGGCCAGTTGGTCGAACAGGCGGACGAACTTCGTCATCGCGCTCGCGGCACGCTTGGTCAGCAGCTCGACGCTGCGGCAATCTCGGGCGGCCTCCAAGAGGGTCAGGCCCCGGGGGCTGGCATGGTCGGAAAGCCGCGCGATCGTCGTCTTGCCGATTCCTCGGGAAGGAGCGTTGATCACCCGCAGAAACGCCATGTCGTCCCGGGGGTTGTTGACCAGTTGCAGGTACGCCAGGACGTCCTTGATCTCCTTCCGCTGGAAGAACTCCAGGCCGCGGACCATCTGGTAGGGCACGCCGTACTCGCGCAGGGCGAACTCGAAAGCGCGGCTCAGTGCGTTGACTCGATAGAAGACGGCATAGTCGCTCGGCCGGCGAGCGCCCCGGCGAACCTCTTCGGCGATTCGGGCGGCGATACTCCGGGCCTCGTCCCTCTGGGTCGGATAGGTGATCAGCCGGACCGGGAGCCCCTGCCCGTTCTCCGTGTACAGGCTCTTTTCCTTTCGCTTGACGTTGTGAGCGATCAGCTCGGAAGCCACGCGGAGAATCCGCTTCGTGCTGCGGTAGTTCCTCTCCAGACGGACGACGCGGACGTTGGGGAAGTCCTTCTCAAACTCCAGGATGTTCCTCAGGTTGGCGCCCCGCCATCCGTAGATCGATTGGTCCGGATCGCCGGTCACCGCCAGATTGGGATGATCGATGGAAAGCGCCCGGGCGATCGCGTACTGAGCGAGATTCGTGTCCTGGTACTCGTCGACCAGCACGAACCGATACTGCTCGTCCAGCGACCGCCGCACTTCGGGGCTTTCCCGAAGAATAGTGGCCACGTGCAGCAACAGGTCGTCGAAATCCGCGGCGTTGGATTTGGCCAGTTCGGCCTGGTAGGCTGGGTAGACGCGGATGATGACGTGGCCCAGGGGATGACCGGACCGCGGCTGGTATTGGCCGGGCGCGATCAGATTGTTCTTGGCCCAACTGATGGACGCGGCGACCGACTCCGGGGTGCCGTGGACCAGGTCGATCTTGAGCCGGGCGATGACCCGACGCAAGACCCGGGCGCTGTCGTCGGCATCGTAGATTGTGTAGTTTTCCTGAAGCCCCACCAGCGATGCATGCTTGCGCAGCAACCTGGCAGCGAAGCGGTGGTACGTCCCGACCCAGACCTGCTCGTTCGGAGCGAGTCGCTCCAGGCGGCCTCGCATCTCCTCGGCCGCCTTGTTGGTGAACGTGAGGGCCAGGATCTCGTGGGCCGGGACGCCTTTTTCGAGGAGGCGGGCGATTCGGTGCGTTACGACCCGGGTCTTTCCGCTCCCGGGCCCGGCCAGGATCAGCAACGGCCCTTCGACGTGCTCGACCGCTTTGCGTTGGGCGGGCGTGAGACCTTCGAGCAAGTGATCCAATCGTGGTTTCCTTGGTCGTGGGCAACCGGGGAGGGCGTCCCTGCTCGGGGGAATGTCGCCTGCTTGCGCGAGCGCGAGATCACAAGAACACTTCAATTGCCGGGGGGCGTATCCGCTCAGGCGTCGGGAACGATGCCGAGCGGGCGTGCGGGAGCCGATTCACGCGCGACGCACCCAGCCCCGGTCATGACGGGGGCGATCCGTTCGCATCCCAGGTCAGTATAAGGATTTGGGACTCTCCACGTCACCCCCTCATGCGGGGTATGTATTGCTCCTGTGCCACGTTGTTGGGTGGGTCGAGAATGGGCCATCCGGCGGGTCACGAAAAAAGGGCCGGAGTCGCTCGAAACGCAAGAAAAGTCCTAGGCAGGGGTCCCGAAATTGGTATACTGCTGGGCTGACGGTGGCTCGGACCCGCCGTCCAGGGAGTATGGTGAATTCCAAGACGGATCTGAATGGGAGGAACCCCGTGGGTACGCGCATTCCTTTGAGCAAGATAGACACGCAAGCGGTAGACCTGAAGAAGAAGTTGGAAATGAGCACGGCCGAGATTGGCCTCTCGGTCCGCACAACGAACTGTCTGGAAGAGCGAGGGATCTTCACGGTTCAAGACCTGCTGTATTGCGCGCGTGACGACCTTCTGAGCATCTCCAACTTTGGGGAGAAGACGCTCGAAGAGGTGTACAAAGCGTTGGAGGAGATCGGCTTTTATCGTGGAGGGAAACAGCCGGCGATCGTTTCCCAAGGACAAGCAAGGCAGCCGACAGCGGCAGCCGAACGGTAGTCGATAGCGCGAATCTCGGCACTCGGCCCCCGGGGCAGCCGCGGCACAACCGCCCTGAGCAACGTGCCAACCAAGGCAGCCGGCCCGATTCTGGGGCGGTGAGAGTCACTGCCGCAGCCAACGAAGCGTCTCGGCGGATGAGGCCGAACGCCCGCGGTAGCCTCCTTTGAGTCTGTTGCTGTCGAACGTATCGGACAGCCGTCCCTCCGTCGCCCGTACGATGATGGCGACCGGACAAACGAGTGTGTCCCATGCGGACGACGAGGCCGCGCGCCTTGCCCGTGCGTTTGGTCCATCCGAGGGAAACCTTGCGGAGAAGTCAACTTGGCTCGCAGCTTCCGACTCTACGAGAAGAAGCGGGGCAACCGGCGAACGGGTTCCAGGAAGCTGGGCAGCGCCGGGGAGGCCGTGTTCTTCGCCGCGCTCTTGCTGCTGGGTTGTGGGGGCCTGGCGGTGCTCTTCGCCACTTGGGTGGTCCCCGAGTGGAGAGCCAACCACCAGTTTGCCCGGGGCATTTGCACTGTCCTGGAAACGCAGGTCGGCGAGAAGCAGGGCGACGACGGTGCCCTCTACCGGCCGGAAGTGCAGATCGAGTACGAGATCGACGGCGTGACCTACGGGGTCTCGACGTACGACATTCACACCGTCCGAGGCGGCGGCTACGGCACCGAGCGAGAGGATGCCGAGGCGATGCGCCGCCGTTTCAGGGAGGGCGACCAGTACATCGTCTACTACGATCCGTCGGATCCGTACGTGGCGGTCGTGATATGGGGATCGAGTTGGCCGGTTTGGCTTTCCATGATTGTGCCCGTCTCCTTCGTCCTGATCGGCGGCGGCGGACTGGTCTACTCGGTCTCTACCTGGGGGAAGTCGGCGGAGCGCCGCGCGGCGATCGTCAAACGGGCAGCCCAGCTCGATCCCTTTTCGGGAAACGGAGCATCCAAGCCCGACTTCCCGCACGTCCCCGTTTCGACCAACATCACCGACAGTCCCGGCACGAAGCTGGCTTTTCGGCTCCCCGTGGCCGGCTCGCCCGCCTGGGCGCTCTCCGCTTGGCTGGTGGCCTGTCTGCTCTGGAACGGCCTGGTGTCGGCCTTCGTGGTGATCGTGATCGGCGGCTTTCTGGAGGGCAGTCCCGATTGGCTTCTGGCGATCTTCACCCTTCCGTTCGTGCTCATCGGCATCGGGCTGATCGCGTTCTTCCTGCGACAGCTTCTGGTCACCACGGGCATCGGGCCCACGCTGGTGGAGATCTCCGACCAACCACTCCAGCCGGGCAGGCGGTACCGGCTGTTCCTCTCGCAGACGGGACGGCTGAAGCTCAATCGGCTGGAGCTGCTCTTGGTCTGCGACGAAGGAGCCACGTTCTGCCACGGCACCGACGCCCGGACCGAGACTCGGCGCGTGTGCGAGCAACCCTTGTTTCGACGCGACGACGTCGAGGTGGCCGGCGGCGTGCCGTTCCAAACCGAATGCGAGCTGGCCGTGCCCGCCGGCGCGATGCACTCGTTCCAATCGGGGCACAATGAGGTCACCTGGAGAATCCTCGTCAAAGGAAGTCCCGCCCGTTGGCCCGACTTCGAGCGATCCTTCCCCGTGATCGTCTGTCCCAGCGTCAACGGGAAAAGCGACCGATGAACGAGCCGATGGTGACAATCCGGTTCGACGGCAACGGTCGGGCGTATCAGCCGGGCGAGACGCTCTCCGGGGAGTATCGGCTGGAATCGATACGGCGTGAAGACGTCAAGGCCGTCGAGCTATCGGTGCTGTGGCACACCGACGGCAAGGGGGACGAGGATCTGGCCGTGCACGATTTCCGGCGGCTTTCGGCCGAGGACGGCGACTGGATCGACGCCCGATCCCCCGGACGCTTCAGCACCGTTCTCCCCAAGAGTCCCCTGAGCTACCAGGGGGTGATCGTCAAGCTGCGGTGGTGCGTGCGGGTCCGCGTGTTTTTGGCGCGGGATCGAGAGGTCGTCGGGGAGTTGCCGTTCCAGTTGGGCGGCGTGCCGGCCGCGAGAGCGCAAGAATCGTGAGCAAGCCCCACGACCCGGATCCCGCCCCGAACCCCTTCTCTGCCCGTCACGTCCGGCCCGGGGCCATTCGGTTTCGATTCCCCGCGGGCAAGAGCGCCGAGGGGCTCCTCGAACGTTTAGGGCAAAACAACTGGCAAGGCCAGATCGTCGGCCCTCACGGGAGCGGCAAGTCGGCGCTGGTGGCCGCGCTGATCGCCTCGATCGAACGAAACGGACGCCGAGCCTGCTTGATCGAGCTGCACGACGGGCAGCGTCGTCTCCCGGTGAGCCGCCGACGCATGTCTGCTTTCGGGCCGGGCACGGTGTTGATCGTCGACGGCTACGAGCAGCTCGGCCCGTGGGGCCGGTTCACACTAAGACGGTTCCGTCGTCGGCGAGGTTTCGGGCTGGTCGTGACGTCGCACAAGTCCGTCGGGTTGCCGGACCTGTTCCGTACGACGACCAGCCTCGGGCTGGCCCACGAGATCGTCCGGGACCTTCTCGGCAGCGAGCCCTCGCCCGTCGCGGCGGACGAAGTGGACCAGCCGTTCACGTCGCACGAGGGGAACATGCGGGAAGTCCTGTTCGACCTCTACGACCTGTACGAACAGCGGCGTGTGCGACGGCAACGCTAGCAGTCGCCCCGCCAAAGACGGGCGGAAGTCGCCGGGGGTAGAACCGTGCTGATCCCGACCGCGTAGAAACCGCAGAGGGCTTCCGGTGCCCCGGTTTTCTCCACATTTGCGATCCTCTCAAGGGAAATCATGACCTACCCTTTGCTAGGGTGCCTGGGAAAGCCTGAGCGGTGGGCAGTCCGGCTCACAACCGTCGTAACCCGCACGATTTGCCTGGGATGAATAATCCGAACAAGGAGAATTCGCAGCCAATGAACGAGCCGACGGCGGCCGCTTCTTGACAAGCCTGCCGCTGACTGCTCTGATTGAGTGGTTGCCTTGTCTTCGGGCATAGACCTTGTCTTGGGGCATAGAATAGAAACAACGTCTCCCGGCATGGAGTAGAAGCATGTGGTACTCAAAGGTGCGTGTGGCCGCCGTTGCCTGTGGCTTGGCAGCGGCCCTGTTGTTGGCGCCGTCGCACAGTGAGGGCGGCTTGTGCGACTGGCTGTTTCCTTCCGCCTCGCCGGCGCCGATCGCGACGACCTACGCCCCGCCGTACACGGCCCAGCGGGTGAGCCTGATGCCGATCGTCAGCACGTCGTACTCCCCGTGTTCGCCTTGCTCGTACACCGCGTATTCGCCTGTGGGGCAAACGTGTTATTACGCTCCGCAGACCGCCTACCGCTGGAGCTACTCGCGGATCGAGCGGACCAGCTACCGGCCGATCACCTCGGTGGATGCGTGCACGGGATGCCCAACCACCGCCTACCAGCCGGTGAGCCGGTTGTCGCTCCTCCCCTGGCTCCACCGGAAGCCCGTGACGTCGTACCGGATGGTCTGCTCCAGCGGGTGTGCGCCGAGCACCACGATGTGCAGTCCCGCTTGCGGTTCCGCCTGCGGTTCCGCTTGCGGTTCCTACAGCCCCGTGCCTTCGGTTTTCGGGAGCGTGGTCGGCTCAGCGGTCGGATCGAGTTGTCCGTCCGGCTGTGTTCCCTCCACGACGGTCCCGGGGCCGGCCATGAGCTCGCCCAGCCTGGATCCGGGCTACGTTCCGCCCAGCACGTTCAGAACGGAAGAGGGAGCCGGCTCGAGCCCGGGGGCCACGTCGCGGTACCGGCCCAGCTCGGACCTGAACCGCAGCCCGATCTCGACGGAACCGCCGAAGTTGATCGACCCGTACAACCGGACCGCCGCGAAGCCGATTCACTACGCCACGTACCGACAACTCACCGAGGTGCCGGCAGCCAACGCGGCCTCCGGTTCCGCGCTCGACATGGGCGGCTGGCGTGCGTCGCGCGACTGAGACCACGCGTTGCTTCACCCGCGGCGCTGATTCAACCAGCGAGTCACTCAAGACCCTCAAAGCCCGCCTCCACCAAGCACCAGTGTGGAGGCGGGCTTTTTGTTGAGACGTGGCGACGAGGCCGAAGGCTGCGAGTAACCGTACGCCGCGCGAACGCCGCAAGAAAACCGCAATGAACTCGTGAACCTTCCGGCGGTCCCGAGCGTCTAACGCCCGTAGAGAGGGCCTCACGCGCGATGTCTCCGCTACGACGCAACACAGACAACCTGGTGGACTTAGGACGCAGAGCAATGCTGTCGTCTTACCCAAATCTCAAGGACGAACCGAAGCGGCCGCAGCGTATCGACGATGACCGGGTCGGCGCGCTGCCCGGGCATCCTCTGCGCTTGTGACACACGGACCTGGATCCGGATGGGAACCCCCAAGGCCCGGTGTCGCAAGCGACGTCGGGTTTTTTGTTGGACCGGTCGCCGTGACACGCACACGGCCGACGGACGCGGGCCGCCCTCCGATTCGCGCACAGGGGTTCGACTTCCGACCGGGGTACTCACGCAAACCACAAGGGGCCCGAGGTCAAGGGTCAGGGAGACGGCAGCGCAGGCGAACGCATCGCCCGGCTGCCTCATCCCTGGCCCCCGATCTCTGACCCCCCGGTCGGACCCTGCGCGTGCTTGGCACGGGCGCCCCCATCGCCGCAAGGCAGGGGCCCATATCTAGCGAGGCAGGGCCTCAGACCGAAGCGAGAGTCCAGTGGTTAGGGTTTAGGGTTCAGGGTTCAGGGTTCAGGGTTCAGCACTTGGAGTTCCACCTATACACGCAAATCCTGAACCCCGAACCCTGAACCCCACAAACTTGACTCATTTGCAGCAAATCTCCGAAGCCAAGTGCGCTAGTGGCGCGCGGCGACGCACGCGCCCTACTTCAGCCCTGCGATGAACCGCAGCAATCGTGCCTCGAGCATCCGCCAGTCGTCGCCGAACACGGCCGTGAAATCGGCGGTCCGCTCGGCGGCCGTGTAGGCCTGGAAGGGCGGCCGCGCGGCGGTCCGGGCGAGATAGTCGGCGTACTTGCCTCGGTCGGTCTCCATCAGATAGAACGTCAGCGCCCAGGCCGTCGAATAAGCGACCGAAGGATGCGTCCGGAACAGCCGATCGGAGGCAACCAGTGCGGCCAACAGCTCCGGCTTGTGTTGGGGAACCACCAACTCGTTGAAATGCCGAAGCCGCTGGCGATTGATTCGATCGCCCTCTCCGGTGAAGGAGCGGGAGTTGTAGACGCCGGACGCCTCGAACATCGTGGCCAGGCCTTCGGCCACCCAGAGCGGCGGCGTCGTGAAGCGGCTGTGCACCCCCGTGTTGAACGCCGTCTGGTGGGTCGCCTCGTGAATGATCGTCGAGGCGGTGTCCTCCCAGCCGGCCGCGTCGCTCGTCCCGCCGCTCACGTCGTACAAGACGATCCGGTTCGACTCCACCGAATAGCTGCCCAACACGCCATAGCCTGCGGGCAAGCCCCGACTGGCTGAATACTCGAAGAACTCGCGCTGGTTTCGGCAGACGACTCCAATGAGCGGGCAGGGCGGCTCTTCCAGGTCGAAGCCGCGCACGGAGAAGTAGTGGACGAACGAGCGATAGAGGTCTTCAAACCGCTCTCGCCATTGGCTCCGCTCTCCTCGGGGATGGGCGACCAGGTAGTGGCCGGTGCCGCTCACCTCATATCTCTCGCCCAGATCGCGCAAGAGCATCGCCCGAAGCTCCGAGGTCGAGTAGCTCTGGAATCGGCTCGACGTCTTGCGATACTCTTTCGCCTCGCTCGCGGCGAACTGCCACAAGCGTCCGTCGCGGCCCAACAGGCACACTCCCTCACGGTCCCAGGCCAGCGGCATGCCTTCGATCTTCCGGCCGTCAAGCTCCAGCTCCAGCATCCAACCGGCCGGCGAGCGGGCGTGAGCGGGAATCGCCCAAACAAGCACAAGAAGGGCCGCGGTGAGCACGCTCCGCATGGCGACGGTTCTCGGATCAAGGGGGTCCGGGGACTCCAGGGCACAGGGGCAGCTCGAAGGGAAGGCTTGTTCCGGCCATTACAAGTCTAGACTACGCTCCACCGAGTCTTTTTCGACACGTTCCAGACAGCCTATTTCGTTCAGATTCTCCAATTACCCGGCATCTGGATGCGTGATGAACAGTCACGTACAATAAGCTTAAAGAAGGTCCAGAAACGGTCCACGGACCACGCCGCTCTTCTTGCGCGCCGAGGTGGGATCATGATGGCTGCCCTAGCTCTAATAGGGGGGGTGCTATTGGGCCAAGCGGAGCCGACGGCGGGCGATGACCTCAAGCTCCAGGTCCGCAGGCTGGTCCGGCAGCTTGATGCGCCTCAATTGGCCGAACGGGAATCCGCTGAGCAGAAGCTTGTCGAGCTCGGCCCGAACATCCTCGATCTGTTGCCGCAAGGCCCGGATCGGACGTCCGCGGAGGTCGCCCAGCGAGTCGAGCGGATCCGTCAGAAGCTCCAGCGAATCATGGCCGAATCGGCAGGCCAAGCATCCCCGGTCACGCTCCAAGGGGAGATGACGATCGCCGAGGCCGCGGGCAAGCTCGAAGCGCAGACCGGAAACAAGATCGTGCTGCGTCTGGCGCGTTCCGGGCCGGGCGAAGAGGCCGGCCCCAAGCTGACGTTGGATCTCCAGAACGTGCCGTTCTGGCAGGCTCTCGACGAGATCCTGGATCAGGCCGGTTTGGGCGTCTACCCCTACGGCGAAGAGAAGGCGATTTACGTGGTCCCACGGCCGGGCGAGGGGGCGTCGCGGGCAAGTCGGGCTGATTCCAGCGGTCCGTTCCGCTTTGAACCGGTCAGCATTCAGGCGATACGCGACCTCCGCAATCCCGGCAACCAGTCGCTCCGGCTCACCTTGGAGGTCTCCTGGGAGCCGCGGCTTGCGCCGGTGAGCCTCTTGCAGCGGATGGGCGATCTCGAAGTGATCGACGAGAACGGCAACCCATTGGCCGTCGAAGCGCAAGAGGCGGTCTCGGAAGTGAACGTGATCCCCGATTCCACGACCGTCGCGCTCGAGATCCCCCTGAAGCTCCCCCCGCGCGACGTCAACCAAATCGCTCGTCTCAAGGGGACGTTGACCGCCCTGTTGCCGGGCAAGGTCGAGACGTTCCGGTTCGAAGACCTCGAGAAGGCCGAGGAGGTCGAAAAGCGGGTGGGGGGCGTCACGGTGATGCTGGAGCGGGTCCGCAAGAATCGCTCCGTTTGGGAGATACGCATCCTCGTCCGGTTCGACAAGGCGAACGGTGCCTTGGAATCGCACCGCAACTGGATCTACGATAACGAGGCGTACCTCGAGCCTCCCCAGGGCGAGTCGATTGTCTGGGCCACGTTCGAGACCACCCGGCAGACCGAAGACGAGGTCGGCGTGGCCTACTACTTCGCCGTCGACGGCCCCCTGACCGGCCACACGCTGGTGTACAAGACGCCGGGGATGATCCTGTCCAAGCGTCTGGACTACGAGATCCAGGGCATCCCGCTGCCGTGAAGTGTGGCACGCCCTCAACGAAGCGAAGGGCCGTTTGGGCGACCGTCCACGCCCTTGGTTGCTCAGGGCGATCGAGTTGTCTCCGAGCGGGCCCTTACCTTGTCTCGAGGTCTCCCTCCGTCCGCACACCCAGCAGGGGACGCCGGTTCCCAAAACCTCCGGGATCGCTAATATGGGACATGTCCCTGTGGGCTGTGTGGCATCGGGCGGGTTGCCGGGCGGAAACGGCGAGCAGATTGAGGACTTGCGATGAGCGACTACCGCGTCGAGAACGATTCGATGGGCGAGGTCCGGGTCCCTCGCGAGGCGTACTACGGCCCCCAAACGCAACGGGCCGCGGAGAACTTCGCCGTCTCCGGCCAACCGTTGCCCAGTGAGCTGATCCACGCCCTCGGGCTGGTGAAATGGGCAGCCGGCACGACGAACCGGGACCTGGGGAAACTGGGCGATTCAGGTAAATCCCGGCTGACTGAAGCCCAAATCGAGGCCCTCCTCGCTGCTTGCCGCGAGGTCTACGAGGGCCAGCTCGATGACCAGTTCCCCATCGACGTCTTCCAAACCGGCTCCGGCACCTCCACGAACATGAACGCCAACGAGGTGATCGCCAATCGCGCGATTGAGCTGGCCGGCGGGGACCGTTTTGGCGTGCAGAAGCCCATCCATCCCAACGACCACGTCAACATGGGGCAGAGCACCAACGACGTCTTCCCCACGGCGATCCACGTGGCCGTGGGCACGGCCGTCGAAGAGAAGCTCGTCCCGGCCCTCTGCCAGGCCTCAACGGTGCTCAGCGAGAAGGCGTTTCCGTGGGAGAAGATCCTCAAGATCGGGCGCACGCACCTGGCCGACGCCACCCCCTTGAGCCTGGGCCAGGAGATCGGCGGGCTGGCGTGGCAACTCAGCCTGGCGGCCGATCGGGCCCGCCGGGCCACGCAGGCCGTGCTCGAATTGCCCGTCGGCGGCACGGCCGTCGGCTCAGGCATCAACACGCATCCCGAGTTCGGCCGTCGCGTGAGCGAGCTGTTGGCCCAAGAGACCGGGATCCCGTTCAAAGAGGCCGACAACCATTTTGAGGCCAACGCCCAGCGCGACGGGCTCGTGGAGTGCCACGGGCAGTTGCGTGCCATCGCCGTGACGCTCTTCAACGTGGCCAACAACCTCCGCTGGCTCGGCTCCGGGCCGCGGTGCGGCTTCTACGAAGTGAAGATCCCCGACCTCCAGCCCGGCAGCTCGATCATGCCCGGCAAGGTCAATCCGGTGATGTGCGAGAGCCTGATGCAGGTCGCCGCCCGGGTGATGGGGAACGACCAGACCATCGCTATCTGCGGTGCAGCCGGCGGGCAGTTCCAACTGAACATCATGATGCCGGTCATGGCCCACACGACGCTGGAGAGCATTCGGCTTCTGGCCGGCGGCACCACGGCCTTCACCAAGCGCTGCCTGGAAGGCCTCGAGGCGAACGCCGAGGCGTGCGAAGCCGCCGTGGAGAGAAGCCTGTCGTTGGTCACTGCCCTGAATCCCTATATCGGCTACGAGCGGGCGGCCGCCCTGGCCAAGGAGGCCTTCGAGACGGGAAAGACCATCCGCGAGCTGTGCCGGGAGAAGAACGTTCTGCCCGACGACCAGCTCGAAGAAGCCCTGGACCCGTGGAGGATGACGAAGCCCTCCCGACAGTGCCCCTGACCTCCGTACTCCCAACTCCTTACTCCGTACTCCCAACTCCCCCCCATGCTTCCCGAAACCTTCCGCTGCTATCTGGTCACCAAGGACGCCGACGGCCACGTCTCCGGCCGGCTCACCGAGCAGCCGCTCGACGAGCTGCCCGACGGCGAGGTGCTCATCCGCGTCCAGTATTCATCGCTCAACTACAAGGACGCCCTGGGGGCCAAGGGCCATCCGGGCGTGAACCGGGTGTTTCCGCACATTCCGGGCGTCGACGCGGCCGGCACCGTGGCCCAGAGCGGCGCCTACGAGTTCGTCGAAGGCGACCCCGTGCTGGTGACCGGGTTCGACATGGGCGCCAACCGCTGGGGCGGATACGCCGAGTATGTACGCGTGCCCCAGGACTGGGTGGTCCCGCTGCCCGAGGGGCTCAGCCTGCGCGAGAGCATGATGCTGGGCACCGCCGGGCTGACGGCCGGGTTCTGTGTCGACGCCTTACGGAAACACGATGTCCGGCCCGAAAGCGGCCAGGTCGTGGTCACCGGCGCAAGCGGCGGCGTGGGGAGCTTCGCCGTGGCCATCCTGGCCAAGCTCGGATACCACGTCGCGGCCGTGACGGGCAAGACGACCGCCCACGAGTACTTGAAGTCGCTGGGCGCCGCCGAAATCCTCCCGCGAGAAGCCGTCGACGACACCAGCGGCAAACCGCTGCTTTCTCGACGCTGGGCCGGGGCCGTCGATACGGTCGGCGGGAACACATTGAGCACCATCCTGCGATCGATGCAGTTGAGCGGGTGCGTGGCCGCCTGCGGAAACGCCGCCGGCTTCGACCTGCCTATTACGGTCTATCCGTTCATCCTCCGCGGCGTCACCCTGGCCGGCATCGACGCCGCCTGGTGCCCCATCCCGCTCCGGCACGAAACGTGGCACCGCCTGGCGGCCGAGTGGAAGCCTGACTGCCTGGACGCGATCGCCAGGTTCATCGACTTTGAGGAGCTGCCGCCCCAGTTCGACGAGATCCTGGCCGGGCGTCTGACCGGCCGTCTGGCAGTCGACATTGCCGGCCCGTCGAGCGAAACCGACGAGTGACCCATCGAACAAGACTTCCTGCCGACTAACCCAATGTACGAACTCTTCGATCACACCGCCGACGTGGGCCTGCGGATGCGGGCGGGGAGCCTCGACGAGCTGTTCGCCGACGCCGGTCGGGCCCTGTTCTCGGTGATCGTGGCGAACTTCGACGCCGTCGAGCCTGTCCAGGAGTTGGCGCTGCGGGTCGAGGGCAGCCGCCGCGACGACCTGCTGTTCGACTGGCTCGCCGAGCTGCTCTACACGTTCGAGACCCGCCGCGTGCTGTTGTCCGATTTCCACGTGAGCGTCAGTAACAACGGGCTGGAGGCCACCGCCCGGGGCGAGCCGTTCGACCCCGATCGGCACGAGCTCGACATGGAAGTGAAGGCGATCACGTACCACGGGCTGAAGGTCGAGCAGGACGGCGACGGGTGGCTGGCCGAAGTGATTGTGGATTTGTAATCGTCCGGAAGGAAATCAAGCGATGACCAAACCAGGTTACGGAGGCCCGCTGGAGCAGATCGACGAGTGCTGCTGGCGGATCCCCAAGAGCTACAAGTCGGGAATGCAGGTCGAAGGGCGGATCTTCGCCGACGACCGCCTAATGGGGCAAATCCGGGCTGACCAGGCCCCGGAGCAGGTGGCCAACGTGGCCTTCCTGCCGGGCATCCAGGAGGCCAGCATGGCCATGCCCGACATCCACTGGGGCTACGGCTTCTGCATCGGCGGGGTCTGCGCCACGGACCCGGACCAAGGGGGCGTGATCTCGCCCGGCGGGGTCGGCTACGACATCAACTGCGGCGTGCGATTGGTGCGAACGGATCTTGGGCAGGACGATGTCCAGCCGCGGATCCAGGAACTCGTGCAGGCGTTGTTCAAGGAGATCCCGGCGGGCGTGGGGCGCGGCGGAAAGTACCTCTTCGACCGCAAGCAGATGCGGCAACTCCTCGCCACCGGCTCGAAATACCTGGAAACGCAGGGCCTGGCCACCGCCGGCGACCTGGACCACACCGAGGCCGGCGGGTGCATGCCCGGGGCCGATCCCGACGCGGTCAGCTCCAGGGCCATGGAGCGGGGCGACGACCAGTGCGGCACGCTCGGCTCCGGCAATCATTTCCTGGAGGTCCAGGTGGTCGACGAGATCTTCGACGACGAGGCCGCCCGGGTCATGGGGCTCGAGCAGGACGCCGTCTGCGTGATGATCCATTCCGGCTCGCGTGGGCTCGGCTACCAGGTGTGCGACGACGCGCTTCGCGACTTCCGCCCGGTGCCGGCCAAGTACGGCATCAGCCTGCCCGACCGCCAACTGGCCTGCGCCCCGGTCGAAAGCCCCGAGGGGCGGCGGTACCTTCGGGCGATGCGCGCGGCGGCCAACTACGCCTGGGCCAACCGGCAGCTCTTGATGTGGCAGACCCGCGAGATCTTCGCCGAATTCTTCGGCCAGAGCTGGCAGTCGCTCAAGATGAACCTCGTGTACGACGTCGCCCACAACATCGCCAAGCTGGAGGAGCACACGGTGGGCGGCCGAAAGAAGACCCTCTGCGTGCACCGCAAAGGGGCCACCCGGGCGTTCCCCGCCGGACACCCGGAAGTCCCCGATCGCTACCGGCGGATCGGCCAGCCGGTGATCATCCCCGGCGACATGGGGCGCACGAGCTGGGTCCTCGTTGGGCAGCCGGGGAGCATGGAGCGGTCGTTCGGCACCACGTGCCACGGCGCGGGCCGGGTGATGAGCCGCAAGGAGGCGATCCGCCAGGCCAAGGGCCGCCGGATCGACCGCGAGCTGGCCGCCCAGGGCGTCGTCGCCCGATCCCGCAGCCGCACGGGGCTCGCCGAAGAGCAGCCGGCGGCGTATAAAGATGCCAACGTCGTGGTCGACGTGGTCCACCGCGCCGGCCTGGCGAGCAAGGTGGCGCGGCTGCGGCCGATTGGGGTGGTGAAGGGGTAGTAGAGGCTTTGCCCGGGAAAAGGCACTTGGGGGCGCTACGCACATGTGCGAAGACGAGCAAGATCCCCACGCGTTGCGCAAGCGGATCCTGACGAGCCTGTTCGAGAAGATCGACGAGAAGGATGCGGTTGCACTCGTCGGGATCCTGTTCGAATACCGAATCGTCCTGTCACTGGCGTTCTGGAGCCTGCTCAGGCACCATTCCAGGAGGATTCCTTTAGAGCCCTTGGAGCCACAGGAGGCCTGCAGTTTCGTAGCCCGGCTTTTTCACATGGACTGCGACGCGCTGTTCACGTCGTTTGACAAGGACTGGTCCCAACTGAGGAATTCGCCGAGAACCGCCGCGCTTAAGTCCAGGATCGAGTCGCACGAACTGGTCGCGCGGCTTGAGCCGTGGTCGGCGCTGCCGTAGAATCGAGCCATCGGACGGCGATGGACGAGAGAGCGGCGCATCGGAGGGGAGACCCATGAAACCGCGCACGATTCTGTCCCGGGCGACGTTCCTTCTGGTCGCGGTCGTTTTCGCCATGCTGGCCGGGTGTCCGTCGACGACCCGAGACGGCCCGACCGTGGAAACGTCCGAAGGACCCGTCGGAGATCCTCTTGGGGCCGGAGTTGGCGCACTTGCCGGGCAAACGATCGTGGTAACCAGCCCCGCGTTTGAGCCCGGCGGGCCGATCCCGGAGAAGTACACGGAGGACGGCGAGGACGTGTCGCCGCCTCTGGCGTGGTCGGGGGTGCCGGAGGGGACCAAGGCGCTGGCCTTGATCTGCGACGATCCCGACGCCCCCAGCCCGAAACGGCCGGCCGCGACTCCCTGGGTCCATTGGGTCCTCTACAAGATCCCGCCCGACGCCAAGGAGCTGCCCGAAGGGATTCCCAAGACGGCCCGCCTCGACGATCCGCCCGGGGCGCTCCAAGGCAAGAACTCGTGGCCGACGACCGGCTACCGAGGCCCCGCGCCGCCGCCCGGAAGCGGCACGCATCGTTACTTCTTCAAGCTCTATGCCCTGGACGCCGAGCTGACGATCGAGCCGGAGATGGACGCGGCGACGCTCCAAAGCGAGACGTCGGGCCACGTGATCGGCGAGGGGAGCTTGTTTGGCACGTACGAAAGGTAACAGCCCGTCAATGAACCTGCGTGCGCATCGCGCAATGGCCCCGGCCTTGGAGCGATCAGAACCTTAGCGCGCGAGACGTCATGAAGTTGAGTCCCGAAGGGACGACAGCCGATAGCCAGGGGCGTAAGCCCCTGGATTCCGGGTCGATGACGATGCGAGCCCCGGAGGGGCGACACACGCCGAGTGTCGCCCCGTTGGGGCTTTCCTGCGAAACCTGCCTCCGTCCCCAGGGCTGACGCCCTGGGCTATTGACTGGCGCCCCTCCGGGGCTGAGCAATTGCACAGACGCGAAGGAGATTGGCCGATGGCGATCCAGCTTACGAGCACGGCGTTTGGCGAGGGGGAGGGGATCCCGGCGAAGCACACGGGCGAGGGCGAGGACGTCTCCCCGCCGCTGGCTTGGTCGGGAGTGCCCGAGGGGACCAGGGAGCTGGCCCTGATCTGCGACGACCCGGACGCCCCCACGCCGCAGCCCTGGGTGCACTGGGTGATCTACAAGATCCCCGCCGACTGCCGGGGACTCCCGGAAGGCGTCGCCAAGACGCCGCGTCTGGAGGAGCCGGCCGGGGCGCTTCAGGGGAAGAACTCGTGGCCCAGCGGCCAGACGATCGGCTACCGCGGGCCGATGCCCCCGCCGGGTCACGGCGTCCACCGCTACTTCTTCCGGCTCTACGCGCTCTCAGCCGGCCTGGCGATCGAGCCGGGGCTCGACAAAAGCACACTGCTCGAGAAGATGTCAGGAGACATCCTCGACGAAGGCCAACTGATGGGCACCTACCAGAGGTGAGCCTTGCCCGACACCCGCACGCACCGCGGTCCGCACCCGGACGACGCCCGGCTCTTCGGCCCGGAGGCCCGACCCGCGCTCCGCGAAGCGGCAGGCGACCTCGCGTGGCTGTTGAGCCGGGGCTACGTGAATCCGTCCGCGTTGAAGCTGGTCGGCGATCGCCACCGGCTGACGGCCCGGCAGCGGACGGCCGTGGAGCGGTCGACCTGCTCCGATGCCGATCGGGCCCGTCGGGAAGCCCATCGCGTGGACTTGCGCGAGGTTGAAGGTCGGCGCTTGCGGCTGGACGGCTACAACGTGCTGACCACGATCGAAGCGGCCCTGGCCGGCGGCGTGATCCTCGCCGGCCGCGACGGCGCGTATCGCGACATGGCCGGCATGCACGGCAGCTATCGCAAGGTGGCCGAGACGCGGCCCGCCTTGGAGCTGCTGGGCCGGGTGATCGAAGCGCTGGCGCCCTCCGAGGCCCTTTGGTACTTGGACCGTCCGGTCTCCAACAGCGGCCGGCTGAAGAAGATCATCGAAGACCTGGCAGCCGACCGGGGATGGAGCTGGAGCGTCGAGCTGGTGCCGGACCCCGACGCCCTCTTGGCCGAGACCTCCGAGATCGTGGTCACGGCCGACAGCGCGATCCTCGACCGCTGTCGCGCCTGGTGCAATCTCGCCCGGCAGACCGTCACCCGCCACGTGCCGGAGGCCGACGTGGTGGAGCTTGGATAGCCGGCGCCGGATGATTCGTGGAATGTCGCGGGACGGACCGGCGCACGTCGAACGACGGCCACCAAAAGAAGCACCCCCGGGGCGCGGAGCACCCCGAGGGTGTCATGCTGTTGACGTTATCCGTGTCAGAACGTGACGATCGCGTCGACCGCGAACAGGAACTGGTTGTCTTCCTCGCCGTCGTTGAACGGCAGGGCGTCTTTCCCCTGGATGTAGCTGGGTTCGCCGTCGTACCAGTCCCAACGGACTTCCGGCCGGAAGGTGAGATTGGCGTTCGGCCGCCAGGTCAGACCGCAAGTCAAGGCGTAGAAGTTCCCGGCGTATCCGGCACCGTCCCAGGCTCGCACGCCCGGGATGTTGCCCGGCCCGGCAATCCGCGCGCCGTCGTCGTCGCGGAACCACTCGAACCGCATGTTAGCCGCCCAGCACGGATTGATCTTGTAGAGGAAGTAGTTGTTCAAGCCGTACCACTCGGCGTCGGTTCCCCGGGGGCCCGTGTCGTCTTCCTGGCCGAGGTTGTGAACCAAGACGTACTCGAATCGCTCCGTGACCTGGCGCTTCACGACCAGGCTGGACACGAACCGGTTGTGGTCGCCGGCGGGATCCTGGGCCCCGTTGGAGATGGCGTAGGCGACCGAGGTCCGCTTGTCGCAACTGTTCCACTTGAAGCCGGCCATGATGTCCAGGTCTTCGTTGTTGTCTTCAAACATCATCCAGCCGCGGTGGAACCCCAACTGGAGGGAGAAGCGATCCGAGACCTTGTAGTCGCCCAGCACGCCGGTCACCAACTGCGGCACCCCGTAGCCGTAGCCATAGGAGTGCGAGTAGAACGGGTTGGCCGGCCCGGGGATGGCTTCGTAGTCGAGGATCCCGGCGAAGTGGCCCAGCTTGACCGACAGCTTGTTGATGGCCACCTCCACGTACATCTGCGGGATCACCGTACCGTACGACTGCCGGTGGAAGCCGTTGATCCGGTCTTCCAGCCCGTGATTGATCCCGAAACGCCAGTCGGTCCCCAGCAGGATGTCGAAATGGCCGCCCCACGCCACTCCGCAACCTCCGTTGTCGGCTGGCCGGTCGACATACAGCCACAACTGGTTCATCTGGTACTCGTGGTCCCAGTCGTTGGTGGCCACGGGCCCGTTGAAATCAACGCCATCCGCGTTCATGGTGATGCCTTGCTGGAGCCAGCCGCCCACCTTGATCCCCATGCATTGCAGAACGCACGGCTGAGGCAGGGTCCAGGGGTCGCCCAACGAGCAACCACCACACGCGCCGCATGCGTTTCCGCATGGGTCACAGAAACCGCCGCAAGGCGCGCCACACATGGCTGCTTCGAACGCCGCGTCGCTCGGCGAATCGCTCACGCCCTTTTCCGCGGACGGCTCGGCAAACAGAGCCGAATCATACGACAACTGGTTAATGGCGGCGGGCTGAAGGATCTCGTCGGCCCAAACCGTCCCTGTCGATAGCGCGGCCAACAGGCCGACTCCCAATACGTAGCAGGCAATCCTCACGATCAGACCCCCCCGCGAGAAGGAAAGCGAAACAGAAGGCAAATCGGCCGACGCCGAAAACCGGTCGCGACGGTTCTTCCCTCGCGACCTGTTCTTTCATCGGAATCAATCTGCGGGGTTCTGTAGCAAACACGATTCAAGAGGGAAGCAAGATGGGCAAATGCGGCCTCGCGCGCGGATTTCTGGGTAAGCTTTGCCGGTTAAGAAAACCGCGACGCGTGCCCGTTGAATCGGACAACCTGGCAAGACTCCCATGGATCAGGCGGCGCTACCCGATGAATCCGCCCGGATCATCCCGTTCGCAGGCCGCGGAGGATGTCCCAGTAGGCCCCCCGGGCGCCGCGGGCGATCGCGTCGACGAGGGTCTGGTTCTCGTTGTAGTTGTAGTCGGCGCGAGGGTCGGCCTGATCGGAGGATGGCGGAGATCCGTCATCCGGCTCGAAGAACCGCGGGTCGCCGGCGATCAGATCGCGGACGAGCGAGGCGGGACGCTCTCCGAGGGCCGGCGATACGTAGAACGTCGGCCTCAGCAAATCGATCGGGCCGTCATACCGACGGTGGACGCCGGGGATCTCGTCCAAGGGCCTCTGGGCGGCGAGGAGGGAGTGCATCGGCGTGCCGGGATAGATCCGGATGCCCAGTGCGGCGCCCGCGCAGTCCGGATCGATCTGCCGGACGGAATCGATGGTCGCTTCGACCGTTGCCGGCGTCTCGCCGGGACCGCCCAACAACAGATCCAACATCACCGCGATCCCGTTGGCGCGACACAACCGCACGGCCTCGGCCAAGTCCTCTTTTCGGTGCGGCTGGCCGTAGGTCGTCAGCAGCGACGGCTCTGTCGAGTCGCTGGTGAAGTCGATGCCCACGCATCCGGCGCGACGCATCCGGCGAGCCAGGTCCCCGTCGAACGGCACGACGGTCATGTACGTGTACCACCGCAGCCGACCCTCGAAACGGCGGCCAGTGAACTCTTCACAGACGTCGCGCGCGTGCCCAATCGGCACGTTGAACTCGCTATCGCACAAGTGGAGGACGTCGACCCCTTGCGCCAACAGCGACTCGACTTCGTCGGCCACCTCCGCCGGGTCTCGCAAACGCTCCTTGGTGCCCTTGGCCAGCGGATCGGCGCAGTAGACGCATTGCCGGCTGCAACCCCGCTTGGTCTCCAACCCCACCTGGCCCCCGAGCCGAAAGTAGGTCGCGTTGTCCACCGCGTCCCGGGCCGTGGGCACCGAGAGATCTTCCGGCCAGGCCGGTCGGTTGGAGCGGATCGCGCCGTCTTCCCTCCAGATCAGCCCGTCGACCGCGTCGAAGCGTCGGCCCGCGCGGAGCTGCGTGAGCAACTCGACGAGTGACCGTTCGCCGTCCCCTCGAATACCGAAATCGGCGCCCGTGTGCTCGACGATCCGCTCCGGGAAGATCGAAAAACCCACCCCGCCGACGACGACCGGCGCGTCGCAGATTTCGCGGATCCGCCGGACGGTGGCCTGTAGCTCGGGGACGAACCACGCCGCCCCGGGCCAGAAGCAGTCGTCGACGTTGCGCAGCGAGATCGCCACCAGCTCGGGGGAATGCTTGGCAAAGTGCTCGGAAAGCGCGAGCTCGGGGTCGTCGGCAAGACACAGGTCGAGCACGTCCACCTCTACCCCTGCCCGGCGAGCCGCGCCGGCCAGGTAGTCCAAGCCCACCGGGGCGATGGGCGGGACCATCCGGTTCGTGTTGATCAACGTCAGCATGGCAACGAGACTCACATCGCTTCCGGTTGCAGTACACGTCCATTGCCACCTTACCGGGTCGCAGAGATTGCCGCAAGGAGACGCAAGCCGAGCCGGGCGTTGGGCGGGATGCCATCTTGTGCTTCACTCGTTCGCAGACTCCGGTTTGGGAACAGCGGTTCCAGGAGACTCCGACCCACTACGGCTGGACGAGTAGACGGAGTCCCGGGGCCTTCCGTCGCATGGGCGTACTCGTGTTGACGGAATGGGGCCGGGCGACTAGGCTGGGGCGGCTCAGAACGCACGGCGAGCGTGACGAGCACCCGGCACGGTTGAGCGTCCACAACTGCCGAAGCCTGTGGGCGAGGGCGGATTTCGCCTTCGGCCCCGTCGCCGTTTCGTTGAGGAGATTCCGGCGGTGCCCATCTACGAGTTCTACTGCGCCGATTGTCACACGGTCTTCAACTTCCTCGCTCGCAGACCGAACACGACGAAGCGGCCTGCGTGCCCACGCTGCGGCCGCCCCCGGCTCGATCGCAAGATCTCGCGATTCGCGATCTCCAGGGGCCGCCGGGAGTCGGGCGAGGGCGACGATCCGCTGGCCGGCCTGGACGAGGCGCGAATGGAGCGGGCGATGGCGGAGATGGCCCAAGAGGCCGAGGGGATCAGCGAGGACGACCCCCGGCAGATGGCCCGCATGATGCGCAAGCTCCACGACGCCGCCGGTCTTCCACTCGGCCAAGGCATGGAGGAGGCCATCCGCCGGATGGAGGCCGGCGAAGACCCCGACAAGATCGAAGAAGAGATGGGCGACCTGTTGGAGGAAGACCCGTTGCTGGGCGAGGGCGGGTCGTCCCCGGGCGAGATCGGCGGGAGCCTGCGCCGCCTCTCGCGAAAGCTCAAGCCGCCCGACGTGGACGACACGCTCTACGACCTCTGAAGATCGGCCGAAAGACAGCTTCCCGACCTCAGTAGCAGGCACACGCCGTGTGCCGTTCGCTGGCTACGGCACACGCCGTGTGCCTGCTACTTGGCAAATGCGGAAGTTGCCCTTCGGCCGATCCTTGGCAAGAACTCAAGGCCGCAGCAAGGTGCGGGTGATGCTCTTCCCGGCGTCCATCCCGCCCGGCAGATCGAAGGTCACCCGCGATCGGAGGGGGCCCTCGATCACCTCGACCCCGTCGCCGCCGAGCGCTCCGGGGATTTCCATCGAGACGGTGGCCTCCTGGTTTTCCGGGTTGGAAACCGAGACGACCAGCCGTTCGGGGAACTCCCGCAAGAGGACAAGGCAGGGCGTGTCGACGTCGGCGGCCAGATCCTCGCGGATGGGGGCCCGCCCCGGGCGATAAAACGCGATGCCGGCGATCCGCAGCTTCTCGTGCCACACGGCCTGGATCTCGGGATCGTTCCGCAGGATTCTCACCGGCGGCTCGGCCGCGTAAGAGGCCAGCGACGCCGAGTCGATCTCCGGAGCCACCAGATACGCGTACGTTGAGTCGGCAGGGCTCGGGCCGTGGTCGATCCAAAGCGTGAAGACCTCGCGAGAGATCGCGTCCTGGGGGTATCGGCGGTTGATCTGCGACCAACTGCCTTGCTGCACGTCGTTTTCCATCCGCAACTGCGCCGGTTCCAGGAAGACGTAGGCAACCTCGTCGTGCAGGACCCAGGACGCGCTGTCCAACGTGTGGCTCCCCTTCGCGAGCTCCCGGGCCGCCGCGCCCTCTTGGACGGTGACGGCGCCCTCCAGGCAGCACTGACTCACGGTCGTGATCACCGGATGGTCCGATCGGCACGTGATCCCCGCTCCCAGGCAGACGTACTCCCGATCGAAGAACGCCCAGCACTTGCGGGCCGCCAGCTCGCCGCGCAGGTGATCGAAGGCGGCCATGCCGTACGTGCCGTCGACGAAGCTCCGCTCTCCCTGCCTCCGCGGCGATCCGGCCAGCTTGGGCGACTGCTCCACGGTGGTGCCGGGGATCTTCTGCCAGTCCCACACCGGGAAGATGTCTCGGTATTCAAGGCCGGTGCGGAGCAGGACGTTGCACCCATCGGCGATGTGGTGGCTCAAGAGCCCCTCCTCATTGCACGGATGGTCCGTGTTGGCGAGACGGCGGGAGAACATTCGGGCCGAGGTGTAGAAGCCGGCGCGGTGATGGGTCATCACGTCGGACCGCCAAAAATGGCGGTTGCCTTCCAGCGGCGGAGCAGGCCGGTCCATCGCCCGGGCGGAGAGCGCCCGAAACTCCTCCTCTCGGCCCGTGGGCAGCTTGAGCATGTTCTGTGCGGCGGTGCTCAGGTATTCGGCGGACTGGCCGCGTCGCGCGATCTCCCGCCCTTCGGCGCCGAAATCGGAGGCGCTCTTGCGGGCCATCCACTGGCTGCCGTCGAGGAGGTAGCCGGCAAGCGTCGCGATCGTCTCGTCCGGGAAAGCAAGCCCGGTGCCGGCGACCTGCGCGGCGATCCGGGGGCAGTCCGACGCAAAGGCGGCCCCGTAGCCGTGGCTATAGAGGCAGGGGCCGTGCTGATGGAAGCTGAAGTCGGGCTGGATGCCCTCGCCCGCGCTCACCTTGATCTCCTCCACGATGCGTCGATACGCCTTGGCCACAAGCGCCGGATCGTTCTGGAGGATGCCGCGAATGGCCGTGATCTCGGTGACCCAGACGAGGTTCTGTCCGGTCATGCTGATCTTGGCCCGGGCGAGGATGGCGAGGCCCCGCCGGCGCTCGGGCTCGGACAATTCCTCGTCGAGCAGGAGAAGCGTCGTCAGCAGGCTTCTCGGTGCGCCGATCTGATTCCACCACCAGTTGGGGTTTTGGAAGTCGTGCTCGAGCCAGTAGTCGAGGCTGGAGAAGACGGCCCCGCGCAACGCGGCGTCCCCGCGCAGAGCCGACTTGGGGGACGCGTACGCCTCGGCCAGCACGGCCACGCCCGTCAGATGCCGAACGGTCTTCCAGCTCGAACGGTTGCGGTCCTGGTAATCGATGTTCGGCCAGCTTCCGTCGGCCTGAAGCGTGTCGACGAGCTGCCGCACCGTCTCGATGCGGACCGGCCCGAGCAACGGCTCGAGCAGCCGTTTCTTGATCGTCTCCATGTCGCGGACGTTCTGCGACGGATCCTCCCGGGCCGTTGCGGCCTGCGAGTGGTTTGTGGGCTCACCTGCCCAAGCCGGCCCGCCAAGTGCAACGGTAAGCACGATGCCCGCCAGGATGCACGCAGTGTGTTGCCGAATGTCTGTGCTTCTGAGGCTCATGGTTCTCACTCCCTCCGCAAAGCCCGAATGGGATCGACCCGTGCCGCCCGAACCGCCGGGTAGACGCCGGCGAGCACGCTGACGACGACCGCGAACGCCACGGCTCCGGCCAGAAGCCACACGGGGAAGGCGAACAGATCGAGATGGAACGTGACGCCCTGACCCCGTGCGTAGGCGTTCACGGCCAGCTCGAGGATCCAGGAGACCGCCCGGCCCAACGCCAACCCGCCGAGTCCGCCCAACAGCCCGATGATTCCCGCTTCGGTGAGGAAGAGGACGACCAGATCGCCGTCGGATGCTCCGATGGCCTTGTAGATCCCGATCTCCTGGAACCGTTCCAGCACGGACATCAACAGCGTGTTGATAATGCCCAGTGCGGCCACGACCAAGGCCACGGTCCCCACCGAGGCGAGCAGCACGTCGATGAAGACGAAGAACGTCCGCATCTCCTCCAACTGGCTCAGAAGCGTGCGGGTCTTGAAGCCCATGTCGCGGATCTTCTGCTCGACCGAGGCGAGATCCGAGGGGTGCCGCACGCGCACGGTCACCCGCTGGTAGCCCGCGCCGGCCGCCGTTCTCCCGGCACGGAGGCTCGCCAGGGCCGGCGTGAACTGGATCCCTGGAATCTGCTTCATCAGCTCCACCGGCAGCACGACGCTACTACTCACCATGCGCGGGCCCATGCGCGGCACGGAATAGACGCCGACCACTTTGACCTTCAGCTCCTTGCGCTCGAAGCGGAACGTCTCCGCTTCTTCCGGGGAGAGGCCGGTCGCCTCCAGGGTGACGATCGCCCCGAGCGCCTTCTCCGGCGACTCGAATCCGACCTTCCGGGCGAGCTGCTCGCTGAGGATGACCTCCGGCGCGTCGCTTACGCTGAAGAAGTCGCCGGCGACCAGCATGTCGCGGACAAACCCCAGAAGCGACGCCTCGCGAGGGAAACCGATGGCCGTGGCGCCCTCGCGCCGCTCGCCGTGGATCAGCTTGATGCCGGTGGCGCGGAAATCGGGATACGTGAGCACGACGCCCGGAATGGCCTCCATCCGTTCCATCGCCGCGTCGTCCAGCGCGGGGGCGTCGTCCGGCGCGGGGGCGTCGTCGGGCGCGGGGGCGTCGTCGGGGGGAGGAGCGTCGTCCGGGTCGTGTGGGTGGTGGGCGAACTCGAGCCCTTTGGGCGTCACCTCGATATTGTTCAGAAGCCCCAGCTTCTCAAACGGGGCTTCGGCCTGCGCTTGAAGCCCGAGGGCGAACCCGACCATGGAGACGATCGCGCCGCTGGCAATGGTCACGCCGAGCGACGTGAGGACGACGCGGAGCGGCGTGCGGCGGAGCCCTCCCAGGGCCAGACGGACGATCATCCAGATTCTCATGGTGTGGAGGCCCCCGCGTCCACCAGTCGGCCGTCGCGGAGCCGCACCATGCGATCCGCAGCCCGGGACGCCGTCTCTTCGTCGTGGGTCACCATGACTACCGTCGTGCCCAGCTCCTCGTGGATCCGGCGGACCAGCGACATCATCTCCCCGGCCGTCGCGCGATCGAGGTTGCCGGTCGGCTCGTCGGCAAGAAGCAAGGGAGGGGTGTGGACGATCGCCCGGGCGATCGCGACCCGCTGTTGCTCGCCGCCGCTGAGCTGGTTGGGCCGGTGATCGGCTCGGCGTTCGAGCCCGACGCGGCGGATCGCCTCCGCGGCCTTGCTCCGCCGTGTTTCCCCGAAGGTCCCCTGAAACGTGAGCGCCAGCGCGACGTTTTCCTCCGCGGTCATGCTCGATACCAGGTAGTAGGACTGGAACACGAACCCCACCATGGTGCGACGATAGATCGTCCGCTCCGACTTGCGGAACGAGGCGAGGTCGCGCCCTTCGACGCGGACGCTTCCCGAGGTCGGCGTGTCCAGCCCGCCCAAGAGGTGCAGCAGGGTCGACTTGCCCGAGCCGCTCACGCCGACCACGGCCAGGAACTCGCCACGGCGGACCGTGAGATCGAGCCCGTCGAGGGCGCGAACCGTCGACGAGCCGACCCGGTACTCGCGCGCAAGATCGCGTGTTTCGATCAGCGTTTCGGCGCCGCTGGCGCAGTGCATCGGCAGATGGCCCTCCGTGCAAGTCCGTACGGTGGTGGCGGGCGGGTTGTTCCGCCTTTCTCCCGGCCGGGCACGCGGCCCGACGAGGAAGGCTCCTTCGAGCCGTACTGGTATTCCTACGGTCTATCGTACGAAGATTGAGCCCTCGATCACGTCGGCGGGGCTCGCAGTGATCGCATTCAGGGTCGGCTCGCCGCTCGCTGGCCCCCGCCGTCCTCCGCCCCCGCTTCGATCACGCAGACGACGCGAAAGCCGATGTAGCGGGCGCGGAAATGGGGGGCGAAATAGTCGCGGCACGCCGAGCGGGTGCTGTCCACGTCCGGGCTGACCCAAGAACCGCCGCGGAGCACGCGGAACTCGTTCCCGGCCCGGCCTGCCGGGTCTTCCGATGGCGACCGCTCGTAGTAGTCCTTGTCGAACCAGTCCTCGCACCATTCCAGCACGTTCCCGTGCACGTCGAACAGCCCCCAGCGGTTCGGCTTCTTCTGTCCGACCGGATGGGTGATGCCCCCCGCGTTCTCGCAGACCCACGCGTAGTCCCCCAGGTTTGCCGCGTCGTCTCCGAAAGCGTACCGCGTGGTCGTCCCGGCACGGCAGGCATACTCCCACTCCGCCTCGGTGGGCAGCCGGTACACCCTCCCTGCGGACTGCTCCTCCGGCAAATCGGAAAGCTCCCGGCAGAACCCCTGCGCGGCCTCCCACGAGATGCACTCCGCGGGATAGCGGCTCGTATCGCGCCCGGCAACTTCGCCCTTGCCCACGCCTTGGGCCGAAAAGTGGCTGGAATTGACGCCCACCACGCGCTGGTACTCGGCTTGCGTCACCTCGCAGGCGCCCAGGTAGTAGGGGCTGGTGACCTTGACGCGATGCTGCGGGCCTTCGTTGGAAAGCCGGCTGATGTATCCCCGGCTGAGACTCCGGTCCCGGGCCTCTTCGAGCAGTTGGTCGATCTCCGCCCGGCTCGACCCCATGTCGAACTCGCCCGGCGGGATGAGGACCAGCTTCATCCCGATGGAGTTAGTCATCTGCGCGGGCAGATCGAGTTGCTCCGCCCATGCCTTCTGGTGCTCACTTGCGTCCTCGGCTTCCAGAGGAGCGAGCGCCGACGGACCGTCTCCTCCGCGAGCGGCTGTCTCGTCGCCGTTCCGTTTCCCGCCGCCGAGAGAGGCGAACAGCAGACCCAGGACCACCACCAACGCAACAACGCCGGCGGCGATGCCCCCGTACAACATCATGTTGGGCCGCTCCAACGGGACCAGTCTCCGCCAGATCGCCCGGCTCGTCTCTTGGCCGACCTGGGACCTGAACGTCTCTTCCCCGTACCGCGTCGGCTTCGGTCGCCCGACCGCCGGGTCCTCGGAAAGCTGTTGGAGAAACGAGGTCAACGCGCTGTCGCGGGAAGCCCCGACAACCACGGGCGGGGGGACCGGTTCTCTGGTTGTGACGCACGCTGAGAGCGCGTCGATCACCTCGGACATCGACTGGTAGCGCTCTTCCGGCGTCTTGGCCATCATCTTCTGACAGACCGCGTCGAGGCTTGCCGGAACGTCGGGCCGGGCCGCCGAGAGCGAGGGAATCGGGGCTTCGCGATGGGACAGAAGGATCTTGATCATCGTGTCGCCCTCGTACGGCTTCCTGGCGGTCAACAGCCGGTAGAGCGTGCATCCGAGGGAGTAGACGTCGGCGCGGTGGTCGGCGCGGTGCGTGTCTTCGGCCTGCTCCGGGGCCATGTAGTCGCAGGTGCCCATCACCTGGCCGCTGGTCGTCAGACTTTCTGACTCTTCGGAGCCGACGCGCCCGCCGGCGGAAGCCATCCGCGCCAAGCCCATGTCGAGGATCTTGACCGTGCCCTTCTCGTCCACCAGCAGGTTGCCCGGCTTGATGTCGCGGTGGACGATGCCTTCGGAGTGAGCGTACGCCAGTCCCTTGGCCGCTTGAGCCGTGTAGTCGATGGCCTGCGCGACGGCGAGCGGCCCCTGTTCGGCGAGAATCGCGGCCAGATCCATGCCGTTCACGTACTCCATCACCAGGTAATGGATGCCCTCCTGCTCTCCGGCGTCATAGGCGGTGACGATGTTGGGGTGCATGAGCCTCGCCGCCGCTCGGACTTCCCGCTCGAACCGCTTGACCGCCGAGGGCGACTGCATCCCCCTGCGGGGGAGGACCTTGAGGGCCACGATCCGCTGCATGGTGCGGTGCCGGGCCTTGAACACCTGGCCCATCCCGCCCTGCCCGATCAACTCCAACACCGTGTACTCGCCGAACACCAAGCTCTTCGTCTTCCCCTGGTAGACCGCCGCCGCCTGGTACTTGGTGAGCCTGCCGGCCTGGATGAGCTCCCGGGCGAGGCCTTGAGCATTCTTGGGCCGCCTCTCCGGGGGAACGCTCTTCTGGTAGTCCGACAGCTCCGCCGCCGAGAAGAGGCCGCTTCGGACGAGGTTTTCGGCGAATTTTGTGAGGGAAACCGGCATGACAGGTCCTCGGCGAACGTCTTAATCTTAGCTTGGGGAGCACCGGGAGGGCAACGACATGCCTCGCCAGAGGGGCAGAGGCGGCTTCTTCCGCGAAGCGACAGGCATGCCGGCGCAGGCGAGGCGTCGGCGCGAGACCTGGGCGGTCCCGACAACAGCCGGTCCGGAAGAAAAGAAAAGGCCGCGGTGACCGGAGCCACCGCGGCCGTCGCCGCCTTCTCGAAATCGTCGGCATCAGGAAGTGTTACCGGCGACGACATCCAAGTCTAGCACCACGATGCACGCCGCGATGGCAACCGGCGAAGTTGGCGGGGACCCGCCGGAACGCGCTGGCTGCCAAAACGAACGTCGTTGATCTGGATATCGAGCACGTTCGAGGTTGTCGTAGGTTCGACGACCACGCCTCCCGGGCCTACCTCAGCGGGTACTTCCTCCTGTGCGGCGCCTTCCGCCCTCGCGGCCATCCCCCGGCGCATTTCGGGCGGGATTCTCTCCTTGATCTCGTCGGGCACTTCGTCCCAAGAGGTGAGCGCGCGGTCTTCGCCGGTGGTCTCGTCTCGGATCTTGATCACCGTGCTGGTCGTTGCCCGAGCCTGCTCGAACGTGTCGGCGATGAACGGCGGGATCCAGTAGATGGGCCTTTGTCGTCTGGGGAACTGGGAAGTTTGGGGCGTTGATTCTGCCTGAGTCGAGCGCACAGTTTGCCTCATGTTTGACGGTCGCATCAACCGTTCGGTGTGTCCCCGACCCCCTAAACCGGCGTGTGCTATTCGTCGATAATCAAGTTGGCGTTTCCGTTACAGACGGCACATCAGGAATACTCTCCTCAAACGGCCCAAGCCGAATCCGAAGGCCCCACGGAGACGTGATCTGGTCGGCCGGGCGAAGCGCGAGCCCTGAGGAACCGAGAACGTGCACAGTGATCCCGCTCCGCCGCGGCCACGCCGGGAAGAGTCGCCCGAGGTGGCTCAACCGGTCGTGGGGACCGAGGAGGCCACGCGGCGGGAGCGAGACCGGAAGCGCCGATTCCGTGTCGCGATCGTCGTTTTCGCGTTGGGACACGCCGCCGTCGCGCTCTTGCCGGCACGGGCCGCCCTGGCTCAGTTCGGTTACGCCGGGTCCGGCGAGCTTGCCGTGCCCGCGGACGCCGCCTGCCCCGGGCTTGCCGCCGAGGGACAGGTGACGCGTCTGCCCCCGGTTGCCGAGGCCTGTTTTCCGAGCGACGTGCTCGGGGCATCGTCGCGCTGCCGCCCGGGGCTGTCTGATCTGTTCTGGCTGGACTGCCTCGCGCGGGGCTACTACCTGAACGACCAACGGATCCAATGGAGCGGCCTTGAGGGGACGTTCGGTGTCGAGGCGGTCGTGGCCCCCGCAATCAAGTACTCTTGCGAAGGCTGGGAGACGGCCGTCGAGGGGGAGTTCTATCTCAACCAGCCGTTCGATCGGAACGTCCTGGCCGTTACGCCCGAGCTCGCCTCGTACCAAGGCAACTTCGAGGTCGACACGATCGAGATCTCGCAGCTCCTGCTGAGCGTCCGACGCAACAACCTGCTTGTGGCCGTGGGCAAGATGGCCACGCCCTTCGGCCGCGCGCATTTCCCGCTTCTGGCCAACGCGCGGCTCGACGCGCCCTTCCTTCGCACCGAGTCGATCCTATGGCGGGAGACGGGTGCGCTGGTTCGCTACCAGCCCGGCTGGCTGGTGGCCGACGTCGCCTTGGTCAACGGCGGAGAAGACCGCGACGCGAACTCTTCCAAGGCGCTCATTTCCCGCGTGGGAATCGAGGGGGAGAAATGGTGTCTGGGGGCGTCGGTCAAATGGCAGGATGGAATCGGCTCGGACGAGCAGAAGGTCTTCAACAACCACGTGGGCATGGACGGGATGGTCCGACGAGGGCACTTCACCCTCTCGGGAGAGGCGATCTACGACGAATACGGATTCCGCCGACCCGACTTCGATCCGCTGGATATCACGTGGGGTCGCAGCATCTACTACCGCGACCTGAACTACCGGCCGTTCGAGCCCATCACGGGCATCGGGTATTACGTCAATCTGGGCTTCGAGGGCGACCGCTGGGAGGGCTGCCTCAATTACGGCGAATTCTATCCCCAAGAGCTGGGCCACCCGCAACACGATATCACCAACCGACGCGGGATCTTGAAGGCCGTCTATCATTGGACCGCCCATCTGCAAGTCTACTCGGTCCTGATGATCGAAAACGACGGCTACGTGGCTCAATGCGGTCGTCGGCGCAAGGGCGAGGTCGTGCTGGCGGGCCTCCAGTGGGTGCTGTAGAATCACGGGCGGGTTTGGCCAAGAACCGACTGGCCGCGCTCGGCGGAGGTCTCCCGACCTCGCCTTGTCTGTGCGGGGGCAGGAGACCCGCGCACAGCGCGTGACCCGTGCACAGCGATGCGACTCGCGCGGAGTGCGGCCGGGAGTCTACGGCGGCCAAGCGGAGCCAGACCCACGTGATCATCCACGCTCAAAGGGGGACCTCCATGCACACGCACACTCTAGGGACCGCCTTCTGGGTCGCCTCGGCCTGCCTCGTCACCGCGGCGGCCGCCGAGCGCGATCCGGTCGTTCCGACCACCACGCCGCCGATCGTCTACACGATCAACTACAGCGGCGACTACTTCAAGACCGCGGAGTACATCGAGCAGTTCAAGGGCTCACCGCCCGACTTGCTCCACGTGGGCAAGGCCGTCCCGATCATCCACCACTGGGGACCGATCCGGCTCTACCAGGGCGAGAACCAGTACACGGGCGGGCCGGGGCATACGCTGAGTTGGGAGAACATCGCCTTGCTCTCGCCCGAGGCCCTGGCCGAGCGGATCGAGACCATCCGCCAAACGCTCGATCGCTACCACGCCATCGGGATTCGCGAGATCACGCCCTACATCTCCTATCACACGCTTGCCGGCGACCACGAGAAGCGGCTCGGCTTCTGGGGATTCTACGACAAGTGGGAGACGTACGCCAAGTGGGCCGGGCCCAAGCCGCCTCACGACCCGTTCGACTGGCTCGTGGTCGACGTGAACGGCAAGTTCGTGGGCGGCTCGTGCGGCGGCTATTCGCCCGACTACTACGCCCCGTTGCATCGCTATCGTGCCTGCACGAACCATCCCGACTGGGCCGAGTGGCACCGCCGGCTGATCCGCATGGTGGCCGAGGTGGGCTACGACGGCTGCTTCGTGGACAACTGCCACCCCGACCCGTGCTACTGCCGATACTGCAAAAAGGCGTTCCGCGAGTTCCTCTCGAACAGCGGCGACCTCGACTGGCTCGCGCGCCGGGCCGAGGGCCTCGATATCGATAAGCTCGAGCTCGACTCGGCGAACGTGCCGGACGAGCTGGTCCGCCGGTTCCGGCTGCTGCGCACGAGCGACCACCTGGCCATGCTCCGCCGGTTGGGCCGCGAGGTGAAGCCCGGCTTCACGATCTTTCCCAACGGCAACTCGATCCCGGAGTGCCTCACCACCGGCGGCCAGTGCGACCGGCTGATGTTCGAGAGCACCTATTCGCCGGGCATCCTGGCGGCCGGCGAGCCGCCTGCCACGGACGAGATCGCGATCGCCGTTTCGTCCGAGCCCGTCGAGCCGAAGCGGATCACGCATCGCTACGAGGTAACCGATCCGGCGACGCGGATCGAGCTGGTGGCCGACGTCTCCGTCCCGTCGAAGGCCCAGGTCGGCCGGGCCGTGGAGTTGGAGGTCAAAGTGATCACTGTCGGCGGGAGCGATCGCGACAACGACACGGCCGACGACTTCGTGCTCGTGCTGCACGCGGCGGAAGGCGGCGACGAGGTCCGGTTGCCGATGGAGCCGCGCCTGGCGTTGGGAGCGCCCGGACCGTCCGGACAGGGCAAACGCCCCCCGGCAACGCTCCGGGCCGCGTGGACGCCGCAGCGCCCGGGCTCGTACGCCGTCCACTTCGGGTTCCACTACGTCGACGGCGGCACGTCGAACACGCACTTGGCCCGGCTGGTGCGCGACCAGATGGTCCGCAGCCATCAGGCCATGCTCCAGTTCGCCCAGCAGATGCACGCCCGGAGCATCTGCCTGGGCTACGAGGCGACGCGCTCCGGCCGCGAGAACGTCCAGGAGCTGGCCCTGGCCGAGATGGCGGCGTTCAGCGGCGGGGGCGGATTCTCCTCCAAGGGCGAGCCGCAGGCCAAGTATCGCGCGTTCTTCAAGGCCCACCCCGAGCTGTTCGACGGCTGGAAGCAGACGGCGCCGGCCGCCGTCCTCTACGCGTATTGGGGCGGCAACCCGTTTTCGCACGTCCGCCCGTACGGTCGGCCCACGATCCACGACCACCTGGCGCGAACGCACCGGCCGCTGGTCGCCCTGGTCGACGCCAACCTGCCCGACACGGCCGAGGAGCTGTCCGGTTTTCGCGTGATCTACCTTCCGTCGGCCGCGTATGAGATGACGGCTGCCCAGTCGGAGGCGCTCCACGCGTGGACGAAGCAGGGCGGCTGCCTCGTGTTTGCCGGCGAGGCGATCACGCTCAACGGCAAGCCGGTCTCGGAATTGACCGGCTTGGGGAAGGAGCAGCCGGTCCTGGATTTCGGCGAAGGGAAGATCTCGCTATGGGACGGGGATGAGCCGACCGTGCCCACGCCGATGATCGCCCCCACCGACGGCCTCGCGCGAAACCTCCGCTTTGCCGTCTACGGCCAGGGTGATCGACGGGCGCTGCACGCGGTCAACTACAACGTCTGCCTGCTCGACGAAGCCCGGCAGGTGCTCGACGTGGAACCGACACCGATCGAGTTGCCCGTCCCCGCCGCATGGAAAGCGGCCAAAGCCACCTGCTACGATCCCGACGCCGAGCCGCAGACCGTCGAGTGCACGGTCGCCGACGGCACCGTCCGTTTCACACTGACGGGAACGCACATCTACAAGATCGTGCTGTTGGAGCGAACCCGTCCATAGGCATGCCGAGGGGAAGCGCGCAGCCGGCAGCCCTTGCGCATGGTCCACTTCCCAGCCCGGCCCCGCTCTCGAAGTCAGCCGTGCCTATGTCGTCTCCACCGCAGGCTCAGCGGCCGGTTCTCGCTCGCTGACCCGATGCGGCTGCTTGACGGCAAACGTGCAGATCGCGGCCAGCACGAGGAGTCCGATTGCCCCGTAGTAGGCGATGGCGAAGGTCTGGAACGCGTCGTACAGCTTGCCCGCTCCCAGCGCCAGCATGAAACCGCCGACGCCCCAGGCCGTGAAGACCAGGCCGTAGTTGACGCCGAAGTTCTTCAGGCCGTAGTAGTCCTTGGTCACCGAGGGGAACAACGAGAGATTCGCACCGTAGTTGGCGCCGATCAACGCGGAGATCACGCAGAGCACCGGAACGCTCGCCAGAATCGTCCCCTCCTTGGTAATCGAAAGGAGGAAAATGAGAATGGCCTGGAGAAGGAAGCAGCCGAACATGGTCTGTCGGCGGCCGAGCTTGTCGGAAGCCATGCCTGCCACGATCCGGCCGGCCCCGTTGCCGATCGCCATGGCCACGACCAGGATCGCGCCGTTCTCGATGTTGGCCTGCAACTCGCCGATCTTCGCGAGCTTGCTGATCACCATCAATCCGGCGCCGGCCCCGCAAGCATACAGGAACCACAGCACGTAGAACTGAGACGTACCGAGCATCTCCTTCGGCGTGAAATCCTCCTTGCCGGCACCGGCCGCGGAGGACGGTGCAGTTGCCGAAGCCGCGCCCTCGGGCTTGAAGCCCTTGGGGGGTGGGATGAGAAACTGGGCCAGAGCGACCACGATGACCAGAAACGCGATTCCCAACGTGAAAGCCATGGTGGGGACGCCGAAGTCGTGGATCAGCCAGCGGGCCAGGGGTGCCGCGTACACCGAAGCCAGACCGAAACCGGAGACGACCAACCCGGCAATCAGCCCGGTGCGTGCCGCGGGGAACCACTTGACCGCGGGCGGAGTCGCCGACGCGTACGCAAACCCGATCCCGGCTCCGGCGAGAAGACCGAACCCCAGCATGTACCCCACCGACGACGTGGTCATACTCGCCAGGATGAAGCCCAGGCCGACCAGGATTCCGCCGATGCTGGCGACCAGCCGAGGCCCGAGCTTGTCCTGCATTCGCCCTGCCGGCACCATCACCAGGCAGAACACGAGGCAGGCGATCGCATACGGCCAAGACTTGCCCGCCTCGCTCCAGTGCCACTCGTCCGGGATGCCTTTGCTGATGACGCTCCAGGTGTAGAGGATTCCCAAGGCCAGGTTGACTCCCAGCCCGGCAAAGGTCACCTGCCATCCGAGGTTCTTCACGGGTGCTGCCGCCGTCGCGCCGTCGCTGTTCATTCAGTTCTCCTCAGTCCTACTACGTACCAGTGCTTCGACAACCTGAGACACT
>Ga0307378_10001060_pt1 | contig 45374 bp, 47 predicted proteins | sample UN1MG_FD_202238 | JGI IMG/M metagenome (GOLD analysis project Ga0307378, IMG submission 202238) | Soil microbial communities from Risofladan, Vaasa, Finland - UN-1 | ecosystem: Environmental > Terrestrial > Soil > Coastal area > Acid sulfate soil | place: Finland: Risofladan, Vaasa | collected... | reverse complement strand
TCTCTCAGCTATGCGAATATGAAACCGTTCCTCAAATATACCACTGGAGAGAAACGGTTCTTGTTCTGCTGTGTAAAACCCAACAAAAGGTGCCCATTTTGTAACATCAGCGTAGAAAGAAGCGGTTACAGCAACTTTACAGCCCCCTTCTATTTCTGTTACAAACACATTGAACGAAGCTCTGCAATTTTTGACTATATACCCTTCAGGGATTATAAGCCATTCCTCCGGGACCCGCACATCGTTACAATTAACAAACCCGGATTCCTTCTCCATATTCGATACTGGAATATCAAACTCCGCAAAAATGGAGACTACGGCTGTCCAAACGACATCAAACCCTTCCGAATAAATAGCTTCTTTTTGTACTTCTATGGGCTCCACTTCTGGCCTTGAACAGCTAGTGCTAAGAAAAGCACAGGCCAAAGTGAGCGCGAACGTAAGGACCTTCTTCATCGTTTACTCCTTTTTACTTTTAGGCCTACACTCCAGGGACGGGCTTCAGCGTTCACTCAATGGGCAATCTGCTCGTGCGTCGCTTTTATCCAGCCCCAGCTTACCTCTTCAACCGTTATTCATCAGTCATTTCTGTAAACTTTCCGTATAAGCTTCATGCACTGATGCAAAGCGGAACGTAATCAAATCTAAGTTGAAAGAGAGTCCGGCCTCAGTGAAACCCCCCAAGCTTTGAAAAATGTTTTGCACCCACGCATCGTCCCAGATGTGTTCTAACATGTAAGTGCCAATGTCGTCAGGCGTGAGGTAGTACTCCTTAAGTGCAGCCGTGTTCGCCTCCTCGTCATCCCGAATGTCGTAGGTGTTGAGCCAGACCCAGACAAACCTTTCATCATCGAGCGGATAAAAGGCACGCCCCAGAGCGAAGGCGGCGTCTTCGTCCTTCTCAGCCACGGCTTCGATGAGCTTGTCCGCGCGCTCCTCGTCACCCTTCAGCTCCTCGAAGTAATTGCTCATGTCCTCTGCGGTCCAGCCGTAGTCATCGCGCAGCTTCTGGACGTCCTCTTCGCCCTTGTATGCTTCGAGCCAGAAGTCCACAAAGTTCTCGTCGTTGAGCTCCCTGCTACAGCCGGTAAAGAGAAGAGCACCGGTGATCACCACAACCGCGATCGAAAGTTTCTTCATCCTTTTCACCTGTTCTCCTTTTTGTTTTATGCCAGAACCTAAAAATCGGCTTTAATCGCGTCCCCTTTAATCGCGCCCCAGGTGGTGTTCTCAACCGCTGCGCCGGTGGTGGTGAAGCTCCAGACGAAGTCGTCGCCCATCTCGTTGCCCTTAATGTCGGCCAGCTTGCCGTCCACGGTGCAGGTGATGGTGTCGCCCTCGTAGAAGTCATCATGCGGGTTGAAGGTGCAGACCACATCGTTTAAGTCGGCGTCGTCAATGTCTAGGTCGCCGCCGATGGAGCGGTTCGACGAACCGATGCCAAGGACGCGGCTACCGGAAAGGCTGGTATCCCGAGCGATGAAAGCGATGGTCGAGACGTCAACGCCCTTGTCGTCGTCCTTGCAGTGGAAAATGATGTCGGAGTCGAGCGGCACGCTGGATTCGCCGTCATAGGGGTCTAGACCATCCACGTAGGGCGGGTCCATATCAGGATAGGGGGTGCCTTCGATGATCTGGAAGAAGGCATCGTACCTCCCCCAGAAGTCCCACGAGGAGTACCAGGGGCCGGAGCCGCCGCCGCCGAAGTCGAAGTACACCATGTAGTCGTAGGTGTTGAACAGGGCACACGTGCGCCAGACGCCACTAGAGAACCAGGAAGCCCCCCAGTAGTGCCCGGCGTCCAACTCGTAGGGCGGGTCCAGGGTGATGTCGCACCGGTAGACCGGCAGGCCGCCCCACCCCGTCTGGCCGGTGTCGGTGAGCGTGTATGTGGCAGGCGCCTGCGCCAGCTCGGAACCGGGGCCGGAGCCGCCCGTATCATTCCAAAACCGATGCACGTAGCCCGTGATGTCCTCGATGTTGATGATCCAGTACGTGATGTTCTCGATTGTCGAGTTGTCCTCCAAGATGAAGTCGTCAGCGGAGATATATCCACGGGCAGGCTGCGTGATGGGAGCTTCCTGGTACAGGTCCCTGTCGAATTCATGGGTCATGTAGAGCACATAGAGGAGGCCGTTGGGCGCAGGCGGCAAGAACGGAGGTGAACCAATGGTGGGGACGAACTCACCCTGGCTGGCGCTGGGGACGTTGCTATAAAGCACGCCACCGAAGGTCACACTGACGGCGAGAAGCAAGATAAGATTTTTCACCTGTTCTCCTTTTGTTGTGTTTGGTGCAGTTCGTTACGCATCCTACAAAAGCGGGTAAAAACCGTAGGTTCCGCCCCCGCGTGGGGCAACACGTCGAGGAGTTGGTCATAAATGTCGCCGTCGATGTTTCAATCCCCGCCGTCGAAAAGCCGGTTGACTAAGATAGCGCGTTTTGGTAGCGTACCGTTTGTTAAACGAGTCTCAGCCTGCAGACCCCTAAGTTCAGCCGGGTTCGGGCCAGGTGGCGGTTCGATGGACAGCCATCGTCCGCTGTGGCGAATTCGGGCTCGACAGTCTACCCCCCACGCCGGTAGTCCAGGGCTGCGACTAACTCCGACTCGGTAGCTCAATCCAGGGTAAAACACCAGATACTGGGATTGAGTGAGGTGTAAGGTGAGACATAATCAAGCCACCGCTATAAAGCGTACAAAGTAGTAGTAACTGCCATGCGCAACGATCAGCTCATCAGGCAGTGGGAGATTCTCTGGTCGCTGGTGGGGCCGCCGGGGCGGACCGTCAAGGAGATGGCCGAGGAGTACGGGGTCAACACACGGACAATCCAACGCGACCTGGAGGCCTTGGAGTCCGCCGGCTACCCCCTGGTGGATGAGGAGGCCCCCACATCGCCCAGTCTTGAGAAGAGCTGGCGCCTCGTGCAGGGGTTTAGCCATTTGCCGCCCATCCCGATGACCCGGGAGGAGGCCTTCGCCGTGCTGGCGGCGGCGCAGGCGATGCGGGGGTTCAAGGACACGCCCATCGGCGAGGCCTTCCGGTCGGTCCTCTCCAAGCTCCGCAAGGCCATCAAGCCGCTGGAGATGGAGATGGCGACGCTCTCCGGGACCTACCTCGACGACCCGGAAATCGAGCGCAATTATGCCGAGCATCGGGAGACCATCGACCAGCTCATGCGGGCCCTACACCGGCGGCAGCTCCTGGATATCGTCTACCACGCGGCGCACAACGACCAGGTGACGGAGCGGACCGTGGCGCCGCTGTGTTTCTGGAAGTCGGGCGGCGAGCTCTACCTCATCGCCCACTGCTACATGCGCAACGCACCACGGAGCTTCCGCGTGGACCGCTTCGTCTCCGCCAAGCCCAGCGCCGCGGAGCTGCCCTGGCCGGAGGGCTTCGATCCGGTGGACTTCCTACGCTATAGCTTCGGCCCCTGGGTCGGCGAGCCGAAGGAGGTGGTCCTGGAGTTCCCAGCCTACGAGAAGAATCAATTCGATAATCTCCAGGTCCACCCGACGCAACGTGTCAAACCCTTGGCCGGGGGTGGTGTGGAGCTGCGCATGAAAGTGGCACCCTCGTTGAATCTGGCCCAGTGGCTGACAGGATTCGGGGGCGATGTCCGGGTGATCGAACCGCCGGAGCTCCGAGAGTGGGTCCTAAATCTGCACCGTGGAGGCATTGAGACCAACGGTTGACGTCCCTTGATTTGAAATATCAAAGGGGCCGGAGACGGCCCCTTTTACTATTCTTACAGAATCGCCTGCAGGATGGCGGTGATGGTTTCCACGTCGGCTTTGACCGGCGGGAGCATGTCCAGCGCGTCCTGAAGGTTCTTCTGCGCCTCGTTCAGTTTATCCAGGGTCTCCTGAAGGGTGGGAGCCTGGGTGGGGTTGGCGGTAATGTCCTGGCCTATCTTCTTGATGTTCTCGACCACCGTGGGCAGCAGCTCTCCGGCCCTCTTCAACAGGTCTTCAATCGTCTTGGGCAAATCCCAGAAATTGCCCAGGTGTTCGTTGGCTTTGGCCTCCTCGGCGGCGGAGAGGGAGCCCTTGAGGGTCCCGCCATCCCCGGCGGAGGTGTCCTTCTCCTCGAAGGGGTCCGGCATCCCGTGGTCCCCGAAGAGCACGACGAGCCAGTCGCGGGCGTTGTCCACCTGGTAGGTGACCTTCTCCATCTCGGCCTTGATCTGTTCCGTTTTCTCGATGGTGGCGTCGTAGGCGCCGGTGTCCACGGTGCCCCCTCCGCCACCGAAGCCGAACTGACCGAAGCTCGCGCCGACCAGAACCAGGACGGCGGTGATTATCATTTTCCTCATGTCCCCTCCTTGTGTGGGTGTGGTTTGTTTTCCGGGTAAACCGCCCGGACGCTACGCCTTGTCCTTGCCCAAGAGCTCCGCCATGCCCCCGAGGGAGCCCAGGGTCTTGACCGTGTCGAAGGGCAGGAAGATTTTCTAGGAGCCCGGCTCCGAGACCGCCGCCTCCAGGGCCTTGATGTAGCCGCGGACCAGGAGATAGGTCGGCGTCTTGTCCTTGAGCTTGTCCCAGACGTTGGAGATGGCCACCGACTCGGCCTCGGCTTCCAGCAGACGCGCCTTCGCCAGCCCCTCGGCCTGTTTAATCGCCGCTTCCCTTTGCCCTTCGGCCCGGGTGATGTTGGCCTGTTTGTCGCCCTCGGCGCGGGTTATATCGGCCTGCTTCTTTCCCTCGGCCTCGATGACGTCGGCGCGGCGCTGGCGCTCCGCCGTCACCTGTTTCTGCATCGCTTCGCGGATCTCGGTCGGGGGGGCGATGTCCTGCAGTTCAACCCGGGTTACCTTGACCCCCCACTTGTCGGTGGCCTCGTCGAGGATGGTCCGCAGACGGTTGTTGATGGTGTCGCGGCTGTCCAAAGTCTCGTCGAGCTCCAGGGCGCCAATAGCGGTGCGCAGGCTGGTCTGGGTCAGCTTCTCGATGGCCAGCGGAAGGTTCTCCACCTCGTAGGCGCTCTTGACGGGGTCGGTGATTTGGTAGTACAGGACGGCGTCCACGGTCAGCATCAGGTTGTCCTTGGTGATGACCCGCTGCTGGGGGAAGTCGAGAATCTGCTCGCGCAGGTCCACGAAATCGGACCAGTAGAATTGGCCGGTTCTGCTGACAGACCCTTGCGAATCCACGACGCGCGCCGCTTGGTATTCGTCCCTGGTCGGACCTTTGCTCTCCAGCCTGCGGGCGTCCAAGCTGACCGAGGACGTGTTCACCACCCGGCGGGGTTTGTCCCACAGGGGGATGATTAGGTGCAGGCCGCTTTTCAGCACGCTACTGAACTTGCCCAGGCGCTCGACGATCATCACGTGGGATTGGGGTACGGTACGAAACCCGAATTTAGCCATGAGTAAAATCAGGATGAAGAGCACTCCGAGAACGATGTATAGACCGAGCATGTGAGCCTCCTTTGTGTTATGTCATCGCCCCGCCGCACTCGGGGCAGAACTTGGCGTTTTCGTCAACCAGGGCCCGGCAGTGCGGGCAGCGGACCCTGGTCATTTTGTAACCTCCGACAGCCGACATCATTTCCACGTGCCGCTCTTCCCGCGCCCTCTCGTTGGATAGGCACAGGGTGATGATAAAGCCGATCCAACTCAAGAAAAGCCCCAGTAGGAAGCCCGTAAACCCGCGTCCCTTCATTGAGCCGACGATGGCGGAGATGATGGCGGGGGTGAGCGAGCCGAACACCAGGATGGTGGTCCAGAGGTCCATGCGTCCTCCTCGGTGTTAGGTGTTATTAACGGGCTGTGGAGTCGCTCAGGGAGCGCCCCAGATGAAGTTACTGCTTCCGTCGAAGAAGCCTACCGCAGGTGTTTCATCGAAAACGCCATAGCCAGCGCGGACATTGCCCTTGCTGTCGGTAACCCGGACCGCGGCGCTTCCAGCACCGACCCCTATCTCGACGTGCTGTTTCTCCATATCGCCTAGAAACAGCAGAGGGTTTCCGTCGCTTATAAAGAGCCCGCCCTTGAGGTTGCCGTCTTCGTTGACCAGGAAGAGATTGCTGACGCTTATAGATTCTGCGTATGAGGGCAGGCCCTGGGCTTGCACCGGCACGGGCGAAAAGAGCCACCCACCGAGAATCCCCCCGGTGAAGGCGGCCGCGATGCTGAACGCCCCGATTACCAGGAGTTGCTTGCGGTTCATCGTCCTCCCCTTTAGTTACAGACTAAGCCTATCGGATAGCAGAGAATGAAAATGTTGCTCAAACACACCACTCGATAGAAAGGACTCTTCCCTTTCAAAGGTGCCCAATAAAAGGTTGTACTTCCAAACTAGAGCCGTGTAAGAAGATGTAATGGATACCTTGCACCCCCCCTCCACTTCGGTCACAAAGACATTGAACACCCCTTCACAATTGCGAAGTCGGTAATCAATGCCCTCCTCCGGAGCGTTCAGCCACTCCCGTGGAACGTCGAATGCCTTGCAGTTCACGAACCCGGAGTCCCTCTCCATGTTGTCTACCGGAAGGTTGCAATCCGCTAATATGGAGATGACCGTCGTCCATACCGTAGGAAAGTCGGCGGAATAGACCACCGCCTTCTCTACCGCTACCTCCTCCGGTTGCTGTCTCATCCCGCAGCCTATCAGCAGGATGAGAAACATAAGCAGTGCCAGTATCTTCTTCATCTCTCCCCCCCTTTTTCGGGTGTAGAAATAACCGCTATCGCCTATCATCTAGGTTTTGAAATTAAGAAGGCCCGGAGAAGGTTCCGGGCCGTTCACTCGCGTTCAGAGCAGCGTCGTCAGAAGGTCGCCGACGCCCACGAAGTTGCCGTGGGGGTCGAAGGTCTGGTCGGTCCGGGCGTTGTAGATGCCCTTCAGCGCGCCGTGGGCGTCGTAGAGGTACACCTCGTCGCCCTTCCGCTCGCGGATGCCCAGCAGATTCCCGTATCCGTCGTACAGGTCCTCTCCCATTCTCCCCTCCCCTCTCACCACATCATCTCCCCGAGGGCTGACAGATCGGGTCAGTAACGGGGGCGCTCCTGCTCCAACCCTCCAGCCGGGACGCGACCACCTTCTCGTCGATGGTCAGCCTACCGTCCTTCACCGCCTGGGGCTCCAGGTCGTAGTAGTAGTCCTCCAGCACCCGCTCGATGATGGAGCGCAAGCCGCGCGCCCCGAGGCCCTTTGCCTGCGCCGCGTGGGCGATTCGGCCCAAGGCGTCGGGGGTGAACTGCAGATCCACGCCGGCCTCCAGCATCAGGGTCCGCTGCTGGCCGAGGATGGAGTTGGTGGGCTCGGTGAGGATGCGCGTCAGCTCGCCCTCGGTGAGCTCGTCCAGCCGGACGATGACCGGCAGGCGCCCCACGAACTCGGGGATGAGCCCGTAGTGGACGAGATCTTCGGGGAGGACCTCGTCGCCGGCGGCGGTGGGGCCTTCCGCGCGACCGCCGGTGAACCCCAGGCTGTTTTTGCCCAGCCGGGCCTGGATGATGTCGTCCAGGCCGTTGAAGGCGCCGCCGCAGATGAAGAGCACGCCGCGGGTGTTCATCTTCGCCGAAGGGCCCATACCCATGCGGTCGCCGTTCAGGGGGAAGCTGACGATGTCGCCTTCCAGCATCTTCAGCAGCGCCTGCTGGACCCCCTCACCGCCCACGTCCCGGCCGTTGGGAACAAGGCTGCGGGCGAGCTTGTCCACCTCGTCGAGGTAGACGATGCCCATCTCGGCCGCCTGGAGCTGCCGGTTGGCGGCGTGGTAGAGGCGCTGGAGGACGTACTCGACGTTGTTGCCTACGTAGCCCGCCTCGGTGATGGTGGTGGCGTCGCAGATGACCATCGGCACTTCGAGGAACCGAGCCAGCATCTCCACCATGTAGGTCTTGCCCGAGCCGGTGGGGCCGAGGAGGAGGACGTTGGACTTGTCCATGTCGGTCTTGGTCTTCCGGGCCACACGCAGCCGCTTGTAGTGGTTGCTGACGGCGACGGAGAGGGTCCGCTTGGCCCGCTCCTGGCCGATGACGTAGTCGTCGAGGTGCTCCTTGAGGCTGCGCGGGCTGGTGACCTTCTTCAGCAGCTCATCGGTGTCCACCGGCGACCCTTCCGCGACGTTTTCCTCCCCGTCCCTGTTCTTGTTACTCCTGTGGTACTCGACGAAGCCGTTCATATCGTTCACGGCCCGCTCCAAGCGGTCGCGCCACACGTCCCACCGGCGCTGGAGGAGCAGCTCGCTCTCTTCGTTGAAGAAGAGTGCGACCTTCTTCAGCGGGGGCATGCGCTCGTCGTTGTCCTTCTTGGCCATTTTGTAGAGTTCTAGGGCCCAGGCCTGCTTCTCCATGCAACGGGCGAGCTGTTGCAGGTCGGATGTCGCCTGGTTGAGCTGCTCCTCGATGATGTCCGCAACCATCTTCACCGGCGAGAACGGGAGGGTGTCCACGCCCTCCAGGCACCTGGCGACGTGGTCCAGGTAGTTGATGCGACCGGTGACACGCATGGTGGCCAGAATCTCGGCGACCTTCTGCTCCCGGCAGCCGAGGGTGTCGAGCTTATCCTTGAAGCTGCGGTTGAGCCGGGCCGCGCAGGTGCCGACGCGGCGCGTGACGGCCCACTCCGCGAGGCGCGCGGGGCGCATGAGCCAGAATGCGCACCCCGCCACTGCGCCGCCGAGGGCGAAGACGAAGATGGTGTTGACCGTCAGGGAAAGGGGCGTCACCGAGCCCCAGAACCAGAACCCCACCGCGGCCACCCGCCAGGTGTACACCAGGAAGCGGTAGGCCGCCAGCATCGTCCCGGCGCCGGCGAGGAGGGAGAGGACGGTGCAGATGTTCCGACGGGCGAAGACGGTGGCAACTTCGGCCTGGGGTTGGAACAGGGCGGGGTACAGGTTGCTCTTGACGCTGACCAGCCGAGGCAGTGAGGAACGGCTCCCCGCCTTGAGCGCGGCGAGGGCCGAGTAGAGGCCGGTGGCGGTGAGCATCCCCACCACGCCGCCGACCCAGACCGGAATGGAGACCCACATCAGCCGGCCCAGAAACCACAGGACCGGCGGCAGGACCAGGCAACCGAGCGATATCAACAGGAACAGGGCTGGCTTCTTCTTGGTCATCTTCCTCTTTCTCTCTGGCGCCGGGACCCCCCGGCACGCTTCACTCTACAAGACTAGGATATACCGTAGGCCTGATAGAACAGGTCCCGCTCCTTGGGCCCCGTCGGCCGCAGGAGTAAGCCGGCCGGCTCCACCAGCACCAGGCCCTCCCCTTCCTGGATGTTGAACCGCGGCACGATGATCAGCGGGAAGTCCCTGCACCTGTCGCCGGAGCGGATTTTTACCCGGAGCTCGGGATGCGCCTCGAACAGGTGTCGGTGCCCGTTTTCCATGCACCGGCACCCGACGGGAAGGGCCACCTTGTCGTCGAGGCGCAGCTCCGCCTGGATGGGGGTACCCGTGTAAGTTGCGTGAAACGCCGTCATGGTCACCATGTGCCCGAAGAGGGTGTGTCGGAGCGAGAGCGATCGCGGGTTGCCCGGGTCGGCGTCCAGGGCGTAGAACATGGCCGTCTCACCGCGGGACCCCTCCGCCGCCCAACGCTGCGGGTCCACCAGGCACCAGGGGACGTGGTCCCCGAGCTTGACCACTATCAGCTTCGCTATCTCAATGACCTCGGGCATTCAGGCACCTCTACTTCGTTCTTCCCCAGGGTCAGTATAGACGGGGGGCCTGACAGCGCAGGTCCCGCCCCTACACATCCACTTTCGGATGGAGCAGGGTGACCGGCTCCGCCAGCACGATGCCCTCCCCCTCCTCGATGGCGCGCGTCTGCGCCAGGACCAGGGGGTAGCGTTCCCGGTCGTTGGGCTTCCAGCGCTCCGGGGTCATCTGTGTCAGACCGGGCAACACCGGGACACCCATGAGCCTGTCCGGACACACCCGGACCCGGAGCTCGGGGTGCTCCTCGAACATCCGCCGCGACACACCCTCCAGTTTCCGCTGGTTGACGGGGAAGCTCACCTTCTCGTCGAAGCGCAGGAGCGCCGGGTAAGGCGCGGCCTTGTAGGCGTCGTGGTACACCGAGATGGTCACGGTGCAGCCGCACAGGACGTAGTTGAGGAACTTCGACCGGTCCTCGGCGGTGTAGCTCATCATGTAGAGCATGGCCGTCTCGCCGGGGGCCCCCGCCTCTCCCCAGCGCCGCGGGTCCACGACGCACCAGGGCCGGGAGGGCTCCAGTCGGACCGCGATGAGCCGCGCGATTTCGGTGGCCTCAAGCATCGGCAGCACCCCTTCTAGCATCGGTCTCACAGGAACCTGTACCGCGCCGGCTCATCCTCGGCGACGACCCGGCCCTCTTTCTCCAACAGCCACAGGATGTGCTCCAGGAAGCCGACCAGGTCGTCGGGCCGCGAGAACCCGGCCTCGCGCATCAGGCCCTCCACCCGCCCCTCCAGCTCATCGAGGGTCATGGGCCGTTCCCGCAGGAGTCCGGCCACGGCCAGTCGGGAGAACAGGAGCATCCAGTGAGGCGTGGAGCCGGGGTCCACGGGTTCGGTCCGCCCTTCCTCCTTGTACAGCGGCATGGGCGGCGCGGCCATGAATCCCACCGGTTCCGTCTTCCCCCTCTTGCGTTGTCTTTTCATTGTTGTCAGCGGTTCTCGCCGCCGATGCGGACCACGTCGCCGAAAGGCGGCCTGATCCCGCGCTTGCCTTTGGCGAGGCACCAGATGAGCTCCAGGCCATCGTACCCCGTAGGCCAGGGGGCGTACCCGTCGGTCAGCACCACGTTGCACCGGGCCCACAGGCGGTGGTCGTCCACCCAGCCGAAGGCGTTGATGAAGGAGGTCCCGCCGCCTCCCCGGAGATTGATGATCCGCCAGTCGCCCCGGCGGTAGGTCCGGACGTACTCGCCGCTGACCGGCTGCACCTGGGCGTCGAAGGTGACCAGCTCGACGGCGAACCCCGAGGAGATTGACTCGATTTCGGCGAAGAAATCCTCCAGGTTTTTCGATGAGATGCTCCCCGAGACGTCCACCAGGACCAGGAGCCTGTCCCGGGCGTGGTGGCTCTGACCCTTGATCCCGAATTTATTGTAACGGCGGTTCCGCCGGGAGTACGTCCGCCGCGCGCCGCCCAGTTGACGGCCGGTGACGCTCCTCAAGGCCCTCTTCCAGTCCACCGTGGGCACGGAGAGCTCCCGGAGGATTTCGCTCAAATCGCCGGGGACGTTCCCGGGCGCGTTCTCGGCCGACTCGCGCAGCATCTTCCCCAAGAGGCCCCGGAGCTGGACCTCGTCGGGGCTGTCCCCCCAGACTTCGTGGTCCCCCAGCCGGTCCAGGGCCAGCTCCAGGTCGTCGGTGACCCAGACGGGCAGCCCGTGGCCCGGCTTTTTCGACTCGGAGGGTTGTGGCGATGCGAGCTCCTCGTTACCGCGCCGGCCGACCAGAATCCAGCGCCCCTTCTCGTCGCGGACGACCTTCAGCTCCTTGAGCTTGAAGACTTTCTCCAGGAACTCGCGGGCGGTCATCCGGGGCATCATCCCCACGAGCTGCTCCACGGTCGTCCGGGAGTGGATTTCCGGCGGGAGGAAGACGCTCATGTCCATCAGCTTTTTGCTGGCCGACAGCCCTTCGAGCAGGGGCCGGTCGTGGTGCCCGTGAACCACCGCGTCCATGGCCCAGTTCAAGGGGCCGTGGTTCCGGAAGGCTTCCTTACCCCAGGCCCTGGCCCGCAGGGGGTGCAGGCGGTAGATGTGCTCCAGCTCGTGCCGCAGGATGACCACGGTTTCCTCGACCGTGAGGCCGTCGATGAACTTGGGGCTGTACGCGAGCACCGGCCGCCCCTCGCCGTCAATCCAGACCGCGGCGGTCTTCACCCCGTGCCCGCGCGGGTCGCCCGCCCGGAAGAAGTTCAGCAGGTGGCCGAAGAACGGGTCCTTCTGCAGCAGGCGGCAGCGCGCCAACGCCACCTTCTCCCGCGCGCCGATGCTTCCTTTAACCTTCGTCATGCCCCACCTCGCTGGGCTTCTCGCCCATGACCAGGCGGCCGATGTACAGGCTCAACTCCGGCCGGGCCATCAGCATCACCAGCCAGAACTTCTCGTCCAGCTTCTCCTCCCCCGCGCCCTCCACGGTACGCAGGATCGACTCCAGCGCCCGGGGGCCGGTCACGGTGGCGTTGCCGTAGGTCAGGCTGATGCCGAGCTCCCGGGCCCCCTCCATGGCCACGCGCTGCGCCAGGGCCACCACCAGGTCCCAGTTGTCCGGGCTCGCGTCGTTGGAGGTGAGCACCTCCAGGCAGTCCAGCAACCGCCCGCGCCGCGGGACGTCGGTCAGCTCGGGCAGCATCCCCATCAGCGTCCAGACGAGGTTGCGGGTCTCGTCGTGGCCCAGCCGGAGAACGTCCCCCTCCCACTCCTCGCGGTCGCGCTCCAGGACGGTACGGGCGCCCACCCCGGGCTCGGTGTTCAGGAAGTCGTGGACCAGCCCGAGCCCGACCATCCCGGCCAGGACCCGGCGGTGGGCCGTCTCCCCGTATATCCCCAGCCGCCGGGCCACGGTGTTGACCCGGACCACCGCCTCCCAGGTGCGCGGCGAGGGGTACACACCGCCCTGGTCGTCATCCAGGGGCTGCGGCCGGCCCTCGCCTTCGAGCTGCGGCTGGGTCCCGAGAAACATGGAGCCCGTGTCCCGGCCGGCGGTGTAGGCCAGCACCTTCTCCACCTCGCGCCGCGCCTCCCCGCCGCCCAGGCCGTTCATGTACATGACCCAGCCCATGAGGTACTTGCTCGTCCACCTCGACGTAGAGCTGGACGAAGCGGTCCATAAAGGCGGCGTCCAGCAGGGCGTTCTGCGAGTAGTTGCGCCCCCGGGGCGGGTTGCTGGCCGCCACCACGTCCCACCCCGCGGGCAGGACGTACCGGCTGCACTGGTGATAGGTCCGACCGTCGGGGGCCGTCTGGTGCTCGACGAGCTGGAAGATGGCCTGCTGCACGTCGGCCTGGGCGCGGAAGATTTCGTCCAGGAGGAGAAGCCCTCGCTCGCCGTGGTGCTTTACCTGCGGCAGGATGGTGGGCGGCGCGAAGTCGGTGACTTGCTCCTCGGCCTTCTCACCGTCGCCATTACATTTTCCCTTTCCGTTCAGTTCGGGGATGAACGGCAGTCCGGTGAAGTCCGCCGCCTCATGGAGCGAGCCGCGGAGGTTGATGAATCCCACCGGCTCCCCGGAGCCCCAGAGCTCCTGGCGCAGCTTGGCGTACTTGGGCGCCTTGTCAAAGGCCAGCTCGCGCACGATGGAGCTCTTCCCGATTCCCCGTTCGCCCAGTAGCAGCGGCGTCACATCGGACGCCAGGCACAGCGTCAGCTCCTGGGCTATCTGTAACAGGCTCGGCATGTCGTGTCCTTTCCCTTCTTCATCCTGTGTAAAGGATAAACCCGAGCCATGACATCCCAGGGCAAACGAAACCCCGCCGTGGGAGGCGGGGTCGTCTAGAACTTGGTATTTACGTAATTTAGGAGTTTACATTAGCGCGCGATAATCAGGTGCTTTGTAATCGAGGAAGCGTCCGTCGTCAACCGTGCCACGTAGACACCAGAGAGAAGGTGTCGTAGTAGATTTCACGGCAGCCTGGGGCGGTGGGGACGCTCACGGTGGATGACACGAGCCGCCCGGAGAGGTCGTAGAGCGAGAGCTCTACGTTTCTTGTGTCTGGTGGTAGGTAGTAGCTTAGGGTCACCCGGTCCGTCGTCGGGCAGGGGTAGGGGGCGTAGAGGGTGAAGCGGCTAGCATCCGGTCCCGGCCAAGCGGCCTCCACGGCTCGGGCCTAGACCGACACTAATCCTGCTTGCGGGATTGAAACCTGACTCCGACTAGGACCACACTCCCATCTTCGTCAATAAACGACATCTGGACGAAGGCCTTCCGTCTTAAGTCGGCCCTCTGACTAGCGAAATAAAATTGGGTTGAAAGCGCACAATTCTGTGAAATTAAGGTTGACATATTTAACTTTTAGTTTTTAGAATGCTCTGTAAGAATAAGCTCCCTTTTAATTAGCAAATTGTAAATTATTAGCTACGTTTAAGCATCCTTCCACCTCAAGATGAAACGGGGAAAACGTGCAAAGAAGCGTTGTTTGCTTTGTATTAAGTGTCGTCGTCGCAGTTGTGTTTGCCACTCCCGAAGGTGAGGGTGTTCAGCTAGAATCCCAACCGGGGCTAGTTCCCGTGTCAGGTTTCGTCTTTAATGAAGACGGCGAAGCAGTTGAAGGTGCCGTTGTTATCCTTGATATAAAAGATTTTGAAGGCGTTAAGTACTGGATAGGTATGGTAACTCCTGAAGACGGCCACTTTTTCCTCCTCGCGCCCGAAGGTAACGCTCACCTAAAATGCTACTACGGCGGTTATCTGATTCAACGCCTGTGCTACCAGTATGGTATGGTTCTAGACCTAGACTATGCCAGGGCCTACAATTTGTACTTGGACAATTTCATTGCCACTCGCGATTCAGGCGATCCTGTATTGTCAACGCCGGCGAAGTTACAACCCGCTGTAACTCCCGTCGTGGAACCCGTTGTAACCCCCGACGTGGAACCAGCTCCAACCGTAGAACCAACTACCACTGAGGGCAAAGGAGCTGTTGAAAGCGCTCTTGTTTCAACCGGCGGAACCATCCCTCCAACACCTAGCAGCACTCTACTACCCCTTCATATCCATGCCGGTGGCGGTCTTCCCTTCATTGGCGACATCGCTGTTGGTTACTCGCTCCACCGCAACGGTTACCTCAACCTCACCGCAACCCTGGTCTATGTTGACAAGCCCGAGGAACATCTGGCGCGAACAGGCGACTTGGCACTTTCCTTAGACTACGATCTTTACTTGGGCGGCACCTTGCGGGCACATCTGGGAATCGGCCCCGGTGTTTTCTTCCGTACTGACGAGACACTGTTTGCACTTAAGGTCAAGGCTGGCTTGGCCGTCTTTATCTCACCCAACTGGGGAATCACCCTGGGCGCGGATTACTACCCCATCATCGGCGACGTCTATTTCGGCGAGGCGCTTAATCCCCGAGTCGGTGTAGATTTCTTCTTCTAGGCATCAACCGAATGGTACTAGCCGCTTAGGAGCAATCATGAAACAGCTCACCGCTTATCTCTTCCTAGTCCTCACTCTAGCCATGGCCGTTGTGCTGGGCTGCGACGCCGACATCCTGGGTTTTGGCGATAGGCCCGGCGGTGGTTATGATGTTCCAAAAACACCGATAAACTACATTATCAAACCTCCTGACAACGCCCCACTTGATGTCGGTTGCATGGCCGCATTAAGCTTTGTTGATAAAAGTTATGCTAACGACCAGGGTATGGGAACTCTATATATTGTTGATGGAGACGACTATCAAATTATAATTTGTCTTTCTGACTCCGATAACGTCATTATGTTGGCTTACGCTGAGCCTAGCGCCCCTGTGGTAGAGTTTAGCGCTTCTTCTACGGCAGATGCACTTATTATGATGCATCCTCTGCTTATAGAGATACCTTATTCGGAAAAAACCATTCTTTTAGATAGCGCTCGTTTACACAATAACTATAATCAGTTAGTGACCAATATTGAAGCGCTTATTGTTTTCGACCCCTATAATGCTCTTAATCCTAATATACATACCGAAATTTTTGAAGCTGCCGTTGGTATATTCGAAGATGTTTTTGTTGACAGCTATTACAATTTGTCAAGCAAGCAGCTAGGTGCGTCGAGCAGTTTATCAAGCAGTAGTACACCGAGTAGCATCAGCCCCCTTCCAAATCCACCTGGTGGTACAGGTGATGTAGAACTCACACAAGACGATCCCGGCAGTGGTATTATTGAATTTAAAAATTGGAAGGCAATACACTATATGGCTACAACTGAAGGTAATGAAGATGGTGGCGATTATCTTCATGAGTACACTTGGGTGGGATCTAAGGGTGTATGGGATATAGTTCAAGGCCTTCCAAAAATTACTGAATATAGGCTTCCTGATGGCCATTATACAGTTACTGCAGAAAGAGGGAACTTTTTAGAGTGTCAGCAATGGTCTGAGGCTGCATATAACGCCGGTACTGCAAATATAGCAAAGGGCATCTTGCATGCTATCACAGTAGTAGCTGGACTTCCTGGCTTCATACCTGAACAATATAAATATGCGGTTGCATTAGCTGATTTGCTTAAGGATATGTGGTTGGTAATCGACGATCTCGGGGAAGCAACTCCAGCTGAAGTGTTTTTAGAAATCCTTAAATATGCTGGAAAACATTTCGATGATATCACATATTTTTTTAGAGAAGAATTGGATTTAATTATACATCAATATTTTGGTAGCATATTTGAAATGTTAGGTGCTATTTTTAAAATTGCAGGTTACGGTGATGCATTGGCATATGCGTATGATATATGCACTGCTACAGATGTAACTTACGAAGTAGAAATGATAGATGGTGTACTCTATTTTCCAGACGACGGCGACGCGCCACCGGACACCCCCCAACTTATTTATCCGGAAAACGGCCAAACCGACGTGGAGCCGCGCCCCACATTCCGGTGGACAGAAACGATGTCTTCAGGCTGGGCGCCCTTCGAACAGGTCTCGCAGAGCGCATCCGCGACCAATGCTACAGGCGCTAATCGTTTGACAGGAACCGCCGCCGTAGCCTGCCAAGCGTCAAACGCTCAGGCGCAACTCAACCACATTCGGCAAAGCGCCGAAGGGTACAATCCGTTGTCGCCGGCCGAGAGCTACCGCATACAGGTGGACGACAACTCCGATTTCAGCAGCCCCGAGATTGATAGGTCCGGTATTACGGATAATCAGTTCAAACCTTCTAGTGATCTCGGCGAGAACAAAACCTATTACTGGCGGGTGCGTGCTCACAACCAATGGGGCGATAGTTCTTGGTCAACCGTTTGGCACTTTACCACCGGGGGGGAGACGGGTACGCCCCCGGACGCCCCCAGCCTCATTTACCCGGAAAACGGCCAGACTGACGTAGAGTTGCGCCCCACATTCCAGTGGACAGCAACGATGTCTTCAGGCTGGGCGCCCTTCGAGCAGGTCTCGTCGAGCACATCCGCGACCAATGCTACAGGCGCAAATCGTTTGACAGAAGCCGCCACCGCAGCCTACCAAGCGTCAACCACTCAAGCGCAACTCCACCGCATTCGGCAAAGCGCCGAAGGGTACAATCCCTTGTCGCCGGCCGAGAGCTACCGCATTCAGGCGGACGACAACTCTGACTTCAGCAGCCCCGAGATTGATAGCTCCGGTATTACGGATAATCAGTATAGACCTTCTAGTGACCTTGACGCGCAAACAAGATATTACTGGCGTGTGCGGGCTCACAATCAATGGGGCGACAGCGACTGGTCCGCCGTCTGGAGTTTCACCACTCGGCCGCCCTCAGATGAACCACCCGAAATCCCACAACTTATCTATCCCGATGATGGCGATACCGACGTTCCTGTACGCCCTACTTTCCTCTGGACTGCGACCCGAACCATCGGCGGAACTCTATACGGCCATAGCAGCACTTTTGGTCGCATCTCACCGGCGGAGGACTATCATATTCAGGTGGATAATGAGCCGAGCTTTTCAACACCGCGAATCATTGATGCTGAGTATATCCCCACAAACGAGTACACACATGACAGTGACCTGGACTACGGAACAGACTACTACTGGCGCGTCCGGGCGCGTAACGACGCCGGATACAGCGATTGGTCGGGGGCATACAGCTTCACTACAGAAGAATCACCAGAATGGCACATCGAGACCGTGGATTCGGCGGGAATCGTAGGCGAGTACACCTCTCTGGCGCTGGATTCCTCCGGCTACCCCCACATCTCGTATTACGACCAAACCAACGCTGATCTAAAATACGCCAGTTGGAACGGTAGCACTTGGCAGATAGAGACTGTTGACTCAGCGGGAATAGAAGGCTGGTGGACCTCTCTGGCGCTGGATTCCTCCGACCGCCCCCACATCTCGTATTACGACAACACCAACGAAGATCTGAAATACGCCAGCTGGAACGGTAGCTCTTGGCAGATAGAAACCGTTGACTCGGCGGGACGCGTAGGCTGGTGGACCTCTCTAGCGCTGGACTCCTCCGGCCGCCCCCACATCTCGTATTTCGACGAGACCAACAGTGATCTAAAATACGCCAGTTGGAACGGTAGCTCTTGGCAGAAGGAGACTGTTGACTCGGCGGGATACGTAGGCGTCTACACCTCTCTTACGCTGGATTCCTCCGGCTACCCCCACATCTCGTATTTCGACGGGACCAACAGTGATCTAAAATACGCCCGCTGGAATGGTAGCTCTTGGCAGATCCAGACCGTGGACTCGGCGGGAGACGTAGGCTACTACACCTCACTGGCTCTGGATTCCTCCGGCTACCCACGTATATCTTATTACGACCAAACCAACAGTGATCTTAAATACGCCCGCTGGAACGGTAGCTCTTGGCAGATAGAGACCGTGGATTCGTCGGGAAACGTAGGCGAATACACATCTCTGGCGCTGGACTCCTCCGGTCGCCCCCACATCTCGTATCGCGGCTACGGATATTTAAGATACGCTCGCTGGACCGGCAGCTCTTGGCAGAAAGAGACAGTGGACTCGACGGGAAACTTAGGCTGGTGGACCTCTCTTACGCTGGATTCCTCCGACAACCCGCACATCTCTTACTACGATGACAGCAACTTTGATCTTAAATACGCTTACTGGGAATGAAGCGGGGTCGGCGGGGTTACTTACAAAGTCTGGTGACGATAAGACAAGGGGCTTGAGCCCCTTGTTTATTAGTGAGGACCGAGAGGGTTACTCCGGTGTTCATTCAAAAAGGCGGGGGCGCATCCCGCCTTCTTATTGCCCCTCACCCTTCGCGAACGGCGAAGAGCAACTTGGTGATAACGAAGGCCACCTTCGGGTAGCTTCAAAGTTACAAACCTTGGGCGTATCTACAACCTGGACAGAGAAATCCCTCGGACCAGCGGACTTCTATAAGGGAGTTCTGATAAGCCTACTCGGTTATGAACCAATCACGGCTTTTGAAACACGACGACGCTCTCACGAGATGGTTTCCGGTCATACTTGCTAATCTGTTGTGCGCTGTTGCCACGCTTAATTTGGCATCTCTTAACATACCCTTGCATAAAGTATAAACACGCAGTCTACACATATAAAGTAATAATAAACCTCCTCGGGTAAGGAGGTTCTGTCAACATACCACATTGCGGTGGATTTGGCCGCAATAAACCTCCTCGGGTAAGGAGGTTCTTTTTTTACTCAAATCCTACCTAGTGATGACGATACGTTGAGATAATGAGGCGGTGCTCGTGCTCAACCGTGCGACGTAGACGCCCGGGGGCAGGTTGGAGGCGTCGTAACTAATTTCGTGTCGTCCTGGAGCGGTGGGGAGACTCACTGAGGACTCCAAGAGACGGCCGGAGAGGTCGTAGAGCGAGAGCTCTACGTTTTTCGTCCCCTCCGGGAGGTAGTAGCTGAGGATTACCCGGTCCGCAGCCGGGCAGGGGTAGGGAGTGTAGAGGGTGAATCTGCCGGCGTCGAGTCCCGGCCAGGCGGCTTCAACGGGACCAAAGGTGCGAACGGTGCCGTCGGGAAGCGTGGCTTCGAGGGTGTAGAGGTGGGTGACGTTCGGCTCGGCGTCGCGGTCCAGGTAGCGGTAAATCGCGTCGCCGGAGAGATTGACCAAGTGCTCACCGTCGCGCTCCAGGCGCCAATTTGAGCCGACTAAATCTTCCTCCTCGCGCCAGGAGAGGAGGATGCCGTCGCCATCAGAAGAGGCCTCTAGGTGGGGCTCATCGACAGCGAAACCGTCAAGGGTGTACTGGTACCAGAGGTCGCAATCATCTGCCCACGCAATACATACAAAACCGTTATTATGGTTGATGAATCTGAATTCGTCGCTGTAAGGCCAGTAAATAACCTCATCGCTGATGTAATCAAAATCTTCGTAAATATCTCCCTCTAAATCAAGGCGTCCGAAAACAAAACGATTATCTCTAATACCTAAGACCGCGAGATTACCGTTATTATACATAATGCCAAGATAACCAACTTCTCCATCCCAGTCAGGCGGAAAGAACTTCTTGTACCCCGTTACTTCATTTCCATCAGTATCCATTGAGTAATAGATACCGCCACGTGTGTAATCGAGTACCCCCCCCAAACCATGTGAATGATGTCGGAATCGTCAATGGTAGCGTCTATTCCACCGTCATCGAAATTATCCACCATGAAGTTAGAAAGAATCTTTGATTCATACTCACCGGCTGAATCGTGTGGGACCTTAGCCCAGCATACTTCCGTAACACTCGGATTCATCCACTCAAATTCTAAAGTCTGGTCAAAGAAAAGGTGTGCGTTACCCTCGGAGTCAACCTCAACCTCCCAATTGTCATTCAGGTTCTGATAATATACATCGTGATGAGAAATTGTTATACCCCGAATATCCAGTCTTTCCTCCGTATCCGGGTTATAACGTGTGTATGCTAGCGTATCCTTCCCGTTATAATCAACCATGTAGGCCAGGTGGATTGTATTATCTGCTTCAATAACAGCTGATGGCCAACTGTGGTTACTATACCCTGTCGTATCTGTGTAGGCGAAAAGAGATGGACCTTCAAGTATATCACCGTCTGATGAGATATGAGCGTACCAAAGGTTGTCGGTTACACCTTCAAAGCGAATATAAAAGAGATAAAGCGTATTATCCGATGCTATAACGCAAATTGGGAGATCTTCCCAAACACCAGTGTTAATTACTGGTTTTGGCCCTAATAAAACATTCCCAGCTTGATCAATCTTCGTTAAATATACATCCGAATCACCGTCCCAATACCGATGTATTATGACATAATTCTCCTCCAACTCCAAAGTAATGAATGGCTTATCAAACTCACTATATTTAACACCGTCAGCTACTAGTACAGGTTCAGACCAGCCTTCGTAAACGGCGAAGGTGGCCGCGACGGGGATGAGTAAAAAATCAAGGACGAGCTTCTTCATAAACTTCAACACCAAGATGAGGAAAATCCCATCTAAAGTCTAGCACAAACACGGTCGGGGTTTCCGGTGCCCCCGGGGGCGCCTTGACCACGCAAACGGAGGATGCTACAATGCCCCGCGCGCCGCTGTAGCTCAGTTTGGCAGAGCAGCTCACTCGTAATGAGCAGGTCCTCGGTTCAAGTCCGAGCAGCGGCTCCACGACCCCCCGCCGGGGGTCATCTTGTTGGTTTGGGCGCGCATTTCCGTTATACTTGCACGCGACACATCCTCGCGACCGAGGGACCGGGATTTGCTGAAGAACTGGCGCTTCTGGCTGGGCGTGGTCATCTCCGGGGGGCTCCTCTGGTGGTTCTTCCACGACGTGGACCTGGAGGGGCTGGGCCGGGGCTTCGCCCAGGCCAACTACCTGATTTTAGTCTGGTGGGTCGTCCCGCTGGCGGTGAGCTACATGCTGCGCATCTGGCGCTGGAAGCTCTTCCTGGACTCCATCCATCCGGTGAAATTCCTGAACGCTGCGAGCGGGACGATGATAGGCTTCATGGCCAACGGCGTCTTGCCCCTGCGGGCGGGGGAGCTCATCCGGCCCTACGTGGTCACCCGCAATTCGGGGTACAAGTACTCCAGCGCGCTGGCCACGGTCATCTTCGTCCGCATACTCGACGGCCTCGTCATCATGGCGATTTTCATCTGGATGCTCTTCCTCTTCCCCTTCGGCGGGATGGTGAAGATGGGGCTGGCCATCGCGGTGGGTGCGGTGTACGTGACGGGATGCCTGGCGCTGGTGTTTCTGTACTACCGGCGCGACCCGGTGGCGAAGATTCTGTCGCTCCCGGCCCGTCTCTTCGGGAAAAAGACGCGGGAGAAGGTCCGGGAGTTCTTCGTGAATTTCGGCGACGGGCTGCACATCTTCAACCACAAGGGACGGCTGTGGGCGGCCGTGGGGCTGTCCTTCGCCATCTGGGGCACGGCGGTGCTTTCTTACGTGCCCATCATTCAGGCGATGCCCTTCGCCGGGCTGACGCCGTGGTTCGCCGCGCCGTTCACGCTGGCCTACGTGTGCCTGGGGGTGGTCTTCCCCTCGGCGCCGGGATTCCTGGGCATCTTCGAGCAGTTCGGCTACCTGGGGCTCACCACCTGCGCGCCGGCCATCGTCGGGGTGTACGGCGAGGCGGGTAAGGGCATGGCCGGGGCCTTCGCCATCCTCCTGCACGTGACCCAGGTGCTCCCGTACATCGTCGTGGGGCTGATTTTCCTCGTCCGGGAGGGCCTGAGCCTGGGGCAACTGCAACGGGGTCGGCTGAAAGAGGGCTCCGGGGTGGACGCCGCGGCGGCGCTCCGGGACATGGACGACGAGGCGGGGAAAAAGCAGTGACAAGGACCGAGGGGCTCGTGTTCGCGCCGGCGACCGCCGACCGTTGGGACGACCTGGAGCGGCTGTTCCGGGACGGCCACCCGTTCCCGGGCTGCTGGTGCATGTACCGGCGCAACAGGCGCAAAGACTTCGAGAAAAATTACGGGGAGGAAAACCGCAAAAATTTCCGCCGCATCATCGAATCCGGGGATGTACCCGGCATCCTGGCCTACTCCGGTGGTGAGCCGGCGGGCTGGTACTCGGTGGCGCCCCGGGAGACTTTTCCCGTCCAGGACCGGTCGCCGGTCCTGAAGAGGGTGGACGACGAGCCGGTGTGGTCCATCACCTGCTTCTTCATCCCGGAGCGGCACCGCAGGAGCGGGATGTCGGAGGCCCTCGTCGGCGCAGCCGTGGATTACGTCGAGGAGCGGGGCGGCGGGGTCGTCGAGGCCTACCCGCTCATCCCCGAGAAGAGCAAGAACCCGAAAATTTCCGCGTACATGGGCCTTTTCTCGACTTATATGAAGATGGGATTCAGAGAGGTGTCCCGGCGCTCCCCCATGCGGCCCGTCGTAAGGTATTATCTCGACGGGTAGCATCCAACCTAAGCGATAAAATTCATGGCCCCTCTGCACCGAGAGACGACGCGTCGGATTTTTCTGGGCGGCGTGCCCATCGGCGGCGGCGCGCCGGTGGCCGTCCAGTCCATGACCAACACCCCGACCCACGACGCGGAAAAGACCCTGGCGCAGATCGAAAAGCTGGTCGCGGCGGGGTGCGAGATAGTGCGGGTGGCGGTCCCGGACCGCCGGGCGGTCAAGACGCTCCCGGAGCTGGTGAAAAAAACTACCATCCCCCTCGTGGCGGACATCCACTTCTCGGAGCAGCTCGCCCTGGCCTCGGTGGAGGCCGGCGTCGCGGGCCTGCGGCTGAACCCGGGGAACCTGCGCGACCCCGGGGCCGTCCGCCGGGTGGCTCGGGCGGCGGTCGAGGCGGGGATTCCCATCCGGGTCGGAGTCAACGCCGGCTCCCTCGATCCCGACCTGCTGGCGAAATTCGGCGGCCCTGCGCCCGAAGCCCTGGTCGAAAGCGCCCTGAATGAAGTGCGGTTGCTGGAGGACGCCGGTCTGGAATCCATTAAAATCAGCGCCAAGGCGTCGTCGGTCACGGACACCCTCGCCGCCTACCGCCTCCTGGCGGAGAAGACGAGCTGGCCGCTCCACCTGGGGGTGACCGAGGCCGGCTGGCACGACGCCGGTGTAGTCAAGAGCGCCCTGGGCATAGGCACACTTTTACTGGAGGGCATCGGCGACACGCTGCGGGTGAGTCTGACCGGAGACCCGACGGCCGAGGTGCGGGTCGCCTGGGAGATACTCCGCGCCTGCGGTCTGCGCGAGCGGGGGGTGGAAATCATCGCCTGCCCCACCTGCGGCCGCTGCAACTACGACCTGGAGGGGCTCCTGCGGGAGGTGGAAAAACGGCTCTCCGACATCGTCACCCCCCTGAGGGTGGCGGTGATGGGCTGCGTGGTCAACGGTCCCGGGGAGGCCGCTCACGCCGACGTCGGCGTCGCCGGGGGCGCGGACTCGGGCGACATCTTCGTCCGGGGTGAAATAGTGGAGCGGGCCGTTCCCGCTAAGAAGCTGGCGGAGAGATTGGAACGGCTGGTCCGGGAGGTCGCCGCCGAGAGAGGCTGACCGAACGCGCGCGAATTGGCAAGGGAGAGCCGACGCTCTCCCCTTTTTTAGTGGATTGGAACTTACGACCTTTCCGGGAGCTCGTCGGCGGAACGGTCCGCCAGGTTGGCCGCGTATAAAAGCGGCATGGGGCAGGCGTCGCAGACGGGGTATTCGGCGAAATTCAGGCGCCGGTGGGCCCGGCGGAGAGTTCTCCAGCGGGGGGAGCGCCAGAGGTCCCGGAGCGGTGTCGCGGCGGCGTCCCCCATCCCCAGCTCACCGTTCAGGTCCAGGCAGCAGGTGGTCACCGTGCCGTCGGCCAGAATCACCATCTTGCTCCAGGTGTCCGGGCAGGGACGCCGCTCCAGCGTTTTGTATTCGTAGGTCTTGAGCCCCTCGATGCCCGCGTACTCGGTGACGCGGGTGAATTTGAGCCGATCCACCTTCCCCTCCCAGAAGGCCCGGAAGGCGTCCACCTCGTGCTCGTTGATATTGGAGACGGCAAACTGCACCACCGTGGCCGGCCGCGGTCGGCGCTCCGCCGCCAGCTCGAGGAAACGGAGGATGTTGGCCCGCACCCGCTCCAAATCGCCCCCCCGGCGGACTTCCGCAAAGACTTCCGGCGTGACGCCGTCCACGGAGAAGATGACGGTTTTCAGCCCCGCGTCGAGGAGCTTCCGACCGCGCTCCTCGGTCAGAGCCATCGCGTTCGTGTTGAGGACGGGGGCCACGCCGTGCTCCGCGGCGTAAGCCACCATCTCGTCCAGACGCGGGTGGCAAAGCGGATCGCCGAAGAGGAACAGGCTGACGGATGGAACCCCCATTCCCGCAAGCTGGCGCACTACGCTCCGAAAAAGGTCGTCGTCCATCAGGGTCAACCGGCGGGTAAGCCGGTCCCGGGGGCACATCACGCAGTCGAGATTGCAGGTGTTGTTTATCTCGACGTGGACGTTGATGGGGCGGGGGTACGCGCCGGTCAGCTTCAGCGACAGGAAGTCGCGTAGGCCGGCGAAGCGGGTGTAGAGGGAGGAGTTTATGTGTTTTGGCATCGGAGGGGGGTGAGGTGGTCAATGTCGGTCTGCATACGGCGAGGTTGGTGCTATTAAAATTGGACTTGGCCCCGCTCGCGGCGATTGTGTGGGAATAAACTGAACCTCTCCCCGCGGAACAGGGTCCAGCATCATGCGTTTAAATAAACTTGGCGATTAGAAAAAGGCCCCGCTCGCGGCGATTGCTCACGAATGACTCAAACCGTTCCCCGCGGAACAGGGTCCAGCATCATGCTGGTGCGAGAGGCGGGACTTGAACCCGCACGGCCGGAGCCACTGGAACCTAAATCCAGCGCGTATGCCAGTTCCGCCACTCTCGCTCACCGGACGGCGGGGGTATGATCCCCCGCCGGGTTAACGCGCATTTACAAACCCGCGCCCCGCCGCTTCGGAGGAACGGCTCACTCGCTGGCCCACTCGTCGAGGAAGCGTGCGATGAGCTCGCGCTCGTCCATCTCGATCTGCTTCTGCTCCTCGACGCTGACCCTCTTGAGGGAGTTGCTCTTGATATCGGCGATGACCGACCGGTGCTGGTTCGTCAGGAGCTCTTTGAACTGGGTCAGGGCCTCGTCGGAATCCACGGCACCGAGCCACTCGGTTTTACGGCGATAGACGATGCCTCCGGCCACGAAGACCAGAGTGACGATGTAGGGGGAATCAACTTCGCCGCGGGTCTCCGACTGGACGTGATACACCTCGTCGTCAATCTCGACGTTGTCGTTGTGGCCCGGCAGGAGCAAGGGGCCCTCCATGTTAATCACCATCCCATCTCGATTATACCCGATACGGCTTTATTAGACTAGGAAAATGGGGTCGGGTTCAGGCGAGGGGATCGAAGGGCTCCTCGTCGGAGGCGGGAAGCCCGACGGTCCACAGCCCCCGTGCGACCAGCTCCCGTGCGAGAAGGGAGATCAGGTCGTCGCAGCCGACGCCGCTGACGGCCGACAGGGGGAGGACCGGCAACCCCGTCGCCTCCCGCATCCGATGCACGTGGACGGTCGCACCGGGCAGGTCAATTTTATTGCCGATGACCAGGGCGACCTTGGCCGCCAGCTCCGGGCTGTGCGCGTTCAACTCGCCGAGCACGACGGCGAAATCCTCGACGGGGTCTCGTCCTTCTGTGCCCGCGGCGTCCACCACCACGGCCACCAGGCGTGTCCGCTCGATGTGGCGGAGGAAATCGTGCCCCAGGCCGACCCCCCTGCTGGCGCCGGCAATGAGGCCCGGGATGTCGGCCAAGACGAAGGCCCTCTCCCGGTCCAGCTCGACCACGCCGAGGTGGGGCTCCAGGGTGGTGAAGGGGTAGGCGGCGATCTCGGGCCGGGCGTTGGTGAGCCGCGCGAGGATGGAGGACTTGCCGGCGTTGGGCATCCCGGCCAGCCCCACGTCGGCGATGAGCTTCAGCTCCAGTTGCAGCTCGAAGCCTTCCCCCGCCCCGCCGGGAGTGGCAATGCGCGGGGCCTGTCTTGTCGCCGTGGCGAAGTGGACGTTGCCCTTGCCGCCGCGTCCGCCCCGGGCGATGAGGACCCGCTTGCCGTCCTCGTCGAGATCGGCCGCGAGGACGTTCTCCGGCAAACGGTAAGCCTGGGTTCCCACGGGGCATAAGACAACGAGATTCTCCCCCGAGGCGCCCGTCTTCCGCTGTTTGGCGCCGGGCTTGCCGTCGGGGGCGAGGTACCTCGGACGGTAGCGGAAGCAGACGAGGGTGTTGAGCCCGTAGGTGCCCGCGATGTAGACCGACCCGCCGCGTCCACCGTCCCCGCCGTCGGGGCCGCCCCGGGGGACGTACTTCTCCCGGCGGAAGCTGACGACGCCGTCGCCGCCGGAACCACTGCAGACGTAAATTTTAGCCCGGTCTGTGAACATGTTAAAAAACCCCGTCCGGGGTTTTAAGGGAGCGTCTCGTTCTTCTCAAATTTGCATCCCGTCGCCACCGCACACCGGCACAGAGACGAGGTCACCTAACCGTCACGGAGATGTAGCGGCGGTCGCGGCGGCGGTAGTAATCCACCACGCCGTCGAAGAGGGCGAACACGGTGTTGTCCCTCCCCAGACCGGCGCCGGGGCCGGGGAAGAACTCCGTCCCCCGCTGTCGGACGAGGATGGACCCGCCGGTGACGAACTGCCCCGCGAAGCGCTTGCATCCGAGGCGCTTGGACTCGGAATCGCGTCCGTTTCTGGAAGAGCCGCCCGCTTTCTTGTGAGCCATTCTTTTCCCCCCGTCGGGTACAGCGGCATTTTTCGCGGCGTAGTTTAACCGGACGCCGGGCGGATGTCAAGAGGGAAGGTTCAGGCGCCGTCGTCTCGACAGCCGCGGCACCGGCTGCTATACTTTTTCCGCCATCGAAACGGACCGGGTACGATGAACGTCGGCCTCTGCGGGCTGCCCCAGTCGGGCAAGACCACCCTCTTCAACCTCCTGACCGGATCGCACCACGACTCGCACCCCGGGAAAGTGGAGGTCAACGTGGAGGTGACGCCGGTGGCTGACGAGCGTTTGGAATGGCTCTGGTCCCTGGAGGGGAAGGGGAAGCTTACCCGGGCGCAGGTGACCTACCTCGATGTGGCCGGTCTGGCCCGGGGTCAGGGCGGGGGATCGGTGGCGGCGCGTTTCATCAGCGAGCTTCGCCGTGCCGACGCCCTTCTCGTCGTTCTGCGCGCCTTCGATGACCCCAACGTTCCCCACCCCGAGGGCTCCGTGAACCCGGCCCGGGATTTCGAGGTCTTCGTGCTGGAACTGGGCGTGGCCGACCTCGGCGCGGTTCAAACCCGGATGGAGAACGTGGACAGGGGGGTGAACCGGAGCGACAAGCGGGCGTTGGAGTTGGCGAGCGTCGAGCGGGAGGCTCTCGGGCGGCTGGCGCGGACGCTCGAGGGGGGCGGTCCCGCATCCGCCGTGGACCTCACCCCCGCCGAGGAGGAGCTGGTCCGCGGCCTGGGCCTGTTGACGCTGAAGCCGACCATCACGCTCCTGAATGCGGACGCCGACGGGCGCGACCTGTCGAAAGATTTCGATCAAATGACCGCCGAGCCGCTCGTCATCCACGGGAAGCTGGAGGGCGAGCTGGCCGGCCTGGAGCCTGAAGAAGCCGGACTGATGAGGAGGGAGTTCGACCTGCCCGAAGACGGCGTCCAGCGAGTGATCAGGGCCTGTTACGACACCTTGGGCCTGTCGAGCTTCTTCACCTCCGGCGAGAAAGAGACCCGGGCCTGGACTCTCCCGCGCGGCGCATCCGCCCTCGAGGCGGCGGCCTGCATACACTCCGACATCGCCCACGGCTTCATCCGCGCCGAGGTGGCCCACTTCGAAGACCTGCGCGAGCACGGCTCTATCGCCGAGCTCAAAAAGAGAGGCCTCTACCGCATCGAGGGCAAAGACTACCCGGTCCAGGACGGCGACGTCATCCTCTTCCGTTTTTCCGTATAAAGGAGACAAGGGGTTTAAGCCCCTTGCCGGCACGAGATAGACGACGATAATCAACGACCCAGCGCAGGAGGCACCCTTGAGCAAAACCGTGGCACAGGTGCTCGCCCAGGCCATAGAGGCCGAGATAACCGGTTTCACCACCTATCTGGAGTTCGCCCGGCAGACCAGGGACGAGACCGGCAAGAACATGTTCATCACCCTGGCCCGGGAGGAGGTGGACCACTACGAGATTCTGCGGCGGCAGTTCAACGACGCCTTCGCCGGGAAGCCCATCGAGCCGATAGAAATCTCGCAGACGGAGATTGCGGAGCTCGTCCCGAAACTCGATTCGGTGGCGAAGAGGACCGCCGGGGCCGAGGGCGCCAACGAGCTCCACGCCATCAAGACGGCCATTAACCTGGAGCGGGAAGCCATAGACTATTACACCGAGTGGTCGCGCAAGGCCGACGATGCCACCGTCCGCGAGACCTTTAAAAACCTCGCCCAGATGGAGGAGGGTCACTTCGAGCTGCTCAGGTCACAGCTCGATTACATCAACAACACCGGCCACTGGTTCGGCATCAACCAGTGGACGATGGAGGACTGACCGTTCGCGGGTTTTTAAAAAGGCGGGCCGGGCCCGCCTTTCGTTAAAACTACGGCTTGAAGTGGATGATGAGCACCACCGCCGCGGCCCATAGTAAAACGTCCACCAAAAGCGAAACGTCCTTGGAGAGGATGGCCGAGGGGTTGCCGCCCAGCCGCCGCTGCTCCACGTCGTAGAGGTAGCGGAAGACGCCGTAGAGAACGAGGGGGACCGTGTAGACGAGCCCCTCGGTCCCGAACCGCTCCACGGTCGAGGGCCAGAGGGTGTAGAGGCTGTAGGCCACCACGGTGGCGGTCGTGACCACGGCGGACATCTGGTCCAACAGGCGCGTGGAGTACTCGCTCAGGGTCTTGCGGTGGCTCTCCGCGCCTTCGGCCAGGGACGTGAGCTCGGCCCGGCGCTTCTCCAGGGCCAGGAAGAGCGCCAAAAAGAGCGTCACCGCCAGGAACCAGGGGGAGGACTTCAGGCCCGGCGAAAAGTCCACCAGCGCCTCCACGCCGCCGATGGCCCGCAGTACGAAGCCGAAGGCGACGAGGAGGACGTCGAGGATGACCACCTTCTTGGCCCAGAAGCTATAAATCAGGTTCAGGCCGAGGTAAACGGCGCCGACGATGAGGAAGCCCTCCGTGACCGTCCAGGCCGCCAGGAGCCCCCCGGCGGCCAGAACGATGGACCAGGAGTAGGCCAGCGACCGGGGCACCAAGCCCGAGGCGACCGGGCGGTTTTTCTTGTGTGGGTGCGAGCGGTCGCGCTCGGCGTCCACGGCGTCGTTGAGGGCGTAAACCGCCCCCGAAAGGAGGCAGAAGATGCCGAAGGCCTCCAGGGACCGCAGAAGCGCCGCCGGGGAGGTGTAAAGCTGCGCGAACACGACGCCGGCGAAGACGACGACGTTCTTCAGCCACTGCCTGGGCCGCATCAGCCGGATCAAGCCGTAAAGTTTCCGCATGGGTTCCCTCGGAACCAGTATAAACCAGTCCGCGGACCGCCGCTACATGGACTCGGGGGCCGATATGCCCAACAGGCCGAGCCCGTGGGCCAGGATTTTCTGCAACGACCGGCATAAAGCGAGCCGCGCCAGCGCCGTCCCCCGTTCCTCCACCAGCACCTTGACCTTCTTGTAGTACGGGTGGAAGACGCCGGCCAGGTTGTGCAGATAGGCGGTCACGCGCTGGGGGGCGTAGCCCGCCGCGGCGCCCGCGACCACGCCGGGGTAGAAGATTATCTGCCGCAGGAGTTCCCGCTGACGCTCGCCCGCGTCGTCGTCGGTAAAGAGGGGCGTCAGGTCGGCTTCCGCCAGTGAGGCATCGCCAAGCTCATCCTCGCTAAAACCTTCCTCCCGGGCCACGGAGAAGATGCTCTCGATGCGCGCGTGGGCGTACTGGATGTAGTACGCCGGGTTCTCCGAGGACTGCTGGACGGCCAGGTCCAGGTCGAAGTCCAGGTGCGCCTCGGGCGAGCGCTCGAGGAACATGTACCGCGCCACGTCCACCCCGACCTCGTCCAGAAGCTCGTCCAGGGTGACGATGTTCCCCTTGCGCTTGCTCATGGAGACGATTTCGCCGCCGCGTTTGAGCGTCACCCAACCGGAGATTAAAACCTCCAGCCTGTCCGGCGGGATGCCGGCGGCCTGGAGGCCGGCCTTGGTGGGGAGGATGTGGCCGTGGTGGTCCGGTCCCCAGATGTCAATCATCAGGCGTCCCGACTCGTCCCCGCCGAGCCGTTCCCACTTGTCCAGGTGGTAGGCGATGTCGGTGAGAAGGTAGGTCGGCTTGCCGTTGGAGCGGACGATGACGCGGTCCTTCTCGTCGCCGTAGTCGGTGGTCCTGAGCCAGACCGCGCCCTCGGACTCGTAGGCGATCCGTAGCTCTTTAAGTAGGTAAAGGGCATCCCGAATTGGGCCTGGAAGTCGCTCAATGTATAATTCATCGTTTAAAATATAATTTTCAAGTACGCTCCTATAGGATGGACGAACCGATGGGAAGTAGAGATAGTGCTCTTTATAAAACTGTTGGAACAAACAACCAAATCGTTTTAATGTAATTTGTTGCTTTTCCAGCTGAGCAACTACACTGTTATTTACTTCATCTATATATGCTTTTTCGTCAAAGATCATTTTTCGCGTAGTCGCCATGTATTCTTCTATAAAGCTCTTATAAACAGTGTCAGCTACATCAGAAGTAGTATCACCTGCATAGCCTCCCTCGTTACCCAAATCATAAACATTATTTGGTATCTCATATCCAGCCTTACGATACTTGTCCCTATTCTCCCGGAACACGCTCTTGCCGAACTCGACCACTTGGCTACCAGCATCGTTGACGAAATACTCTTCCGTGACCTGGTGGCCCACCGATACGAGGATTTTCGCCAACGCGCTGCCCAGGGCCGCGGCGCGGCCGTTCACCACCAGCAGCGGACCCGTCGGGTTGGCGCTCACGTACTCCAAGTTGATCTTTAGCGGCTTCTCGGCGGGCCAGAGGAAGGGCTTCTCTTCCGCGAGAATGGACTTCACCGGCTCGGCCTGCGCCCCGGCGGCGAGGTGGAAGTTCAAAAAACCCGGCCCGGCGACCTCGATCCGCTCCACCAAATCCCCAAAAACCTTCTCCAACTCTCCGGCCAATGCCTCGCCAATCTGCCGCGGGCTGCGCTTCAGCGGACCGGCGAGCTGCAACGCCAGGTTGCAGGCGAAGTGCCCGAATTTCGGCTCCGCCGAGGGCGAGAGGTCGAAGGCGGGCGGGCCGTCCGGGAGGTCGAAGAGCCCCTCGGCCGTTTTGCCGATTATCGCCGACAGGCTTTTCTTTAAATCTTCCAGAGGCATAAAATCATTTGTGGTACGGGTGTCCGGTGAGGATGGTGAAAGTGCGGTAGAGCCCTTCGATGACCACCAGGCGCGCCAGCTCGTGGGGCAGCGTCCACGGTCCGAGGGAAAGCATGAGGTCCACCTTCATCGGCTCCAGCCCCGCGGCTCCGCCGAGAATGACGTCCAGGCCCGGCTTAGTCCGCCTTGCCCCGTCGAGCCATTTCGCGAACTCCTCGCTGGAGAGCTGCCGCCCCCGCGGATCCACCTGAACGGAGGCGAATCCCCCCGCGCGCTTGGCGGCCAGGGCGACCGCGGCCCGCCGGCGGGCCCATTCCGCCCCCCCCTTCTCCCCCTCCTTCAGGGGAACTTCACGCACCTCCACCAGATGAAAATTGCAGAAGCGGTTCAGGCGCTCGATGTAGAATGCGAGCCCGTCGCGGACGAAATCGCGCCGCGTCGGGGAGACGGTGAGCAGCCGGACGGTGAACACTTAAAGTCCCAGCTCCAGCGCCGGCGCGTCGCCCCAGAGCCGCTCCAGGTCGTAATACCGCCGCACCGGGCGACGGAAGACGTGCACGACCACCTCGAAGTAGTCCAAGAGAACCCAGTTACAGGTCTCGAGCCCCTCGCGATGGAGCGGCTTGGCGCCCTTCGGGACGAGGTCGCGCTCGATTCGCTCGCACAGCGCCCGGACGTGGTTGTCGGTGACACCCGAAGCGATGACGAAATAGTCGCTCATCGCCCCGATACCCCTAAGGTCGAGGGCGACGACCTCCTCCGCTTTGCCCTCGTCGAGGCAGAGCGCGATGAGGCGGACCAGCTCCTCTCCCTCGGGCGGTGATTTCCGGGTGGTGCTCATTTTAAAGCCCGTTCCAGGGTCGCTATCTGGGCCAGGGCGTTCGGGTGGACCTCGAGCCCCTGAGCGGCGACGAAACCGGTGGTGCTCTTCAGACGCTTAACCAGGGCGGCGACGGGGTCGCGCCCGGCGGTTTCTCGAATCTCCTCCACGCCCTCGTGCGCGCGGCCCGGCTCGATTGCGTCGGCCAGCATCAGGGAGCACAGAAGCGGCGTCGGCGAGGGGTGGCCGATGGTGTGGTACCGGACGGCGAAGAGCACGCCCGCGTCGCGCAGTCCCCCATCGTAGGCGAACTGGGCCGCCAGGGCGGCGTGGGCGAGCTTCCAGGGGTAGCGCGCCTCAATCTCGTCCAGGGGGAAATCGGGTGTGGGGCCGGAGCCGTCGCGGTGTGAATCGTGCAGGATGCCGGCCAGATAGGCCCGCGAGGACAGCGGCACACCGGCGACCGGTTCCTCGTCCGGCAGGGAGAGCTCGCGGAACCTTCCCTCCATCCCCGGGGAAAGCCCGGCGGCGACCTGGGCGGTCCTCAGCACATGGCCGCCCCGGCGCTCGTCCAGGGCAGCCAGAGCGGCCTCGATGAGTCGGGTTTGATAATCCAATTCCGCGGCGAGTCCTTAACGCAGCAGCCGCGCCATGTCGGTGATTATTCCGCCGGTGGCGTCCCAGACCTTGGCCAGGTTGGCCTTTTCCGTCGCCACCACGGCCAGGGTCAGCTGGTTGGGCAGCCGGGAGAGGACGATGACGCCGGACTGGAATCGGGTGACGGATTGGACTACGGCCCCGTAGTTGAGCTCCTCGCCGATCTGCTTGAAGGAGAGGTAGCCGCTGGCGCAAATCGCCCCGATGGCCTCGACGTCGGCCTCCTCGGAGCCGGCGGAATCGAGCACGAGCCCGTCCTCCCCGACCACCACGGCGACCTTGACCTCTTTGACCACGAGCAGGCGTTTCAGGATTTCCACGACCTCATTCACTGCTCGACTCCTTTGTCCTCTTCCTCTACCTCTTCGTCTTTCCGTCCGGCCATGCCGGAGAGCCAGCTCGAGAAGGTCTTGAAAGCGGGTTTATCGGATTCTTCGGTGGGAATAATCGGAGCCGTGTCCTTCACCGGGGGTATCTCCGGGGGCACCTCGTCTTCGGGCATCACCTCGACGTGCTCCGGTTCCACGAGGGCCAGTTCCTCGGTGTCGGGCGGCGGAGGCACGGGCACATCAACATTGATTTCGGGCTCGTCGCCGGCGTGCCTCACCGGCTTCTCCCCTCCGGCTTTCGACGGGTCCGGGGGAACCACGTCCTTTTCAGCGACAGTTTCCCGGGGCTCATCATCCACGATGTCGAGGGGCACCACCGGGGGGATGAGGTCCAAATCTATCTCCGTGGGTTCGCCGTTCGAGCCGGAGTCAGCCGGTTCCACACCGGTCGCAGCCTTCCCGGTGATCGGCGGTGAATCAGCACCATCGCCGCTTCCCCGGGATTCCCCCACCGAGACCTCCGGTCCATCCACGGGCGGCTCCGTCACCGGCAGAGCCTCGCCGGATTCCCGGGATGAGGGGAGGGATCCAGCCCGCATCACGTTCTCGAAGTCGAGGGTGTCCGGAGGCCTCTCCTCGACCTCCTCGATCTCGCCGGAGAGAGGCTCGGTGGCCGGGATCTTCGTCGCGGTGGATTCAATGTCTATCTCGATGACCTCACCCTGGTTCTGCGAGAGGGCCTTGCCCTCCAGTTTCGCCAACTGCTGGGCCGCGGCGTCGTTGGACGGGTCGAGTTCGAGGATGCGGCGGTAGATGGTGGCCGCCTCGCCGTAGCGCCGCTGGTGCAACCTGACGTTGGCCATGGAGGAGAGCGCCACGAGGTTGTCCCGGTCCAACCGCAGGATGTCCTCAAAGGTGGTCTCAGCCTTGGGGTAGTTGCCCAGGTCCAGGTAGCACTTGCCTAAAACTATCTTGGCGGGGATGTAATCGGGACGCCGGCCCATCCCCCGCTTGAGCACCGCGAAGGACTCCTCGAAGAGGCCGCTCTTGCGGTAGGCGTCCGCCAGGGGCACGAAGGCTAGGGAATCGGGATCGCGCGCCAGGAGCTGTGTGTAGCGCTCGATCTCCGGTCCGAGCTGGAAACGTTTAGCCATTTGGGCGAACATCTCCCTGGAGCGTTTTTCACCGAACCCCACTGAAGTTTAGCCCGCTGACGTTTTTTAGTCAAGGGTAAGAATTGTAAGACGTTGCCCCACCGTGCTATACTGCCCTAAAAGCCTCTCAACCCAAACCGAGGACGCCGATATGAGGTACATGCTGCTCTTCTGCCTGCTGACGGCCTTGCTCGCCCCGAGCGCGGCCCGGGAGGAGGTCACCTACGACCCCGGCGACGGAGAGGAGACGACCACACCCACGACCCCCGACGCCGAGGGCAACTTCCACAAACCCGGGGCCATTTCCGCCGGGCTGATGCTGGGTTACATGACCTGGCCCGTGAACGGCTACGGCCACGACGGCGGCGGCTTTCTGGTCGGGGTTTCCGGGGCGTACTACTTCGCGGAAAACCTGGCGGCGAAGCTGGGCCTGGATTTCGGCCTCGGCGAGTACACCAACATGATCCACGTGGACCTGGGGGCCCAGTACAACATTCCGCTGAGCGAGATGTTCACCGCCTTTCTGGGGGCGGGCATCGCCCTGGACATGGGCTCCTGGAAGGCCTTCGATTACGCGGACCGCGGCGATGACGACCCCGAGGACAACGCCGACCCGGTCTACCACGACGGCGACAAGACCAACGTGGGCTTCAACATCAACGGGGGGATAGAGGTCTTCGTCATGGACTTCCTCGCCCTGCGGCCGACGACCTTCTTCGACTTCGCGGGCAGCGTCCACTGGGCCATCGGCCTGGGCGTTAACTACTACTTCTAGGGCGGAGGGCGATGCCCCGGCGCATTTTCGTCATCCTTTCCCTTCTTTCTTGCGGGGCGGCGGCGGTGCCCTTCGCCGGTATCCGCGGCGGCGTGGAGGGCTACACCTGGCCTTCCGGCGGTGGCTGGCGGACGGCTTTCGGGCTGGAAATCTTCCTCGACACTGACGGCGCCGCCCTCGAGTTCACCTACGGCGTAAACTTCGAGTTCAACACGGTGAACCGGATGACCCTGGGCATCATCCGGTACTACGAGATAGCCCGGCGGCAGGCGTTGCGCTTCGGCTTCGGCGCCGGGATGAGCTACCCCTTCACCTGGCAGTGGTTCAACTGGGACCTGCGTTTGGATCGCGCCTGGTGGGAGATGAACCTGGACGGCGGCTGGCGGTGGGAGATCGCCCACGGTCTGGCACTGTTGGCCGACGTGAAGCTCTCGGTGGGCGCCGGCCGTGAATGGAACCTTTTTGGCAATGGGCCGATCGAGACCGGCGTGGGCCTGACCGGCTGGCTGGGGCTGATCGTATACCCCTGAACAGGAACCGGGAATCGAAGACGACCTAGGTTGTATAGGTGCGGCTTTATTTCCCTCGGAAAATAAAAAAAGATTCGACGGTACTTACCGGTAGAGGAGAATATTCGTAAGCCCTCAACCCGGTTGCGCTGACGTAGGGGCGGGTGTCCACACCCGCCCGTTTTAACGAGGCAGCCCTCACCCCCGACCCTGTGCCTCGCAGACCTCCCACGTGGATAGGGGAGCGGGCCGACCTAAAGGTCGGCCCCTACAGAATCACGACAACACGAAAAAGGGCGGGAAATATCCCGCCCTCTTTTTTTTATACGGCCAGAACACCTAGTACATGCCCATGCCGCCGCCGCCCATACCGCCGCCTGGCATCGGCTTCTCCTCCTCGGGCTTGTCGGCCACCAGCGCCTCGGTGGTGAGCATGAGCCCGGCGATGGAGGCCGCGTTCTGCAGGGCGATGCGCGTGACCTTGGTCGGGTCCACGATGCCCAACTTGAACATGTCGCCGTACTCGTTGGTGTAGGCGTTGAAGCCCGCGGAGCCCTTCTTGGCCTTGACCGTCGCGACGACGACCGCCCCCTCTACGCCGGCGTTGTCGGCGATATGGTAGAGCGGCTTCTCCAGGGCCTTGCGGATGATTTCCACGCCGGTGGCCTCGTCGTCCTCGAGCTTGAGCCCGTCGAGCTTGGCCATGGCACGCAGGTAGGCGACACCTCCGCCGGGGACGATGCCCTCCTCGACGGCGGCCCGGGTGGCGTGCAGGGCGTCCTCGACGCGGGCCTTCTTCTCCTTCATCTCGGTCTCGGTGGCCGCGCCGACCTTGATAACCGCCACGCCGCCGGCCAGCTTGGCCAGCCGCTCCTGGAGTTTCTCTTTGTCGTAGTCCGAAGTTGTCTTCTCGATCTGGGCCTTGAGGGTGTTGATCCGCCCCTCGATATCGGACTGGGAACCGGCGCCCTCGACGAGGGTCGTGTCGTCCTTGTCCACGGTGATGCGCTTGGCCTTGCCCAGGTCGTTGAGGGTGGCGTTCTCGAGCTTGAGACCCAGCTCCTCGCTGATGACCTGGCCGCCGGTGAGGATGGCGATGTCCTTGAGCATTTCCTTGCGGCGGTCGCCGAAACCGGGAGCCTTTACGGCGCAGACCTTGAGCGTGCCGCGGATTTTATTGACGACCAGGGTGGCCAGAGCCTCACCCTCCACGTCCTCGGCGATGATCAGGAGCGGCCGGACGGACTGGGCCACCTTCTCCAGCAGCGGCAACAGGTCCTTCATCGAGCTGATTTTCTTCTCGTGGATGAGAACCACGGCATCCTCCAGCACCGCCTCCATGCGCTCCGGGTCGGTGACGAAGTACGCCGAGAGGTAACCGCGGTCGAACTGCATGCCCTCGACGAGGTCCAGGGTCGTCTCCATCCCCTTGGACTCCTCGACGGTGATGACGCCCTCCTTGCCCACCTTCTCCATGGCCTCGGAGATTTTCTGGCCGATCTCCGAGTCATTGTTGGCGGAGATGGTGCCGACCTGCTCGATTTCGCGGGAGTCGGACACTTCACGGGAAATATCCTTCAGGCCCTCGACGATCACGGCCACGGCCTTGTCAATCCCGCGTTTGAGGCTCATCGGGTTGGCCCCCGAGGTGACGTTGCGTATCCCCTCGCGGAAGATGGCCTCGGCGAGAACGGTGGCGGTGGTGGTCCCGTCGCCGGCCACGTCCGAGGTTTTCGAGGCGACCTCGCGGACCATCTGGGCGCCCATGTTCTGGAAGGGCTCCTCCAGCTCGATCTCCTTGGCCACGGTGACGCCGTCCTTGGTCACGGTGGGCGAGCCGAACTTCCGGTCCAGGACGACGTTACGCCCACGGGGACCGAGTGTGGCCTTGACCGCCCGGGCGAGCGTCGTCACGCCCTCGAGCATATCTTTGCGCGCTTCCTCGGAAAATTCCAGGATCTTAGCCATCGGGTGTCTCCTTAATATCTGCGACGGCACAGCCGTAAAACGAAACGTGTGTCTTTAGCTACTCGATGACGCCCAGGACGTCGTCCTCGCGCATGATGATGTACTCCTCGCCGTCAATCTTGACCTCGTTGCCGGAGTACTTGCCGAAGAGAATCTCCTGGCCCTTCTTCAGGCGCATGGGGAGGAGGTTGCCCTCCTCGGTGCGCTTGCCCTCGCCCAGCGAAACGACCTTCCCGCGCTGGGGTTTTTCCTTGGCCGTGTCGGGGATGATGATGCCGCCCGAGGTTTTCTCGGTCTCATCCACGAGACGCTTGACCAGAATCCGGTCTCCGAGAGGCTTGAACTTCATGTCTCCTCCGGGAAAGGCTGAGGTTGTTTAAAAAATGAACCGAAACACTGGAACAGGATAGTCCATTGGGTGGTAAAGCAAGCAGCGTGCCAAAGGAAATCGGCCGCCACGGGCCGTTTTACGACGCACCGTCCCCGATTTTAAAGCGCCACCTTGACACCGCCGCAGGGGAGAGTGCCTTTTTGGCCTAGCCGCGGTCCCTCTTCTTTATCCTCGTCTTGAAAATCCTCCGCGCCGGAGGGTCGGCATAAGCCTCGACGGCCAGGGCGGACTTCGGCAGGAGCCGCCACCAGGCAAGCCCCAACAGCACGAAGCCGACGACGACCGCCCACTGGTTCGTCGTCAGCCCCAGCCAGAAGGCCTGCTTGTCGGCCCGGAGAAAGTCCATCACGAAGCGGATAGTCCCGTAGCCGAAGCCGTACACGAGGAAGGTCGCCCCCTGACGCCTTTTTTTGCAAAATTTCTCGAAGAGTATTATCCCGATGAAGAGGAGGAGGTTCAGCCCCGACTCCAGGAGTTGGGTCGGGATGAGCGGGACATCCTTCAGCCCGCAGACCGAATCGGGGTGGGTGAAGGTGACGCCCCACCAGGCGTGGGTGGGCTTGCCGTAACAGCAACCGGCGGAGAAGCAGCCCTGGCGCCCCAGGGCCTGGGCCAGCGGCAAGGCCCCGGCCAGGGCGTCGGCAACTCCGAGGAAACCGATCCCCTCCTTCCGACGGGTGCATAGCCAGAGCGCCAGACCGCCCCCCAACAGCCCGCCGGTGATGCTGATGTTGCTCCGACCGAAGAGGAAACCCAGGGGATCGGCCCAGAAGTAGTCCAACCGGAGGAAGACCGTGAGCAGCTTGGCCCCGAAAAGACCGGCGGCGATGACGATCACCGACAGGATGAGGACATCGTCGAAGGGCAATCCCAACATGCGCCTGCCGCGCCGGGCGAAGACGAACAGGCCGACGAGAAGCGCCACCATGAACCAGACGCCGTACCACCGGATATCGAAGGTCTCACCGGTGAGCGGGTTCGGGATGTCGCGGAGAAAAACGGGGTACACGGAAACCTCGCGCGCGTTGGGAGCGGTTATCTTACCAGACGGCCCCCGGCTTGTGAAGCGGCACGGTTACCTCCGCCCGCTTGCCCGTCCCCGGCTAAACCTTTATAATGGCCTGAAACACGCCCGAAGAGGTTTGCATGCCGCCCCACACCATCACCCACCGGGTTCTCTACGCCGAGACGGACCAGATGGGCATCGTGTACAACGTCAACTACCTCGTGTGGTTCGAGGCGGCGCGCACCGAACTCCTCCGCGAGGCCGGCCTCCCCTACATCGAGATGGAGCGGCGGGGCTACTACCTCCCCGCGGTGGAAACGGGCGCCAGGTTCGTGAATAGCGCGAGGTACGACGACCTGGTCGAGGTCACCGCCGTGGTCGGCGAGCTCAGGCCGGTCAGCCTGCGCATTGACTACGAGATTCACCGCGACGGCGAGCTCCTGGTCACCGGCTTCACCCGGCACGCGGTGACGAACCGGGACGGTACGCCCCGTCGTCCGCCACCCTGGCTCACCGACGCCTTCAAACGGTGTCTTCCAATCTCGGAATCCCGTTGAGCGAGTTCCGCTACATCTACCTGGACAACTCGGCCACGAGCTGGCCCAAACCGCCCGCCGTCGCCCGTGCGATGACCCGTTTTCTCACCGAGGAGGGCGGCTCGGCGGGACGCGGCTCACACACCCGGGCCATCCACGCCGCGGGGTCTGTCTTCGCGGCGCGGGAGGCGGTAGCCCGGCTCCTGGGCGTGACACAGCCGCAGCGCATCTGCCTGGGCCCCGGCGCCACCTGGGCCCTGAACCAGGCCCTCTACGGCCTCCTGAAACCGGGTGACCGAGTCCTCGCCTGCGTCACCAACCACAACGCCGTGCGCCGACCGCTCCTGGACCTGGCCCGCCGGGGGGTCATCGGGCTGGACTGGTTCGCCCCGGCCGATCACACCCGGCCCCACGATCCCGCTGCCGTGGACCGTCTGCTCGGTGAGAAGCAGCCGAGGATGCTCTGCCTGAACCACGTGTCCAACGTCCTGGGAACGGTCCAGCCGCTCGCCGAGCTTACGGCGGTCGCCCACGCGCACGGCGTCCTGGTCCTGGCCGACATCGCCCAGGCCTCCGGCGTCGTCCCCCTCGAATTGGAGAAATGGGGCGTGGACGCGGCCGCCTTCACCGGCCACAAGGGGATGCTCGGACCACAGGGCACCGGCGGCCTGTACGCGGCCGAGGGTGTCGAGCCGATTCCCCTCCTGCGCGGCGGCGGCGGGACGCCCATCACCGAGGACATGCCCGAGGAGTTGCCCGAGAGGCTCGAGTGCGGCACCTACAACGTCGTCGGCCTGGTGGGGCTCACCGCCGGCATCGAGTGGGTTCTGGACCGGGGCGTGGAGGAGTTGCACCGACAAAAGACCCGCCTGCTGAAAAAGCTCCTGGACATTCTGAAAAAAAACGGGGCCCGGCTGATCGGACCGCCCGACGTCGAAGGCAGGGTCCCCCTCGCCACGTTCACCATCCCGGGCCGGGACGCCAACCGACTGGCCGCCGACCTCGAGGAGCGCGGGGGGATTCAGGTCCGGACGGGCCTGCACTGCGCCCCGGGAGCACACGAGCTGGCGGGCACCCATGAGACCGGGGCCGTGCGGGTAAGCCTCGGGGCCTTCAACACCGAAGACGACCTGGACGTGCTGGACCGGACGCTGGGGGGGATACTCGCTTGACGGGTTTCGCCTACTACACCTTCGGCTCGAACACACGGACCATGATGGCCTACCGCTCGATCGTCAGGGAGGGGATCGAGGCGAAGCTCGTCCCCAACCCGCCGGGCGACCCCGACTGCAGCATGGCGGTCCGCATCCCGGCCGAGAAACAGGACCTCGCCGAGGACACCTGGACCGGGGCGGAAATCGGATGGAAGATCAAGGTGGTCGGCTAGGTATCCGTGCATTGAAAAGGCCGGGACCGCCGGCCTTTTTTAATCGAAGATGTTCAATCCGCGCCGGCCGCGCTCGAGCCGGCGACGTACCCCGAGGACCAGGCCCACTGGAGGTTGAAGCCCCCGCACTCCCCGCACACGTCGAGGACCTCACCCGCGAAGAAGAGGCCGGGGTGTATCCGGCTCTCAAGGGTCTTCGGCCCCACCTCCCGTGTGTCCACGCCGCCGAGCGTCGCCGCCGCCTCGTCCCACCCCAGGGTGCCGGTGCAGACCAAGGGGTACGCATTCAGGAGGCCGACCAGTCGCTCCCGCAGCTCCCCCCGCATCTCCCCGAGAGCCCCGCCGGGATCCATCCCCTGCCGGCGGAGCACCGCGGGAAAAACCTTCCGCGGCAGGACGCCCAGGAGAAGGTTTCCCAGCTCGCGTTTGGGGTGCGCTTCGGCGCGTGATTGCAGGAACGTGGACAGTTCTTCCGGCCCCATCTCGGGCAACAGGTCCAGTTCCAGGTCCATCGGACCGCTCTCGACAGCCAGACCGATTTCCACGGAGAGCCCCAGGGCCAGCGGACCTGAAACACCGTAGTGGGCGAACATCAGCTCCGCGGGACCCGCCTCCAACCCCAACCGGGGAGCCCGCAACGCCGCCGTCACTTTCACGCCCTGGAGGAAGTGGCCCAAATTCCCCGCGACGGTGAGCGGGACGATGGCCGGGGCCACCGGCGTAATCCAGTGCCCGAGCTTCCCGGCCAGAGTGAAACCGTCGCCGTCCGAGCCGGTCTTGGGCGCCGAGCGACCGCCCGTCGCCAGGACCACCGCCCGGGTGGACCAGCTCCGACCACCCGCCCCCGCGACTACCCAGGGCGGGCCGGGGGCCAGCCCGACGACCCGCGCGTTGGCGACCACCTCGCCGCCGGCCTCGCGGTAGGAGAGTTCCAGGGAATCGGCGACGTCGGCCGCCGAGAAGGACCGGGGGTAGTAGTGGCCGTCCCCCTCGTCCACACAGGGAACCCCCAATTTCGAAAAAAAGGCCAGGGTGTCGGCGACGGGGAACCGGCGCAGGGCGCCGTAGCAGAATCGCGGCTCGGCGCCGCGGTAATGCTCGATCCCGTCGGCCAGGGCGTTCGTCAGGTTGCAGCGGCCGTTCCCGGTGACGAGAATCTTTCGTCCCGGCCGGGGACCGCGCTCCAGGATTAAAACCCGCGCGCCGCTCCGGGCCGCGGACAATCCCGCCGTCAGACCCGCCGCGCCACCACCGACAACGACCACGTCGTAGGTCATCCCTTAATCACCGCCAGCGGTTCCAGGCGGACGACCCTGCGCGCCAGCCCCGCGCCCTCGCAGACCGCGGCCACCTCGTGAACGTCCTTGTACGCCAGGGGGTGCTCCTCGTAAAGCGTGTCCCGCCCCTCCCAGCGGACGGTGACGCCCCGCTCGCCCAGTTCCTCGACAATTTTCCGACCCCGGAGTGTCCGCACCGCCTCCTTGCGGCTCATCCGCCGACCGGCCCCGTGACCCGTCGAGCCGAAACTCTTCTCCAAAACGCCGGGTATGCCGAGGAGCAGGTAGCTGGCCGTGCCCATGTCGCCGGGTAGAATCACCGGCTGGCCCAGGGGGCGGAAACGCTCAGGCAGGTCGGGATGGCCGGCGGGAAAGGCCCGGGTCGCCCCCTTGCGGTGGACGAGTAGTTTCCGCTTCCGACCGTCCACGACGTGCTCCTCGAATTTCGCCACGTTGTGGGCCACGTCGTAGATCTGGCGGAGTCCATCCGGCCGGACGCCGAAAATCTTCTCGAAGACGCCGCGCACCTTATGGGCGATGAGCTGGCGGTTCGCCCAGGCGTAGTTGGCCGCCGCGGCCATCGCCGCCAGGTAGCGCCCGCCCTCGGGGGAACCGATCCGGGCGTAAACCAGCTCCCGGTTCGGCCAGTCCCCCCCGCCCGCCCGGAGCAGCTTCAGGTAATCGTCGCAGACCTGGTGCCCCAGGCCGCGGCTGCCGCAGTGGATCATCACCGTGACCCGGTCCACGGTCTCGACGCCCCACTCGGCGGCCACGTCGGGATCGTACACCTCGGCCACGCGCTGCACCTCGAGGAAGTGGTTCCCCGACCCCAGGGTGCCCAACTGGTTCCGCCCACGCTCCTTGGCCGTGGCGGAAACGGCCCGGGGATCGGCCCCCTCCACCGCGCCCTCCGACTCGCAGGCGGATAGGTCCTCCCCGAAGCCCCGCCCCAGGGCCACGGCCCACCCGGCGCCGTCTCGCATGACGCGGTCCAGCTCATCGTCGGAGAAGGACTCCCGGGTGTGCGAACCCACGCCGCAGGGAACTCCACTGAAGAGGGCGTCGGCCAGCCGGTCCACCCATTTCCGGACCTCATCCGCGGTCAGGGGTGTCGTCAGGGCCCGCACCCCGCAGTTGATGTCGTACCCCACGCCGCCGGGGCTGACTATTCCCTCCACGGCATCGAAGGCCGCCACGCCGCCGATCGGGAAGCCGTACCCGTGGTGGATGTCCGGCATCGCAAGCGCCTCGCCCACCCCGCCCGGCAGGCACGCCACCTCGGCTATCTGCCGCAGGGCGCCGTCGGCGTGCGCGCGCTCCAGCTCCTCCTCGCCGACGAAGATCCGCGCAGGACGGAGCATCCCGCGAAAATACCACGGCTCGATGCGCCACTCGAACTCACCCAACCGGACGATGTTTTTCGGCAACGACATTCACGGCCCCCTCGGTCGCAACCCGAGAATAACCGATGCTTCGGTCGAGCGCAAGGCGCCTCCGAGCCGCTTCTTGACAGCCTCTACACCCTCGGTTATACTCGCGAGCGCGCTGGAGAGATGGCAGAGTTGGTCGAATGCGGCGGACTCGAAATCCGCTGTGGGCGTATGCCCACCGGGGGTTCGAATCCCTCTCTCTCCGCCACCAGCGCGGGGCGCTGGACCCCGATTCCGCGGGGAGAGGTTTCATCCATTTAAAAGTTACCGCCGCGAGCGGAGCCTGCTTAAAAATCTGTCAGTACAATGCACCGCCAGCGTAGCCGCGACGAACGGTTCCATACATTCAATAACAACCGCCGCGAGCTGTATTAATTCAAGTATTAAAGATGCAGCCTAACGCCCCACTGACAGCTTCGAACTCCAGGCACGCGGAGAGGTGTCCGAGTTGGTCGAAGGGGCGCGACTGGAAATCGCGTAGGGGACTTATCCTCCCCTCGAGGGTTCGAATCCCTCCCTCTCCGCCAGCGGCTGAGCCGCCAGCGTAGCCGCGACGAACGGTTAATCCATTCGAAAGTCAACGCCGCGAGTGGAGCCCTTTTTCAGTTCCTTATTTTTTCTTGAAGCGCGGGGCGCTGGACCCCGGTTCCGCGACGAACGGTTAATCCATTCGAAAGTCAACGCCGCGAGCGACGCATGTTTACAATTCCGCCGTTTCTGTTAATGTAGGGCGGCCCCGTAGGACGAGTCCTCTGCGGGCCGCCGAGAACGGGAAATTTACCTTCCGTACGCAACGCAATTGTAGCTAATTTTAAAAATTCCCCCCGCGACTGTGCCCCCCCCAAGATGGGGGGGTTGAGGGGCTTCAAACGGAAACCGGGCTCCGCACGCGGCGGTGATTGTCGAATCGAGAAAAATTCCCCCCGCGACTGTGCCCCCCCAAGATGGGGGGGATGGGGGGTTTGAGGGGATGTAGCTCAGCTGGGAGAGCGCAGCCTTCGCAAGGCTGAGGCCGGCGGTTCGAGCCCGCTCATCTCCACCAGTCGCAATCGGGCCTGCCTTTGGGCGGGCCCTTTCGAGTATCACGCTCACACCTCCGCAGTAGGGGCGGGTGTCCACACCCGCCCGCGGGCCGACCTAAAGGTCGGCCCCTACGAGGGCGTTGCGCTTCCTTAATGTAGGGCGGGGACTTCAGTCCCCGCCGTCTTTTATCA
>Ga0307378_10001057_pt1 | contig 45460 bp, 44 predicted proteins | sample UN1MG_FD_202238 | JGI IMG/M metagenome (GOLD analysis project Ga0307378, IMG submission 202238) | Soil microbial communities from Risofladan, Vaasa, Finland - UN-1 | ecosystem: Environmental > Terrestrial > Soil > Coastal area > Acid sulfate soil | place: Finland: Risofladan, Vaasa | collected... | reverse complement strand
TTGTTGGTGATTTTACCATCTCCTCTTCTGTAATATCTTCGGCTATGACCTCGGCCGCATTTGCCAGATCTTCTTCTATTATTCCTGCCGGTAACGAATTTTCTGCTATAAGGTCTGTTTTTCCCTTTGGCACAAAGCTGGTTGCTATATAATTTTTCCCCTTAATATATTTTTCGTAAACTGCTTTTACATCATCCATTGTTACCGCCAGTGCATTTGCCAGATCTTTTTTATAGAATTCCGGATCGCCGGTGTATATATTATACTCCGCGAACTGGAACGCCTTTCCCTGCACGCTGCTGAATGAATTATAATAGCGTGTTTCATATCCGGCCTTTATCCTGGTGAGGTCCTCTTCGGTAAATCCTTCCTGCTCAAACTTTTCCAACCCTTCGAAGATTGCCGCTTCAACATCAGCAAGGCTTACCCCCGGATTAGCAGATACCGAGAAAGTAAAACTTCCTGCCAGTTCCTGTGAGCGGTTACTGGCCCTGACAGATGAGGTAAGTTTCTTTTCTTTAACAAGAACTATGTAAAGAGGTGTCTTCTTGCCGCCGGAAAGCAATTCTCCCAGGAAGTTAAGTGCATATGAATCCTTCGAATAGCGCTCTGCTGTCGGGAACACCATGGTTAATTGCGGGGCCCGGGCAAAATTGTCTTCATGGTATAGTTTCCTGGTTTCTGAAAGTGCGACCGGCATTGGTTCGCGCTTTTCAACCTCCTCTCTTCCGGGCAGGCTGCCAAAATATTTCTCGACAAGTGCCTTCATTTCATTAATTTCAAAATCTCCTGCAATGGCAAGTGTTGCATTGCCAGGAATATAGTATTTTCCATGGAACCCCTTTACGTCTTCAACTGACGCATTTGTCAGGTCTTCCATCTCACCTATTACAGTCCAGCTATAGGGATGTCCTTCAGGATAAAGGGTCTTTGCAATGAGACCCCTGTTATGGCCATAAGGTGCATTATCGACGCTCTGTCTCTTTTCGTTCTGAACAACATTTTGCTGGTTTACCAGAGCCGATTTCGTTACAGTATTGCTCAAAAATCCCATCCTGTCCGATTCCATCCATAATACCATTTCTACAGCATTTTTAGGAACCACTTCATAATAATTGGTACGGTCCTCGTTTGTGCTGCCGTTTAGAGATCCGCCTGCGCCTGTAATGTTTTTGAAGAAATCATCCTGGGGTACATTTTCGGACTCCTGGAACATCATATGTTCAAACAGATGTGCAAACCCAGTTTTACCAGGTACCTCCCGGCTTGAACCAACATGATAGTAGATGGCAACGGCCACTATTGGGTCTGACCTGTCCTGGTGCAAAACTACATTAAGACCATTGTCGAGCAGGTATTTCTCAAAGTCAATATTGAGATCCCCCTCTGCCTTTTTTTCTGAACAGCAAGAACCGAGAATAAAGAGAATAAGGCTTAGAATAATAAAGATTTGTTTTTTCATAGTTTCTTTTAGGTTTAATTTGGTTTAATATGAAATTGTATCAAATTTACGATATATTCCTGAATTTGAGATAGTCAAACCGCGACTAATTTGGCTACCCGCCAAAAATCAAATATTAGCTAGCCGGAAGGATTTTATTTCAATCTTTTCCCACACCTTGCCAAGGATATAGGGCTCCTCCTCCAGCATCTTTTCAAGCGACTCCCTGTCGGGATATTCATACAGAACCACTGATCCTATCATCATTTCCCTGTCATCAAGGATTGCTCCTCCCCATAAAAAATTCTTTGTCCTTTTGAGCTCCCTTACATTTTCAAGATGTTCCTCTCTCACTGCCATTCTGCGATCGAGTGCAGCCGTATCAGTTCCGTCGTAACAAATTAGAATGAATTGCATAGTGAGTCTTTTAAGTTTTTCTTTAAATTACCAAATTATTGTTCAAACTCTTTTGATTCTGCCAAAAGTATGCTTAACGATCCCTTATTGATATCTTTGATCCTCTATTCGTTAATAAGTTACTAATATATGGAAATAAACAGAATAATCACAGATACAATCAATTCACTGAAGGAGGTCTCAAGTCCGGAAAGAGAGAAGCTTTCAGGCTGGTATTTCCCAACATCAATGGATGTTATCGGAGTTAAGTCCGAAGATCTTAAAACTATTATTCGGGATCTTAGAAAAACCCTCAGTGAATATGAATCCCGTAAGGCCATAGAGTTATGCATTGAGATGTCAGCGTGTGGAATTTTCGAGGTTCAGCAGGTTGCTTTTGGAATCCTCAACAGGAATTTCAACCTGATCTCACAACTTGAGCAAAGAGATCTTCAGCTTCTCGGATCTGTTATGGACAACTGGGCTTCTACAGATTCATTCGGTGTTCAGGTTTCAGGCCCTGCGTGGAGGCTTGGTGTTATCAATGACAGAGAGGTAAATGAATGGTCGGTGTCGCCTGACAGGTGGTGGCGACGCATTGCACTGGTATCGACAGTAGCGCTTAACCTTAAATCACAGAAGGGTGAGGGCGATGTTGAAAGAACCCTGATGATCTGTGATACCCTTGCGGCAGATAAAGATGATATGGTTGTAAAGGCAATGTCATGGGCCCTGAGGGAGCTCTCCAAGCGATTTCCTTCTGAAGTAAGACAGTTCCTTTCGGATAACGACGACAGGCTTGCATCGCGGGTAAAAAGAGAGGTAACCAGGAAACTGGTCACAGGAAGAAAAAACGGATAAAAGAGATTAATTGATGGCTGAAATAAAAGAATATGGCTTTGAGCTGGAGTTCAAGGTTCGGGATTCGGAACTCGACATACAGGGTGTAGTTAATAATGCTGTATATATGAATTACCTGGAGCATGCCCGGAATGAATATCTGCTTTCCAGGAATATTGATTTCGCAGCCCTTCACAATGAAGGAAAAGACCTTATCGTAATCAAGGCTGAGATGACATTCAAGAAGCCATTAAGGAGTCGCGATCGGTTTATTATAAAACTTAATACGGTTAGGGAAGGTCACCTGAAGGTGGTATTTGAGCAGGATATTTACAGATTTCCCGACAATAAATTTATTATGAAGGCAAGAATTACAGGTGCATGTATTTGCAAGGGAAAACCTATAGTGCTCACAGAGGTATTTGCGGCCCTGGGGCTGTAAGAAAGCTCCAGGGTTTTTCCTTCATTTCTTAATAGTGTGATGTGGCGTCCCAGCAATGGGTACATAATTGCTCTTTGGGAAGACCTATTGCCTCAACAAGGTCTTCCAGGTCCTGATACATCAGGGAATCAATTCCCAGGTTTTTTGCTATCTGTTCAACCATTGCCCTGTATTTATCTGATTTTGGATCTGCGTATTCTTCAAGGTGCTTCTCCCCTCCTTCAAGCTGATTTATTGCCATGCGGCTGGCCAGCTCCAGGGTTGATCTTGACTGGGAAAAATTCAGATAGTTACATGGAAAGGTCAGGGGTGGGCAGGCTATCCGCATATGAATCTCCTTTGCTCCTGCTTTACGCAGATCTATGGTGTTGTCCTTCAGCTGGGTGCCTCTCACAATGGAGTCGTCGCAGAAAATCATTCTTTTATCTTCAATCAGGGATTTAATTGGCACTAGCTTCATTTTCGCCACCAGGTCTCTCATTTCCTGGCTCTGCGGCATAAAGCTTCTTGGCCAGGTAGGTGTATATTTTGAATAGGGTCTCTCGTATGGTATTCCCCTTTCGTTGCTGTATCCTATCGCGTGCCCTACACCTGAATCAGGGATCCCTGCCACCAGATCGGCTTCCACCTGATCCCTTCTTGCAAGTGCGGCCCCGCATCTGTAGCGGCAATGCTCCACATTGATCCCTTCGTAGTAGGAGGGCGGATATCCGTAATATACCCACAGAAAAGAGCAGATCTGCATCTTATCATTTTTCTTCCTGATAGTTTTATATCCATCAGGGGTCATTTCGATAATCTCACCCGGGCCCATAAAGTATTCAGTTTCATATCCGATATTGGGAAACGATGTTGTTTCTGAGGCAGCAGCATATGCTCCTTCTTTTTTCCCAATAATAATCGGGGTTCTTCCCAGCTTGTCCCTGGCTGCTATAATCCTGCCGGGAGTAAGGATAAGTATTGAACAGGATCCCTTTATCTTTTCAAATACATTTTCAATTCCCGATATAAAGTCATCCTCCTCGCATATCAGGTTTGCTACCATTTCTGTGGGATTCACGTTTCCTTCGAAATCCCCCGTAAAATGTTTCTTTTTATTTAGGAAATGTTTTTCAAGCTCAACAATGTTAACCATTCTGCAAACAGTTGTTATAGCAAAACGGCCCAGGTGTGAATTGAACAGAATCGGCTGTGGATCGGTATCGCTTATTACCCCCATCCCCTGATTACCGCTGAAACTGCTTAGATTGCTTTTAAATTTTGATCTGAAATATGCATTTTCAAGACTATGAATTGAGCGCCTGAATCCGTCATGCACATTATAGAAGACCATCCCCGCTCTCTTGGTACCAAGATGAGAATTATAATCGGTTCCGTAATAAACATCATTTATAATATCGTTGTTCGAGATAGCTCCAAAAAATCCACTCATTTTCTTTTGTTTTTTAATTTAATGACAGGCTCAACTATGCGGGATGGAATATATGAATTGTTAACGGAAATTATCCTTCCCGGACAAATTTGTTTTAAAGAACTTTTTCACTTTTGGATCGGGCATTGTTAAAGTTTCCGCAGGTAAATCCGGATAAAAAGGATTTAATGTGTGTTTTAATATATATTATAATATATAGCTTAATATATATTTCGTTGTTAAATTATTTTATTCATATAAATATTATTAAATTTGAGGGCTTACTAATCAATATCCGGAATGGTGGTATGGAAAACGGAGAAAACCCCATTGATCACAATAATACAGGTGAAGTCAAAAAGAGACAGCCGGTTGGTTTGTTCGTGCTTGCAGGGATACTGACCACTGCGCTTGCAGCCCTTATAATTATCTATTTCGTTCAAAGAAATAACATGATCGAGATGGAGATCTTTCTAACCGAGGAGAAAGATTCGCTGGCAAACGAGCTGGTAATGCTCAAACAAGGATATGATACTCTCAAAACCAATAATGACACCCTTAATGCCAAACTGGAGGTGGAGCAGAATAAGATAGAACGACTGCTTTCTATCAACGCCTCAAATGCACAATTGATCAGAACCTACAAAAAAGAGATCTCCACCATGAGGGAGATAATGAAAAGCTATATTGTCCAGATCGATTCCCTTAACACCCGCAATAAGATCCTGATCGCAGAAAACACACAAATCAGGGAACAGATTACACGTGTTGAGCGTACAAACGAAGAACTATCACGGGTGAGCGAAGAGTTAAGCTCCAAGGTTGAGATTGCCTCAGTAATACAGGCAAAGGAGATAATTCCTCAGCCTTTAAATAAAAAGAGAAAGGAAACAGACCGGCTTTCCCGAATGGAGAACCTGATGGTTTGTTTCACTCTACGTGAAAATCCTATAGCTGATGCCGGGAAGAAAACTGTTTTTATGAGAGTGGTACGGCCTGATGGTCTTGTGGTAACCAGGTCTCCCGACAATCTCTTTGATGTAGGGGATGATACAATGATCTTCACAGAAAGCCGTACTGTTGATTATCTCAACCAGGATGTCGAAATGTGTATATATGTTGACAATAACGGTGATTTTATTGAAGGCAATTATACGGTTTACCTCTATCTGGACGGGATTGAAATCGGAACGGGTGCCTTTATTCTTGCACGCAATTAATCCATCATCAATTCAGAAATGATATTATCTGAAATCATTTTTCCCTGGTTGGTCAGAACCAGGTGATTATGGTCATTAATTTCCAGCATGCCATACCTGACGTATTTAACAGCTATATTATACAGGTAGTCATGCGCTTCTTTACTGAATATATTTTCTACATGCTCAAAATCTACTCCCCATATTGTCCTGAGGTTGGTCATAATATATTCATTGAATACAGCCTTTGTATCAAGAATCTCTTTTTGGAATGGAATTTTGTTTTCAGAAAGCGAACTCAGATATTTACCCAGATCCTGTTCATTCCATTGTCTTGAGTAGCCATCATATGAATGAGCAGATGGTCCAAGTCCGAGATACTTAACCTGCTTCCAGTAATTTGTGTTGTGCCTTGAATAGTACCCCTCTTTGCAGAGATTTGATATTTCGTAATGAATAAACCCGGCAGATGCAGCGCTTTCAACAAGTATGTTGAACTGATTCTCGCTCTCCTCTTCATTAATTTCTGACAGCTCTCCCGCTTCGAGCATTTTTCCGAAAAGAGTATTAGGTTCAATGGTAAGGTGATAAGCCGACAAGTGTTGTATGTCTAAAAAAAATGTCTTTTTAAGGTTTTTGCGCCAATCTTCGCTGGAAAGACCGGGTATTCCATAGATAAGATCAACATTTATATTTTCGAAACCTGACTTAATTGCATCTTCAACAGCTCTTTCTGCCTGTTCAGCGTTGTGCCTGCGATTCAGCATCTTTAATATCCTTTCTTCCCAGGACTGGATCCCGATACTAAGGCGGTTTATTCCTTCCCTTTTCAATCCGTCGAAGTAGTATTTCACTACATCATCAGGATTGACCTCAATTGTTATCTCGCAACCTTCCGAAACAGCAAAGCCGGATCTGAGTCTTTCGATTATTATCCTGACCTTGCGCGAGTCTAATAACGATGGTGTGCCACCGCCAAAATAAATTGTTTCTATTGATTCCCCCTCCAGGTAGTCGCGTTGCAGGTCAATCTCTTTTGAAATGGCCTCAATAAAACTGTCTACCATTCCGGTATCAAGCGATTTGCAAAAATCGCAATAGTGACACTTTGTCCTGCAAAAAGGTATATGAACATAAAGACCTGCCATATGAAACAGGTATCAAATCAAAATATCGTTTGAGTTTTTTGCTGCAATCACCAGGTTTTGTACTGACTTGCTTTTAAAAAGATCTTCAATTTGCTGTCGTGTTTCCACATAGTCTCCATGTAAGGTGCAGGCAATTTTCTCGTGATCAGTACTTTTACAGTTGTAATTATGTAGTACACATTTCGAAAACACATCCTCTCCGTCAATTGCCTTTACAACTTCCTCCAGATGAATATCTTTAGGATGCTTGCCCAATGCAAATCCGCCGTTTGGTCCTTTTAATGATACAAGTATTTTCTGCTTTGCGAGCGACTGCAGGATTTTTGCAAGGAAGGGCATAGGAAGATCAAGATCTTTTGAAATTTTCTTTATCCCTATTTTCTCTCCGTTGTTGCTTTTCCCTGCTATATAGACAATTGCCCTTATTCCATATTTACAGGTGTTTGATAACATGCTCAGATTCTTTTTAATGGTATTTTATCAATCCTTCGCTTATGCCTTCCGCCGTCGAATGGCGTAAGCAAAAATGTCTTCACTATTAATATTGCCTCTGCCTCATTTAAAAAACGCCCGGAAAGAGAACAGATATTTGCGTTGTTATGTGCCCTTGATAGCCTGCTAATCTGTTCGTTATAACAGAGAGCGGCTCTTACTCCCTGGTATTTGTTGGCTGTCATATTCATACCATTTCCTGTACCGCAAACCAGAACACCAAAATCATATTTTCCGTTTTCGACAGCTGCAGTAGCCAAATGAGCAAAATCCGGATAGTCATTACTTTCATCAGAGAAGCAGCCAAAATCCTTTACTTCATAGCCCTGAGAAATTAGAAAATCTTTTATCTTTTCCTTAATCCAGAATCCAGCATGGTCTGCTGCTATTGCTACTTTATTAATATTCAATTTGTTATAGTTATTATTTTCAACTGATATAAATATACCAACAATTATTCTACGATTTAATATTTAGCGTACTTTTTTTTATAAACTTTCTACTCATTCTCAGAACAATTGCCTTAATGAAATGTTTAACTTCCATGCCAATTTTATCTATTCCTCATACTTAATAAACTGGTTTGTTTTGTTGAATTCTGCTATTAATAACTATTGAAATAATTTCATTTCTTCAGGCCTGTAAAATTTATCAGATTGTCAAACCCTTTTTTTCATATAATAACATCATTATTTTAACCTCCAGTAAACAGTTGATTTGACATGATCTCCTTCAATCTTTGTTTAACAATATCATATGAACAGTTGTTAATAAAATGAATAACTTCCTGACTTTCAAAAGCGGTATAATTTTTGGTCTGTTAAAAAGATGTTCCCGGGATATTAATTGATAAAAATGCAAGTATTAATATATATTTCTACCAACAGTTTCAACAGACTATATACATCATCATAATAATTTTTAATTTTATTTTATAAATATATATGTATGTTAAAAACCGGTGCAATCATAGATGAAGGTTACATAAAAAATAAAATTGACCCTTCCGTTGATATTTTAGATGAGATCAGAAGGATGAGAAAGGAAAAAAATGCTGTAATACTGGCTCACTATTATCAGACAGGTGATATTCAGGATATTGCAGATTTTGTTGGAGATAGTCTTGCACTTTCAAGAAAAGCTGCGGTTGTGGATGCAGATGTTATTTTGCTTGCAGGTGTTCATTTCATGGCAGAAACTACCAAATTGCTCGCTCCTGATAAAAAAGTACTTGTACCTGACCTTAATGCCGGTTGTTCGTTGTCGGACTCATGCAAACCGGAGGATTTTGCGAAATTCATTAGTGAAAACCCTGACAGAACAGTGATAACTTATATAAATTCTTCTGCCGAAATAAAAGCTCTTAGTGATATAGTATGTACATCATCAAATGCTTTTCAAATAGTTGAATCTTTACCGACGGATGAAAAAGTTATCTTTGCACCTGACAGAAATCTTGGTAATTACATAAAGAGAAAGGTGAGAAGGGATATGCTGGTTTGGGACGGAGCTTGCCATGTACACGAAGAATTTTCTCTTGAAGCTATTTTAAAGGTAAAAAAGGAAAATCCTGATGCCTTAATAATTGTACATCCTGAATGCGAGCTACCTGTGCGTATGGTGGCAGATTTTATAGGTTCTACAAGCTCTCTTCTTTCGTTTGTACAAAGTGACAAATCGTCAAAATACATTGTTGTAACAGAACCAGGAATTATACATCAAATGAAAAATTTCTGTCCTGATAAGATTTTTATCCCGGCGCCACCAAAAGACTCTACATGTGGTTGCAGTGAGTGTAATTTCATGAAACTTATAACTTTGGAAAAGATTTACAACTCATTAAAATATGAATTACCTGAGGTGTTTATGGTTGAATCTCTCATGGATAGAGCAGTAAAACCGATAAGAAGAATGCTTGAAATGTCCGATCAGATGGGAATATAAAATGAAGGTATGTAAATATATATTGCTTTTAGTTGTAATTTTCTATTCTTCCCTGATAACAGCACAAACAGAAAAACAGGAAGATGGATATTATGTATTTAAGTATCCAAATGGTGCGGTATCGAGTGAGGGATATATAAGGGATGGAAAACCTGACGGTTATTGGAAAAGTTATTGGGTAACAGGTGTGATTAAATCAGAGGGGAAAAGACGTAATTTCATGCTCGATAGTGTATGGGTTTTTTATACCCAAACAGGAGATACGCTTGAGAAAATAGACTATGTGGTAGGAAAAAAAAGCGGCTATTACCTGAAATATAAACGTGACAATATTCATGGCTTATATATATGGTCAAGAGAACTGTATGCTGCCGACAAACGGGAAGGGACAGCATATCTCTATTTTCCGGATGGATCAATAAAGCAGACTCTACCCTACAAAAAGGGTAAAAAACAGGGATTATCCAGGGAATACGAAAAAAATGGAAATCTTATTACGCTTTTTGAATATAATAATGATTTTCTTATAGCAAGGGAAAGAATAAACAGATATGATAATGAAGGACTGAGACAGGGGGCCTGGAAGGAATTTTATGGAAATGGTAATCTGCATCTTGATATGAACTACCGGGACGATAGGTTGCATGGTTACTATAAGGAATATAATGAAAAGGGAATACTGGCTGTTTCAATGCTTTACGATAACGGGAATATTGTTGAAGATAATCTTGCGGACGATCCGGAAATAGAGATTATCAACAGGTATGATAATGCAGGAAGGCTAATATATAGTGGTCCGTACCGTCAAAGCAGTCCTGTAGGTGTTCATCGCGAGTATAATCCGGAGGATGGAAGCGTGTTTAACTCATACATATACAATGACAACGGGATAAAGATGTCAGAAGGAATAGTTAATGATCAGGGCGAAAGAGGAGGAAAATGGAAAAATTTCTTTGAGAATGGTAATGTAAGAGAGGAAGGTGAATATCTTGGAAACAGAAGATCCGGGACTTGGAAATTCTACGATTTAACAGGGAAGGTTATTCAAACGGGTAGTTTCAGAAACGGTAGACCAGATGGACTATGGCAATGGTTTTATGAAGATGGTTCAATTCTCAGGGAAGAGGAATATTTTCAGGGTAACAGAGATGGTAATTTTGCGGAATATTCAAATAATGGTGAAATAATAAGCAGAGGACAATATGCTGACGGTGAAAAAAACGGTGATTGGTTATATACGGTCGGTGATTACATGGAAGAGGGAAAATATATTATAGGGTTGAGGGATGGTGTCTGGAAATATTTTGATAATGAGGAAAACCTGATATATAAAGGCAACTATATTCAGGATAATCCTCACGGATACCATTTCTTTTATTATGAGAACGGAAAGGTTAAAGAGGAACAATATTACAGCATGGGCATTAAACAGAGAACATGGAAAAAATATGATGAAGAGGGCAATGTGATCATGAGCATCAGGTACAAGGACGATCTAGAAATAAGTATAAACGGGGTGAAAGTTGATCTTCCCGGAAGAGATGTAAAACTGATAAAATAGCCATATCTCATATGGGAGAAGAATTTAATTTAAAAAAAGAGACATTCTCACAGGCTGACCAGGAACTGGAAAAAAGACTTAGACCACTAACGTTCAATGATTTCAAGGGGCAGAAAAGAATAGTTGAAAACCTGAAGGTTTTTGTTACAGCTACCAATCAACGAGGCGAAGCTCTTGATCATGTATTGCTTCATGGTCCGCCCGGACTGGGAAAAACAACACTTGCTCATATTATTGCCAACGAACTTGATGTAAATCTAAGGGTCACGTCCGGACCGGTTCTGGACAAACCAGGAGATCTTGCCGGGCTGCTTACCTCCCTTGAGAAAGGAGATGTTCTTTTTATAGATGAAATTCACAGGCTTAGCCCTGTGGTCGAAGAATACCTTTATTCGGCCATGGAAGACTATAAGATTGACATAATGATAGACAAGGGGCCGAGTGCAAGATCTGTCCGGTTAAGCCTTAACTCGTTTACCCTTATAGGTGCCACCACGCGGTCAGGGCTGCTTACAAGCCCCCTAAGGGCAAGGTTCGGAATAAAAATGCATCTTGAATATTATGATTCTGAAATACTTACTGGTATTGTAAAAAGATCAGCAGGTATACTTGGTATTTCAGTGGGAGAAGAGGCTGCATATGAGATAGCATCGAGAAGCAGGGGAACACCGAGAATATCCAACTCATTGCTGAGAAGAGTCCGGGATTTCGCACAGGTAAAGGGAGATGGTAAGATAGATATTGATATAACGCAATACTCCTTGGAAGCTCTTAATATTGATAAACATGGCCTTGAAGAAATGGATAACAGGATACTGACAGCGATAATCGAAAAATTCAAAGGCGGACCGGTAGGCTTGAATACAATAGCTACGGCTGTTGGGGAGGAAAGTGGGACCATTGAGGAGGTTTATGAACCGTTCCTGATAAAAGAGGGATATATTAAGCGAACACCAAGAGGCAGGGAAGCAACAGAAACTGCTTATAAACATCTTGGAAAACATATGTTGGGAGAATCAGGAATATTGTTTTAATTTTGCAGAGTTTTCAGTAATAATTATATTTAAAGGCTTTTGTAAGAATAGGCATTCAATAATTAAAACATTGATTATGAAAGTTTTATTAAAAAGATTTGGAATACTGTTGATGGTAATAGGAGTAATATTACTGACCTATTCCGAATTATCAAAACTTGAAAATAACAATTTGCTTGTATGGAGCGGGGGTCTGATTATTAGTGGATTGATTGTATATATAATCCTAAATAATATAATAGAATAATCTTGTTTCTGAATATCTTACTGTAATATCCGGATCAAAAGACATTACTTATTTTTTCAAGAATTTTCTCATTAAGGATCTTGATCCTTCTTCCATTAAGTTCGATCAGATGATCTGATTTAAACTCAGACAATAGCCTTATAACTGACTCAGTGGCTGTACCCACAATATTTGCCAGCTCTTCCCTTGTAAGTGATATTCTCAGGTAGTTCTGCTCATCAAGACCAAAATCATTTATAAGATGAAGGATCACCTCTGCAAGTCTCTCCCTGACAGTTTTTTGTGCAATATCAGTAATATACGCATTAGCCTCTCCAAGTTCATGGCATGTAAGTTTCATAACCTCTATAGCGAAAGCAGGATTCTCCTTAACAAAATCGATCAGGATCTGGGAGGGTATAAAACATACCATGGCGTCCTCAATGACCTTTGCTGTGGTACAGGCAGTCTCGTTACTGAGTACCGACCGGTAAGCAATAATATCTCCCATTTTTGCAAATCTTATGATCTGCTCCTTGCCATCTATACCAGTCTTGAAGACCTTGATAATACCCTTGTTTATACAGTAAAACCCACTGATCCTATTTCCTTCGGTATAGAGTATGTCTCCCCTGTTGAAATGACGAAATTCCTTCTCATAATTAATTAGCTCTATCTCTTCTTTTGAAAGGTGTTTGAAGACAGAGTTGGTTTCGATCGCACAATGATCGCAAAAGGGAATATACATCTCTTTCTGTTTCATTTGAAGTCTTGGAATAACCAATTCAATATTTAAAAGGTTCAATAATAATGCTTAGTTTTACAAAGAAAACAAATTTAAGCGAAACTTGGACATGAATGAGGTAGTAAACATTCAATTAAAGGGACTAATGTCGTTCGAAGCTGAGGTTGACGGGCATAAAATAATAATTGATACCGCAAAAGAATTCGGCGGGAATAATGAAGGTCCAAAACCAAAGAGCCTGATGATGGTTGCACTTGCAGGATGCACGGGAATGGATGTTGCTTCAATTTTAAGAAAGATGAAAGTACCTTTTGAAGATCTTCAGATAGAAGTGGAAGGAAACCTGACAGACAGGCACCCAAAGCATTTTGATAAGATGTGCATAATCTATAAGGTAAAAGGTAAAGATATTACGATTGATAAAGTAAAAAAAGCCGTGGAACTGTCTCTGGCTAATTATTGCGGCGTCAGCTACAGTTATAAAAAGGTAATGGAAATTACTTATGAAATCAGAATCAACGAGTAACATACATTCTAGAATGCCGATCTGAACTGTTCTAGAAATCTTACATCATTCTCAAAATAAAGTCTCAGATCATTAACCTGATACTTTAGCATTGCAACCCGTTCAATGCCCATCCCAAAAGCAAAACCGGTAAATTCCTTACTGTCAATGCCACAAAAGTCGAGAACATTTGGGTCGACCATACCACATCCCAGAACCTCCAGCCATCCGGTATACTTACATACGTTACATCCCCTGCCCCCACATATTGTACAGCTGGCATCCATTTCAGCAGAAGGCTCAGTAAAAGGGAAAAAGGAGGGCCTCAAGCGCATCTTGGTATCCTTCCCGAACATCTCCCTGGCAAAATATATAAGGGTTTGTTTCAGGTCGGCGAAAGATACATCCTTATCTATATATAGGCCTTCAACCTGATGAAAAATACAATGTGCCCTGGCTGAAATAGGCTCGTTACGAAAAACGCGTCCCGGGGAAATTGTCCTGAGAGGAGGTTTTTCTGATTGCATTACACGTACCTGTACAGACGATGTGTGAGTACGTAAAAGGATGTCATCAGGATTACTTTCCTCATCGGATAACCTGTCAATATAAAAAGTATCCTGCATGTCTCTTGCAGGGTGCTCCGGTGGAAAATTTAAAAGTAAGAAGACATGATTGTCGTCATCAATTTCAGGACCTTCGGAGACTGTAAAACCTAATCTTGAGAATATGCTGATAATCTCGTTCCTTACAATCGATATGGGATGCCTTGATCCTTTGAAATATGGAATTCCAGGCCTGGTAAGGTCTACATACGATCCCGATACTTCAGAGTACTTAAGAGCCGACCTAAGCTCCTCAAGCTTATCGCCAGCCAGCTTCTTAAGATTATTTATATGCAGGCCCAACTCTTTCTTATTTTCCGCAGGAATATCGCGGAACTCAGAAAACAGGAGAGAAATGACGCCCTTCTTACTAAGGTATTTAATCCTAAAATACTCTATTGCTTCCTGACTGTCGGCACGGAATTCGGAGATTTCCTCCTCAGTCTTTTTTAATCTTTCAAGCATTTGACAGTACTTTCCGCAAAGATAGTAACTATTGATCTATTTCCTTACCACCCTGGCTTTGATAATCCCAACATCTTCAAATGGCTTGTTATCCAGTGGGTTTGTTTCAACATCTGCTATTAGGTCTACGATATCAAGGCCTCCAACAACCTCTCCGAAAACAGTATATTGCATATCAAGATGAGGTGTGCCTCCATATAATTTGTAGAAATTCCTTCTTTCCTCACTGATTATATAGGGCTCCATCTCCTCAATCTCATCATAGGCCACCATTGTGGCAAATTCCTGGATTTCTGCGTCAGATTTATTCTCTCCCGAGTCAACAACCCTTTTTCTTTCAGCGTAAAGGTGTTTGTAAAAAACTGCCTGCTTTAAACTTGCATCGACTCTTTGCTGAATATTGTCGAGCAACTCATCTGCAATAATCGTATCACCGGCTTCAGTGATAGTGTCCTTGAAAACCATCCCCTGAACAATATAAAGCTGAGTCCCCGAAGACCTTCTTTCAGGATTAAATCTGTCTGCCGTCCTGGCTGCAGCAATAACCCCTTTCTTATGAAAATGCGAATCGTTTATCTCTGCAGGAATAGTATAACTATATGTCTCAATAAAGGCCGTTGAAGTGTCACCCTTTGTTGAAGGATCACCTGCCTGTATCATGAAATCCTTAATTACACGGTGGAACAGGACACCATCGTAGAATTTCTCTTTAACAAGCTTAATGAAATTATCCCTGTGCACAGGGGTGTCGTTATAGAGCCTGATCTTAATATCGCCTTTTGTTGTTGTTAGTTTAACATAGTAGTCCTTTTCAGTGTTACTGCTGGCACAGGCCAGGGAAAAGACTATTAAAAGGCTTAGTGCTGAAAACAATAAGGAATAACGTTTCATTATTTTAAAGTTTTGTGTTTTTGAGTAATAAGAGGTATAAAGAGAGCAAATATATAAAAGTTTGGCAATTAAAGTTTTTTAAAAGCAAATCTATTGAATGATAAGCAGATGTAAGTATTTCATTCTGGCTATCTTAATAATTTGAAAAGAATACTTAAAAAGGTCACAAAAGGAAAAACAAGGCCATAACTGACCAATCCAGTCAGATTACGCAAGAGAGGTTTGAATCCGGGCGGGCACATTGGCCTGCGTAAACCCGGTTACTCACAGCTTGCTGCGAGGAGCTTCAATTATTTAAGCCAGGAAGTGCAAAAATTGTTTTATTTACTCAACTTTAGTATTATTTTATTGAGGAGGAAAGGCATAGATTAATTAGGATCGTATATTTGCTACAAATTCCGGAGTACAATTGAAAGATATTAACAGACTGGCAGGACAGACACTTATATACGGGCTAGGAACAATAGTCCCTCGTTTCCTGCACTATTTTGTCCTTACATTTTACTATACAAGGGTTTTCAAGGATAGTGAGTATGGGGTAGTTACAGAACTATATGCCTATATGGTGCTGCTTCTTGTTGTGCTAACCTATGGAATGGAGACAGGTTTTTTCAGATTTTCAAACAGCAAAGAAAACAAAGATGAAGTATACAGCACGGCTATAATATCTTTACTGGTAACCTCTCTTCTCTTTTTAATACTTTCGTACATTTTTATTGAACCAATATCAAGAATATTACTATACCAGGAGAACCCTGAATATATTAAGTGCTTTGTGGCGATAGTTGCTGTGGATGCATTCACGGCTATTCCCTTTGCAAAACTCAGACTTGATAACAGGCCAATGAAATTCAGCCTGATCAAATTAATCAATGTCCTGGTGACGATCCTGCTGGTTCTTTTTTATTTTGAGATTGGGCCATGGCTTATAAACAAAGGCATTGTATTACCTTTGTGGTTCTATGATCCAGGCAAGGGAGTAGGATATGTATTTATAGCGAACCTTGTGGCCAGTATTACATGCCTTGTCCTTCTAATTCCGGAGATAGTTGTCGTTCGAAGGGTTTTCAGGGTCGCAATCTGGAAAAGAATGATAATCTATAGCCTTCCTCTTCTTATTGGTGGAATGGCGGGATCAATTAATGATGCCCTTGATAAAATGATCCTTAAAAGGCTTGTTCCGGATGGTGGTGGGCTGGGGACAGTCGGACAATACGGAGCAAGCTATAAACTGGCAGTCTTAATGGCTCTGTTCATACAAATGTTCCGGTTTGCAGTTGAGCCATATTTTTTTGAAAAAGCGGGAAAGGATGATGCAAAGAGTTCATATGCACAGGTAATGAAGTACTTCATTATTTACTGCCTTATAATTTACCTGGGGATCAATCTGTATATATCGGGATTTAAATATTTTCTGGGTCCGGAATTAAGAGAGGGTCTGACAATAGTGCCAATAGTAAGTATGGGTTACTTACTCTTTGGGATATTTGTAAATCTGAGCGTTTGGTATAAGGTGAACGACCTGACAAAATTCGGAGCTATTTTGGCAATAGGCGGAGCTATTATAACTATAGCAGTAAATGTTGTTTTTGTACCAAAACATGGATACATTGCTTCTGCGTGGGCACATATTGCATGCTATGGGACAATGGTTTTAGGATCTTATTTCCTTGGAAGAAAATATTATTCGATACCGTATGAAACAGGAAAGATATTGATCTATATATTTTGCGCAATTGCCCTGGTTATGGTTGCGGGGAGGATAAATTACGGGAGTATTATAATTGAACTGGCCGTAAACACGTTATTGATAGGAATGTTTATAACAGTTCTTCAGAGGAGGGAAAATGCGGTTTCAATTTTTTTTAATGAAAGAGAAATAACAAAGGATGAAACTGAAGGTTAAAATTGTTAGTAAATCAAAACACAAACTACCCAACTATTCTGCAACCTCTTCTGCTGGAATGGACCTGAGGGCAAACATTGAGAAAGAGATTGTACTGAAACCCTTTGAACGGGTCCTGGTTCCCACAGGACTTAAAGTACAATTACCTTTAGGATTTGAGGCCCAGATAAGGCCAAGGAGCGGATTGGCCATAAAGCATGGAATCACTGTTTTGAACACTCCGGGAACAATTGACACTGACTACAGAGGCGAAATAGAAATGATTCTGATTAATCTTTCGCTGAAGAATTTGTAATAAGGGATGGCGAAAGAATTTGCCAGATGATTATTGAGAAACATGAAAAAGTGGTATGGGATGAAGTTGAAGTACTTGAGGAAACAGACAGGGGTGCTGGAGGATTCGGTCACACAGGCAAAGGATAGAATGACAACGAAAAAAATTTATATATTTTTCATAATAATTAGCACTCTTGCTGCTCTGTCGTGCAATAGGAAAACAATCCCGACAGCTGTTAACAGAACAGAACCCAAAGCATATGATACAACTCAATATAGACTTGCATTAGCGGAGGCAATTAAACTGAAAATGCTAGGGAATTTTGGGGAAGCAACGCGGTATTTTGAAAAGGCTGCAAGAATTAATCCCGGGAGTGATGCCTCTTACTTCGAAATTTCACAAATTGCGATGTCAAGAGGCGACATTAATAATGCAAAAAAGTATGCACAAAAAGCAATCGGGCTTGATTCTTCAAATATATGGTACCTAAACAACGCAGCAAGCCTTTATTACCTTGAACAGAACTACGACTCAACAGAATATTACTACCTGAAAATGCTGAATATATTCCCTGAAAGGGAGGATATTGAATTTAATATTGGCGGATTATATCTGAAGAGAGGAAAAATGGCGGAGGCAGAAAAAGTATTTGAGAAATTTTATGAAAAATATGGAAATGATCCTCAGATAATCGTTCCACTAATTAGTATAAAGAGAGGATTGAGTAAGCATGGAGAAGCAGTAGAATTATTGGAAAAGTTAATTATTGCAGACCCGGGTAAGATAGATTATGTTGGTATGCTAGCGGAATTATACAGGGATAGCGGGGAAAAGGAAAAGGCAGTAATTATTTATGGGCAACTATTGGAAAGGGCGCCAAATAACGGCTTAATGCTTTTATCATACATTAATTTCCTAATATCTGAAAAGGAGTATGAAAAGATAAAACAAAGCCTGCAGATACTGGTATTGAACGATAGTATAAGAAAAGACGATAAGGTTACTTTACTTGCATCAATACTGCAGGATGAAGAAACAGTAGATATTATTAAAGACGATCTGCTTGAAGCTGTTAAGGCTCTGAATGAAAAAGATCCGGGAGACGCAACAGTAACGTTGATGCTGGCAGATTTTTACGGGCGAAATGGTAAAATGGATAATCAGCAAAGTTTGCTGCGGGAATATATTGAGATAAATGAGGACAACTATTTTATTTGGGAAAAATTGTTGCTGGCTTATAACGATAGCGGGAAAATAGATGAATTATATTCTCTTGCAAAAGAAGCATCTTCAAAATTTAACAGGTTTCCCCTGCCAAAACTATTGTACGCATTTGCTGCCACCGATAAAGGGGAATATGAACTAGCTATGAATGAGCTTGGAAAGGTGCGGATACTTGTTAATGACGATGAAGTTTATATTGTACAAATATTGTCGCTTGAAGCAGATATACTTTACAGACAGGAAAAATATAACGAAGCCTTTAAAAAATTTGATAAGGCACTGGAAATAAATCCTGATGATGAAATAATTTTGAATAATTATGCCTACTTCCTGGCGGAGAAAAATATTGAGTTAAAAAAGGCTAAAGAAATGATAGAGAAATGTCTTGAATTAAGAAGGAATGAGACATATCTTGATACATACGCCTGGGTACTTTTCAAGTTAAAAAGATACAGGGATGCAGAGAGGATTATGGAGGAGGTATTTGGTACCGGAAATATAAGTGATCCCGAATTGGTTGAGCATTACGGATATATTAAGGCATCCCGTGATTCGTGTGACGAGGCAGTTGAATTATGGCAGCTGGCTTTAAAAATGGATAGAGGAAAATCACATTTAGTAGAGGAAATCAAAAAATGCCTTGCAAACAAGGAATAGTATTTACGTGCGTTGTAATTTTATTGGTTGCCACAGATTGTGGCAATTCAAAAGGATTGTTTACAGGTGATAATACTGGGACATATCCTATTAGATCAGATCGCCTTGTCAGTGAGATATATACACAAAATCTGGGAGAGAGGGATTTTGAAATTGGGAAGCTTAAACTGAGGATTAGTGAAAATGGGAATATGGATTCCTTTAATGGATTTCTTAAACACAACAGCATGGGAGAAATACTTTTGAGCGTAAGAACAATTGCAGGAATAGAAGCATTGAGAGTTCATATGAGCAGGGATTCTATCAGGATTAACGACAGGATCTATAGAAAATATAGTCATGGGTCTACAAGTGAGATACTATCAAGATTTGGGTTCGAATGGGAAGATATTGGTTTGCTTTTTGGTGATATTGTTTACATGCCTGCAGGAAAAGAGTATTTACAATGCGAAGAAGGATATGTTGAAATGAAATTGAAAAAAGCGGAAAAAAATATTAGGTACAGAGTAGACTGCAAGAAAAGAAAGCTCTCTTTTGTAAATGTTAATGAAAACGAAAGCAACTTGAATATAGATGGTCAATACACAGAATATCAAATAGTTGAGGAATTATACTACCCAGGAAATATAGTCATAAAAATTAATGATAAATATTACATTGACATAGAAATTCAGAAACTACAGCTTGTAAAAGATCAGGTAATTAGGTTTTCGATAGGAAAAGGCTATGAAACGAATATTTTAAGATGAGAGCCCTGTTTATATTAGTTTTGTATTTATTGGCAAGCCTGTATCTTAAAGGACAAACAAGAGCCGAGCTTGAAGAACGAAGGAAAAAGGCTCTTGAAGATATCGAGTATGTTGATAACCTGATAAGGCAAACAGAAAAGGAAAGAAAGGAAAGTATGTCCCAGGTTACTATGATAGGAAGAAAACTGATTCTTAGGGAGAATATTATAAGCGGAATAAAGGAAGAGATCGAACTTCTTGAAGGCAGAATAGAATTAAACGCACTTGTTGTAAAATTAATGGAGAATGATCTTGAAACACTGATAAGAGATTATGAAAAGGCGATAATTAATGCGCAGAAGGTTAGCAAAGGACAACCAGAGATTGCATATATTTTTTCTTCCAAAGATCTGAATCAGGGCTATAAAAGAATGAAGTATCTACAGCAGGTAGCAAAATTCAGAAGGAAGGAAGCAGAAGTAATAGAGGCTATTAAGGAAGAGATTGACAGAAACAGGGATAAGCTGGTACAGGATTTGGATGAAGTTACAGTATTGAAAGGAAAGGAAGAAAACCAAAAATCCGTATTGGAAAGAGACCAGAATAGCAAAAAGAATCTGGTTGTAAGCCTTGGCAGGAAACAGAAAGAATTGCAGCAGGAACTTGAAAGCAAAAGAAGAATTGCTATGGAAATAGAGGCAGAGATAGTGAGGATTGTTGAAGAGGAAAGAAGAAAAAGAGCTACGGTAGAAATGGCACCAGAAGAAAAGCTGATTGGAGATGATTTTGAGCGAAACAGAGGGAAATTACCATGGCCGGTCGAAGTGGGCGTAATTACAAGTCAGTTTGGAATTCATGATCATCCTGTGTTTAAGGGAACAAAAGTAGATAACATAGGAATTGAGATAACCAGTGGACAAAGAGTTGAAGCCAGGGCTATTTTTAAGGGCAAAGTTATGAGCGTATTTGGGATATCCGGGGGGAATATGGCAATAATTATAAGACATGGAAATTATTTGTCAGTATATCAGAATTTGGTAAACGTAATTGTAAAGCCTGGAGAAGAGGTTGATATAAAACAGAAACTGGGCGATGTATTTGTGGAGGAGGAAGAAGGAGGGAAATGTGTTATAAAACTAATGATTTATCAGGAGAAGGAAAAGAAGAATCCTGAGGAATGGATAGCAAAAAAGAGGGAATAAAGTGTAACAAAATGTTACTTTTATAGTATAAGGAAAGGATAGGAAAGATTTTAATGAAGAAGGATTTAAAAATAGAATCAGAAATTGATAATATTAGAATTGTAGAAAATACAATTGACGAGATTTCGACAGAGCTAAAGATCAGCTCAGATGCATACGGAAAGATTCTGGTTGCCACAATTGAAGCAGTTAATAATGCCATTGTGCATGGTAACAAAATTGATCAAAGCAAGTCTGTAGAGGTCGGATTTATGTCAGTAAGAGATAATTTAACGATCACCGTTAAGGACCAGGGACCGGGATTTAACCCCGGAGTCGTTCCTGATCCCACTGCTCCTGAAAATATAGAGAATATTAACGGACGAGGTGTATTCCTGATGAAAAACTTATGCGATGATATATCTTTTAATGATGTGGGAAACGAAGTAATAATGAAATTCAAAATATGAGAGAATTTGGCAGTTAAATTCAACTATCAAATAGAGAACTTCAGAATAAAAAATAGCGCCAGGATAAAAGACTGGTTGGAAAAGGTCATCAAAAGGGAAGGATTCAATTTAGGTGACCTGATTTTTATTTTTACAGATGATAATTTTATAATTGAGATTAACAGGGAATTTCTTGAAAATGATTATTCCACTGATGTTATTGCATTCAACTATAGCGATGGTAAAAATATTAATGCTGAAATTTATGTTGGATTAGAAACGGTATACAGGAATGCCAGGATATTAGGAGAAAAAAGGAGAGATGAATTGTACAGGGTGATGGTACATGGACTACTTCATATTTTGGGTTACGACGACAAAAAAAGAGAAGACAGGATCAGAATGAGAGAGAGGGAGAATGAATATATGGAGAAAATTGTTGATAATGAATTTTAAATACGACATAATCGTTGTTGGAGGAGGACATGCAGGATGTGAGGCAGCTCATGCTGCAGCCATTATGGGGATGAGCACGGTATTGATAACAATGGATATGACCAAGCTTGGACAGATGTCATGCAATCCTGCCATGGGCGGCATAGCAAAGGGTCAGATTATCAGGGAGATTGATGCAATGGGAGGAATGTCCGGATTGGTCACTGACAAAAGCATGATACAGTTCAGAATGCTGAACAGATCAAAGGGACCGGCAATGTGGAGTCCGAGAGCACAGTGTGACAGAGCACTTTTTTCTAGTACATGGAGAGAGGCGCTGGAAAGGACTGAAAACCTTTTTATTTGGCAGGAAAGAGCAACTAAAATATTAGTTAAAAAAAAGAGAATTTTAGGTGTGGAAACAGCTTTTGGAACTGTTTTCTATAGTGATGCAGTAATACTGTCAAGTGGAACTTTTTTAAATGGTCTTATGCATGTAGGATATAGTACGTCAGAAGGCGGAAGATCAGGAGATGAGACTTCAAAAGGTATAAGCGATCAGCTTAGGAGACTCGGTTTTGAGGTTGAAAGGATGAAGACAGGGACCAGCGCAAGACTGGATGGAAGATCAATAGACTTTTCAAAAATGACCGAACAGAAAGGTGACGGAGAAGGTCGATGTTTTTCTTATATGCATGACAATATAAGAATTAATGGAGAAAAAAGTTGCTATATCGTCCACACAAATGAGAAGGTACATGAAGAATTGAGAAAAGGATTAAAATTCAGCCCGCTTTTTCAGGGACGAATAAAGGGTATTGGACCAAGATATTGTCCAAGCATTGAAGATAAAATTGTAACATTTGCAGACAAGAATGCACATCAGCTTTTCATTGAACCAGAAGGATGGAATACAGTGGAATATTACATTAATGGATTTAGCTCAAGCCTGCCACTGGAAACACAATTGAATGCTTTAAGAAAAATAGAAGGTTTGGAAAATGTAAACATATTCAGACCGGGATATGCAATTGAATATGATTTTTTTCAGCCAACTCAGCTTAAATCAACACTGGAGACAAAAGAAATTGATGGACTTTATTTCGCAGGACAGATAAATGGGACAACGGGATATGAGGAGGCTGGAGCGCAGGGGCTGGTGGCAGGTATTAATGCGGTATTAAAATTACGTGGGAACGAACCTCTGGTTTTCCAGAGGGATGAATCATACATAGGAGTACTTATTGATGATCTTGTAACAAAGGGAGTAGACGAGCCCTACAGAATGTTTACATCCAGGGCAGAGTACAGAATTTTACTCAGGCAGGATAATGCTGATGAAAGACTGACAAAAATTGGTTTTAAGATAGGTTTGGCAGATAAGAAAAGGATTAAAAGACTGGAAAAAAAGAGTAGAAAGGTAAGAGAAATATATGATTATGTTAAAAATGTGAGTATAGAACCGGAAGAAATAAACAGCTTGCTTGAAAGCAGGAAAACAGCAAAAATTAAGCAAAGAGTAAAGGCAATAACACTGGCATCCAGACCACAGGTTAGGCTTATTGAAATATTGGAAATAGGTGAAAAAGGGAAAGAAATTGTTCATAGTGCCGGAAAATTGAGACAACAGGTTGTTGAAAGTGCTGAAATTATTATTAAATATCAGGGATATATTATCAGGGAAAGAAGCATGGCTGAAAGGATAAAGAAACTTAATAATCTTAAAATACCAGATGATATAAATTACGAAGAGCTAAAATCAATTTCTACTGAAGGAAGAAAAAAGCTTGTAAAACACGTACCGGAAACAATCGGAAAGGCAAGCAGGATTACAGGTGTTTCTCCTTCAGATATAGGTGTTTTGCTGATGTATCTTGGAAGGTAGTGTTCCACGTGGAACAAAAAAAATATTTACAAATTTTAAATGAATATTTTTGGAAAAGTAATTGATCTGCATGAAAAAAGAATATTTGATGCAGAATTGAAAATTGCTGATGGTAAAATAGTTACTATAGAAAGAAGCTTACGGAAGAGCCAACAGTACATACTATCAGGGTTGATAGATTCGCATGTACATGTTGAAAGCTCAATGATGGTACCCTCTAATTTTGCTCATGCTGCAGTACAACATGGAACTGTTGCTGCTGTTGCAGACCCTCATGAAATTGCTAATGTACTAGGTATAGAAGGGGTTGATTTTATGATTTCGGATGCAGAAAAAGTGCCGATGAAATTCTACTTCGGAGCTCCGTCATGCGTGCCTGCAACCAATTTTGAAACATCAGGAGCAGTAATAGGGTCGAACGAGATCGAAGGACTTTTAAAGAGAAAGGATATATGGTTCTTGTCAGAAGTGATGAATTTCCCGGGGGTAATAAATGAAGAAAGATCAGTGATTAAGATAATAGAAGCTGCCCATAAGTCAGGAAAGAGAATAGATGGTCATGCCCCGGGACTAACAGGAAAGGATTTAGAAAAATATTGCGAAAAAGGAATATCTACAGACCATGAATCGGTGAATATTGAGGAAGCAAGGGAGAAGATAGAAAGGGGAATGAAGATAATGATAAGAGAGGGCAGTGCTGCCCGCAATTTGGAAGAGCTGCATATGCTATTTGAAGAATTCCCTGAGAAATTGATGTTATGCTGCGATGATATTCATCCGGAAATGCTTCAAAAAGGACATATTGATAAAATTGTAAGAGACCTTCTGGGCAGGGGATATGACCTATTTGACGTGTTAAGGGCTGCTTCTGTTAATACGGTTGAACACTATTCGCTTGATGTAGGAACCCTTAGACCAGATCAGCCAGCAGACTTTATTGTAATTGATAACCCGAAAGATTTCAACATACTGGAAACATGGATCGACGGTAAGAAAATATATGACAGAGGAAAGGTGTCGTTCGAAACGGGTAAGCCAATTCCGGTAAACAGGTTTAATAGCTCAATGATCAGTCCGGAAGAGCTTGTGGTAAAAAATAGCGGAAGAGCAGTAAGGGTAATTAAGGCAAATGATGGAGAACTTGTCACATATAAGGAGGAGGTGGCCTGGACAAATATGCCTGAGCTTACAGCATCGGTTAGCAGGGACATACTGAAGATAGTGGTAAAGGACAGATACAACGATGGGCCTCCTTCAGTTGCTTTCATTTCAGGTTTCAGCTTAAACCATGGGGCCTTTGCAAGTTCTGTTGCTCACGACAGTCATAATATAGTTGCTGTAGGGACAAATGATGAGGACATATCAAATGCAATAAACATTATCGTACAGACCCGGGGAGGCCTGAGCTGTTGCAATAAAGGGGAACAGCTGGTAGTCCCTCTTTCTATAGCCGGAATAATGACCGATGTTCCATGTGGAACAATAGCTGCCGAGTATAAAAAACTTTCTGATAAAGTGAGAGATATGGGCTCTCAATTAAAGGCTCCGTTTATGACATTATCATTTATGTCACTTTTAGTTATCCCGCACCTGAAATTGGGAGACAGGGGTCTCTTTGACGTTGACTGTTTTGAGTTTGTTGATCTGTTTGTGTAGGGGGAGATAACGGTACACGGTGCACGTGGCAGAGCGATGGCAGACGGACGGACGGCGGCTGGGATATTCACCAGACTACAATTTGGGACAAAGCCCTGGCATCATCATAATGCAAGAATAAATCAATTTCTATACATTTGTAGAAAAGAGGAAACATGGCTTCTCCGGACGTATTAAAATCAATTGCCCAGGCACTTCCCGAAAACCCAGGTGTTTATACCTTCCACAACAGTGATGGGGAAATATTATATGTAGGCAAAGCAAAAAATCTAAGAAAAAGAATGGCCTCATATTTTGTCAGGACACTGTCAGGTAAGACGAAGGTCATGGTTGGAAAGATTTCAGAGATAAACCATACGGTTGTTGATACTGAGTCTGAGGCCCTGTTACTTGAAAACAATCTGATAAAGAAACACCAGCCCAGGTATAATGTACTTATGAAAGATGATAAAACATTTCCCTGGATATGTATTAAAAATGAACCATTCCCGAGAATATTTTTAACAAGGAATATAATCAATGATGGTTCCATATATTTCGGCCCATATACTTCAGTAGTGATGATTAAAACCCTTCTGGGGCTTATCAGGCAATTATATCCGTTACGAACATGTTCATATAACCTTGCTGAAGAGAAGATAAGAGAAGGTAAATACAGGGTATGCCTTGAGTATCACATAGGAAACTGCAAAGCACCCTGTGTGGGTGAACAGTCTGAAAATGAGTACAATAAATCAGTAGAGCAGATCAGGGAGATACTTAGGGGAAACATTCATATGGTAAATAACCACCTGAAAGGACTGATGTCTCAATATGCTTCTGATCTCAAGTATGAAGAGGCCCAGCTGATAAAGGAAAAACTTAAGATTCTTGAGATATACAGAAGCCGGTCAACCGTAGTAAATCCAAGAATAAAAGATGTGGATGTTTTCGGATTTACAGAGGAAAGGGAGGCTTTTTATGTGAACTATCTTAGAATCATAAGAGGGGCAATTATCCAGACCCATACTCTGGAGTTCAGAAAAAGGCTGGAAGAGAAGAAAAATGAAATTATTTCACTGGCCATTACCGAATTGAGAGAAAGACATCAAAGTGTTGCTACAGAGATAATAGTGCCATTTGTGCCAGATATTCAGCTTGTTAGTGTAAAATATACTGTCCCAAGAAAGGGAGATAAGAAAAAATTACTTGAATTAGCTGAACGAAACGCTCTGATATACAGGCTAAATCAACAAAAACGGATAGTCGAACACAAACCAGCAGACAGAACAAGGTCTAACCTTGAAAAGCTTCAGCAGGATCTACGTCTGCCAGAGCTGCCGGTACATATAGAGTGCTTTGACAATTCGAACATTCAGGGTTCATATCCGGTGGCAGCATGTGTCGTGTTTCGTAATGGCAGGTCTTCCAAGAGGGACTACAGGCATTACCATATAAAAACCGTAAAGGGAGCGGATGATTTTGCATCGATGGAAGAGGTAGTATTCCGAAGATACCGTCGACTGATTGATGAAGACGAAGCTCTTCCGCAACTTGTAATTATTGATGGTGGAAAAGGTCAGCTTAATTCGGCAGTCAGAAGTATTGATAACCTTGGATTGAGAGGAAAAATATCAATTATAGGGATTGCAAAAAAACTGGAAGAGATATATTTTCCGGGAGACAGTGTTCCAATATATATTAGTAAGAATTCGGTCAGCCTGAAAATAATTCAGCAAATAAGAAACGAAGCACACAGGTTTGGAATAAATTTTCACCGTGATCAAAGGAGTAAAAAAATGACCGGCTCTCAACTTGATCAAATTTCCGGGATTGGAGAAAAAACCAGGGAACGATTATTAAAGGAGTTTGGTTCTATTTGGAAAATAGCTTCTGCGAAGCAGGAGGAGCTTGAAAAGCTTGTTGGAAGGCAAAAAGCAGGTCTAATTGTTGAATTCTTTAAAAATCTGACCTGAATGCGTATTTCTTACAGATCTCAATAAATGCTTATAAGCAAAAGATATTGAGCCAGTTAGGCGATGTCATTGCTATTTTTACCTTAACGAGAATTAATTTTTTCCGATGAGGTGTATCATTGTACAGGAATTTTGAAACTATCGTGGCTCATTTTCTGTCAGGCCGGAGAAAGCTGCCGGGGGTTTTCTGTGTTTTGTTCCCTGCTCATAGGAATAGCATAATTTTATCAGTGTAGGCTCATCATACATCCTACCGAGAAACTGGAGTCCGGCTGGAAGATCAGCATAGGTATACCCCATCGGAACAGTAAAACCGGGCTGGCCTGTATGTGGGGATATTATCTGGCTGTTGTCTCCTTTATAACCATCAAAATCTCCTACTCTGGCAGGCGGGTTATTCCAGGTAGGAAATATTATAGCATCAAGATCAAGACTGTCCATTACATTTTCGATAGCATTCCTGAAGGCTGTCCTTTTTGGATCGGTGTAGGCATCGAAGCATGGCTGTTCTCTTTTTTCGGGAATCACTTCAAAATTAAGATGCCACTTAAGGTCGTCGCTGATATAATCGGAAAACTTTCCTGATGCAACAATCTCCTTTAGGTTCTTTACAGGTACATTTTCACCCTGGGCAGAAAGCCAGGTATTAATATCATATTGAAAAGTAGAGCACCACTGGTCTCTCCGGAGTGAGTCAAAACCCTTGATCTCACAAGGGTCAATAATAACAGAGCCAAGGCGCTTGAGGTCGGATATTGCAACCGTAAAAAGCGAATCGATAGCTGGATCCGGATCTTTGTCGCTAACCTCCCTTAGTACACCTATCCTGGCGCCCTCCAGTCCATTATTGTCAAGAAAATCAAGATATGAGACAGGCACCCTCCCTTCTGAATGAGCTGTAACAGGATCTTCCGGGTCGTATCCGGCAATAACATCCAAAATTCTCACGGCATCCTCAACTGTCCGGGTCATGGGACCACCTATATCATTTCGAAGGTAAAGCGGAGCAATGCCGCTTCTGCTTATGAGACCGATCGTAGCCCTGAAACCTACAAGAGCATTATGTGATGAAGGACCACGTATTGAATTTCCGGTATCAGTTCCAATCCCGACTGCACCAAAATTTGCTGCCACAGCTGCAGCCGTACCGCCACTTGATCCTGCAGGAACATGTTCCAGGTTATAAGGATTCAGGGTCTCGCCTGCTATAGAGCTGATAGTTACCATGGGGCTGAATGCCCACTCAGCCATATTGGATTTTACAAGGACAATAGCTCCGGCATCTTTTAGCATTTTTACAATATAAGAATCCGTTTCAGGCTCAAATCCTTTCATGGCAAGAGAGCCTGCTGCCGTTTGTAGTCCAATAGTATTATAGTTATCCTTTACAATTACCGGAATCCCATGCAAGGGTCTGAGGGTTCCGGTCTTGCGGAACTCTCTGTCCAGTTCACGTGCGATACTGATAGCTTCCTGATTAATAACAACTATTGAATTGAGGCCTGTTGATTTATCTAATTTATCTATTCGATCCAGATACATCAATACCAGATCTTCACATGTCATAACATGTTCTGTATAGGCATTGTGTATTTCAGCGATGGTTGCCTCTTCAAGGCTAAATCCTTTAGCATTCATCAGGCTCTTGTTATTATTACACCCGGCAAGTAAAGCACTGAAAATTATGAAAAAAAGAGTAATAGTATGTTTCATCTTTTTGAAAATTAAAAATTCAAAGAATTAATTGTCAAAGGAATACCGGCCTCAACATCAAACCGTTTTACCTGGTCACGGTATCTTATCTGTATGCTGCAACTCCTATCAGGAATTATAATGGCAACAAGAAGCTCATTGTTGGACCATTTCTGGTCAACAGTAAATCCTCCTCGTGCCCTGAGTCCGTTGATATATCCTGACGACCAGCGATCAGGCAGGGCAGGTAAGAGATGGATCTCTCCGTTGTGACTTTGAAGGAGCATTTCTGCTATACCTGAAGTGCCTCCAAAATTACCATCTATCTGAAAAGGTGGATGGCTGTCAAGAAGGTTAGGAAAAGTTCCACCGCCAGTATATTGTGTAGCAGGATCTGGATCTGAATATGTCAAATGGGCTCTTAGCATATCATAGGCATGGTTACCATCGAGAAGTCTTGCCCATGCATTGATCTTCCATGCTTTGCTCCATCCTGTTCCTCCGTCGCCTCTCAATTCCAATGATCGTCTGGCAGCATCAGCCAGATCAGGTGTTTCTGTTGGAGAGATCTGGTTATCAGGATATAGTCCAATAAGATGGGAAATATGTCTGTGATGTGGGTCTCTGTCCTGCCAATCATGATACCATTCCTGAAGATTACCCTTTTCACCAATCTGATATGGATATAGATAATCGATTGCACTGATTACCTCATTTATTAATTCATCCTCCCTGTCCAGAAATCTGTTTATCTCAATAATTTTATTAAAGAGCCCTCTGATAAGCGCCATGTCTGAGGTACTTCCATACAGGGTTGAACCCCGGATCCCGTTAGCATCAAGAAATTCATTTTCAGGGGATGTTGAGGGAGCGGTAACGAGATATCCGTCAGGGCCCTCTACAAGGTAATCAAGACAGAATCTCGCGGCACCTTTCATCAGAGGCCACGCATAATCCCTGAGCCATACAGTATCACAGGTGAAGGCAAAATGTTCATAAAGATGGAGACAGTACCAGGGTCCGGCCATAGACCAGTTTGCCCAAACCGGATGACCTTTTCCAAAATCGCCAACAGGATTGGTCATCGCCCATATATCAGAATTATGGCTGCAGCACCAACCCCTGCAATTATAAAATGTTTTTGCAGTGACCGCCCCAGTAATAGACAGTCTTTCAATGAATTCAAGAAGCGGCATATGAGTTTCACTCAGATTCGTTACCTCGGCGGGCCAGTAATTCATCTCTGAGTTGATATTTGCTGTATAATTACTGCTCCAGGGAGGTCTGAGGTGGTGGTTCCAGATTCCCTGGAGATTTGCCGGTATTCCTCCGGGTCTTGATGAACTGATTAACAGATAGCGACCAAACTGAAAATAAAGTGCTTCCAGGTCGGGATCATCCGAGCCGGCAGTATAAGCTTTCAGGCGTTCATTAATTGGCAGGTCGGGGGCAGACGAATAGTTAAGGGATATCTCAACCCTGTCGAAAAGGTCTGTAAAATCTTCCCGGTGTCTCCTTTTAAGTTCCTTATAAGAATACAGGGAGGCCGATGAAAGGATTTTTTCAGCAAGAGACCTTTCGTCCTTTCCTTCTAAACCCGGATCTTTGTCAAATCCGTTATAACTGGTTGCAATTGAGACCAGTAGTATCACTTCAGAAGCATCCTCAATACTAAACCCTTCGTCATTGGCTGTCAGGATACCATCATTCTCCAGTATACTTACGATCATCCTGTACCTCATTCCTTTTCCGACTGTATCATATACAATGGCATCAGGTATATCGCCCCGGTAACTGGGCTCTGCATGGACGGGAGCCAGACCATCCATGTAGTAATTGGTGCCGGAGAAAGAGGTATTGAATTTTAAAAGACTCTTTGCAGAGGTGCCAAAGGATAATGCTTTGTCTGAAGCGGTGAATTTGAGGACCGCCACCTGATCAGGATATGAAATGAATGCTTCCCTGCTGATGGAGACATCATTGAGTTTATATTGAATAGTGCTGATGCCTGATCTGATATCAAGATTACGGCAGTATTCACTGATAGTTCCCGAATCGGAAAAGCTAAAATAAAGATCACCCAGAGGAGCATAAGATTCGCTGAACTTACCCTGAATATTTCTTACTATCCTTTCGGCCGACTGATAGTCTTCACGAAACAGGGCCTCACGCACCTCATCAAGGTATTTCCATGCATCAGGATTCATATATGGATCAACCGGCCCGCCCGCCCAAAGGCTCTCCTCGTTCAGTACTATTATGTCATTAAAGGGATCTCCATGTATCATCATACCAATTCTGCCATTACCCAGGGGAAAAGCCTCTTCAAAAAAAGTTGCTGGCGAGTCAAACCAGATAATCCTGGAGACTTGGGATCTATCTGAGCAGCAAGTAAGCAAGGCCATGGCGACTGCCAGACAAGCTATTTGCAAAGGCCTCATTTCAGAATTATTGGATAATTATTGTATTTAGTCAACAGAGTCGGCAATGCTATTTTTTCCGGGAAGTGGTATACTCGATAAACTCTCTCATTGAGTCTTGAAAACAGCCATTACTGTAGGTATCGAGAATTGCAAGGGCTTTATCACGATATTTATCCATCATTATTGAGGAATATTCAATCCCACCATTATTTATAACAAAATCAATCACATAATTAACCTGCGAAGAGTTCTTTTTCCTGTTCTTCAATATGGCAAGAACTTTCTTTTTCTCGGAGGATTTTACCTGTTGAAGAGCATGAATAAGGGGAAGGGTGATCTTCTTTTCCCGAATATCGTTGCCGGCAGGCTTCCCGACTAGACCATTGCTTTCGTAATCGAAGAGATCATCTCTGATCTGGAAAGCGATCCCGATGTTTTCGCCAAGCTCTTTCATTTGACGTACAACCTCCTCATCGTCTGTAACAGATTTTGTTCCGCAGGCCGTGCAGGCAGCGATTAGCGCTGCGGTTTTCATCCTTATAATATTGAAATATACATCCTCTGTAATATCAAGTTTTCTGGCCTTTTGTAATTGGAGTAATTCACCTTCGCTCATGGCCTGGACAGCCTCACTTACGATTTCGAGCATGTCGTACCTGTTCTTTTCAACACTGATAAGCAATCCCTGTGTAAGCAGGTAGTCTCCCGCAAGCACTGCTATCTTAGAGTTCCATAGGGCATTTATTGATAATGCACCCCTTCTCTCGCTGGCATCGTCAACAACATCATCATGAACAAGGGTTGCAGTGTGAAGTAGTTCAATGAAGGTGGCGGCTACGTATGATGCCTCGTTTATTGTACCATTAAGTCCGGCAGACAGAAAAACCAGCAGTGGTCGCATCTGTTTCCCTTTTCTGCGGATAATATAATTCAGAATGACTTTAAGCAGAGGAATATTGCTCCGGAGAGTGGCATTGAAATAGCTCTCAAATTCCTTCATTTCTTTCTCGACCGGCCTTCTGATTGAACTGAGCTTTGACATAAATATTTCTTAACAGGCTTCAAAGATATAAAATTAGAGAAAGAAACTCAGGATACTTTAATATTATAAATATTGTAACATATAAACATATTTATATATATTTGTACGATCAAATTGACACAGAACTTTAAAGAGAATTAACAATGGAAACAAACAAGCTTGATCCTCAGCAACTTGAAAGAGCAGCCAGCATGCTTAAAGCGATAGCTCACCCACTAAGGATAGCAATCATAGGCTTACTTGAGGATGGCCATAAGCTGAGTGTAACCGAAATTCATGAAAAGCTTGGAATAGAGCAATCTACCACTTCTCATCATCTGGGTATTTTGAAAGATAAAGATGTCTTGATTTCCAAAAGAGAGGGAAAGAATACCTACTACTCCCTGAAGCACGAGAACCTGAAAAACATACTTGATTGTGTCAGTATGTGCAAGCCCTCCTAGGAAGCCTCTTTAAATAATTTTTTCTGGAACACCAGAATAATCAGAACCCCGGTAGTTACTGCACTGTCGGCAAGATTAAAGACCGGTCTGAAGAATATAAATGATTGTCCGGGTTTTATAGGGGACCAATCAGGCCAGTGGCCGGAAATTACCGGAAAATAAAGCATATCAACAACCCGGCCATGAAGGAATGATGAGTATCCTCCTTCAGGAGGAAAGAAAACGGCCGGCTGAAAATAACTTTCAGAAAATAATACCCCATAGAAAGCACTGTCAATTATATTACCGATTGCGCCAGCCATTATTGCACTGATTGCCAGGATAAGACCGGTAGTTGCTTTTTGTTTCATCAGGTAATTGATGTACCAGCCAATACCAATTATCGCAACTATCCTGAACAGGCTCAGGATCAGCTTGCCGGCCTTACCTCCTGCTTCCATTCCAAAAGCCATTCCGTTATTCTCAATGAAATGAAGGATAAACCAGTTCCCCAGAACTGCCCTTTCCTCTCCAACGACCATGGTCGATTTAATCCATATCTTAAGTGCCTGATCGGCAATTAATATCAGGAATATCAGGATTATCGATTTTACTCTTATTGACATTTGCTCCGGAATTTGAGGCCGCAAAATAGTAAAAATCTCCGTATAGGTCAAATATTGGTGCTTGAAGATATCTGTGAGGATTTTTATCACGGTTTTACCCTTGATTAACCGCGCAACACAGGGATTAAATAAATCAAATCTGGCTCTTACGAAAAAGATCGGTTTTTGTACTTAACCTCATTATTGCAGCAAGAGCCACAAACAGCCCGATGTTGCCAGCGAGATAAGAAAACTGGTTGAGCACCAGTAATATAAAGATGAATATATAAAGGACAGTTAACATCCCAGAAACGATTATTATTGGTTTTCTCTCTTTTAGAAGCGACCTGGTGAAAAGGGTTATAAGGCTGATGGTGGCAACAGATGAAATTAGATATGCCGGATTGAAACCAATGTGCTCACTAAGCGAATTCAAAAGAGAAAAGAAAAGAACCAAAGCAATCGATACCAGAAAATAGTTGAATATATGTATTCTTTTGTCCGATGATAGTTCGATATAAAGAAGAACAAGGAATGTAAATGCAATGAACAACATACCATACTTCACACTTCTTTCGGATTTCTGGTAGTGATCTACCTCAAGAATAAGCTCTGCACCAAATGACTCTTTATCAGGAGAATAGCCGGATCCTATCCACTCCTGTGGAAAATTGCGATTGAGATTGGTGATTATCCATTCGGCACTAAATCCTGTATCATCAACATTCCTGGTCTGAGGGAGAAAATTGCCCTGAAAAGAGGGAGCAACCCATTCAGAAGACAGGTTGACCCGTGTACTTTTTCCCACCGGGCTGAAAAAAATTCCGGAAGAACCTCTTATGCCAATATCCGTCGAGAAAAGCCAGGTTCCTGTCTCAGGATCAATAGATGAGGGGAAAGAGATTCCTGATTCAAAAATATCATGATCTTCAAGACCTGGCTCGGCATTAATGGATTGATCGTTAAAGTTGACTGAAATCCTGTCTTTCAATCCGCGGTTATCGGAGATACCCAGAGTAAGGTATGCATCTTTCCATAGGATCTCATAGTTACCCGGATAACCCATTGTTGGAATTTCAAATCGTCCTTCCAAAAGAATGGCTGCGTCATAAATGACAGTTTCATATATACCCTTGTATCTTATTTCAGGATCAACCCGGCCTGCAACAGATAGTTCTTCGGGCATAATATGCCAGATCTTCATTACAGGCTCGAAATTCGCTTCATTGTTACCGGGCCTTATGTTGACAGGAATATTAAGAACCGGCCCCGATATGATCTGTCTCTTGCCCCATTGTTCAGCAATTTCCATCCGGACATTTTGTGAGCTTGATTCTCTTTCCCGGATCACCATCATTATCAGCTGGAGCGGGACAATAAACATAATGGCCATAAATCCCAGCAAGGCCATTTTAAAGGTAAGTGTTTCATACCATTTTGGCGTAATCTCAGTCTCTGTTTTCATAATGAGCTTGTTTAAAAGCACTTTGTATCCCGGCAATTGCATTGGCTTCGAACTTCGCCCCGGTTCATCGGGGCTACGTCCGGCGAAGTCTCCGGGCTCGTAAACCCGGTTCCCCGCTGCTTGCGGCGGGGAGCTTCAATTACAAAGTGTATCTATAAAAAATTATACTCTCCTTATCAGCTTTTCAAGAGCCCTCAGGTGCTGGTTGAACAGATTCCGGCCCTCTTCAGTTGGAGAGTAGCTTGTATTTGATTTGCGCCCGATAAATTTTTTATGAATTTTTATCATATCCTGTTTTTCAAGAACTTTCAAGTGACTTGCCAGGTTTCCATCAGTTACATCAAGCAATTCCTTGAGCCTGTTATAATCAACTGAATCATTCACCATTAATGCCGACATTATGCCAAGGCGCACCCGGTTTTCAAGGACTTTATTAAGATTTGTAAGAATCTCTTTCATACACTGGATAGTTATCCGGCCGATTTAATCATTCATATTTGCGGTACATTATCAGTCCGTACAGGATATGAAGAAATCCAAATCCTGTAACCCAGAAAAGGAGGCCATGACCAGGGAAAAAAGATGCTGCAAGGCCTGTTATTATCTGAAGCAAACCCAGATAATGAACTTCTCCAAAAGTATACTTTCCGGCACTTACAAGTGCCAGTCCGTAAAATATAAGCATTGCAGGGGCAATGAATTGAGTGGTTCCGGATTCTGATAATGCGATTATGAAAACAGCTCCTGAAACAAGAGGGATCAAAAGGTTGATAAACATTCTTCTTGTTACGGGATTCCATAGTTTATTACCTGCCCTTTTGCTTTTCCTGTAGGAGAAGTAATAGGCTACTGAAATCGCCAGGAGGAGAATTACTATAGCTATGATTAACAGGTTAAGGCCGATATTTTTATTCGATTCAGCTGATAATTCCAGCAGGTAACCGGCTGAGAGGGATGCCTTTTTGGCGAGCAGGAAATACCAGGCATATCCGCCACCAGCAATGGCAAACAGGCCGGCAAACACACCAGATAAACCACTCAGTGACAGAAACCTGGAGGAACTTTCCATCATTTTCCTGATAGCCTTCAGGTCCTCTGCATGTGATGTCTTGTTTTCCATTATTGTAATAATTAAAAGTACTTTGTGTTACAAAGTTATATGGTTTTTTTTAATAATCCAAATTGTTTTTACTGCACATAGTAAGGTTAATGAAGAGTACTGGATAGCAGGGAGAGGTTGTAAACATTGACAATATTCTGAAAAATTATAAATTTACACCATGAACAATGAGAATCTGAACAGTGAATGGAGGAAAGTGGCTGCTGCAATATACCGGAAACCTGTTGATGCAAAGATTTTAGGTTCAGTGGAGATTGATGTTACCGACCTTGAAAGATTTATATCAGACAAGCGCAAACAGGGCGTTAAGATCACGCCTACACACATTTTTACACTCGCTGTTGCAAGAGGCCTGAAGGATGAAGTTCCCGAGCTAAACTGCTATATAAACAGAGGAAGATTGGTTAAAAGAGATCATATTGATGCAATGATAAGTGTAATAATCAGGGATGAACAGATGAGTTCGGTTAAAATTCCTGATGCTGATACCCTTACGCTCGCTGAAATGACCGATATTCTGAACGAGGGAGTAAAGGCGGCCCGAAGTGGTGAAGAACGAAAAGTAATGAGGTCAAAAGGATTAATATCCAGGATTCCCTGGCCATTCAGGGTGTGGCTCCTTAGGCTGGCAAAGACAATTTCAATTGATTGGGGAATTCCCATTCCTTCCCTTGGACTTTCAAAAAGCAGTTTTGGATCGTTTGTAGTTTCAAATATTGGCAGTCTTGGTCTTGATACAGGTTACCCTGCGCTTTTCCCACTGTCAAATGTATCATTTGTTATGATATTGGGAGGCATCTTGAAGAAACCCGTGGTTATAAATGATAAGATAGTTGCAAGAAGGGTAATTACCCTGAGTATGGCACTTGATCACAGAGTGGTTGATGCCCAGCAGGGAGGCAAACTATTCAGACACATCAAGAAAGTTGTAAGAAACCCGGAAATACTTGATGAAAAACCGGTATTTAGGGAAAAGGAAATAAAAAAGTAGAAGAGAGGTGTATCAAAAATGCTGACCGGTGTATCTGTAAATCACTGACCCGGTGGAGAGGGACATCCAGAAACCATGAAACAAGATCCTGAAGAAATTTATTTGTCAGAATTTAGGGTTAAGATAATCCGCAAACCCATCAGGAATCTCTATCTGAAGGTAAGTCCTGACACGGGAGAGCCAATTATATCAGCACCGCAGAGAATTAATATTGAAAAGATCCTGGAATTTATCAACAGGAAAAGGAGCTGGATTGAAAAGCAGCAGGAAAGGATCAGGAAACGAGGAAAGAAGATCAACCTGGAATATATTTCAGGTGAGGAACATTTATTGGGCGGGAGAAAGTATATAATGAAAGTTACTGAATGGGGAAAGATGCCTGTTGTGGTTTTGGGAGATCCCTTTATTCATCTGAACATAAGGCCCGGATATGGAATTGATGAAAAGGAGAGGATCCTGAATGACTGGTATAGGCAGATTCTAAACAGGGAGGTAGCTGCATTGATAGAAAAGTGGGAACGGAAAATGTGTGTTAAGGTCAGGGAACAGAGGATTAAAAGAATGAAAACCAAATGGGGAACCTGTAATGTTAGGGATCATCGTATCTGCATCAACCTGGAACTGGCAAAACTATCGGGCCGGTGTCTCGAATATATTGTTGTACATGAAATGATACATCTTCTTGAAGAAGGCCACAGTAAACGATTTTATGCCTTGCTCGATAAATTTCTTCCGGGATGGAAGAATTTCAGAAATGAACTGAAAGAGTATAGCCTTGGTTTATAGAGGTATAAGAGGTTTAGTTTAAAAGATGATTTATTTAATATGAATGAGGGTGTTCTTATAGCACAGATCTACCCGATAACCTACCGTGTCCACCATAGTCTTTGACGAAAGTGGAATAACCACATTCCCGGCTGCAATCATGCCTTCCGCTCAGTGCTCCATGCCCTCTATGCAGGACCTCAAACAACAGATTTCATACTCTCCTTCACCGGCTTTAACAATTTTCCAGGATAACTTTTCGTTGAGTTTACATTAAAATAGTAACTTGTGTTGCTTTTGAAACAGTAAATCCTGATAAAATGAATCTTACAAGACGGAATTTCTTAAAAACCAGCTGTGCTGCAATGGCGGGAACCATGGTGCTTCCGCCTATAATGCAATCGTGCAGCAATATTCAAATTTCTGATGATGTGAAAAGTTATTTAGATCACTTTGAAGTGAATGCCTCGATGCTTCAGAAAGTAATTGCGACAGCAATGTCGAAGGGAGGCGACTATGCAGACCTTTTCTTTGAGCATAATATATCAAACAGCCTGGGTCTGGAAGATGGTAAAGTTAACAGGGCCTATTCCAATATCGATTACGGGGTTGGAATCAGGGTGCTGAAAGGAGATCAGACCGGCTTTGCATATTCTGAATCGGTTGCCATCAACGATATGATAAATGCGGCCAGGATGGCGGCAAGCATTGCCAACAATGCCGGAGATTTTGATTCAAAAGAAACTACTGAAAAAATACCAGCCGATTATTACAGGATATCAAGGAAATGGGAGGATGTATCAGTCGGGGAGAAGGTACCATACGTCCAGAAAATAAATGACAATGTGTTCAGACTGGACGAAAAGGTTGTTAAGGTTAACGTATCTCTCAACGATGAAACAGCCTATGTCCTGTTTTATAATTCGGAAGGCAGATTATCGTATGATTACAGACCACTCGTTAGCTTCCAGGTTGGCTGTACTATGAACAGGGATGGGCAGATAGAGAACAGCTATACCGGAAGATCATTCCGCAAGGGCTTTGAATGGGTCACAGATGAGCTGACTGATGAGCTTGCCCGGGAGGCAATTGACCGCACCAACATCCTGTTTGATGCAACAAAGCCAAGGGCTGGCGAAATGCCGGTTGTGATGGGAGCAGGAGGTTCCGGAATATTATTACACGAGGCTATCGGTCATACATTCGAGGCAGACTTTAACCGGAAGGGGACATCTATTTTCAGTGACAAAATGGGGAAAAAGGTTGCGGAAAATTTTGTTAATATTATCGATGACGGCACACTCCTGAATAACAGGGGCTCAATAAATATTGATGACGAAGGAAATGAAGTCCGGAAAACCTATTTGGTTAAAGATGGTATTCTCAACAGCTACATACACGACCGGATCAGCTCAAACCATTATGGGATAGAATCCACCGGAAATGGCAGGAGGCAGTCATTCAGATATGTTCCGCTGCCAAGAATGAGATCAACATATATGGAGGTGGGGCCTCATACCAGGGAGGAAATAATTGAAAATGTTAACTACGGGGTATATGTAGACACTTTCAGTAACGGTCAGGTTCAGATAGGTGCAGGAGATTTTACATTCTTTGTAAAATCGGGCTACCTTATTGAGAATGGGAAACTTACACAGCCCATAAAAGACATAAATATAATCGGGAATGGCCCACGGGCACTGGCTGATATTACAATGGCTGCCAGCGATTATCTTATTGATAACAGCACATGGATGTGTGGAAAAGGTGGGCAGTCTGTACCGGTAACATGTGGATTGCCAACCGTGCTTGTAAAAAAGCTGACAGTTGGTGGAATGAATAGCTGATGTGAGCCATGGAAGTTTTTTAAATTGAAACACAAAAAAGAAAAATAATGACCAAAGAGGAAAAATATACACATGCAAAATGGGCTATGAATTATGCCCTGGGAAAAGGATCACAGGAGGTTAAGGTAAGCATATTTGACAGTACCAGCAGCCGCGTGGAAGTCAGGGAAGAGAAAATAGAAAAACTTGAACAGGCCAATCAGAACGGCCTTTCCATACGGCTTCTGGTGGATAATAAGTTTTCTTCTCATTCAACCAACAGGCTGGCAAATAAGAAAGAGCTGGAAAGGTTTATTAATGAGGCGATTGCCGGGACAAAGTTTCTTTCCGAAGACGAGTACCGTAAACTTCCTGACCCCGAATTGTACTACAAAGGGGGAGGAGAAGAGCTGAAAACATATGATGCAGGATTCAGGGAGATTGATCCTCAAAGCAAAATCGATATGGTATTCGCTGTAGAAAAGGAAGTGGTTGGAAAGGATGAAAGGATCATATCGGTTACTGCCAGCTATTTTGACGGGATGAGCAGCCAGGTTATGGTCACAAGTAATGGTTTTGAGGGAGATTCTGAAAACACCTATTACGGATTGAATGCATCTGTATCTGTTAAGGGAGGAGATGCACGCCCTCAGGCAAACTGGGGTGAGAGCTCTCTATTCTACGAAAACCTGAAAACGGAAAGTGTTGGAAAAACAGCTCTTGACAGGGCACTGAAAAAGATAGGGCAGGGCAAGATAGAATCCGGGAAGATGACGATGATCGTCGAGAACAGGACTGCCGGTCAGTTGCTCTCCCCATTGATTTCTGCCCTGTATGGTTCAGCAATACAGCAGAAAAATTCTTTCCTGATTGATAAACTGGGCCAGAAAGTAGCATCGGAAAAACTGACCATAATTGATGATCCTTTCATTGTTTCCGGCAGGGGATCGACTTTGTTTGACAGTGAAGGACTGGCCACAAAGAAGAGAATGGTATTTGATAAGGGCGTTCTAAGAGAATACTATATTGACACCTATTATGGCCGCAAACTCAATATGGAGCCTAATTCGGGCAGTACTACGAATTTGGTTTTTGAATCAGGTGATAAAGATCTTGAAGGCCTGATCGCTTCAGTTGAAAGGGGGATTCTTGTAACAGGGTTTAATGGAGGAAACAGTAATGGATCAACCGGTGACTTTTCATTCGGGATAGACGGATTCCTGATCGGGAAGGGCAGGATAGTACGACCGGTTTCAGAAATGAATATTACAGGTAATATGAAACAGCTGTGGATGGACCTGGCAGAGGTAGGGACCGATGTATATGAAGCATCATCAAGAAGAACACCGTCACTTTTGTTTAATAATGTTGATTTCAGCGGGATATAATTCCTGAACGGAACAAAATGAGGCGCCCATCGTTAGTAAGGGCGCCTTTTTAATACCTGGTTTGCAATATATCTCACCCAGCCTGGCAGGGACAGACAATTAACAATCAAATATTATATCATTATGAAGAAACTACTACTATTACCATTGCTTTCACTGGTTCTTTTATCTGTTTGTTCCACAGAAACAAAGGCACAGGAAAAAAGTGCTAAAGACACTCTGGTTGTCATATGGTCAAGCGGCGACATTCAGGTTGCAGAAAAGATCGTATTCATGTATGTCTTTAATGCCAAAAGGGCAAAATGGTTCGATGAGGTGACCTTTATTGTCTGGGGACCCTCGGCAAAGTTGTTATCTGAGACAGAAAGCCTTCAGGAAAGGGTCCGGTCCATGATGGATGCAGGGATAAAAGTAGAGGCATGTATCGCCTGTGCCAGAATGTATGAGGTGGATGATGACCTTAAGAAAATGGGAATCGACGTTAAGGGTATGGGCGTACCACTCTCGAACTATCTGAAGAAAGGCTATTCTGTACTGACTTTTTAGGCGTCATTCCGGGATATTAAATATTAAGTATTCAATTTCTTCATCCTGATCTGGCTCAATACCTCAGTGAGAGGCAGCTTAGTCCGCCGTCGATCTTCCTGAATTCTGACATATCGAGTTCAACAGTATCATATCCCAGTGATTGAATTGATCCAACCGTTGAGGGATATCCTGAAGGGACAATGACTTTTCCGTTAATGCTCAGACAATTTGCCGCATAGGATTCGGTTTCAGGAACAATTATTTTCCTGAATTTTTCGAAAGCTTTGCAGGTGATCAGTTCGCCTGAAACAAGAAGTATATTATCCCCGATAGATGAAACACCAGTTTTCAGATGGAGAAATTCCTTAAGCTCAATAACAGAGGAGCTGTATCCATACCGTTCAAGAATAAAGGTCACCTGGTCTGCTCCTTCCTGGTTTGTTCTCTCAGACAAACCAATATAGAAATGATCATTTATCATTAAAATATCGCCACCTTCAATGGTACCCGGATGGGCAATTTGTTCCAGGTTCTTAAAGCAGGGGGAAAGGACAGCGGACATGCTTTCGGTTTCAGTTACCCTTGAAGAGACACCCGGACGGGTAATAATGGCACATTTCCCTGTGACAAGAGCCGGATCTTCCACAAAAACAGCGTCTGGATGCTTTTCGTCAGGATCAAGAACCTGTACCTGTAACCCGCAGTGCACAAGGGCTTCAACATATTTTGCATGCTGTTTAACCGCTTTCTTATAAACCGGCAGTCCCAGGTTGGCGCTGGAAATAGCTTTTACAATATTTCGGCCCGGTTTTCTGACTATTGCCTTCGAAAATCTCATCACTTAAGAATAATTTGGGCTAAGATAATAATCGATAACCAAAATTTAATAATTTTAAAGTTCATCAAAAAATATGTTATGACTGGTTTAATAATCGTTATTGCCATAGTAGTGATGGTAGGATTATTCCTTATTTCAGCCTTCAACCGGCTGGTAAGGTTAAGGAATAACCGTGAAAATGCGTTTGCTGATATTGATGTTCAGTTACGTCAGAGGCACGACCTCATTCCTCAGCTTGTAGAAGCTGTAAAAGGATATATGAAACATGAAAGGGAACTGTTGACGGAGGTGACAAACGCCAGGGCAAGGGCTATGAGTGCCGGATCAATCAATGAGAAAATAGCTGCAGAATCTCAACTAACCAGCGCACTGGGCGGATTGAAGATCGCTGTTGAAGCATATCCTGACCTTAAGGCCAACCAGAATTTCCTGAACCTGCAGGAGGAGATATCTGATGTTGAAAACAAGCTGGCAGCTGCCAGGCGGTTCTTCAATTCGGCAACAAAAGAGCTCAATGTCTCTGTGGAGTCCTTTCCTTCTAATGTCGTGGCAGGAATGTTCGGATTCAGAAAGGAGCCAATGTTTGATCTTGGTGATCGCAGAGAGATGATGGAGGAACCCCCGGAAGTTAAATTCGACTAGCATTTGCTATGAAATATGCCGGATTACAAACTCAGATTTGGAAAAATAATACCAGGTCAATAATTCTGCTTGTTCTGTTTCCACTGGTTTTATACAGCCTGGTTTTTATTTTTTACCTGATTTTCGGATATATTGAACCCGACCTTGAGATAAATCCTCTCAATGGGTTCATTATGGCCTTCCCCTGGGTCACTGTTGGGGTTCTACTCTGGTTTACAATTGCATACTTCTCGCATACATCAATGATTAGCAGGGCAACCGGGTCCAGGCCGCTGGAAAGGAAGGAAAACAAAAGGGTATATAACCTTGTGGAAAACCTGACCATAACAACCGGGATGAAAATGCCTGCGGTAAATATTATTGAGGATGACAGCCTGAATGCATTCGCCAGCGGGATAAACAATAACAGCTACACAGTTTCGCTTTCAAGGGGTATAATTGATAAGCTTGATGATGAAGAACTGGAGGCCGTTATTGCGCATGAGCTTACTCATATCCGCAACAGGGATGTGAGGCTACTTGTAGTATCGATCATATTTGTGGGAATATTTGCTTTTCTGACCGAGGCATTACTCCGGTCAATCAGATTTAGCGGAAGAGGCAATAAAAAGGGGAATGCCGCGATTATTATTGTCATTCTTCTTGCTGCGATAGGGTGGCTTCTTACTACGATTTTCAGGTTTGCCCTTTCAAGAAAAAGGGAATACATGGCGGATGCAGGCGCTGTGGAGATAACAAAGAATCCTGCTGCAATGGCCTCTGCCCTTAGAAAGGTATCGGTTGATTCCAGGATCGAAGCGGTTCAGCGCAAAGATGTTGCCCAGATGTTTATCGATAACCCGGGGGAGAAAAAGAAAGTCTCAATCTCCTCAATGTTTGCCACACATCCGCCAATTGAGGAGAGGATTAGAATACTGGAGCAGTTCTGACATAATTATTGATTATTAAAATTAGTCAATGGCTGAAGAAGGCTTTAACCCAAAGCAATTCATGACTAACCTGCGCATGCTCTATCTTGCACTGGTTGCCGGGATCATAATATTCCTGGCGGTTGTTGTTAACCTGCTGGGTAATGAAAATATTACCACTACGGGCGGTCTCGATATATTATTACTGGTTGACGTTATCGTTACGGCTGTAATGTTGCCGGGAGCCTATCTGATCTCAAACAAACTATTTGATCAGATCAACAGGAAGGAAAGCCTTGCGAACCGGCTTGCCCAGTTTCAAAGCACCTTTATCATCAGGCTGGCGATGATCGAAGCTCCTGCATTACTTTCTGTAATAGTGCTTCTCCTTACCGGTAACATTAGTGCCCTGGCCCTTTTTGCCCTGTCGCTGGCATTATTGGCCCTTAATTATCCTACACCAGAGAAGATCGGAAGGACCCTTGACCTTTCAGATAATGAAAAAGACCTTCTCATCTGAATAGTGAAAAGCTGAAAATTGCCGGTTGAAACTAAATATTATGATTATGTAATTGTTGGCAGCGGCTTTGGCGGATCGGTTTCTGCACTTCGCCTGGCCCCTGAGCCCCTTTTTGGCATCCCTTCCACAGCGCATATACCCCGGAGGTGCTGTAATGGGGGAAAATCCCTCAGAGGGCGTCATTGATGCTGAAAACAGGGTTTTTGGATACACCAACATGTTTGTTTGTGATGGATCAATGATATCTGCCAACCCGGGAGTCAATCCTGCAATCAGTATTATCGCTGTTACCGAAAGAGCCATGAGCAAGATACCGGGAAAAGCGAAGAGCTAATTATATATTTTGGTATGTATTAAAATATATAATTAATTTATCTGACCTTGTTACATTATCCCAATGCTTCGGGCACTAAATCCCTGCTCTCACCTAAAGCACATAAAAACCCTGCCCCATGGAGCCATTTGGCCCAGAGGTGACAGGATAAATAGAATAATTTAGGGTATATTTATACAGGCTTTACATCGAAAGCAACCGGACCCTTATCTCCATCACGGATCTCAAACTCAACATCCTGTCCTGTATCCAG
>Ga0307378_10001056_pt1 | contig 45471 bp, 37 predicted proteins | sample UN1MG_FD_202238 | JGI IMG/M metagenome (GOLD analysis project Ga0307378, IMG submission 202238) | Soil microbial communities from Risofladan, Vaasa, Finland - UN-1 | ecosystem: Environmental > Terrestrial > Soil > Coastal area > Acid sulfate soil | place: Finland: Risofladan, Vaasa | collected... | reverse complement strand
ATGCCACGGTCCGCTCGGCAGTACAGGCCATGAAACTGGGGGCAGCTGACTACCTGGAGAAGCCCTTTACCCCGGATCAGCTGCTCAAGGCAGTTGCCTCGGCACTGGATATGGCCGCCACCCAGGCCCCCGAGGAACAGGAGCTCATCCACAAAGACGAGGTGATCAAGGTCCTGGAGAGCGCCGCATCCGATCCCCACTTCTTCACCAGCCTCCTGGAGGATGCCGCCGATGCCCTCGACGGATACGACCTAACGGGGCCGGAAAAGCTTGCCTTGTTGACAGGTGACATTGAGTGGATCGAAGAGCAGATCGGCCCCCTCACCCGATCCCAGAGGCGCTGGCTCGAGGTGAGGAGGAGTGCCGAGATCTGGTAAAGGGAGAAGAGGATAAAGGAACAGCGCTCCAGCGGTCATGGGACTACATGCCCGTCCATGGCGTTGAACAGGGACGCGCGGAATGATAGGGGGTTGAAATTTCAGGCCTTGGCAGAAGGATTTGAGCAGTTTGGAGGTAGTACCGCATGCGCTCTGTACCGTTGAGGAAGAGCGGGTTTGGTTATGAGCCTGCGTAAGAGGGGGGCTCTCCGGGGCAGCACATGAGATCTTTTTCATCTACAAAGACAGTAGAGAGCGAAAAAGGCCATCTAATAACCATAATACCTTATGAGGAGCACTATTTCGCATCGCTAACCGGTATGTACGATAGGTACAGCCCGCTTGGGTCCGTGCAGGGGCTACCACCCATGGACCGGGAAAAACGACACCAGTGGGCGCAGGGTATGATCAGCAATGGCACAAATCTCCTTGCCCTGCATGAGGATGCCGTGATCGGACACGCCAGCCTTTTTTCTATGCCGGTAAACTGGGCGGAGTACTTTATTTTTGTTCACCAGAATTATCAGAGACAAGGGATCGGTACTGCTATTACGCTCTACGTCATGGACTGGGCACGTCAGGAGAAGCTCTCCACCCTCTGGCTGTCGGTGGAGAGAAACAACTTCATTGCAATCGCCCTTTACCGCAAGGTTGGCTTTAAACGCATTGGGTCAACCGGCATTTGCTGGGAAATGATTCTAACCATAACAGAGGAATAATAATACGCAGGTCACCACAAAGAATGATCGAAAGGAGGTCAGGAAGAGGAAGAGATGGGAAGAGTGGAATTGCTGCAAGGGTGTGACCTGTACTGTTGCTCAAGGATATACTAGTTGCTCGAAATCATTTTAACAAGGAGGATAGAATATGAATACAGAGGTATCTCTCGAAGGAAGGGTTTTTCCGGTACCTGATAACTGGAAGAAGCGAGCGTATATTAATAGCATGGAACAATACAAGAAGATATGGCAGCGTTCTGTTGATGACCCCGCAGGTTATTGGGGTGAAGTGGCCGAGGAGTATGTGACCTGGTTCAAGAAGTGGGATAAGGTTTGTGAATATGATTGGAGCAAATCTCCCGAGCACAAGTGGTTCATCAATGGAAAATTGAATGTCTCCTATAACTGCCTTGACCGGCAGCTTGAAAAGAGAGGCGATAAGATCGCCATCATTTTCGAGGGCAATGATCCGTCAGACAGCAAAACCTTCACCTACAAACAGCTCTATGAAGAGGTGTGCAAATTCGCAAATGTGCTCAAGAAAAAAGGGGTCAAGAAGGGCGACCGGGTATCTATCTATTTGCCGATGATTCCGGAACTTGCGATTACCATGTTGGCCTGCACCCGGATCGGGGCCATCCACAGCATCGTGTTTGGTGGATTCTCCGCAGACTCCCTTCGTGACAGGGTCCAGGACTGTGAAGCAAAGGTCCTGATCTCCTGTGACGGGACCTTTCGAGGTGCCAAGGCCGTTCCCACCAAACAGAACGCCGATGAGGCACTCAAGGCATGCCCGAGTGTTGAGACCAATATTGTCGTTAAGCGGGCCAATGTCGAGGTAAACTGGAACGACAAAATAGATACGTGGTATCACGAGGAGATGGCTCAGGTAGATGCCGATTGTCCGCCCGAGGAGATGGATGCCGAAGATACACTCTTCATCCTCTATACCTCAGGCTCAACGGGAAAGCCCAAGGGGGTATTGCATACCACGGGCGGTTATCTCGTTTTTGTGGCCGTAACCCACAAGCTCATTTTCGACTACCACGAAGACGATATCTTTTGGTGCACCGCCGATATCGGCTGGGTCACGGGCCATTCCTATATCGTGTACGGGCCACTCTGTAACGGCGCCACCAGTATCATCTTCGAGGGAGTTCCCACGTACCCGGATGCCGGAAGGTTCTGGGATGTGGTTGAAAAACACAAGGTCAATCTCTTTTACACTGCTCCGACTGCCATTCGCGCTATCGCTAAGGAGGGTGATGACTATGTGAAGAAGCACGATCTCAGCAGCCTCAGGCTCCTCGGAACAGTGGGCGAGCCCATTAACCCGGAGGCCTGGTTGTGGTATTACAACACGGTGGGTAAAGGTAAATGTCCCATTGTGGATACCTGGTGGCAGACCGAGACGGGCGGTATCCTCATAACACCGCTTCCCGGCGCCATACCCATCAAGCCGGGCTCGGCAACCCTGCCATTCTTCGGCGTTAACCCCTGTATTGTGGACGATGACGGCAAAGAACTCAAAGGCCCGTGCTCAGGGGCTTTGTGCATAAAACAGCCATGGCCGGGACTCATGAGAAGGGTGTACGGTGATCCGGAACGATTCAGGGAGACCTACTTCGTGCAATTCCCGGGCAAATACATGGCCGGGGACGGCGCCCGCAGGGATGAAGACGGTTACTACTGGATTACCGGGCGTATAGATGACGTTATTAACGTGTCCGGTCACCGGATGGGCACCGCAGAGGTCGAGAGTGCCCTTGTTTCCCACCCCACGGTCGCCGAGGCGGCGGTGGTGGGGTACCCCCATGAGATCAAAGGCACCTCCATCTACGCCTTTGTTACCTTAAACAGCGGAGTGGAAAAGACAGACGAGCTCAAGAAGGAACTAGTGCAGCACGTCAGGAGGGAGATCGGGCCGATTGCAACACCGGAGAAGCTGCAGTGGGCCGACGGTCTTCCCAAGACCAGAAGCGGAAAGATCATGCGTCGGATCCTCAAGCGGATTGCGGCCGGGGATATCAGCAATCTGGGTGACACTACCACGCTCGCCGATCCGAGCGTTGTTGATAAGCTGGTAGCCGAACGGGTCGTTTAGCCGAACGGGAACTTTCGGTTTGACGTTTTCTCTTTTTGAGGGCATGATACTGGGGATATCTTCCATGCGTGCCACTTAAGAAGAGACGTAAACAGATGGCTGCTCCCAAGGTTTTGAACAGCATACTCGAGTCTGCAACTCATACTGCCATTATTGTTATGGGCTTTGATGGTACTATCAAGCTGTTCAACCAGGGTGCAGCCAATCTGTTTGGATATACGGAAGATGAGGCAAAGGATCGGTATCTCCGGGAACTCACGTTCTCAGAAGACGATCAAAATACCCGTCTCTTCGAACATATTGTGGAATGTGTGAAGGGTGAGGGTTGGGCCGAGGAGCGATTGCTTCGCCGGCATAAGGATGGAGGCCTCTTCCCGGCTGTCTCCATATTTACCTGCCTGAAAGGCTCAAAAGGTCAATCCAAAGGTATCCTTGAAATTACCCAAATTACGCCCAATCTCCTACGGTTGGAAAAAGAGCTCAAGAGCTCCAGAAAATTCCTTGAAAACATACTCGAAAGCTCTATTGACGCCATTGTTACAACAGACACCAAAGGATATATTACCTATGCCAACCGGTCGCTCAGAGAGCTTATTGGATTGCGTGGTCACCAGATTATCGGAAAACATATATCTAACTATTACAAAGGAGGCATTGACCAAGCACGTGAAATCATGCGCAAGCTGAGGGAATTTGGCCGGATCAGGGATTATGAGTTTGACATGCGTATTGGAGGTAAGATTATCACCATTAGAACCTCCGACACACTCCTGTACGATGACTACGGCGAAGTTGTCGGGACAATGGGTGTATTTCAGGATATTACTGCCAGGAAAAAGCTTTCGGAAAAACTGTTCGCAACCCAAGCAGAACTGATTCAGGCGGTCAAGATGAGGGCGCTCGGCGACCTGGTAACCGGCGTGGCCCATGAGATCAACAATCCCCTCATGGCATCGGATACCTACCTCCATTTACTGGAAAGCGAAGCAGATGATAACTCCGAGTTGAAAAGGAGAGTCCTGCTGCTCAAAGAGTGTAGCAAACGGATTCAAAAGATTGTAAAGAAACTTAAGGAGTTTTCTCGGCAATCTGAGTTCGAATTCACTGCAATGGATGCGAATGAAGCGGTATTGTCAGTGATGGCGCTCACTCACCAACAGCTTCTCAATGTGGGCATAGAGGTGGAGCTGAAGTTAGACGAGAACGTGCCCAAAGTGTTGGGAGATAAGAATCAAATCGAGCAGGTTCTATTGAATCTCATCTCCAACGCGCGGGATGCCATGGAAAAGAGCTCGCCAAAAGTGCTCTCCATCCAGACAGGCTTAAACAAGAAAAACGAGCAGGTCGAGCTCAGGGTCAGCGATACCGGGGTGGGAATGACACCGGAAGAGATCGAACAGATCTTTAATCCCTTCTTCACCACCAAGGATTCCGACAAGGGCATAGGGCTCGGGCTTTCAATCAGCTACCGCATTGTGGAGGCTCATCAGGGGAAGATCAAGGTCAAGAGCCAGCTGAACAAAGGCACAACATTCATCTTAGGCCTTCCCGTCTATCTGGACGGACGCGGGAGAACTGGTATCAAGAAAGAGCCAGGGGGGAATAATGGCACATAGGATTCTGGTTGTTGATGACGATATACTGGTGGTCGAGGCCCTCAAGGAACTCCTTACATCCTCAGGCTATGAGGTTCGGGTCGCCACCCGGGGGCAGGAGGCGTTGGAGATATTGGATAAGGAACGCTTTGGTCTCTTGATCCTGGATGTGGTGATGCCCAAGATGACCGGCTTCGATCTCTGCAGAGAGGTGCGCAAGAGAGACGACGAGATGAGCACGGTCAAGATCATCATGCTTACCGCGAAAACCGAGGCAAGAGATCTCCAGAGTGAAGAACAGTGCGGCTGCGAGCTCTATCTCACCAAACCCATCGACCCGGGCAGGCTGAAGGAATTGATCAAAAACACATTAGAGGACCAAGCGGAATAAAAATCAGGGCTGGTGCATTGCATTCTATATTCTACTATTCAAGCGAATTAGCCCGGTATGATTTCGGACCCGATCACCCATTTAAACCTGAAAGGGCCCAAAAAACACTCGAGCTCTGCTACCGTTACGGGGTGCTCCACGAAGAGTACATGACGCTGAAAAAGCCTCCAGCGCTCCCGTACGAGAAACTCCTCCTTGCGCACAGCAAAGATTACCTTGATGTGCTTCAAAGAGTCGGTGAGGGGGAGATATTTCAGGAAATGCTCAACTATGGAATCGGCTCTCAAGATAACCCCCCGCTCCGGGGAATCTATGAATGGTCCAGAAAGTGCGCCGGTGCAACCTGGGAGGGCATGGTAGAAATACTGGATCAAAAAGCCGACGTGGTCTTTAATCCCCTGGGCGGATATCATCATGCCTATCGATCCCGGGCAGAGGGATTTTGCTATATCAATGACCCCGTTATAGCCATTAAAGAAGCGCTCGCCCGCAACGTACGGATCACTTATCTGGATATCGACGCTCATCACGGCAATGCCGTTCAAGATGCATTCTTCGATGACGGCAGGGTCCAATTCATATCAATCCACGAATCGGGAAAGCATATCTATCCTTACACCGGCTTTGTGGAGGAGTCGGGGGCGGGAAAAGGGGAGGGGTTGATTGTCAATATCCCGCTGCCCCCGAAAACGGATGACGAGATCTATCTTGAGGTTTTCCGTAGGATTGTGATTCCCCTGATCCAGCGTTTCAAGCCGGATATCTTGGTTGCGGAACTCGGGGCAGATTCCCTTATTTCAGATCCGCTGACCGACCTGATGCTCACCAATAACTCGTATACCCAGGTCGTTGGGGAACTCAAAGGGTTATGCGGTAAAATCCTGGCCACCGGCGGCGGGGGCTATGATATCTACCGGACAGCCCGCTGCTGGACACTGGCCTGGGCCATCTTAAACGATGTTGAACCCAAGGATGAATTTGCAGGCCTGGTAGGCGGGATGATGTTCGGCCCTGAAATGGAGGTGGGCAGTCTCTACGACCGGCCCTACGCTGTTACAGGGCCTGAAAAGGATGGCATCCGGCAGGAAGTCGGAAAGACGATGGAATTTCTCATCAAGCGACACCGGCTTTAATGGGATAGCAAGCACACCCCTTCTGTGTTTGTCGAGAGAAATCCGAAAGCCCGCCAAACGAGCAAGACTGTACGGTGCTCCCACGAAGCGCTCCTCAAGTGCAGCGCTCCGCCCCGTAATCCATGCCTACCTATCCATGTCTCATGTCAACAGGCTGACCGAGAATAACATTTTTGGACTAGCCGGCCTCCTAACTAGTTTATTTCATTAGCATTCGTTTTGAAAAATCTGGATTCTCGGTCACCCTGTCAAGCCCTGACAGTCGCAATCCGAAATTCCCTCATCCGAGTCTGAACTCTGCAACATGCTCAGAAATATTGCAATCATTGCAAAAAAAGTTGCATTTGTTGCAATTAGGTGCTATTAATTGTGGCAGTGTATTCCAAGCAAGCTAGTAGCTGTCAAATACGTATGGCACAAGAATTCGACCAATCCATCGTATTCGAAACACACGACTGATATCAAGAGCATGCAGCCCACCGCGGGGGAAATGAAGAAGGCGGTCAGTTTCGTGTTGAACATTGACAGCACCGAATTAAGAAGGAATGATTTGCGAATTCTGCTGAAGGAAATGGGGTTTGAGTTCGATGAGGTTGCGGGGAGCAATAAAGGATAAGGCAAAGGTTTTAGTCAACAGGGCCTGGGTTACCATGGGTTTGCCATTTAATGCCCCGATAGTTGATGAAAAGAAAGAGGGCATTATTGATGTTGAAGCTCTTTTGATAATTACATTTCTCCTGATGGAAAGGGATCGGATGGTCACCGACGTTCCGGCTTGGATTATTCGTTTTGGCGATCTCATAAATCACCAGAAACTGAAGACTCTCGTTACGGTAATCCCAGGGAAATACAAGGACGCCATTGCAGAAAAACTGGCTTCGGGGTCTTTTGGTATAGCTTCAAGCGCTTTCAGAAAGGTATTTGGGATTAAGGAAATCTCACAGAAAGAAATCATAGATACTATTGAATCCAGGATAAGCAGATTAAACCCCCCTGAGCACGCCGCCCAATCTTCGATCATGCTCAGAAACAGGCTCCTCTACGGAACGGGGTTTCGGGCGGACCTCATTACGGTTACCCATATTATGAATCTGAGGATGAGCGGGAAGGAATTCGCGGATTTGCTGAGCACCAACAGCTCAACGGTTTCGCGCATACTGAGCGATCTGAGGGCCTGCCGGTTCTTGGATGGGAAGAACAAAAGAATAGACCTCAAAGACCCATATCCAGGGATGTTCCTATCGACTCAGAGCATTTGGAACCTCTGTGAGATTCTTGACGCAGAGGAGTTCCGATCTGACGAACTCAAGAGGGCAACCTACGGGGGCTTGAACTTTAAACACGATAGATTTGGTATGCAAATAGCAGAAGTTCGGTAGCATCCTCGAGCCCCGCTCTGCGGGGCGCTTTTCAACCAAAGCGCTCCCTTCGATCGTCTTTTCTTGCTGCCTACTGCTCCCTGCCTTTAGCCTTGCGCCATGGACCTTTGACCTTTTCGGCACTAGTTTCCTCGCCTCCCGCCTTTAGCCTCAAGTCCCGCACCGGGACGCTCCTCAAACGAAGTGGTCCTTGCGCTCCACGCTCTTCTCCTTCCTGTACAGACATCGCTCTTATTGTCCATAACCTTATGAGAGCGCATGAGATTTTTGGTTGCATTTACACGCTTACCTGTGATACACATAATTGCGTGGTGATGTAAAGGAGTGCATTCATGGAAAGACAGAATCTTACCTTATCCTTGCCCAAATCATTACTGAAGAAGGCAAAAATAGTGGCAGCCCAGAGGGAAAAGTCTCTCAGCGAACTCGTACGGGAATCTTTAGAGGAAAAGGTCCGAGAAGCCAACGGTTACAAGAAAGCCAGGGACAGGCAACGCAGGCTTTTGGAATCCGGGCTTGATCTTGGGACGCAGGGGCAGATTACCGTCAGGAGGCAAGAGCTCCATGCCAGGCGATAAAGTATTTCTCGACACCAATATCATCCTGTATGCCTATGATGTGAGCGCAGGAGAAAAACATCAAAGAGCCAAGGAGATTATCTTGGATTTGTGGAATTCCGGGCTCGCAGTCATCAGCACCCAGGTGCTCCAGGAGTTTTTTGTTACCGCAACCCAGAAGATACCGAAGCCTTTAGACAACAGGTTTGCCAAGGATATTGTCGGTGACCTTCTGAAATGGGAGGTGGTAATCAATGATGGTGTATCTGTTTTAGAGGCCATAGAACTTCTGCTTCAATACGGGTATTCCTTCTGGGATTCCCTTATTATTGAGGCTGCCATTAAGGGTGGTGCGGAGATATTGCTATCCGAAGATCTCTCCCATGGTCAGACAATTCAGGGTGTGACTATCATGAACCCTTTTAAGACTAGTCCCTCCTAGGCTTACTCCGCTGATCTCGTCCAAAAAGACAGTTTTCTCGTGAAGCATTCCTCAAGTCCCGCACCGGGACGCTCCTCAAGCCTGCCCTGTGGAATCAAATTCTCTGCTTAAACCGGCTGTCACCTGCGCTGCCCGTTACTCAATTACTCCAGAATCACAACTACCAGAGCGCTGCTATTCCACCGGGGCCTGCCTTGTGTGACGCTCCTCAAGTGTAGTGCTCCTTAAGCCCCGCGCTCTTTCGGCTTTGCGGTCCTCAAGCGTAGCGATCCTCAAATCCTGCTAGAAGCAGGATGCTCCTCAAGCGAAAGCGGTCCTCGAGTGAAACGATCCTTACGTAAAGCGCTCGTTCTGCTATCTAGGTATTTCTACTTAATTTGCCTTAGTGTTTTCTCCGCACACAATTCAGTGTTGACTTTCACGAATTTTTTCAATACATTACCCAGGGCTGAAACAATGTTTCATGATTCCTGTAAACTGAATTGCCTTGTACCTCAAATCCTGCTGCAGGCGGGATCATCCTCAAGCGAAAGCGGTCCTCAAATCCTGCTAGAAGCAGGATGCTCCTCAAACGAAGTGCTCGCTATGCCTCTCGCACCTCAACCTCAGTTGATCCTCAACTGGAATGCTGCTCCCGCAAGTTATAAAGAAGTTCGCCTTCAGCCTTGAACCTGTAATTCTGAGCTATGCTTACCCCGTGGAATCCAAAACCTATTCCACTGGGGCTTGCCGCGCCTGCCCTGTAAAACCTGAACTGTTTTACCGGGGTGCAATGCTTGCCCTGTGGAATGCGAAGCCTATTCCTCTGGGGCGAAGATATTGCACCAGGGCGCCTTGTACCTTTTCTTAATTGCGATCAGCTAGTAGCTAAATTAACCTTTAGGCCTTATGCTAGGGTTATTGAATGCTGGGAGGTGCCTTATTCGCATAAGAAACCGCGTCGAACAGTGTGAATGTTAACTGAGCAAGAGTCAAACGGAGACTTGAGCCGTTTTCTTATAGGACTGCGGAACCAAACCTTAATCTCTTTTGGATTTTGACCGATCATCGGCTATGGCAAGTATCATATTCGGAGGAGATCCTTATCATGGAAATCATCGAGTTTTCTGTAAAAGATGCAATTTGGTGAGTTATGCAGCTAGAAAACTCGTAGAATTCAAAATCTTTTTAGTCAGTATTTTGCAAACTTGGAAGATTAGTCAGAAACTATATACTAACTGGTTAGCCTAAAAGGAGCTGTAGGAAAAGATGAGTCAAATAAATTGGATTCACGTGATCGTTGCGCTAATAGGGGGCGGTGCCTCAGGCGCGATCATCAATGCCCTCGTCTCCTCATACAGGGCCCGTCTCCAGCCGGTAGGACGACGTTTAGAGATATTACCGGTCTTTATTCGACAGTCAGGAGATCCTTCCGGTTTGACGGCAAAGATTGCGATTACACATGGTGGAAATACTGTAACATTTAACAACCTCTATTTGGCAGAAGTCCAAGTTGTTAACCGTGGGAACAAAGACATGGAGGAATTCAAATTTGGTGTCACCCTTGGTAACACCGACAAATGCATCTTTGTTACATCATCTTCGCCAGATCGTCACCATGAAGTTTTACAGGATACTGAAGTAACTCCGCAATCACCTCAGGGAGAGATTGATTTCAAACTGCGACCGTTCAATCGAAGAGATTCATACTCTTTCAAACTGTATCTCGTAATCCCCGAGGAAGCAAAGGAACCAAAGAAAATTGAGCTGGGGTCATCGAGCCCCGTCAAATTCATCGAAATGCCAACCGTTGGTGAAGTATTGGCGAGGGTCGCAGAAGAGGCCGTGAAAGTTGGGCCTTTGAGAATTTCTGTGCGCAGATGAAATTTGATTGATATATATGGCTAACAATGCGTTTGCACCCTGACCGGCTGAGCCGTGCGGTTCAGTATAGGCATGGATGTTCATAATTTCCAGGTTTTAGCTTAGCCGCGGAATTGCTGTCAACCGCCGGCAGGTGAAACGCTTCGTTATGTTTGAAGAGAAATTAAAATCATGATTATCAGTGGTATGGACACGAATGATGTGGTGGTTCTCCTCAATGAATATAATTCCATCAGAAATAGTCTAAGTAGACGTGGTTTTGACGTTAAGGACATCGCGGATACGCGTAACGTTATTCAGACCACTGATCGATTTTATGAAAATTTTAAATCCTTCTCCTATCGACAAATATTAAAACTTTTAATACTTCACGGTCAAAATGATTGGAGAGTAAAGGTAAGCCAGGCCAAAAAGCTCTCTGAAAAACTAAAAGAAGCAGGCAAGGTACATGAGCTCGTTGTTTTTCCTGAGGGTGATCATGGATTGAATTCACACCGCGCTGAAAGAAACCGAAAAATATTTGATTGGTTCGAAAGATATTTAAATCGATAATTACGTGCATAGATTTGTCTACCACTGCTCTTGCAACCGACAGCTAAACGCTGCGGCTGAAGAGCACGTTCGCGTGAGAAAATGAAGATCGCATTTGCACCAATCGGGATCATTCACTCCCCATTTATGGAGCCCGTAGACATGCCGATCCAGCCGGCGAGCGCCGCCGGCGTAAAGGGCACTGTTGAGGTGTTCGAGGATTTCCACCCAGGACTTAAGGATCTCGACGGCTTCTCACACATTATACTGCTGTACCACTTCCACCGCAGCCACTCATTCAACCTCCACGTTGTGCCTTTCATGGATTCGGAGCCGCGGGGACTCTTTGCCACCCGTGCGCCCAAGCGCCCGAATCCAATCGGGCTTTCCGTTGTTCAACTGGACAAGATCGAAGACGGTGTGCTGCACATCCAGAACGTGGACATTCTCGACGGAACCCCGCTTCCGGACATCAAGCCTTATGTTCCTGAATTCGATGCTCAAGTGGAAGTACGGACCGGCTGGCTTGAGAAAGCCAGGAAAACCGTCTCAAGCCGGAAATCGGATGATCGATTTAAATAGAACCGCGAACAAGCCCATGCAGGCGACGCGGAATCCGCGCGCTTGATGGACGAAGATAGGCGGCGCTCCGCGCCGCCCGGTGGTGAAGCCGAATCCGGGTGTTTTGCTGTGACAAGCGATCCATGCCTAAGCAGATTTCGCTCGAAGCGCCCCGCGCAGCTCGTGGGGAATAAAGGCATTGAGAGGAATAATAAGGAAAAAGGCAGAATTAGGTTACAGGACCGCTCAATAGGAGTTTGTGAAAAGTGAAAACAGTAGTTATTTATTGGTCAAAGACAGGAAATACCAGAAAAGTGGCATTTGCCATAAAAGATGCTTTGGAATCAGCAGGAGCCGATGTTTTATTCACGACAACAGAAGAGGCTCATGATATTGACTTCTACGATTACGACCTGGTCTGTGCCGGTTTTCCAACTCACCAGTGGCATCCTCCCAAGCCTGCAAATGATTTCTTCATGAACAAATTTGCCGAATATCGGAAACAGGGGTGTGTACTATTAGGGGCTCCAAAAATTCCTGGAAAGAATGCATTGATCTTTTGTACCTATTCAGGACCTCATACAGGAATCAACGAGGCAATCCCTGCCGGTAAATATATCGGACAATTGTTTGAACACCTCGGCTTTACCGTATTAGATGAATGGTACATTGTGGGCGAATATCACGGTTCGGAAGAAAGGAGCACAATGGGCAGACTGGGGAATATCAAAGGACGACCGAACGAAGAAGACCTAAAAAAAGTGAAACAAGATGTAAAACATATTCTGCAGCGCATATGTTAAAGAGCTTCGGATAGTACCATACTGAATTCCGACAAAAAGGGTTATCGTTTTGGCTAGCAAGGCGCTTCAGAGGACGGGCTAAAACTGGGCCGTTTTCAACGGTCGCTGATTTTCGGTATTTTTTGCATTTTTGAGGCTTGATGCCGCTCCTGAGTATTTCAGTATCTTGGCGGAAGGGTCCGGAAGATATCCGTTGTCACATTCGGCTTGGCTTGCTCGAATAGTGCCCCATGGAGCAAGTTATTTATCAGACCCCTTCCCCACTGCGTTGCGGATCAAACCAACGTGGTCGAGATACCGCTGCCTTTTACCAAGCCGTCTGGTTCTTGTAGTATTGATGGTACTCAAAAACCCTTTTTATGTAACGGCGCGTTGCCCTGAAGGGCGGAACGCCTTGGTACTCTCTTACCTTACTGCTTCCTGCGTTGTAAGCGGCAAGGGCAAGCCTAACATCTCCTTCAAACTGATTTAGGAGTTTCCTGAAATATCGCACGCCGGCATTGATATTGTGCTCTGGGTCAAAGCTATCCCCCACGCCTAATGCCTCCGCGGTCTTTGGCATGAGTTGCATCAGCCCCTTCGCACCTCTCTTTGAAACCGCCTTAGGATTGTAATTGGACTCTGCCATGATAATGGCCTTAATCAGTGCCGACTCAACCTGATAACGGTTTGCTGCTTTAAGGATTAACGGGTGAAACACCCGCTCTTTCTCTTTGCCAGGAGCCGATGGCGTGCTGCCCTCGAGAGCAAGAGCACGATGGTCCACCGATGGGGATGACGCGATCCTGACTCTTGCGGGTTCATATACCAGCATGGCTAAGGCGGGTTCAGGCCTCGGTTGTCTTTCCGCGGCCATTGCTATCAAGTCTATTCTGGAGATGGTTGGCCCTTCGGATGTTACTGCTTCTGTTGTTCCTGTCTCGGCAGCCTCTCTGCTCCCGTAAAGCCGGGGTGCAAACACAAACACGATCATGGCAACAATAGATAGCCATAGGATGAGATCGCCTAAACACAAGGTTATGGAAGCTGCCTCCTTTTTTCTCAATTTCATCTGTAAAACTACCTCAATTAAACACCTCTATCAACTAGCCACAGGCAAAGGATGCTGACCCAAGCAAACCCTCTTTTTTATCAAAATCCATGAGCTCTGTCAATGCCCATTTCCGCTCAGTTTCATAAAACCGGGATAAACAGTTAGCGGTAACGTGTTTATCCCATGAGGCATGCAAGAATCATGCACAGTTATCCATAACAAATTCTTAATAAATTTTAAATAGTTAGCCTTGCTAAAGATCTTCCTGACGAGCCCTGTGTAATAACATTCCAAATAATCAGATAGAAAAATTCATTCTTTTGGCAAAGTTTTACATACATCAGGTTGTGGCAGGATCAAGGGAAAAACGTGACAACAACTGAATGTTACTTAAATTCAGAACCAACTGGTGTTTACCCCGCCAATGCTGATAATAACCAAGTCTCTCATCTCGCCTGCGCCTCCGCTGCAGGTCGGCTAACATTGAGCGCCGTATTACGATACATGGATCTGAGCCGTACCATAAATGAAAACCCAGGAGGTATTCGGTTTTTTTCCATACCTCCTGGGCCACGTTGAAACACGTGTTGAGTTTCATCGCCCCCCTTCCTCCCGCGGGTTTCGGGTACGGGAGCACCCCGCCCTATTCTGGGAGGTTTAAGGAGCAAAGAGTATCGGTAAAGTGGATCATTGAATGGGTTGAAAGATGGTCGATACTCTTGCTTATCGTATCCGATACCACGACAATAATAGGGATGTCAAGAAAAAATAACAATATATGGTAGTTTTTTTCAATTTTTATCAATATGTAGCGCTATTGACAAACGGTAAAGCGCTTTTGGCGAGGGTTGACAGCTTCATTCTCTTGGCTGGCGGAGCAATGACAGGCCATCGACCTAAAGAACTCTTGAAATTCTCGCCGAATACGAGTAGGTTCATGAGGCCGGCTTTCGGATAACGATGACTTGAGGAAACCGAATGTCCTGAGGTGAATATTCTCTTTTCGCCTGACTCATGCGTAGGCGGTTAAAAGCCAAACAGTTGGGGAAAAAAACAGAATGTTGGCAGACAGAATCCTCTCGGTTGAGCGATCGCCCTTTTACAGCATCATGGAGCTTGCAGCAAAGAGAGAAGATTGCATTTACCTCAACCTGGGCGAACCCGATTTCACTACACCGCAGCATGTGGCGGAAGCTGCAAAGCGGGCTCTTGATGAAGGTCGCACCCACTACGGCCCGGATCGGGGAATTCCCGAACTGCGCCAGCTCATCGAAGAAAAGATCAAACGGGAGTACGGCGCCCGATACAGTTGGGAAGATGAGGTCTTGATCACCGCCGGAGGCCAGGCTGGTATCCATATTGGCGTTATGGCACTGGCAAATCCCGGAGATGAGATTATCGTGCTTGTGCCTTATTATCCACCTTATCTGGTGAATGCCAAACTGGCCTCAGCCAGGGCCGTGTTTGTAGAACTCAAACCTGAGGACAATTTTATCCCTGATCCCTCTGCAATCGAAGCAGCCCTTACCCCGAAAACCAAGATACTCATTCTCTTGACCCCTAATAACCCGACGGGGAGCGTTTACCCGGGGGAGGTGCTCGAGAGAATCCTCGAGATCGCCCGGGCAAACAATATCGCCATAATCTCAGACGAGGTCTACGAACACCTCGTCTATGACGGCATTCGTCATGAGAGCCTGATATCTTTTCAGAATGCCAAGGAATACGTGATCCACGTCAACAGCTTCTCAAAGACATATGCTATGACAGGCTTACGAGTGGGCTACCTGGCAGCTCCACGGGACAAGTTGCTACAGTTTCTGAAATACCACCATACCGTGAACATCAGCGCAAACGTGCCGGCCCAGGTAGCGTGTGCAGCGGCCATGAAAGGCAGCCAGGACTGCGTCGAGGAGATGAGACAGGCATATCAAAAAAGGCGAGATCTGGTCGTGGAGAGGCTGAACGACATCCCGGGATTTCACTGCCAGACACCGCAGGGAGCATTCTACGCCTTTACCGATATGCGGGAGCTCGGCGTTGCCTCCCTCGATTTCGTCCAATACCTCGTTGAAGAGTCAGGGGTGGTGCTCACCAATGGGAGCGGCCTCGGCTGTGAGGGCTTTGTTCGGGTATCCTATGCTGCGAGCATCGAGAACATAAATAAGGCCATGGATAGAATAAAAGAGGCGGTGAAAAAGATGCCATCGGCCCTGATGAAATGACACAAAGCTATTAGATGGCTAATTATCACATGTCAGGACATCGATGAGCTTGACAGAATGTTTACTCGCTCAGCAAGCGAGGCGATAGGCAGGATGTTTTGCTCGATCGCCAAAGAGAAAGATAGGTAGTCAACAAATCTCCGCAGCGATAATGGCCCCCACATATGAATGTATCATACCCCCAGGGATTTCGAATTGCTTTTCGAAGACATCCAAGTGAAGCATCCGGCCCTTCCGGGGTCGACCTTCTGGCGGTTTTTGGGGAAGGTCTCCTTGCGTCATAAATCTACCTTGGCCCACCAAGTCAGTATGACTCGGCACCGCTCCGGTTCCGGAAGCCCTTTCTGGAAGTACTTTCGGAGTCCTTTTTCGCCAATAAAGCATAAAGGTCCGAAAATCACAGCTATGGCTCAATGGTTCTGATGCAGCAAACTTGAAATGGTGCAAAGAGGAGAGGGCTCTTACAGGTGAGGGCTCAGCGTTTCCGGGAAAAACGCGACTACCTCTTCGACAAACTCCTCGAGGTTGTCCCAATGGTGATCATGTTAATGTTCATCGGAGACTCGGAAGCGGTTGCAACGACAGGCTGAGTAGATTTATTGATGTCAATCAAGGTGAGTGTTCCGGTTGCTATCTCACCGATTCTAACGAGATTTGGAGCTGCAGTCTTAGGGTTCCAGTTTAAGGTGGTATGTGCCTTTTCTTCATACGTAAATAGGTCGGGCTTATTGAGGTAATCGTAGAGCAAGTCATACCTGTCATTGGCATTTCCCCACGCTTGATCAAGAAACCATAGAGAATACTCATTGCCGAATTCGATCTGATGTGCGTGGTAGGTGTCCGTACCATATCCCTCTGTGTGGGCCTCGGAATAATGAAGGCAATGGGCGCCCCTGCCATCGGTAATAGAGAGATTAAGATCTTTCCAATTCATTTCGGTATAGACCGGTGTAGGCTCATCAAGCACCAGGAATTCGGATGGAGGAACCGGCTCGTAAACCATGCCTGGCTGCATATCTATGCTGAAATGGATAGGGACCGGCAGTGCGGTCTTGCTGTTGTAGACGCAGCTGTCGCTGGATTTGTGGTATTCATATTTGAAGAGATTTAGGGTTGTCCCTTTAAAGGTCAACATTACTCTGTCATCCGGACAGGCCATAAAAGCCAACTCCCATTGAGGGTAAAAGCGGAGCTCCTAGAAACAAAATTGCAGAAATCATGCCAAAGCAATGTGAAATATTTTCTACTACAATTTCAAACAGTTGGACGGAAGATCTCCAGGGTAGTGCCGGTTTTGGCTCACCTGGTTCGCCTTCGATTCATTTCGGACGTCAAACTGTTGACATCCGGACGACCCGCCGTCCTCGGCGAGAGCGCGGTGAATCGTGGAGGCTTCGCCAAGCAAACGAGCAGAACGTACCAAAGAACCGACAAGAAAAGAGGGGCGGGCTTCCATTTATGCGTGTATGGGGTGTGAACCGGTCGCACTGGAATTGCACCGGGCCCAGCGGGTAATCCCTTCAAAGATAAAAAATGGGGCTCGCTCTTTAGGCGTTTCTAATCCATAAACATACTCCCTCTGGAGGCTTATGCCGGCTGCATAGTTCCCCGCATCTGACGTTTGCTCCCCACTTTGACCCTCGAAAATACCCTGCGAAATCCTAACGGAGGTAACAAAAAATTCTCTATGTTAATCTCTAAAAAATAATTCGTAAAATTGATAAAATTTCTTGACAAATTAAATCATTTTATATTTAATTCTATTACAATTTTTTTAACTAGATTTAATCGTTATAAAAATAGATCCAAATAACTGGTTGCCCAGCACACCCTTTTGTCAACAATACTCTCTGTCTTCGGCCTTACAACGAGTTTCGTCACATGGCAAAGGCCCTCAGTGAAGGCCTCCAATGTTGGTCAGGGAATCCTCTCTAAAGGATAGCCCTGCTCGTTTTGGCCCGGAACAGAAAATTCTGAGGCGGCGCTATCAGTGAGCACCTTACAATCCGGATACATTGAGAAAAGAAGCGTTGGTCGGCGGAAAGAAGACCGGCTTGTGCGGCAACGGATTCGAAAGCTTAATCAGCTATTCATCGTGTGTCAGTTCATCACATCGGAGATGAACCTGCATGCATTGTTTGAAGTGATTATGGATCAGACGAACCAGATTATGGATACCGAGCGGAGTACCGTATTTATATACGACAACAAAAACGGAGAGCTCTGGTCCCTCGTGGCGACCGGCATGAAAAAAGATGAGATCCGAATACCCGCCGATCGTGGTGTGGCAGGCTGGGTTTTTCAGGGCAAGACCCCCGTGATAATCAACGACGCTTACCATGATCCACGCTTTTACTCGGGAATAGACAAGGTATCGGGTTTTGAGACCAGAAACATCCTCTGTGTTCCCCTCATAAACCGCAAGGGGCAGTGCATCGGGACCTTGGAGGCGCTCAACAAGGCGAGTGATGATTTCACAGATGAGGATGTTGGATGGCTTACATCCGTATCCCAGTATGTTTCAATCGCATTAGAGAACTCGATCATCTATGAGGGATTGAAAAGTCATTCTGAAGAGCTTGCGGCCTCGCCAATACGCATCGCAACACTTGAAAGAGTAAAGGGGCAACTGTCTAAGTTCGTACCATCCTCGGTGGCTAAGTTGGTTGAACAGAACCCTGACAAGATCACGTTCGAAAAGACGCCCATGGACGTCTCCATACTGTTTATTGATATTCAGGGTTTTTCCAGGATGACCGAGGGCTTTGACCAGATACTCGTTAATGATATGGTGGAATCTCATTTTTCAAGGTATCTGGAATGTCTGAATCGGTATGGGGGCGAGGTAAACGAAATCTCCGGTGACGGGTTGATGGTTATCTTCAAGGATGGTCCACTAGAATCTAGTGCCAAGAAAGCGGTGGCAGCTGGATTGGCGGTGGTTGCCGAAAACAGGCTGCTGAATGATGAACATGTATACCCCTGGGGGGAAGTTGAATTGCACCTGGGGATTAACTCAGGCAAAGCATGGGTAGGATCTACAAAAATAAGAAGTCAAGCCGGAGAACGCTGGACCTATACGGCATCGGGACTGGTAACCGTTTTGGCGTCAAGAATCGGTGCACTGTCATGTGAAAATCGTGTCTTTGTGGGTCCCAAGACATATCAATGCATAAAGGATTACTGCGACTGCGAATTCATTGGGCGCCGGGAGGTCAAGAACGTGAAAAACCCGATACATATCTATTGGGTGAAGAACATCAAAGAGAATTATTCCCTTACTGAAAAGACCTAACAACCCGAGGATACGCTGCCTTTAAGCAGCAGGGGATGTGCCTCCCCTCACACACCGCACCATAGTCCCGAGCCCATCTCCTTACCGGCTCAAGGTGAAATTTTCCTCCCTACCAACAGGTGCTGATAGGGTAAAATGGATAGAGGGCACCCCTCCTATCGTAAATTTTTTTCCACTTCTCATCCATTTTGTAGTATCGTTACACGGTGGGTCGCAATTTTGCCGAGGAGCTGTCAGATCCGCCTTCATGCTAAAGATCAGACCTATCCCTGACACAGGGGGCGCCGTTTTGAGGCTCGGTTCACCGCTGCAGCACAAAAGAGCCGAAACCTTGAAAACGCGTTTTCTCCAGCACCACTCGAACTCCGCACTCCTTAGCACGTAAGCCCTCGGCGAAGATTTGAATCATCTTCTGCCAGCACTTCATATGGAAGCAATGAGCGCAGAGAAACGAGTGGGAACGTTTTCGTGGCCATTAACGATTCTGCCTTGCACGGGGAAAGGTGCTATATGCCGGTATTCAGCTGTGAATTATTCTATGGAATGCCGGGAAGCCGGGAAAAGAGAAGCATCACACGTATTTCCAGGATGTGAACACAAGCTGTTCATTATATCCCAAGCGCTGACCTTGGGGAACGGTTTTGCGAATTCTTTGGGAGCCTACACCGTGAGTCGTTTCACTTACAAGAAAGGAGGGAAGAGATATGGATGTTTTTACTGCTATTAAAGAGAGGCGGAGTTGCAGAGACTTTCTGCCTGAGCCGGTCAGTGAAGATATCATTGAAAGGATTCTGGAAGCAGCTGTTTGGGCGCCTTCACCTCTCAACACCCAGCCGTGGGAATTCGTAGTGATCACAAACGAGGAGGTGAAGAAGAAGATCCTTTCCGAGGCGGAGAGATGCCGCACATGGGCACTCGAAAAGAGCGGTTGGAAATGGCTTGAAACCTATCAGGTGGGCTTTCTTCAGTCGGCCCCGGTAATTATCGCTGTGATCGGTGACCCCAACAAGACAGGCATTGATATGTTTCAGGAAGAGGGCACCGTCGGATACCAGCACGCCTGCGCCGCTGCCACGCAAAATATACATCTTGCTGCCCATGCCCTGGGCCTCAGCAGCCTATGGTTCACCTTCTTCGACAAGAAGCCCCTGAGAGAGATACTCGGTATTGATCCTGACAAGACTCCTCTGGCCCTCGTATGTCTCGGCAAAGCAGGCGCTGAGATCCACAAAATGCCCAGAAAGGAAGTTAGGGAAAAAACCAGGTATATCAGATGATCCTCTGCCGGTTTCTCCTCTCGAATCATCGGTGGTATCGAACTGGCCCAGGCATTGATCTCAGGAAACAACAACCTTAGATTGCTACCTGAACAGGGGTAGGGTTCAGAATTCTGGCTACATCAGCGGGTGCCATCTCCGCAAGCAGCCCTTTCTTTCCTGCGTTGATGAATACCTTGGCGAGATCCAGGATGGAAGCTTCAACGTAGACCTTGAGCGGCCTCCTTGTGCCGAACGGGGAGGTTCCTCCCACAACGTACCCGGTGTGCCTATTTGCCACATGAGGCTCACAGGGCCTTACTGTCTTCACGCCAAGAAACCTGGCGAGGGCCTTAATGGAAACCTGCTTATCACCGTGCATCAGAACCAAAAAAGGATGGCCCCTTTCGTCTTCCAGCACCAGGGTCTTTACCGCCAGGTGCTCATCAATCTGGAGCTCCCGAGCAGCCACCTCGGTCCCTCCTTTTTCCACATATTTGTATGGGTGCAGGCGAAAATCGACGCCCTCCTCCCTTAGCACGCGAATAGCCTGGGTAGTGTGAAATCTTTCCTTTGCCACCTGGTCTCTCCTTCATAGCCGTTAGGGACGAAATGGTTGTTCTCTCGCGGAGCCGGGCTCAGCATTCTTGGGCCCCCTAAGGTGAAAGATGCCCCCTCATTTCATACCCTATAACACTATTTGCCTATTCTACCGTCTCTTGAGTCACACAAAACGACTGGAGGTTAGCGGTATTCATGAGACTTCAGATCGCGGAGAGCCACTCATCCTTTAGTGCATCAAATCTTTGCTCCTTTATAGCGGAACGGATCTGCCTCATCAATGACTCCATGAAATAAACATTGTGTACGGTTGCCAGGCGTGCTGCCAAGGCTTCCTTCGTCAAAAAAAGATGGCGCAGATAAGCCCTGGAGTAATTGCTACAGGTTGGGCAGTCGCATCGTGCATCGACCGGAAGAGGATCATCTCGAAATCGTGTATTGAGGATGTGTATCCTGAACCGGTGGGCCTCTTTCACGAACAGGGTACCGGTACGGGCTATCTTTGTCGGCAACACACAGTCGAAAAGATCAACCCCGCGGCTCACGATCTCGAAGATATCCTCTATTTCACCGATACCAAGCAGGTGCCGGGTCTTATCTTGTGGCAGGAAAGGTATCACCCATTCCAGGACACGGTGCATGTCCTCTTTGGATCTTCCCAGGGAACCACCGATGGCATACCCATCGAAATCCCGGGCAGAAAAAAAACTGGCGCTCTCCTCCCTCAAATCCGCAAACGCCCCGCCCTGCACAATACCAAAGAGCGCCTGCCCCTTGTTAGCACTGCTCTCAAATTCCCGTAATGAGCGGGCAGCCCAGTCATGGGTCCTCCGCATCGCCGCACCGGTCTGACGATAATCGTCGAGGGGTGAGGTGCATTCATCTAAAGGCAAAATGATATCAGCGCCAAGCCTTCGCTCTGTTTCAATGACCCGCTCTGGGGTGAAATGTTTACGTGAACCATCCACATATGAGGTGAATTCAACCCCGTCTCCATCAACCCTTACCGGACCCCTGCTGTCTCTCCAACTCAACCGGCTCTCATGCGCGCTCTCTCCCGGAAAGATCGGGGCGATCTTTCCCACCCCCTGTCTTTTGCCTGCCCCCAAGCTAAAGACCTGAAAGCCGCCGGAGTCGGTCATTAACGGTCCTTCCCACCCGATGAATCGATGCAGTCCGCCCATCTTCTCTATCAGATCTTCGCCCGGTTTCAGGTGGAGGTGGAAGGAGTTGGCGATAATAACCTGGACTCCCAGCCCGTGAAGCTCATGAGCGGAGAGTGTATTCACTGTTCCATGTGTGGCCACAGAAACAAATGAAGGCGTGTAAATAGGGCCGTGCGGTGTCGTGAGTTTCCCGACCCGCGCCTCCCCATCCTTTGCAATAAGCTCAAACGAGAACATCAATAAAACATAGTAGTCACAGTCCACTTAGAGCCAGTGCTAGCCCTTGACATCACCATACAATTTTTTCTGTATCATCGGATTATGTTTCATGTCAAGGCCTGGCACGAGGCTGGGTGACTGTTGTTGAACTCATCAGAAATGAGCTTGAGAAAGCAGTTATGGCAAGGTCGAATATCGTCCGGGGCTACGCTAGGTGACTTTTGCCGATTCATCAGGCCTTGGTTTGATTCTAAAGCTTTGTCGTCGAGCATCCAAAGATGGTAAAGAGCTTTATATGATAGTCCCTTCAGAATAGGATTCGTGTCTTTTGTGGCAGAAAATAGCTTTATATTGAGAACATCCCACGAAAATCGGAATGTTAAATTCGAAATCCGAATATCGAAATCCGAAACAAATTTTCAATTTTCAAAACTCAAATGACAAAAACTGAATGTACAATGTGAGATTTCACACGTGTCCTAATTTAGTGTTTTGAACATTCGAGCATTATTACTTTGGATTTGTTTCATGTTTCGAATTTCGTGCTTCGAAATTCCAGTTTATCCGGGTTAGGTCTCGGGAGTTCAGCGCGGCGTTTCTTTGAATTGCTAACAAAAGCATAGTATTGTTTGCATTTGACATGACCGAGAGCGGTGTGGGATGGTCATATAGCAAAACTAAACCGTGTGTTTCAGGTAACCCGTGATATTTATTCAGCTGAGAGGATCTTAGAGGATATGAAATGAAGATACTGATATGTGGCTCTGATGGACAACTGGGTAGCGATTGCACAAACGTGCTGAAACCGGCGTATGAGGTTTTGCCCGTGGATTTGGAGGATCTGGATATTACCAATCCTACGGATGTGGAAACCATGGTACAGGAATTCATGCCTGATATCATACTCAACTGTGCCGCATATACCAGTGTCGATGATTGCGAAACGAAGAAGGGCTTAGCCCGGAGTGTTAATGTGCAAGGGCCAAGGAATCTGGGTATCACCGCCAAAAAACATGGGGCCCAATTGATCCATATCTCCACCGATTATGTTTTTGGTGGCAAGAAGAAGGTGCCTGAACCCTACTCCGAAGAAGACGACCCCAGTCCCCTATCATATTACGGGAGAACTAAATTTGAGGGAGAGGAGGCCATCCGGAAGACCATTGACAGTCATATAATTGTGCGCACAGCGTGGTTGTATGGCCTTCAAGGTCACAATTTTTTGAAGACCATGCTAAAATTAACCTTAAAAGATCCCCACAAAGAAATCAAGGTGGTGAATGACCAGTTCGGGTCTCCCACATGGTCGTACCGGCTCGCCCTGCAGATTAAGGAGCTGATTGAGGTAAGGGGCCATGGTACCTATCATGCCACCTCAGATGGATTTTGTACGTGGCATGAATTGGCCTCCTGTTTTCTTGAAAAAATGGGTGTGCCGCACTCACTCATTCCCTGTACCACCGAGGAATACCCTACGCCAGCCATAAGGCCCATGAACTCCATCCTGGAAAACCGGCGTTTGAAGGGTGCGGGTATTGATATCATGCCCCACTGGGAAGATGACCTGGATCAATTCGTTTCCACGTGTAGGGAGCGTCTAATAAACGAGGTGAAACACGAGAGGACTTCTATCCCCTCAGGATGAAATCTTGAAGCTTGCGACACGGTGAGTTGTATTTATAATCCCAATTACAACCGCTCATAAAAGGGAGACTATCATGGATAAAGGTAAGGTTTTGGACAAGCCCGTGGCTATTCTTGGCGGAGGTGCAATCGGCCAGACCCTGGCGGCGGACTTTGCTTTGGAAGGCTTCAGAGTTCGGCTCTGCGATCTCCCCGAGTTTGCCTCTCAATCCTTGGGAGAGGTTATGGAAACCCGAAAGATCGAGTTAGGGGGAGTACAGTCAAACCTGAAGCATTTCAGCAGGAAGGGGGTCGCGGAGATTACTATAGTAACAACCGATATGTCAGAGGCATTGCAGGGAGCCGGCCTGGTAATCGTGGCCGTTCCGGGGGTGGGACATGAGCTGTTCTTCGAGCACATGATCCCTCGCCTTGAGGACGGGCAGGTGGTGAGCATCTTCCCGGATAACTTCGGCTCGTTGGTGCTCAGGGCAATGATGCGCCGAAAGGGCTGTAATGCGGCTGTCATCATCGGGGGATGGCACTCTGCGCCCTATGGCACCCGATTGTTAAAACCCGGCACGGTGAACTGCACCATCAGGGAGGTCAACCAGATATATGATGCCTTCCCCAGCAATGACAGAAAGGAGTTCTTCGAGGCCTTACGAGATGCCCCCATCTTCAGCGGGGTATCGGAGTTTATCAGGGCCGATACGGCAATCGGCGTTGGTATTGCCAACGCCAATAGCCTCGTGCACGTCCCCGGGTCCATCCTCAACGTGGGGGCCATGGAGGTCTCCCAGGCCGAGGATATCCTGGCCCCGAAGGGTCAGTGGGATATGTACAAGCACGGCATGAGCCCTTCGGTTTCCCGGGTGCAGATGGCGTTTCACCATGAGGAGCGCACGATCATGGAGGCCTTGGGGTTACGCATGGTACCCGAGTACCCCGATAGACAGTTCTTCTCTAAGTTCAGCGTGATGGCGCCCGAGTATTTCATACCCTTTGGCGTGGCTACCCTATCGGGAACCATCGTTGGTCCCAACTCCATCGACCACCGGTACTTTACCGAGGACATCCCGATCGGAACTGTTGCACGATACCATATCGCCCGGACATTAAGGGTTGAGGTGCCCGTGATAAAATCCATGATAGACCTGGGCTCCATTATCTGTGAGCGGGACTTCCTTGGGGAAGGACGGTCACTCGAGAAGATGGGCCTCGAGGGGATGAGCAAAGAACAGATGATACGGTACCTTAAGGAGGGCACAAGGGAAAAGTAGCAACATACTGAAGCGGGGGATAATAGTGCGCGTGGGATTGCCACCTTTCCCACGGGGCTCTTTGTCCTTTCAGCGGTGCATACCGAAGAGGATATGGACCAAACGATACAGGCCTTGGGCGATTCCCTCGACGCCATGATTGCCGAGGAAGGCCTCAGTCAAGACGTAAGGGTGATACGAGATGCTTTCGATATCTTTGCGGAAGCTGGTTCAAGAGTAATGCCGGGAAAAGGGATCAGGCCTCCCTCAGCTCTTTGACTGCTGAAACGAGTTCAGCTACCCTTTCGCTGGCCCTACCTTGTAGGAAGATGTCGGTGATGTGGTCAGTCAGGACCGTTTTCTCCAGGTTTATCTCGATTATCGTAGCCCCGGACTGCCGTGCCTGCCGCGGTAGTATATTAAAGGGAGAGACCACGGCCGAGGTACCGATTATGAGCAAGGCCTGGCAGGTGGAGGCTAAATGTGTGCTCCTCGTCATGGCCTCCACCGGAATGCCCTCTCCAAAGAAAATAACATTCGGTTTGAGGATCTTTCCGCACACACAGTACGGCGGGTACTCCCCCTTTTTGTCCCGGTAATCATATTGTTTGTTGCACCACAGACACACCAGCGACCGGGAGTTGCCATGGTATTCGATAACATCCGTGGAGCCGCCCTCCTGGTGTAGATTGTCTACGTTCTGTGTGATAACGGTCTGCAGGAGACCGAATTTTTCTAACTCGGCCAAACCGATGTGAGCTTCATTGGGCTTGGCACTGTCAACGGTCTCTTCCATTTCCTTTAACATCTGCCAGACCTTCTCGGGGTCCTGCCTAAAGGCCCAGATGGTGGCATACTCCTCCGGATCAAACCGATCCCATAGGCCACCCCTGCTCCTGAAATCGGGGATTCCCGACTCAACTGAGATGCCGGCTCCGGTGAGCGCTATGGTCAATCCGGAATCAAGAATAGCCTGGGCAGCCTTTTGAATGAGTTCGTTCGTTGTTGCGCCTCTATGCTTCATTGCTCGATAATCTCTAAGCTGATATCTACGGATCTCGCAGAATGGGTAAGGGCGCCAACGGAAATTAGATCGACGCCGGTCTGAGCTACCTCCCCGATCGTCTCTAAGGTGATGCCCCCAGATGCCTCCAGGAGCACCCGGCCTCCGGCTATGGAGACGGCTTCTTTCATTTCATCTATCGACATATTGTCCAAAAGAACCGCATCGGCCCCAACCCGCATAGCCTCCTCCAACCCCCTGAGGTCATCTACCTCCACCTCGATCTTCACCGTATGGGGAACATTCGCCCTGATCTTCTCCACGGCCCTGGATATGGAACCGGCTGCAGCGATATGGTTATCTTTGATGAGGACCCCGTCAAAGAGCCCCAAGCGATGATTATGTGCGCCCCCCACCCTGACCGCGTATTTTTCCAGTATCCGTAACCCGGGAGTCGTCTTTCTTGTATCAACCACCCGCACCTTAGAGGGACCTGCCTTGTCTACGTATCGCTTAGTCAGGGTGGCGATCCCCGATAGGTGCTGCAAAAAATTGAGGGCCGTTCGCTCGGCGCTTAATATCCCCCGCAAGGATCCCTCAACAACACCGATATCCCTGCCGGCAGGTACCACATCTCCATCTTGAAAATTCCACTCCAGCGCTATGTCCGGGTCAAGCCGGGAAAGGACCCGCCCAAAAACCTCTATCCCGGCAAGCACCATCTCCTCCCTGGGCACAAGCCGAGCTTTTCCCTTTATGGACGGATCGATAAGGGCCTCGGTCGTCAAATCCCCCGGTCCCAGATCCTCCGCCAGGGCAGTATCGATGATCTTATCGATGAGGAGCGTATTGGGGGCAATCATTCGAGTCCCTCGAGATTGGTGAGGTTTTGATTCAGTTTTTCCAGCTTCAGATTTATCAGCTCGACCTTCTCTCTGACACCGTCTACAATATCGGAAGGCGCCTGATCTAAAAAATTCTCATTGGCCAGTTTTTTCCGCGATATATCGATCTCCCGCTCCATCTTGTTGATTTCCTTCCGTATCCTCTTCCGTTCATCCTCGTAGTTTATCAGTCCCTTAAGCAGAACGTGGACCTGAATATCGCCAAAGACATAGCTGGCAGAGGATTCCGGTTTCTCGATGCCGGATACGAGATCCATGGACTCCACCTTTGCCAGGCTGGTAATATACGCGGAGTTATTTTCAAGGACCTCCCGCTCTCTCGAGCCCTTCACGTCGATACTCACTTTTACCGACTTTTTGGGCGGGATGTTCATTTCACCACGCACATTCCTGATACCGGTTATAACCCCTTTCAGCAGATCCATTTCCATGAGGGAGTTCTCATCGGCCAGGAACCCGGCAGGCTCGGGAAATGGGGCAACCATGATGCTGCCTTCTGTATACGGGAGTCTTTGCCAGATCTCTTCGGTAATAAAGGGCACAAAGGGATGGAGGAGCCTGGCGACGCCGCCCAGGAGGATTTGCATGGCAGACTGGGCCACCTCCCTCCTCTTCACATCCTTGCTGTAAAGCTCCAACTTGGCCATTTCCAGATACCAGTCGCAGAACTCATGCCACACAAATTGATATGCGGTGCTGGCCGCCTCGTTGAACTTATACGCCTCCATATGGCCGCCTATCTCTTCGGCAACCTTTCTCATCCTGGCCATAATCCAACGGTCGGCTATGGTGAAGCCCCCGGCTTCAATAGAGGGTTGTTTACAATCATCGAGGTTCATGAAGACGAACCTGGCTGCGTTCCAGATCTTATTGATGAAATTCCTGTAACCAGCTATCCTTTCCTCCGAGAGCCTGATGTCTCTTCCCTGTATAGCCAACACTGCAAGGGTAAACCTGAAGGCATCGGTACCAAACCGATCCAAGACCTCAAGGGGATCTATGATGTTCCCCTTGCTCTTGCTCATCTTCTGGCCCTGCTCATCCTTTACCAGTGCGTGGATATACACATCTCTGAAGGGGACATCCCCCATGAACCAGATCCCCATCATCATCATACGAGCCACCCAGAAAAAGAGGATGTCAAAGCCCGTTACCAATACCGAGGTCGGGTAAAAGATTTTCAGCTCATCGGTGGTATCGGGCCATCCCAGGGTGGAGAATGGCCAGAGCGCCGAGCTGAACCACGTATCGAGCACGTCTGTTTCCTGGTGGAGGTTCTTGCCCTTGCACGAGTGGCATGCCGTCGGCTCTTCTTTGGCGACAGTGACCTCGCCGCAGTCCTCACAATACCAGGCAGGGATTCGATGGCCCCACCATATCTGGCGGGATACGCACCAGTCCCTGATATTGTTCATCCATTCATAGTAGACGCCCTCCCAGTTGGGCGGCACGATCCTGGTGTTTCCCTCCTTCACCGCGGCAATGGCCTTCTCGGCCAGAGGCCCGACTTTGACAAACCACTGCTTGGAGAGGAGCGGTTCGATCATGGTCTTGCAGCGGTAACAGTGTCCGATGGCGTTTCGGTAGGGCTCTATCCTTTCAAGCAGGCCCGATTCCTTCAGGTCTTCAACGATCTTCTCGCGGCACTCAAATCTGTCCATACCCTCGTAGGGACCTGCCGTCTCGTTCATTCGACCATCGTCATCAATCACCCTTATCCGCTCGAGACTATGGGTGTTGCCTATCTCAAAGTCATTGAGATCATGGGCCGGCGTAATCTTCAGGGCACCGGTACCAAACTCCGTATCAACATACGCATCATAGATAACCGGAATAGGTCTGTTGAGTATCGGCAAAATGACATAAAGACCCGAAAGGTCTTTGTACCGTTCATCTTCCGGGTTTACTGCAACGGCGGTATCGCCCAAAAGGGTCTCGGGCCTTGTTGTGGCCACCGTCAAATGACCTTCTCTCTTCTCAAAGGGATAGTGAATGTGGTAGAGAAAACTATCCATATCCTCGTGTTCTACCTCAAGATCAGCCAGTGCGGTATGACACCGAGGGCACCAGTTAATGATGTAATCCCCCCGATATATAAGGTTCTGCTCATAGAGCCGCACAAAGACCTCCCTTACGGCCCTTGAGAGTCCTTCATCCATGGTAAACCGCTCGCGGCTCCAGTCACAGGAACTTCCCAGTCTCTTAAGTTGATTGATAATCACCCCGCCGTATTTCTCTCGCCACTCCCAAACCATTTCAACAAACCGCTCACGACCGATTTGGTGGCGATCAGTTCCCTTTGAGGCAAGGTCTTTCTCCACGACATTCTGGGTGGCAATACCTGCATGGTCGGTACCCGGTTGCCAGAGTACATTGAAGCCCTTCATTCGTTTGTATCTGCACAGGATATCCTGAAGGGTATTATTCAGGGCGTGACCCATGTGCAGGCTCCCCGTTACATTGGGCGGGGGGATGACTATAGAGAAAGGAGGTTTATCTGTTTTCGTATCGCCATGAAAGAGGCCATGTTCCTCCCAGTAGGTGTACCATTTCTGCTCCACATCAGCAGGTTCATATGTCTTTGCTAGGTCAAACCGTTCCATCACAAGATGCTCCTCACAATTTCGCTCTTTTGATCAGACGAAGCTCCCCATAAAAAGGTCGGGCTTCGCCGCAAGGGAATAGTCCTTTTCAAAATCCATAAGCATGATCTATCCTTCAGGTGGGGGTTGACTCGGCATTTCGGCATGTCTCGCAGGAATAACATGTAAATGGGCACAATGACATAAGGGTAAATCCTCTCATTAACTGCCGTTGTGCCCATTAATAGTCTCAAAAAAAGGTAATGCTCAAACGATGCTCTTCTTCAAAACATCTATCTCCTCCCTGATGATCTTTTCAGCTACCTCGGGAATAACCTTTTTGGCTACCTTTTCGAGGACATCGCCGACTACCTTTGTCAGCAATGCCTCAATCCTTTCCTCCGAGATCGGCAGGGCTTCCCCTCCCTTTGCAGCTTCCGTACCTTCGGCCATTCCTCCAATGGGCGGGATGCCGGCCAACATATCAACCGCAGGCTCCTCTCTCCCTTTAGTCGTATCCTCGGAGGTCTCCTCCCAGAACGGTTCTTCCAAGTCCTCTAACTCATCGTCTGAAATGAGCTCTTCCAAACCGTCGTCGAGTCTTATCTCCTTCTCCAAATCCAGAAAGGGGTCCTCTGAGTCCTCTTCAAGAGCCTGCTCCGTCCTTTCCATGAGCACGGTCTCTTCACCGACGTCCTCGGCTTCATCGGGACGGTAGTCAGGGGAAAGGTCTAAGTCTTCTGCTGGTTCTTCGACTACTTCCGTCAACTCGATCTCATCTGCGAAGTCGACCTCTTCTTCTCTGGACAAGGCTGGTTCCTCGACATCACCGGTCTCTTCGCCTCGCAAAAGCTCTTCCAGACCTTCTATTTCGCCTTCAAGAGGTCCCGATTCCGCCTCCTCTTCAACGACATCAGCGAGCTCGATGATATCTTCGTCCTCCCCTGATTCAACCTCCGTCGCCTCGGCCTCCTCGCCTAAGAGATCTTCGTCAAAGTCGAAATCCAGCAGATCCTCGTCCTCATTTTCGTCGAGGTTCTTTAAATTGTCATCATCCTTTGCCATGACGGTCTCCCTAATTATCACCTTTCATTAAAATTACTCTATTGTTAACACATATCGGCAATAACTGTCAATGTCTTTAGAAGGCGGGCAAATTCAGCCTTTGTCATGGCTGCTTCCTTTGGTATGGAAGAGGTAATTCTCTTTGGGGCTCTTAGTCTTCAAAACAAGGTGGGTATCTTGGAGGAGGCTTCAGTCACCTCAGCGTTCCCCCACACGAAACGGCGTCGCAAACCCTGGTATCATCACCACCGCGTGCCGGGTCTTCCGTACTGTTTTTGGTTTTCTAAAATCCCCTCTTGAGAACAGCTCGAAATCTGACCCCTGATCGCCCGCTGCCGAGGACTCACTACGTCTTCGTCAGGTCGTAGCGCCCAGCAGAGATAATGCTCTCTGCAATGGTCCTCCTCAAGGCAACGGTGTTTGCCGGAGTAAAGCGAGCAAACTTCTTGACGCCCATGAGCTGAGTCCTCAGCTCCTCACCCTCGCTAATGGCGGCGAAGATCTGTCTGGCCATGAGATCGACCCGAGGGAATGTATCGTTGACGTAAACCCGGGTGGCAGCAATCTGTATCTCGGATTTCTCCTCGCCCTCCTTTTGAATCTTCTTGAGGGTCCTCAGAAGAGCGCTCTCCATGGCGAAGATCTCGATCATAATATCGGCTATCAACCCGACAACCTCCTGCTCGTTTGCCAGTTTATCCATGTACTTCTGCGTTGCTGCACCGGCAGCCAGGAGGCCCATCTTCTTTGCGTTACTAACCATTCTTTGCTCGCTTTCGAGGATCCCTTCCTCTTCGGCCATCACCGGGCGGTAACTCATGAGGTCTTCGGTAACCTTTTTAATCGCATCGAGGAGCGGGAGTTCCCCTTTCATGGCAGACCGCATGAGCATGTCAACCATTAAGAGCCGGTTGATCTCATTGGTTCCCTCCCAGATGCGGTTGATTCTGGAATCTCTGTAAGCGGCCTCCACCTTATTGTCCTTGATGTAGCCGTATCCGCCCATGATCTGCACGCATTCATCCGCTGCGTAACAGAGCATCTCAGAGCCGAAGTTCTTATTAATAGAACACTCCAAGGCGTATTTCCTGAGGGCGTCACCTGTTTTTTTGCCTGCGTCCTCTTTGGTGGGATCAATGCCCTCCAATGCCAAGTTGAGGAGACCTGCAGTCCGGTAAACCATGCTCTCGGTAACGTAGGTTCTTACCACCATTTCAGCGATCTTGTGTTTTATCAGGCCGAAATCAGCGATCGGTCTCCCAAACTGGACCCTATTCTTGGCATATTTGACGCCCTCGGCTATGAGAAGCTTTGCCCCCCCAGCGGTAGCAGGACCCAGTTTGTATCTGCCGATATTGAGGGTATTGAGCGCAACCACATGTCCCCTGCCGATTTCCCCCAAGACATTTTCCACCGGCACCTTCACATCCTTGTAGATGACCGAGCGCGTCGAGCTGCCGTGCACCCCCATCTTTTCCTCTTCTTCGTCAACCGAGACACCATCCCAGTTGCGCTCCACGATGAAAGCGGTGAACTTCGTCCCGTCAACCTGGGCATACGTGAGGAAGACATCGGCAAAACCCGCGTTGGTAATAAACTGCTTCTGCCCGTTCAAGATATAGTACTTTCCGTCATCGGACAGAACGGCAGTGGTTTCAGCGGTGAGCGCATCGGAGCCGTGTTCCGGCTCCGTGAGAGCAAAGGCACCTATCATCTGGCCGGTGCACAGTTTCTCGAGGTATTTTGTCTTCTGCTCCGGGGACCCGAAAAGGACGATCGGGAGACTCCCGATCCCCGTCTGCACGCCCGTGGATATATCAAACCCGGATATTCCCCTCGTCATTTTCTCCGTAACCAGTACCGTGCTGATGTGATCCATTTCCGACCCCCCGTAGATCTCCGGGACGTCGGTGGAGAGGAAGCCCAGTTCCCCTGCCTTTCTTATGAGGGTCTTGATCAATTCGGGATTCAGCTCCTCCAACTCCTCTCTCCTGGACTCAACCTCTCCCACGGCAAATTCCTCTGCCGATTTTGCGATCAATCGATGCTCGTTGGTAAAATCCTCAGGGGTGAATATCTCCTCCGGTAACGCGTCCGTTATCAAGAACTCGCCACCCTTAAAAAGTCTTTCCTTTGCCATTTTTGTCACTCCTCCCTCAATTAATAATCCTCTACCTCGAAGATCGCAGCGGCTCCCATGCCAAACCCGATGCACATGGAGACCAGCCCCCATCGGAGCTTCCTCTCCTGCATCTCGTAGATCAACTGGGTAGTCAATTTGGCCCCCGTGCAACCGAGAGGATGTCCCAATGCAATAGCGCCGCCGTTCACGTTGATGATCTCTCCATTGATCCCCAGTTCTTTGATGCAGTAAATGGCCTGGGCTGCAAAGGCCTCGTTCAGCTCTATCAACTCAATCTGGTCAACCTTCATGCCAGCGACCTTGAGCACCTTCGGAATCGCCACTGAAGGTCCAACGCCCATGTATTCAGGGGGGCATCCCTCAGCCACATGGTACCGAAAGGTAGCCATCGGTTTCAGGCCCAACTCCTTGGCCTTGTCCTTCGACATCAGTACAACGCCGGCAGCCGCGTCACTCATCTGGGAAGAATTGCCGGCCGTCACCGTTCCGTCGGCCTTAAAAGCGGGAGCAATTTGAGCGATGCTTTCCTTGGTCGTGCCAAGACGTACTCCTTCATCTGTGTCGAAGACAGTCTCCTCGTACTCAAAATGACCGTTTGGCAGCTGCTTCTGCCGTTTTACCTTCAGAGGAACGATCTGGCTCTTGAAGCGGCCTGCCTTGAGCGCTGCCTCGGCCTTCTGCTGACTCCGTGCTCCGAACTCATCCTGTTCGTCCCGGGAGATACTGTACCGCTCAGCAACATTCTCGGCGGTCAACCCCATACCCGTAAAAGCGCCCGGCCGGAAATCCACCAGCGCCGGATTCGGATACATCATGCTTCCGCCCATAGGGATCTGGCTCATGCTCTCCACGCCGCCGGCAATGACCACCTCGGAGAATCCGCACATGATCTTCTCAGCTCCGATAGCGATGGCCTGTAGGCCCGAGGAGCAGAACCTGTTGACGGTCATTCCGGGAATGCGATCGGGCCACCCGAGGGACATTACCAAAACCCTCCCGAGATTGAGCCCCTGAGTAGCCTCTGGGAAGGTGCACCCGATAATCACGTCATCGATGAGCATGGGGTCCAAATCTCCTGCCCTCTTCACCAGATCCTCCAGAACCGCCGTTCCCATATATTCGGGGCGGGTATCCCTGAGGACTCCCCGCGGGGCCTTTCCCGCTGCTGTTCTGCAAGCAGCAACTATCACGGCTTCTTTCATCGCAGTATCCTCCCTCCAAATAACGTATATCTTATACCTTATACCGGTTCTTTTGGTGGCAGTGGTTCTGTGCCAGCCATAGGGAATGGTAGACGTTCAGTTCCTCAACGGCTTCCCGGTGCTCAGCATATGTTGAATTCGTGCCTGCGTGTTAGGGTCACCGCACAGACTCACAAATGCCTCCCGCTCCAGATCAAGGAGATAGTGTTCGCTCACCGTGGTATCGGCCAGCACATTTCCTCCGCACAGCACATACCCCACCTTGGTGGAAACAGTCACATCGTGCTCCGTGATGTAGCCTGACTCATGCATGCTCCACAGACCGAGTTTGATCATGGCGAAGGTGTTCTCGCCCGCAACGCGGATATCTTCCCGCGGCTGAGGCGGCTGGTAACCCTCCATGTTCATTGCCAGAACCGTGTTTTTGGCATCCTCTATCAGGTAGTCGCGATTCACGGTCATCTTATCGGTGGGCCTCAGGTATCCGAGCTTAACCGCCTCGGGCCCGGAGGTGGCAACCTTTGCCATGGCAATGGTCTCAAAGGCCCTGGCCACAAAAGGCATCAGCTCAATCTGCTTCGGATACAGCCCGCCCTTTTGAACCTCGAAGAGGTGCTCCGTATTGCGCAGGAGCAGCTCCTTGGTTCCCCCTCCGGCGGGGATCAGGCCTACCCCAACCTCCACGAGGCCCATATAGGTCTCAGCGGCATACCGTACCCGATCTGCCGCCATGCAGATCTCACAGCCACCGCCCAGGGCCATCCCCGCAGGTGCAGCTACCACGGGCTTATCCAGGTATTTGAGCCTCATAAAGGAATCCTGAAAGGCCTTGACCATCCACTCCAGCTCGTCCCACTCTTCTTCCTGGGCCGTAAACAGGACAAGCGGCAGATTGGCCCCGGCAGAGAAGTTATCACTATGGTTGGCTATGACGAGGCCTTCGAAGTCCGTGCTCACGATGTCGGCCGACTTGACGACCATGGTAATGATGTCGTCGCCCATTGCATTCATCTTGGTATGGAACTCCAGACAGGCCACTCCGTCGCCAAGGTCGATCAGGCTCGCCCCCTTATTTCCGGCTACCTTCTTCCCCCGTTCCTTGAGAGAGGGCAGGAGGATAATCCCCGGCTTGACGGGAACCTCCTCATAATCCTTGGAAGCCGGATCGTAGAAAGAGAGCATGCCTGCTTCCCGCTTGTAAAACGACTCATTCCCACCATCAAGCATCTCCTGGACCCATGCAGGGATCTCGTAACCGGCCTGTTTCATTTTTGCCACGGATTTCCCCACCCCGAGGGCATCCCACGTTTCAAAGGGGCCCATCTTCCAGGCAAAACCCCACTTCATGGCGTTATCGACATTCACAAGATCGTCTGCAATCTCCGGAATGCGGTTGGCAGCGTAAATGAGGGTCTCGGTCAAGGTGCGAAAGGTAAACTGTCCGGCCAGATCCTTGGGGGAAAACAGGGAGTTTATTTTTGCGGCCGTGCCTGAAATGTTCTTGGCAGCCTCCAGCGAGGCCAGCTTCACCGTTTCTTGTGGGGTATGCTCGAGCGTCCTATAATCCAAGGAAAGGATTGCCTTGTTCCCCTTGTCATCCTTGGTCTTCTTGTAGAAGCCGAGACCGGTCTTGTCGCCGAGCATGTTCTTTTCGATCATCCGTTGAATGAAGTCGGGCACCTTGAACATGTCGCGTCTCTCATCATCGGGCGACCCCTCGTATACGTTGTCGGCCACGTGAGCCAGGGTATCAAGGCCGACCAGATCGGCTGTCCTGAAAGAGGCACTCTTCGGATGCCCTATGACGGGGCCGGTCAATTGATCTACGGCCTCAATGCTCAGCCCCAGTTCCATCATCGCCTGGATGGCATAGAGCATTCCGAAAATTCCGATCCTGTTTGCCACGAAGTTCGGGGTATCCTTGCCGTAAACGATTCCCTTTCCCAGCACCTTCTCACACACTTCCGCCAGGATCTCAATGACCTCGGGAAGCGTATCAGGTCCCGGCACAATCTCTAACAGCTTCATATACCGCGGAGGGTTGAAGAAATGGGTAATGGCGAAGTGCTTGCGAAAATCCTCTGACCGATCTTCACACATGGCTCGGGCCGATATGCCGGACGTATTGGAGGTGATAATGGTTCCAGGTTTCAAAACAGTCTCAAGCTTTTCAAAGACATTCTTCTTGATATCCAGCCTTTCCACGACGACTTCGATGATCCAGTCAACCTCGCTGAGCCATGCTAAATTGTCCTCCAAGTTTCCGATGGTGATCAGCTTGGCGTTCTCAGGCACGTAAAAGGATGCCGGCTTCGACTTCAGCGCGGTATCCACGCCATTGCGTGCCAGCCTGTTCCTGAACTCCGTGCTCTCCTTGGTGAGCCCTTTTTTCTTGTCGTCTTCCGTTAGTTCGGGGAGCACAATATCCAGAAGAACCGTCTTGAGACCGACATTCCCCAGCTGGGCGGCGATGGTTGCTCCCATTACGCCGGCTCCAATGACCCCACACCGTTTGATAGCCCTCTTCATGGGTAAACCTCCTTTTCTGCTGCCAACCAATCAAGGTCCTTGGTTAGACGTCTTCATGTTCCAAGACCGCAAAGCTCGTCGTAAACTCGTACAGTGGGGTCAAACTCCACTGATACGCACTGCGAAACGGGGCATTTGAAATTCCTCGGCCATACCCGGCCTGAGCACCGTGGCTTTACGGAATAGCGTGGCCTGAAATGCTGCCTCGACGGCCGTGCTTCAACAATGCAGTGCCAGGGAAGGCCACAATGACTTCGAAATTCCTCTATTCCAAACAGCTGAAAGCTGAGTGTTTCTAATCGGTTCTCGCTCTGGACTGGAGCATCGGGTGTTTGAGCTGACCGGTGAAATGTGAGGCGTACGTTACTGATGTCGTTAAGACCCATTCCCCGGCACCTAACGGGTATTCGCGTTCTGGATTTTACCAGTAATTTCATGCCACAGCGTCATGAGGCAGAGCTTCGCTGGCGTATAACGCTAGACAAGGCCACTCAAAAGGCCCTGAAAATGAATGAATTGTCATTCATTTTTGCCAGAAAATATCACCCTACCGGGCCAAAGTCAAACAAATTTTGGAAACTGTACCGACCTTATGGAGCTTCCTTCCTGTGGCCGTTACCGGGGTGCATTTTCGCTTTCTTTTTCGGTGGTTCCACTACCTTACCGCCCTCAATTATTGCCTTGCAATTTACGGAAAGGGTTGATAAGGAATGCTGAATATTAACGTAGCATGACCATAAAAGGGAATGGATATGGGCGTGAGATCTAAGGAACTAGCAACCAACAAGCTTCGCGGTCGGTGTGACCCGGACTCACTTGGGATTGAATCTACCAGTGATGTCAGCAACAAAAGGCAGCTTTTAGTCGCCCAGGAAAAAGCGGCTAAGGGAATTACCTTTGGGCTCAAGATGCCGGGAAACGAGTATAATCTCTTTGTGGCTGGCCCCGAGAGAACCGGCCTCACCTTTATCGCCAAGACTTACATTGAAAAGATAGCCAAAAAAGAGCCGCCACCCTCCGATTGGTGTTATGTGTATAACTTCCAGGAGCCGGATACCCCGAAGTTCCTTGAATTGAAGCGAGGTATGGGGCTGAAGTTGAAGAACGACATAACCGAGTTCATCGAAGACGTTAAGACCGAAATCCCGGATGTCTTCGAGAGTGAGGCATACAGCAAAGAAAAGGAGGACTTAACCAAGGCAATTACCGTAAAGCGCAACGACATAATCTCCCAGTTGGAAAAAAGGGTAAGCGCAGCGGGATTCTCGCTCAACATCAGCCAGAGCGGGATGATGATCGTACCGTCAAAGGATGGTAAACCCATGGATGACGAGACGATTGCTGCCCTTCCGCAAAAGGAGAGAAAACGGCTCCAAAAGGTAAGCCAGGATCTGCAGAAAGAGATGAAGGGAACCTTGCGGGGCATGAGAAACCTTGACAAAGAATTAAAGGAAAGGATACGGGAACTGGACCATAAGATCGCACTCTACCGGGTCGGCAACCTGCTGGAGGAGATCGAGTCAAAATACAAGAAATTTCCGGAGGTCTTAGAATATCTCAGCGGAATGAAGGATGACATTATCTCAAGGATAGACGATTTCAAACATAAACAACCGACCGGGCATGGCGCCCTTTTCCTGCCCCAGCTCGAACCCTCTTTCACCCGGTACGAGGTAAACGTCTTGATTGACAACTCAAAGCTGAAAGGGACACCGGTTATCATCGAAACAAACCCAACCTATCCCAATCTCTTCGGCAGGATAGAGAAGCAAGCGCAATTTGGCGCTCTCGTCACCGATTTCACCATGATTAAACCCGGTGCACTGCATCGTGCCAACGGAGGCTACCTCATAATCAAGGCGATCGATCTGCTCAGAAGCCTCGGATCCTGGAGCGCGCTTAAGAGGGCGATAAAGAACGGGGAGATCAGTATCGAAGACCTGGCTGAGGAGATCGGGTTTATATCCACAAAGACTTTAGAGCCCATGCCCATTCCGCTCAACTTCAAGGTTGTCCTGATAGGAGACCCTTACCTGTATCATCTCCTCTATATCCTGGACAGTGATTTCAAAAAGATGTTCAAGGTAAAGGCCCAGCTTGATGATAACGTAAAGAAGTCAAACAAGCAGATTCAAAACTACCTCTTGTACGTTGCAAAGGTATGTGATGCGGAAGGTCTGCTGGCCGTGGATAAGAGCGGTTTGGCCAGGATAATAGAGTACGCGTCTGAACAGGTGGAAAACCAGCGAAAGATGTCTTTGAGGCTCCCTGAGATAAAAGACCTGGTAGTAGAGGCCGACTTCTGGGCCAAGGAGCAGGGGAAGAAGCGTATCGAATTGGCCGATATCGAAAGGGCAATTAAAGAAAAGACGGAGAGATCCAACCTTGTGGAGATGAAGGTCCAGGAGATGATCGAGGAGCAGACCCTCCAAATCCAGACAAAGGCAAGCGTTGTCGGTCAGGTAAACGGTCTATCCCTATACGACTTAGGGGACTACGCCTTCGCCAGGCCAATACGGATAACCGCTACGGCAACGCCCGGCAAGGAAGGGGTTGTTGATATTGAGCGTGAGGCCAAGATGAGCGGCAATATCCACACCAAGGGCGTATTGATCATGGAAAGTTATCTGAAGAACAAATATGCCACAGAAAAACCGCTTGCCCTTTCAGCCAGCGTTACCTTTGAGCAGACCTATGGAATGGTTGACGGCGACAGCGCATCGGCCGCTGAGCTTTTTGCCATCCTCTCCTGCCTGTCGAATCAGCCCATAAAACAGGGGATTGCCGTTACCGGTGCCGTGAGCCAGCTGGGTGAATGCCAGCCCATTGGTGGCGTTACCAAGAAGATAGAGGGTTTTTTTGATGTGTGCAAGGCCAGGGGCCTCACCGGAGAGCAAGGTGTTATCATTCCAAGACGAAATGTTAACGATTTGATGCTCGACAAAGAGGTTGTCAGTGCCGTTCAAGAGGGTAAGTTTCACATCTATGCCATTGAAAACATGGACGAGGGTATCGAGATTCTCACGGGTATGAAGGCGGGAAAAAGGGACCGGAAAGGTAACTACCCGAAAAACACCCTGAATGGCCTGGTCATTGAACGGCTGACCAGGATGAGCGAATCGATCAAGGAAGCAGAGCAAAAGACGAAACGAAAATCAAAGCGCAAAGAGGTGAAAAGGGGTTAGCCTCACCGGTTCAAAAATCGCCAATACCCCAGAAACAAACCAGGCCCTTCAAGCTACACGATCCCCTTTTCAAAAAACTCGTCGATCTGATCATCCACATAGCCCAGCTCCCCCAGTATCTTTCTCGTGCTCTCACCAAAGCCGACCGGTGCTTTGCGGATAGACCCCGGCGTATCGCTCAGTTTGACGGGAATGCCGAGCACGGTTACGAGTTCGCCTTTGTCGTTCTTGACCTCCCCAACCATATCCCGAGCCCGGAACAGGGGATCGTGCAAGACCTCGGTAAAGCTCTGAACCTTTCCCCAGCAGACCTCCTTGTCCTTCAGTTCCGTAATCCACTCATCCAAGGTCTTCTTTTTGAAGGTCTTCCGAAAGAACTGCAGCATCTCTTCCCGGTGGTCATCGTCATATTGGAGTGGTCCGTATTCGGGCACGCCCAGGGCACCGCAAAGATTCTGCCAGAATTGGTTTTCAACCGCTCCAATGGATATACACCTTTCGTCCGCGGTCTCATAGACATTGTAGCATGCGTACCGGTGGGAGAGAAATGTGTCCGATCTGCGGGGAACCACACCAAACCTCTGGTAAAGATACAGGGGCACGGGCAGAAGGGCAACCACACCGTCGGTCATGGAGATATCGATATACTGCCCTCTGCCGGTTTTCTGCCGTGCCACAAGAGCCAGAAGGATGCCGAGGGCTGCATTCATGCCCCCTGCTACCAGATCCCCGATCTGTATTCCCGGGATACACGGGGACCCGTTCTTCTCTCCGATTATGTCCAGCACGCCGGCAGAACTCAGGAAATTGACATCATGGCCCGGCATGTCGCGGTACGGCCCATTTTGGCCGTAGCCGGTAATGGAGCAGTAAATGATTCTCGGGTTCATCTCCTTGAGGGTATCATAATCGATTCCGAGCCTTTTGGTCACGCCGGGCCTAAAGCCCTCGAGGAGCACGTCGGCTTCACGCACCAGTTCAAAGAATATGTCGCGTCCCTCTTTTTTCTTGAGGTTCAAGGTCATATGATCCTTGTTCCGGTTCACGGGATACACAAAAGTCTCATTCGCCATATAACTCCGTTCCTCGATGCCGATGACCCTGGCACCGTGATCCGCCAGAATCATTGAACAGTAGGGACCCGGCACCATCCTTGAAACGTCTATTACGGTAATCCCATCTATTGCGCCAGCCATTTGGGCTCCTCCTTATGCACTGATCATCCTATTGATAATCGATTGGAACACTACTGTGATATCTTTCGTAGCTGCCCGTGATATTTACCCGCAACTTACTTGGAATATCAAGCAAATGATAGTTTGATTCACAGACTGAGACTCTCATCAGGGCTTTTTCCGTGCGCGCGGGGGTTAATATGTTGACAAGATACCGTGTTTAATTATATTTAGTGGCTGTGCCGGAGTGGTGAAACTGGTAGACGCAGAGGACTCAAAATCCTCCGGGCCTTGTGTCCGTGCCGGTTCAATTCCGGCCTCCGGCACCACAATTCTTAGAAAAGAAGCAGTCTGGTCGCAACAATTGGCATCACTCACAAGATAACAAGAGAGTCAATTCGTTGCATGTTGTCGCGTCTCACGCTAATGGCGAATAATTCTCACGCTAATGGCGAATAATGCTCACGCAAACAGAGCGCGGAAAAAGCCGTAGTTTGTCGCAAAATGTGTTGAGAAAAACGGAAAATTAGGAAGGCAATTATGGCATCTATCGCCGCTTATTTCTCCCGAAAACTCCGGTGTAAAATATCCATCCACATAGAGTGAAGTTCTGAAAAACAGATTGATAAATCTCCTCCTCAGAATACTGCTTTCCCTCCGCCGAGAAGCGGAGCTTCGTGATTTCAACGGCAAGCAGCAAATTGGTTGCCATAGCGGGGAAATGGCGACCGAGTGCATGGGCGCTAACGCTTTTGGGGATCTCAAGTTTAACTCCAAATTTCTCAGACATTTTTCATCTCCTTATTTAGATGGGAAAATGAGGTGGACCAGCTCTTTTGGGATTGTGATCTGAATACCGATTGTGAAGGCACCTATAGGTTTATTCTGCGACTTCTTGGCCTCACCGGCACTCAAGCCCTTTTCTAATTGTTTCTTACGCCCGAGCTTCCCTAAACACGACCTGCAATAACGGTGTTTCGGGCTGATAGTGAATTTCTCCCTGCAATCCTCGCACAGCCTTGTATTCTCCTTTTCTGAGGCTGTTTTTATGACCTTCAATCTTGCTTTGAAGGTAGAACAAGCCTCGCAGTTGAACGAGCGCCAGTTCTGAATGCCAGCAAAACTAAGGCAATTCTCATATCCAGGGCAATCTAAAAAGCGCTCCCCGGGGCCTTTGGCGGCTGCCGCCATTATCTCAGCGCCTTCCTTAATCTGTTGAGGAGTGTCGAGTCGATCTCGGTCCTCCGGATCATGAGCTTGGTGAGCTCCCTGCCGTCGGCCACGAGCGTTACCTGGAGGAGGGGAGCATCGTCCGCCCCATATCCCTCGCCCGCCGGGATTACTTCCTCGCCCTGCTGGAGGATGACCGGGTATTCGTCGGACTTGAGCCCGCCGTGGAGCCGGGGCGCCGTGGCAAAAGTCGTCGCCGGCATAATCCGCCGGGGCGCCGCCGTCTCTCCCACCACACCCCCCTCGTGCATCAGGAAACCCCAGCCGCCGGTGGCTATGCCGAAGCCCATCTTCAGCATCAGCCACTTTACCGCCATCGCGGCCAGCATATCGGCGAAGGTCCGGAACATGGCCATACAGAAGGCATCCCAGTAATCCCCCAGGGTCTTGAGCTTGCCGGTGAAGGCATCGAAAAACACGTTTGAAAAGGTGGCGTGCATGCTCCGGGCCGTGGCATCGGCCAGGGTTTTCTGGAGATCGAAGTGCCCCTTCAGGCTCTCGGTCGTTTCCTCCATGCCGGCGTCTACTGCCGCGGCCAGATCCAGCTCGGCCTGCTTGGTGGCCTCGATGCCGGCGATCCGCAATTCCTCGTAGCCTGCGGCGTCGACTGCCGCAAGACTTGCCAGGTACGAGGCCCAGGCGGCCTCGCCCTGGAGCTGGAAGATACCGAGTTCATAGTTGATGGTGGCCAGGCCGATCCGTGCCGCCTCCAGCTCCGCCTCGCTGTAAAGTGGCTTGCCCGCCGGCGGCGGGGCTCCGGGCGGCGGGGCTCCGCCGGCGCCGGCGCCGCCTTTGGCGGCTACCGCTGCCAAACGGTTTTCTTCGTTTATGCTTTTAGCGATCAGATCCAGGCGTCTTTCCAGAACCGCGATCTGCTCCTCATACATTCTATTGGCCTCTGCGACCGAATGGCCCTGGGCCTCCAGGACATGGGCAAATCGCTGGCCGTATTCATATTGCTGTTTCAGGGCGTCAAGTTGCTCCTGGACGTCAGCATATTGCTGCCGTAAGGCTTCGAGCCTGCCTATGTTCAGAAACTTGTTATATTCTTGCACGATCTTGGCCAGCCAGCTGAAAGTGATCGTCAGGGCTGGCAACAGGCTGGCGCCGATACTCGCTGCCAGGTCCTCGGTGGCGGCCTCCCATCGCTTGACCGTATTGGCATATTCATCGGAGGTGCGGGCCATATCGCCCACCGCGGCCTCCGAGTCCTTTACGATCATGGTATAGGCGACGTAGGCCTTTTGCGCTACGGTCAGCTCCTTACCTGTCTTGGCCAGGCCCATCGCCAGGGCCTGCTCCTGGACCATCGTGGCGTTGATGACCACGCCGTATTTCTTCATGGTCTCGTAGTTGCCCACCAGGGCGGACTGGATATCGGCCATGACCTGGGCGGTGGGCAGATTATTGAAGGAGCCCAGGTCCGCGGCCAGCTTGGTAATCTCAAAGGAGAGCTGCCCGGCCAGGTCCCGCTGCATCCCCATCGGCACCAGGAGATCCTGGATGGAGCTCAGGTATTGCTTGCTTTCCCGGGTAGACATGGCGTAGCCTTCCACCAGTGCGGCCGACCACTCCTCGGCCCGCTTGATCTGATCCGCGAAAACCACCTCAAACTTGCTTGTTACCTCCTGGAGATCCGAGGCGGCGGTTACGCATTTTTTAAGGCCCAGGATTACACCGGCCATTGCCGCGGCCACGGCCAGCCAATGTTGCTTTAATTTTTGCAGCGACCCGCCCATGCCGGTGGAGGCCTTGTCCGCGTTCGCCCGCATCTTGTCAAAGGTCTGCTCTGTCTGCTTATCGAAGCCCTTTACTACCGAGCTTGCCTTATCCTGGGCGGTCAGGACGATATAGACCTTATTATCCATGTTTAAGCGCCTCTCCTTTTAAAGCCTTATTTCTTCCAAGCCTCTCGCAATGGCGTCAGTTTTCCCACTTTGTCAAGCTCCAATAAATAGAAAGCGGCATGCTCGTCTTCCGTAGTAAGCGCGACCCCTTCCAGGTCCACTTTGCCATCAAACCGTGCCACGACCTTCTTCCAGCCTTCAACAAACTTAGTCCAACGGCAGCCGGCTGGATACGGAAACGGTTCACCCCGATCATTGAAAAACCACCTGGATTGAGGGCTCAATTCTTTCTCTATTGTCTTGTTGCACTTCACTATTTGGTTTCTAATCGTAGCAACAGTCAGCTCAACGTCTTCCCCTTTGACGCCCTCCGGCAGGTCCAAAAAAAGCGCTTTTGTATCCTCACCAGATATTAGCAACAGAGACATAAGGGGTAATTCACTCCGAATCACACCCCACGCGTGCAGCCCGCCAATGATGGGCTCCTCGTGCCGCTGAGCCTTTGAAACGTGATCTTTCAAGAGTTCCAGAAAATTCTGTTTCGTCTGCCTTACCCCCGTCTCAAATGCTGCCCGAAGCTCTTCTGTATCGATCAGAGACCGTTGCGCTTTCGTGATCTCGCCCTGGAGCACTTCAATTTCTTTCCGCAACTTCTGATCCTTAACAAAATCCGCGGTCCAGGCATATGTGTCTATATCGAGCCCATAATGCCGCTTGCAACTAACCTGCCCGCCTGAAGACAAAACCTCTTTGATCAATCGATCAAAATCCAATTCAAGTCCCATTGCATATCTCCTTGTAAATTAATAAACCTTACTACCTCTTGTGTCTTGTTTGAAACTCTTTCTCTCCGATTCGGCAAAGGCTATCGGTAGCCATATCGTTTAATATCCTCCAGGTCGACAAACATCAACTTTGCCACTTGCAGAATAACTTCATCCATGCTAGCCGTTTCGGAAGAAAGCCCTTTCTGCCCATATCTTTTGATATCTTCTGGATCAACGCCCATTTGCTTTGCTACTTCTAATACGGCCTCATTTAGTGTGATTTGCTCTCTCATTATTCTCACCTTCTTTCAGTGATTAGGGAGGCTGCTCGAGATGTGGAGGCACTATTGCCCTGGGGGACTCGAGCAACCTATCGGAGGATTTCCCCCAAACTCCTTGATCTTAAATTGAGAGGTTTCTCACCTGCTCCTCAAAATTAAACAACCCTATCTCCCTGGCATATTTGCTCAATTCACTTGCCGCCTCCTCAAGTGCCCTAGTATTTTCTCCCATCAGACAAGCAAGCCTGCTGCATGAATCAGCCATAGGCAGTTCTTCAACTTCACCCAGAAGCTCACCGATGATTCCGAGGTTTGCACTTTTATTCAAAAAAAGATCTAGCGTGACTTTACTAAGCGTGACTGTTCCATAGGGGTTAAGTTATTGTAAAAACGACAATAAAATCATCATTCAGTTGTATACACTGAATGGTATAGTGGTCTTTAGGTTTTTTTCGAGCAAGT